>JGI24704J35079_10000007_pt1 | contig 126015 bp, 121 predicted proteins | sample TergutNt197P3_FD_35079 | JGI IMG/M metagenome (IMG submission 35079)
TTCTACCTTTCAAACAAGCATCTTTGGACCCCGCCGTATTTATGTATACCCCAATGGCAGGTCAAGCCCGTCCCTTCATACGGGAGTTGATTGGCGGGCCCCCACGGGAACGCCCATTACTGCTCCAGCGGCGGGAAAAGTTGTGCTGGCCATGAACCGGATCACCACCGGCAATACCGTGGTGGTCGAACATATGCCGGGGGTTTATTCACTCTATTACCACATGGACAGGCTTGCCGTGCAGCAGGGAGATACGGTTATTACCGGAACCCGTTTGGGAGACGCCGGCGCCACCGGTTTTGCCACCGGCGCCCACCTCCATTACGAAATCCGGGTGGCCGCGGAAAATACCGATCCGGCAATCTTTATGACCCGGAAGATCCTTGACAAGGAAGCGATTCTGGCTATACTGAACGAATAAGCTCTGCCGCGAAACCGGCTTGTGCCGGAAAATCATAACTAACCGTCAGGAAAGGAGGTGAAAACATTTGGCTCATATTGTCGTAGACGATAGCGAGATGCTTGAAAAGGCCATTAAGCGTTTTAAACGGATGGTGGAAAAAGAAGGCATCATCCGGGAATATAAAAAACGGGAGTACTACGAAAAGCCCTCCACAATTCTAAACCGGAAAAAGAAAGCCATTGCCCGCAAATTAATGAAGAAAAACCGCAAGGGCAAAACTGAATACTGATGCAGATGCAAAGGCCGGAGCCTTTGCATCTGACGGTAAGAACTTTTTACTAAAAGCTCTTTTACCAAAGTGCCTTCCTCAATACTGCTGCGTTGTGCCGCATTATGCCTAGGTATGTAGCGCCTGAACTCATCTCATCCCGGCTTATATTGTGGGCCGAGTGAAACATTTCCATACCCGATCCAGTTTCCTCACTTATTACACCGGCCATGCGGCGGTTGGAAAATTCAGTGAACAGTATCAGTGGAATTTTTTCGGCCCTTGCTTTGTCAACAAGAAAAATCACTGCAGCGGCGCTGGGTTCGGTATCGGTGGAACAGCCGGGAAAAGCCGCAAAATAAGCAAGGCCGTAGGCATCGGTAAAGTACCGGAAAGGAAAACGGTCCGCAAAGATCAAGGTACGGCGGGCGGCGCCATCCACGATGGATTTAAATTCCGCATCCAGTTCGTCCAGCTCATTAAGGAAGGCGGCGGTATTTTCCCGGTAAAGCGGAGCCCTGTCAGGGTCTGCTTCGCAGAGTGTTTCGGCAATTTGTTTTGCGATAAGTTTTGCATTCCGCGGCGAGGTCCATACATGCGTGTCTAATGACGCATCATCATGGACCGCATCGTCCTCAGTTTCGGAGTCGATCATCCCTTCCACAATTTCTTCTTCTACCGGTTCTACGCAATCCAAAAGGGAAATGATTTTTTTTCCTTTTGGATCAAATGAATTCAAAATGCGGCGGACCCAGACATCACTCTCCCCTCCCACATAGATAAACACATCGCTTCTTTGTATGGCAATGATGTCCTGGGGAGCCGGCTCATAGGAATGGCTTTCTTCTCCGGGTTTTAAGAGCATGCGGAGCTGTATGTCAGCGCCGTCTGTAATGGTCCGGACAAAGTCGTAGGGCGGAAAGATCGTGGTTATGACGCTGATCTTGTTTTCCCATCCGGCGCTGTCATGGGCAGAACAGGCTGTAAAAAAAAGGGAAAGGAGCAGTATTATTGTTCTAAAAGTGTTCAAATTGTTCAGTTTGGATCCGGTATTCTGTTTGTTTTTTTTCATTGTTTCTCCCGTCTTTTTTTTGCAGTTAGGCATCTTTTGCAGGTGCCGTAAAAAACAGTTTTTAAGGAATTTATAGCGAAGCGGTGTTTTTTTCGGACATGGTCGGCCACATCTTCCAGAAGTCCGCAATCCAGATGGAAAAGCTCCCCGCAGGTTTCGCACTTCAGGTGAAAATGGTTTTTACATTCTCCGCTGCCGGCAATGTACTGGTAACAGGCGCTGGTCCCGGCAAGAAAGTAGCGCCGTATTTTACCCGCCGCTGCCAGCTTTTCCAGATGGCGGTAAACCGTGGTTTTTCCTATAGGAGGCTTTAATCTTTCAAAATGGCCGGCTATGTTTCCGGCGGTAACATGACTCCCTCCAAGGGAACCCAGGTAATCCAGAATAAGCTCCCCCTGCCGGGTTTGATAATGGGATGCCCTTTCCATTTTTTGATCCTATCTTTTTTTCTTCAGCTTTGTCAATATGAAAATGGATTCCATTTTCATATTGTTATTTTTTTTCCGATATGCTATTGTGAGCTCATGAATTCCGTACTTCTAGGCTGTGAAGCCTGCTCCTTTGGCTACGATGGCCGCCCTGTCCTTTCGTGTCTGGATTTTTTCGTTGAAGAGGGAGACAGACTTTGCGTGGTAGGAGAAAACGGTTCGGGAAAAAGCACCCTCCTCAAGGGCCTTCTGTCCCTTGTCCCTCCATCAGGAGGGAGGGTGATAAAAAATCCATGCCTGACGGCGGGGGATATCGGTTACCTGCCTCAGGAAACTCCCCTGCAAAAGGATTTTCCCGCCACAGTGTTCGAAGTTGTTCTTTCAGGCAGACAGAACCGCCGAGGGTTTGCTCCCTTTTACACAAAAGCGGACAGGGCCGCCGTTGAAGAAACACTGCTCATGCTGGGCCTGGGGGAGATGAAACAAAGCTGTTTCCGGGAACTTTCCGGCGGCCAGCGGCGGCGGACCCTGCTGGCCCGGTCCCTTTGCGCGGCGGGAAAGATCCTCCTTTTGGATGAACCCGCTTCGGGACTGGATCCCATTATCCAGGCAGGATTGTACGAGGTACTGAAAAGGATAAATGCAGAATTGAGGATTACGATCATCATGGTGTCTCATGACATTGAAGGGGTGCTGCGTTTTACCGCCGAAGATAAAAGCGCCTCTGTAAACAGGGGCGGCAAAGTATTGCATCTGGCGGGGAAGCAGCTTTTTTTCGGCAGTGCCGAAAACTACCGTGAATCGGAGGCGGGAAAAATGTTTCTCGGTGCGCACCGCCACTGCGAACCATGAAACGAAGGAGATAGATAGTATGAATGTAATCAGCGATACGATCGTCAGTATGTTTTCTTATACTTTTATTGTCAGGGCGGTGATTGTAGGATTTCTGGTATCCCTCTGTGCAAGCCTTCTGGGGGTAAGCTTGGTATTAAAGCGGTACTCCATGATTGGAGACGGCCTTTCTCATGTAGGTTTTGCCGCCCTGGCCATCGCCACGGCTCTTAATATGGCTCCCTTGACTGTTTCCATCCCCATCGTGGTGGCGGCGGCGTTTTTTCTTCTGCGCCTGAGTGCCCATTCTAAAATCCGGGGAGACGCCGCCATTGCCCTTTTTTCTACCGGTGCTCTGGCCATTGGGGTAATGGTGATTTCCATGACTACCGGGATGAACACCGACGTATGCAACTACCTTTTCGGCAGCATCCTAGCCATGAGCAAGGCCGACGTCCGCCTGAGCATAGTCCTTTCAGCGGCGGTGATTTTCCTTTTTGCGGTTTTTTACAACAAGATCTTCGCCGTGACCTTTGACGAAAATTTTGCCCGGGCCACCGGGGTCAGGGCAGGACTCTATAATATGATTGTCGCCCTCTTAACCGCCGTTACCATTGTGCTGGGAATGAGGATGATGGGGGCCCTGCTTATTTCAAGCCTTATTATTTTTCCAGCCCTCTCTTCCATGCGGCTCTTTAAAAGTTTCCGGACCGTAACGATTTCTTCGGCCCTCATATCGATCTTCTGTTTTTTTGCAGGAGTGTTGATTTCATACGTTTTTGCAACTCCTACCGGAGCCAGCGTGGTAGTCTTTAATATGCTGATCTTTGCGGTTTTTTCGGTTTTGGCAGTTCTCCGCAGCAGCCGGATCATTCAGGCGGGCCTTTGCCTTACCGTTCTCTTGGGAGCAGGTTTTCTTACCCTGGGAAGCTGTTCCAAAATTGGCAGTCAAGGGCCGGTGTTAAACACTCCCCAAAACGCCGCCGGTACCCGGTCGGTGGAATTGACCGATGCAGAAAAAGCGGCCTTTGCTCCGGGCAATATTCCATTGGCGGACAAAACAAGCAAAACAATCGAAATAACGGAAAAAATGTTCATTGCACAAGTCAATGACATCTACCTTAACCCGGAAGACTACCTGGGTAAAATCATAAAACTTGAAGGAATTTTTAAAACCATAGGTTATGCGGAAATGAACCGGGATTTTTACTTTGTTCTGCGAAGTGGTCCGGGCTGCTGCGGGAACGACGGTGCCGTGGGCTTTGAAGTAAGCTGGCCAATAACAACGGGATTAAACAGCCCTCAGACAGAAGACCGCAGATACCCTAAGCCGAACGAATGGGTGGCCGCCGAAGGAAGCCTTGCTTACTACGAGGAAGGCGGACATTCCTATCTGTATTTGGCCCTGTCCTCGCTGGAAGTTAAACACCAGCGGGGCGCGGAATTTGTAAATCAGTAACGGCATCTATGCCGTAAAGTGAAACAGGGGTATTTATAATTTTTTTACATTATACTTTAGCCCAATATTTGCGCCAAAGGAAATCCCCCCGTCTTTTATTAGCGAAAATTCAAAATCAATAAACCCATAGATATTTCCAATTTTAATATGCCCATAGGGAGTGATGGTTAAAATTGTATCCAATATACGGATGGGTGATACTGTTAATTCCAAACCAAGGGCGGATCGTTCATGTTCATATTCCGCCTTCAGTTTTATCCATCTTAGAATGCTGCCTTCGCCGGTGTTTGATTCTACAGTGGTATATGATGAAATCACATTGTATTTTAATCCCATATTAATATGGCGAACTGTTTTAAATATCATATACGGGTTGAGTTCATACAGGTATGTATCATCTTCAATATTGAAATCTATATCATTATCCAGCCCTATATAATACAAAAAAGAATTTTCTGAATTCCCCGATAAACAAAGGTTAAGATTAATCTGTTCGCTCAAAAAAGCAAAATTCTTACTAAAGGAAGATTTCGACCCCAGCAATACATTGGCTTTTATTTTTTCATTTATGCCAATAAATACCGTGGATTTAATATCAAAATAGAAGTTAGGAATAAATTCGGGATAGGTATTTATTGCAGAACCAATTTCGGCGAATACCCCAAAGCTATCCAAGATTCCGATGTTGTCAAATGTTTTTAGCCCCGCTATACTTGGAGAAATTTCAATATTTCGATTATCATTCTCAGTGGTGATTAAGTTTTGCAGGTGAAAATCAATTCCCGGCATAATGCCATCTTCCCATTTAGGGAATAGAAGGTCAAAAAGATTCTGCGAATAAGTAATGTTGGCGGTGATTAAAAAAACTACGATAAGACCAATCTTTTTCATCATCTTATTATACCGGCACAATTTATTCTGATCAACACTGGTGCTGTTATTGTGTTTCTTTTCTAATTATCCAATATCCTGCCGTCGGTCGAGATAACAACAACTTCCCATGGAATGAGTTTGCCGCAATTTTGAAGCGCAGTTTTGACAGCATTTTCGATTCCTTCGCAGCATGGTACTTCCATTCGGACGACTGTCACTGATTTTAGTTCGTTCATTTTTAAAATGGCGGAGAGCTTTTCGGAATAATCCAAGTCGTCAAGTTTTGGGCAGCCAATCACGGTAATCCTATTCTTCATATATTTGCCGTGGAAATTTCCATAGGCATAAGCGGTACAGTCAGCGGCGACAAGCAGGCTTGCATTTTTAAGGTACGGAGCGCTGGGCGGAATGAGTTTAATTTGCACCGGCCATTGGTTGAGATTCGTTTCTGCTACCGCTTGATCCTGTAGAGTTTTGCAGGGGGTCTCCCTGTTGATTGCTTTTGAATGTGTACCAGGACAGCCGCAGGCCAATGTTTCCGGCTGCTTGTTTTCCATATTTGCTTTTACTGCTTTCTCGTTAAATGCTGCCGTTTCACATTCCTTAATGGTTATTGCCCCTGTTGGACATACGGCCAGACAATTTCCGAGGCCGTCGCAGTAATCATCGCGAAGCAGTTTTGCTTTTTCGTTTTTAATGCCAACGGCCCCTTCATGGCAGGCAGTGACACACAAGCCGCAGCCATTGCACTTGGTTTCATCAATCTTGATAATTCTTCTAATCATAAAGGCTTTTCCTTTTATACGGATTAGTTTAGAATAGGATATCATTATAAAAACAATAAGTCGAGCCTTTTCCAAGGTTCCGCTGGTTTTGTAAAAAGCTTGAAAAAAACAAAAAGGTCTAAGGAGGAATAACAACATGAATTTATTTTCTGTTGGCAGAACCGGGCTTTTGGGAAACGCAGCGGTGAGGGTTTTGCGTTCCGGCCGTCTCTTGTTCTTGCTGCTGGCTGTTGTCTTTACGATTCCGGTTTGTTCCGGGGATCGCCCGGCGGCCAAACAATCTGTTCTACTGCTGGGGGTGATGCCCTCCATGGACTATCTGCCGCTGGCTGTGGCTCAAAGGGAAGGTTATTTTTCCGGCACTGGCATGGAACTCAAACTTGTTCAATTTTTTTCCGCCAACGAAAGAGATGCCGCCCTGCAAAGTGGACAGGTAGACGGAGCGGTAATTGATTATACCGGGGCAGTTCTGCAAAAAAACGGCGGCATGGATCTGCACCTGACTTCCCGCTGCGACGCTCCCTTTTATATCATTTCAGGGCCTAACAGCGGCGTCAATGATGCGGCGGATCTAAAAAACGTCAGAATTGCCGTTTCCCGGAATACGGTCATTGACTTCTGTGTTGACATGACGATGAAAGCCGCCGGTCTTGATCCGGCACAGGCAAAAAAAGTTGAGATAAATAGAATTCCCCTTCGTTATGAAATGCTCATGGGCGGCAGCGTGGAAGCCACCGGCCTGCCCGATCCTCTGGCCCTGATGGCGGAGATCGAAGGCGCCCAAGTGATCAGTTCCAACAGGCAGTTAGGGCTGTCCATCACAGGCATTGTCTTTACCGGCCAAGCCATAGAAGAAAAGAAAGAGATGATCCAAAAAATGTATGTTTCTTACAATCTGGGAGTAGATTACTTAAGCCGCAATCCGGTTAGTACGATCTGGGATATTCTTGAGGAACAGATGGGATTTAACCCAAAGCTGGCCGGCGCAGCAAGGCTTACCGTCTATACCCCTGCTGCTCTGCCGCCTGAAGAGGATGTGCGTATGGTCATCGACTGGTTGGCTGAACGCAGTCTGATCAATGCTGATATGGAAGCTAGCGATCTTATTGATAGAAGCTGTTTGCCACAATGACACCCGTCCCGATTCGTCCGGCTTCCATGAAAATCAGCATTCGTAACCTCAGTGTCCGCTATGGTTCAGTTATGGCCCTGAATGATCTTTCTCTGGAACTGGAAGAAGGGGAAATACATATTCTTATTGGGCCTTCGGGCTGCGGTAAATCCACGCTGATAAAAGCTCTGGCGGGTATTGTACTTCCGGATTCCGGCAGTATTGAACACCGGGGAGAACCTTTGTCCAAAATTACCGGATTTGGCATCGGCTATGTACCGCAGCATTACGGTCTTTTGTCCTGGAAAACTGTACAGGCGAATATCTTTTTGCCCCTGACTGTGGGGACGGGTAAAAATAGGACTAATATTCCGGATGCCCAGGACATCCTGCGGACTCTGGGGCTGGAGCCGTTCTTGCGCCGCTACCCGGATGAACTTTCCGGCGGGGAGAAACAGCGGGTAGCCCTGGCCCGGGCATTGATCCACAGACCGGACCTCTTGCTGCTGGATGAGCCGTTCTCCGCCCTGGACGCGTTTACAGCCGCATCTTCCCAGGAACTTTTCCTAAAACTTTGGGCCGAGCACCGGGTAACTACGCTGTTAATCACCCATAGTCTGCATGAGGCCGTTTCCCTTGGCCGCTATATCCTGATCCTGCACCCGCAGAAGCACTGTATAAGTGAACATATCATCAATGGCCAATTTCCCGGGAACGATGAAAAAGACAAGGCCGCCCTGGTTATGCGCCTAAGATTCCTGTTTGAGGATATGTCTCAGGGGGAGGCTGTACATGATTAAAGGTCTCGGCTATATCCTGGGAGGTTTTTTGGCTTTTAACCTGATCTGGCAGGCAGTCTCGATGGTATTACAAATGAACGCCCTTCCCCCGCCGCTGGAAGTTTACAGCGCCTGGCCCAGGGCTGTATCCGGAAGTATGGCCGTTCACCTGGCCGCCAGTGTAGGAAGGGCCCTGGCCGGACTGTCCATCGCCCTAGTTTTAGGCCTTCTGGCCGGTATTCCACTGGGCTATTTTCCCAGGGCAGATCGCCTGCTGGGACCGCTGGTTTACTTTTCCTATCCTGTGCCCAAGCTGACCCTGCTGCCGATCCTTATGCTGCTTCTTGGCGTGGGAGAAGCCTCCAAAATTACTATTTTGGTACTGATCATAATTTTTCCGTTGATCCTCTCTGTCCGTGATGCCGTACGCGCCGTGCCGGAAGAGGATTACGATCTGCTTACTTCGCTCAAGGCAGGCTTTCGGGAAAAATTCATCCACATAATCCTACCGGCAACACTACCGGCCATTTTCTCTTCTCTGCGGGTTTCCATCGGCATTGTCTTCTCGGCTCTTTTTTTTACCGAAACCTTCGGAACGGACAGGGGACTGGGCTTCTATATCACTGACAGCCAGATGCGCCTGGATTATCCCCTGATGTACTTTGGTATCCTTAGTCTGTCCGTTGCCGCCCTTGCTCTCTTCCTGCTGGTGGACGCGGCAGACCGCCTATTCTGCCGCCGGTGAAAATGACACGGGAGAAAATTTACCAAAATTTAACCTTTTGTTTACCGCCAGTTTACTATTGTATCCTTTACTGAAATACATGAAAAGAAAACCAGTATTTATTTGTTTGGCGGTGCTGATGATTCTAATGGGTCCCGCAGCAAAAATCAATCCGTCCCTACATGTCGGTTTGGGAATTGCCATAATTCCCATAATTATTATGCACCTGCTGTTGAATGGAAAATGGCTCGGATCCTTGATAAAAAGCCTGTTCAGCGGCAAGTTGAGTCCAAAAGCACGGTATATGTTCAGATTGGCCATGGGACTGATAATAGCGTTTTCGGTAGCTATCATTTCAGGCATTGCATCGCATCAATCCGGTTACAGTTCAATACGCCACGGAATTATAAACAGAAGAGCAATCGATCATTCAATAATGGCTCTGCACCGTTTACATGCAATTTCTGCCCTGGCCTGCCTTATTCTGTCATTTCTCCATGCTAAACTTCATTGGGCTTCCATTAAAAATATGCTAAAATTAAAACCCAGGAAGGTACAATGACCATAAAGCGCCGGCTCTTTTTTTCCAATATCCGAACGCTTCTTACAGCCATTGGCTGCATAGCGGCAATATTTCTGACTGCCCGCATAGCAGTGCATTTTGTAATTGGATCGCCGCTGTTTCAGGAACATCCTGATATTGAATGGGCCAGAAAAATGATCAGATTACTTTTTATTTTTTGTTTTATTGCCTTTATTGTGGTTTTTAGCATCATTAACAGCACTCTTACCAGTCGTATGACAAAAAGAATTATCAAACCTCTGGATATATTGAGCGATGGCGTAAAGCAGATACAGGAAAACAACCTTTCTTGCCGTATTGAGTACGATAACGATGACGAGTTCCGTCCTGCCTGCGATGCTTTTAACCTGATGGCGGCACAGCTGGAAGTTTCTGCCGAGCGCCGCTTAAAAGACGAAGCAAACCGCCGGGAATTGCTGGCGGGTATTTCCCATGATTTACGCACCCCCCTTACAACCATTGACGGCTATCTTGACGGAATTGAATCCGGCGTGGCATCGACACCGGAAATGCGGGATAAGTATCTTCATACGATAAAAAACAAAACCGGCGAGATGCGGCACATGATAGAGCAGCTCTTTTTATTTTCTAAACTCGACATGAACGAATTTCAGCTTTCTCCCGGCCGTTTTGATATATCACTGGCCCTTTCCGACATTGTTGAGGAACTTGCGGAGGAATACGCAATACGCAGACTTGACATTGCCATTGACAGCATCTGCGAAAACGTGTTTGTTTTCGCAGATGTAGCGTATTTCAGGAGGGTCATTGTAAACATATTGGAAAACAGCGTTAAGTACAGGGAAAAAGAAACCGGACGTATGGAAATAATCGTTTCCTCTGATAATAATTTTGTACAGATCAGGCTTGCCGATGATGGTCCCGGTGTACAAGAGGATATGCTCCCCAATTTATTCAATGTGTTTTACCGCAGCGACCCGTCCCGGCATACCAAAGGTTCGGGTCTCGGACTCGCCATCAGCTCGAAAATAATTGAACGTTCAGGCGGAACCATTCATGCAGAGAACGGCGAGCCCGGCGGCCTTGTCATCGTTATTCGTTTGCCGGCTGAAACAGGGGTAGCATAAATGGCGGCTGAAAAGAAAAGAATTTTGATCATTGAAGATGATCCCGACATTGCCGCTCTGGAAAAGGATTACCTGGAAATTGATAATTTTGAGGTTGTTGTAGAAGAGAACGGCCGCAAGGGTATGGAACGCGCGTTAAAAGAACAATTCGCTCTTATTCTGCTCGACCTCATGCTCCCCGGCAAGGACGGAATGACAATCTGCCGTGAAATCCGGGAAAAAGTCGATATACCCATTCTTATGGTAAGCGCCCGCATTGAAGATATTGACAAGGTGCGCGGACTGGGGCTGGGAGCGGATGATTATATTACCAAACCATTTGCCCCGGCAGAACTGACGGCAAGAGTAAAGTCGCATATTGCCCGCTACGCGCGGCTTACGAAAAAATCAGACGGGGCAAAAACTGTTGACGAACTTGATTTTGGCGACCTTCGAATCAATAATTCTACTCATCAGATTTTTGTCGACGATGCCGAAATAACTCTCACCCGCAAAGAATTTGAGCTTCTGTATTTTCTTGCCGCCAACAGAGAAATTGTATTCAGCAAAGAACAGCTATACGACAAAATATGGGGACAGGATATGTACGGCGACATGAAAACCGTGGCGGTACATATCAAACGCCTGAGGGAGAAAATCGAAAAAAATCCTGGTGAACCTGTACATTTACAAACCGTCTGGGGAACGGGATACAAATTTACAGGATAGGTTCTTTCAAAAACCATTGATTTTTTTTTAAACTACAGATTCTGGAAAAGCATCAATTAATAAAGATTTAACCTTTTGTTTACCGTGAGTTTACCGTTTCCGGCTACTATAAAACTATCCTTTTTGATAAAGGGTCAATGAAACATGAAAAGGAGACGGCAATGGAAAAAGGATTAAACAGAAGATTAGAAAAAGGGTCTACAGGGTATATGCGGATAAATACCCATAACTGTGAAGCCTGCTGGAAATGCATTGATGTCTGTCCGAAACAAGTGATAGGAAAAATCGTTGTTTTGTGGCACAAACATATCAAAATAATAAACGCCGAAAATTGCATCAATTGCAAAAAATGTATACAAACCTGTCCTCATGGAGTATTCAATGAAACAAACAAATAGTACTTCAAAGGCATGGGTAGATATACTCTTGCTTGCAGGTCTTGTTCTATCAATTGCCTCTTCCAGGTCTGCTGAGAATTCGTGGGGATCATTCCACTGTATTGTAAGCATGGCATGGTATGTGCTGATGCTTATCCATATTTGGCAGCATTGGGGACTGACCAAAGCAGTGTTGAAACTGAACCGGGGAGTCTTAAGGCGAAACAAGATAACGCTGGTGACAATTATCATGTTTTTTCTGCTGACGATGACGGTCATTCTTTTTGTTTTCGGTGTCAGCGATCAATTAGTTCGCATTCATCATGCTGTTACTCACCCATTGCAATTGGTGATTGTTATTCACGCAATTACAAAGGTGAAGCAATTTTTGAGGTTTTTCAAATTTGACAAAGTCAGCCAAAAACAGTAAGATTTTTAGGCCTGTTACTATTATTCAACGAGGGCCGGGTTTATTGTGAAAAAAATAAAATTATTTTTGGCAAGGAAAGATATTGAATTCTCTTTAAAAAGATACGGCGTAGATGCTATGAGCGCCATGGCACTGGGGCTTTTTTCTTCCCTTATCGTCGGTTTAATTTTAAGAGAGGTTGGCAGTAAATTGGGGATTCCCTTATTGGCCGAGACTCTGGGGCCAAAGGCCATGGCCATGGTAGGATCGGCAATAGGCGCCGCTGTTGCCTTTGGTTTAAAAGCTCCGCCTTTAGTATTGTTTTCTTCAGTTATAACAGGCTTTGTGGGAAATGAAGCCGGGGGGCCGGCTGGAGCATTTGTTGCAGCGGTATTAGGAGCGGAATTTGGAAAAGCCATCTCTAAAGAAACAAAAGTGGATATTATCATAACGCCCGTTGTTACTATTGCTGCCGGAGTATCCGTTGGAATATTTATTGGCCCTGCTATTTCGGAATTTATGGCCAGTATTGGCCGGCTGATAATATTTGCAACAAATCTCCTGCCCGTACCTATGGGGATCCTTGTTTCCGTTATCATGGGTATCGTTTTAACGCTTCCGATCTCCAGCGCCGCCCTGGGCATCATGCTTGGATTAAGCGGTATTGCCGCAGGCGCGGCCTGTGCAGGATGCTGTGCAAACATGGTTGGTTTTGCCGTTGCCGGCTACCGGGATAACAAAGTATCGGGATTGATCTCTCAAGGGATAGGCACATCGATGCTTCAAATGCCGAATATCATTAAAAAACCAATTATCTGGATCCCGGCGATTGCAGCTAGTGCGGTTACGGGGCCTGTATCGACCGCTGTTTTTAAGATGGAAAATATTCCAGCTGGTTCGGGTATGGGTACCTCCGGACTGGTCGGTCAATTTGGCACTCTTGCGGCAATGGGGTACACTCCGCAGATATTCATTCAAATTTTAACTGTTCACTTTGTTTTGCCGGCTATCATTAGTTTGGCTGTATCGGAATGGATGCGAAAAAGGAATTGGATTAAAGAGGGGGATATGAAATTACCCTAAAAAAAACTGTGTTCTATGGCGTGCATTTTCGCATAACGCCCGCCCGCTTTAAGCAGCTGCGCTTCGTTTCCCTGTTCCACCAAGCAGCCCTGTTCCATAATCAGAATATTGTCCATATCCGCCAGGCCGTGGCTGTCGTGGGTGACGTATAACACTGTTTTATCGGCCCACCAGTCCTTTAATGCGGCGAACAGGCTGTCGCGGTTTTCCGTGTCCAGGCTCTGTGTTGCTTCGTCCAGTACAATTACCGGTGCGTCCTGTAAAAAAAGCCGCGCAAGGGCAAGGCGCTGCCGCTGTCCGGCGGAAAGTTTGTAACCGTTTTCTCCCACCAGAGTGTCATAGCCATCCGGCAAGGTGGCGATAAACCCGTCCAGTCGGGCGTGTGCGGCGGCGGCGAGCATTTCCTGTTCCCCTGCATCTTCCTTCGCCAGAAGGATGTTCTCGCGTATGGAAGCATGGAAAAGATAGGGGCGTTGTTCCAGATAACCTATGTGCCGGCGCAGATGTGTATTGTCCGACTCCTTTAGCTCTATTCCGCCTGAGTGTATACGGCCTTTTTCATAGGGCAAAAAGCCGGTTATCAAATTTAAAAGCGTAGTTTTGCCCGCGCCGGAACTGCCAAGCAGGGCTGTTTTGGAGCCGGCCTGTAATGCAAAAGAAAGATCTCGTAAGAGCGGCTGACCTTCCTCATAGGCAAAGCTGAGATTCTCCACCGCTAAACCGCCTGCCGCGGGTAAAGTCCTTGTACCTGTACGCTCCGGCTCCCGTGGCCGTGCGGCAGCTTCTTCCATGCCGGAGAGTGCGCCTCGGGACAGGTTCAGGTATTCGCTCATGGTGGCTACCGGCTGCAGGGCTTCAAAGGATGCCCACATGACCCAGATCACGCTGGCAAGCACCAGTGGACTAACCTGATGCGCGGCCACCAGCGGTATCATCACCAGCAGCGCGGCGAACAGGGCAAGATTCGCCAGCAGGGAGGAGATGGCCGAGGCGAAACTGTCCCAAAGGCCGATATAGTACCGTTCTTTTTTAATCTTATGCCCATGATTCTCAATTGTATCAAGGCGATGCCGAGTGCCGCCGTATATTTGCTGGTCGGCAAGTCCATTTATATAATCGTACAGTGTTTCGCTGTACACCTGCCTCGTGGCATTATAATCCGTGCGGCGTTTTACAAGGAAGCGGCGCAGCAGGTAAGGGCAGATTATTCCGCCCAACAGAAAAAAGGCAGCAATCACAAGAACCAGCTTCCAGTTGTAATAGCCCTGAAAAATCGAGACCGCCGCCAAAATCAGCAGAGCCTGCACCGGCACCGTCAGGACGCGCAGATAAAAGAATTTCAATATATCCACGTCGCCAATGATGTGCTTGAATACCCTCCCCAGACCCAGTTTTTGCAGGGACACAAAGGAAAGCTTTTCCATTTGATCGTAATACCACAGACGCAGTTTGGTCAAAATGCGGAAGGTAACATCATGGCTGATATAACGCTCGGCATAGCGCAGTACCGCACGGCTTATGCCAAAAAAACGTACGGCGACAATAACCGTCATTAAATCCCACAGGGGAGGGGAGAGGGAGGCGCGGCTGATAAGATAGGCGGAAAATCCCAGCAACGCGATATTGGCGGCGATGGAGGAGGCCGAAAGCAGGCTTGAACCGGTAATAAGCGCCGCATAAGGGCGGCATAGCAACAGCATCCGTGACATGAGCGAGCCTGAGGATGGCGTAGCTGCCATTGCTGCCGGTTCCGCAGGCGGCTCAGTTTGGAGCAGCGGTACAGGTTCCGCAGGCACAGCCGCGGCAGTTCCGTCTTCAGCGGCGGTTGCTGTCCAATCGGCGGCGCTCTGTCCCAATAAACGGGATAAAGCGCCCGGCTGTGCGCGCAGTTCATGGAACGCGCCGAATTGCGCTATACGCCCCTGCTCCAAAACCAAAAGCTTGTCCATGCCAGCCAGCGTTTGCAGCCGGTGGGCGATGACTATCACTGTTTTACCCCGACACACCCGCGCTAAAGCTTGCTGCAGGGAATAGTTGTGCTGCCAGTCGACATTGCGGGTGGCTTCGTCAAGCAAAATCACCGGCGCGTCCTTCAGGCAGGCGCGGGCAATAGCCAATAGCTGCCGTTCCCCGCCGGAAAGCGCGCGGCCTCCCTGTCCCACCGGCGTATCGTAGCCCTGGGGGAGGGCGGCGAACAGTTCATGCGCGCCTAGTTCGCGGCAGAGGGAAATGATTTCTGCATTGCCGGCATCGCTGCTGCCCAGACGTATATTGTCCATGAGCGAACCCCTGAACAGATAAGGGTCCTGGGATACAAAAGCTATTTGATTCCGCAATGTTTGTGGACTCAGGGAAGACAGGGATTGCCCGCCCAGGCGTATGCTGCCTGAATCAGGACAGATAAAACCCGCCAACAGATGCAGCAGCGTAGTCTTTCCGCTGCCGGAAACGCCCACCAACCCAAGTTTTTCACCGGCCTGCAGGGTAAAGCTTACTCCGTCCAATGCCGGTCTTCCCGCTTCGTAGACGAAACTAACATTGTCAAACGTTATACCGGCATCGCCGCAGAAGTTCGCGTTTCCGTCCGTATGGTCATCTTTTCTTTCCAGCAGGGCAAACATACTTTTCGCTGCCGCCGCGCCGTTAAGGCTGTTATGGTACTGTGTGCCCAATGAACGCAGGGGTAAATAAAATTCCGGGGCAATAAAAAGCAAAAAAAGTGCCCCGCGAAAATCGATACCCCCGTAGACCAGCCTGAGGCCAAGTCCCACGGAGATCATGGCAATGGAAATAGTGGTAAGCATCTCCAGCGCCAGCGCCGAAAGGAAACCCCATTTCAGTACCTGCAGGTTGGTAACACGAAAGCCCTCGCTGAGATCGGCGGTTTTTTCCCGCTGTCCGGCAGTGCGGTTGAACAGTTTCAGGGTTGAAAGTCCCTCGAAAATATCCTGGAAATAGCCGCCCATTTGGGAAAGCGCGTTCCATTGCCGCAGCGTGTGGTGTTTGGTCCACTGACCGATCAGGGACATGAAAAGAGGAACCAGAGGCGCGGTTATGACCATAATCAGCCCTGTCGGCCAGTCCAGAGGGAAGATGATGATCAAAAAAGCCACGGGCAGAATGGCGCATTTAAAAAGCTGGGGCAGATATTTTTGAAAATACACTTCCAGGGTATCAAGGCCTTCGGTGAGCATGGTCAAGTGTTCGCCATACTGTTGCTCGCGTATTTTTACCGGGCCAAGGGCATCTATTTTTTCCAGCAGCCGCCGGCGCAGGTTTTGCTGTACGCTCCCTCCCAAAGAGAGGGCACAGCGTTCCTCCAGCCAGTTAAGACCGCCGCGCAGCACAATGATGGCCAAAAGCAGTACGAGCGGTCTTTGCAGATCCCCCAGGACTATTCCTCCCGGGAACGCCGTTGCTACCAGCAAGGCCAAAAGCCATGCCTGTGCCGCCGCGCATATACCGCCCAAAGCGCCGCATATAACGGTGGCAGCCATATTCCGCCTGTCCCGCAGACTCTCTCGCATTAAGTTTTTGTCCATCATTATGCATCACCAAATATTATTTTCAAAAGTGTATAAAAAAAGAGCCGCTTTGTTAAAGCGGCTCTTCTGATGTTCATAAGACGTTTCTGTTAATAGTCCAGATTAGCCTTTAGGTCTTCTTCCGTAAGTTTCTTGCGGAAGACCCAGTAGGTCCAGATCTGATAGGCAAGCACGATGGGAACCAGAACACAGGCCACAATGGTCATCAGCGTCAAAGTAGCTGGGGTTGACGAAGCATTGGCTATGGTGAGGCTGTTTGCCGGATTATTGCTGGCGATCATTACATTGGGGAACATTCCGGCAAACACGGCAAAGGTGAAAAGGCCAATACCCAGGCTGGTACCCAGGAAGGCAAAGCCGGAGCGGCCCTTCAGGAACATAAAGATGGAGAACAACAGTGCAACCGCAGCCAGCACCGTTAAGGCTAGGGCAATTAGAGCCAGGGGACCCTTGAACATACCGCTCATCAGGAATGCGCAAACCAGCCAGATCACCAGCATTACCAGCATGGCAAAAAAGAGTTTCGGCGCAATTTGCTTAATGCGAACCTGCAGGGCCTTGTTGTCGGTCTTTATGTCGATAAACAGGCAGCTATGATAGGCGAATAACGCCACAAAGCACAGTCCGCTCAGTACATGCCAGGGTGCAAGCAGATTAAAGAAGCCGCCGGCATATTCTTTGTGAGCATCAATAGGTACACCAAAGACTAAATTGGAAACCGCTACGCCCCACAGGAGTGCAATCAAACCGCTTGATGCCGCCAGAATAAAATCCCAGCGTCCGGTCCATTTGGGGTCTTGTTTTTTGCTGCGCCATTCAATTGCGACAACACGCAGAATAAGCCCAATCAGCATCAAAAACAGAGCTAGGTAAAAGCCGCTGAACAGGGTTGCATACCAGTGGGGGAATGCAGCAAAAACCGCTCCGCCCGCTGTAATCAGCCACACCTGATTGCCGTCCCAGATGGGGCCCAATGTATTAATAATTAGGCGGCGCTCGTTATTGGTTTTGCCTAAAAAGGGCATCATAAGACCCGATCCGTAATCGAAGCCTTCCAAAAAGAAATAGCCCGCGAACAGTACCCCAACCAGGGCAAACCACAAAGCTTGAAGAATTGAAAAATCCATACCCGTCCTCCTTAACCGGCGGTAGCCCCGGAGGGCCCTTTAAACGCATCCAAACCTTCGCGGACAGTTTTTGCTGCCAGTGTTACCGCGATGATCGTCAGTGTTGAATAAAGAACGATAAATCCCAGCAGAGAGAGTACAACATAGGGTGCCGGCACTACTTTGCTCACGGCCATATTTATCGTTTGCATTTTATAGACAATCCAGGGCTGCCGTCCTACTTCGGCAAGTATCCAGCCGCAGGCATTGGCTATATAGGGCAACGCCATGGCGAACGGCAGTAATCTGAGGCCCGCAGGACGTTGTTCCAGCGTTCCTGGTTTCCCCCATAATAGCGCCAAGGCAAGTACCAGCAGCATTGCAGCGCCGCATCCCAGCATAATTCGGAATGCATAGAAGGTTATCCATACATTAGGTACAAAATCAGAGGTCAGAAATTCTGATTCAGGGAATTGTTCCTGCATTTGTGCCTGGAGATCGTTTATACCCTGCACTTCTTTTCCACTGAAATTGTTATAGGTAAGGAAGCTCAAGAGACCGGGTATTTTGATATCGAAGAGGTTTTTCCCCTGATCCTTGCTCGGAATGGCGATAATCGGCCAGTCAGGTTTATCGGATGTATTCCAGTGTCCGTCCGCCGCGGCCATTTTCATTGGATTCTGATGTGCCACGTATACGCCCTGGAGGTGTCCGACTGCCCAGAGCATCACTGTACCGATAAGAGCAAACAAAAGCCCCTGCCGGAAATTCTTTTGAAACACCTTCTCGTCGCGGCCCTTGATCAGCTGATAGGCCGAAAAACCCAGAGCGAGGAAGCCTGTTGTAGCCAGTGCACCGACAAATACATGGGCCCATTGCCAGGCGGCATGGGGATTGGTAACCAATGCGATAAATCCGGGAACTCCGTTAAGCTCCATCCGCCCGGTTGCTTCATTAAAGATAGCAGCCGCACCAACCTGGGGTTCCTGCATAAAGGAGTTAGCGGCAAGAATTATGTAGGCGGATACGGAAGTGGCAATCGCTGCCAGCCAGATACACAGGAGGTGTACCTTCTTTGAAAGTTTATCCCAGCCAAACACCCACAAACCCAGGAAGGTGGACTCGATGAAGAACGCCAACAGGGCTTCTACAGCCAGCGGCGCGCCGAAAATATCCCCCACAAAGCGGGCATATCCGCTCCAGTTCATGCCGAACTGAAACTCCTGTACGATACCGGTGACTACGCCCATAGCAAAATTGATTAGAAACAATTTGCCCATGAATTTAATCAGTTTTTTTTCGCTTTCATCGCCTGTTTTCTGATACCGTGTTTGCAGTATGGCGATAAACAACGAGAGTCCGATGGTAACCGGTACAAAAAAGTAATGGAACACCGTGGTGACTGCAAATTGCAGCCGCGCAAGCACTAAAACATCCATTATTACACTCCTTATACAATAAAATTAACGAAAATGTAACAAATCCATCGTCGTTGCTTCAATGTATTGCTCAGAGATTACTAAAAAAGAATAAAAATGTCAATATGATCTTTACATTTTTCTATAATTCATTGATTATATAGCTAAGTATTTTTTACCCTGTAAAAAATGTTAGTATATCCAAGTAATATGTTCAGGGATATTATAACCTGATTTTTTTGATACACTAACATCATGGAGCTTTAGCCTTGGGCCGTCTATCTGCATATTTGTACGTTTATCATATGCCTGTATGTTATGTAGAAATTTTGGCACAAGACAGGTAAAATATGCTTAAAACCCGGTTTTCCGGGGAGGAGGGATAAGAATGGGCGAAAAAAACCTCAGCCGGCTGCCGGCAGGGAATAAACAGCGCATCGAGGCGCTGGCCGCCAGCGCAGGGGCAAAACTGCATGAGTGTTATCAGTGCGGCAAATGCGCCGCCGGGTGTCCCATGGCCGAAACCATGGATTTGAAGCCGCGGCAAGTCCTGCGGCATCTGCAGCTGGGCCTCCTGGATGAAGCCTTGCACAGCAAGGCACCTTGGATTTGCGCCACCTGTTATACCTGTACAGCCCGATGTCCTCATGATGTGCCGATCGCTGAACTAATGGAGGCGGTCAGGCAGCAAGCGGAGGCGGCAGGGATCCGGCCTATACGGCGTTCTTACCTGTTCACTAAATTTTTTCTTTTGCCCCTCTACTTGTTTGGGAAAAACCACGAACTGACTTTGACCGCTTTTTATAATGTCTTCAGCGGACGGTTTTTCCAGCATTTTTCCTACCTGCCGGGTATGCTTAAGGGCGGAAAGCTCAAAATATTCCCCCCCATGGTCAAGAAACGGGAGGCTGTTCGCAGGCTGATGGATAATTGTGCGAAGGAGGCGTTGAAGATATGAAATATTCGTACTACCCGGGCTGTGCCATGGAAGCTACCGGCATTGAATACCATAAATCGCTTGAATATGTAAACCGTACCGCAGGTTTTGAGTTTCTGGAAATCAAGGACTGGAACTGCTGCGGGGCTACGGCGGGACATTCAATGAGCCATGAATTGGGGCTGGCTCTCCCGGCTAGAAATGTGGCCCTTTCCGAACAGCAGCACCCTGATCTGCCAATAGTGGTACCCTGCGCTTCCTGTTATTCCCGCATGAAATGCGCCGTACACGCTGCCCGCGGCGAGGAACGGGAAAAGCTTTCCCGGTTGATTGAAATGCCCATAAAGGGATCTGCAGATATAGTGAGCATACTGGAAGCCTATAGTGCCACGGATGCCATGGAAGCCATTAAGGGCAAAATCAAAAAACCCCTGACAGGACTAAAAGTGGCCTGTTATTACGGCTGCCTCTATGCACGGCCGCCAAAAATCACCGGGATGGATAACCGCAAAGATCCGCAATTAATGGAAGAATTGATGAACTTAACCGGGGCAACCTGTGTTGACTGGGCTTTCAAGTCAGAATGCTGCGGCGCCAGCCACCATGTGGATCTGCCGGCGGAATGCAAACCCCTTCTATACAAAATATTCAAAAACGCCCGGGCCAGCGGGGCGCAGGCCCTGATCACCGCATGTCCAATGTGCATGATGAATCTGGATATGCGGCAGGGAGCGGTGAACATGGCGTTTGGTGAAGATTTCGATATTCCCGTGTACTTCCTCACTGAATTGTTAGCGGTAGCCATGGGGGCCAGTTTTGGGAAAAGCGGCATCACCACCCATTTCCATCCGGCGAAAAAACTGCTGAAAAACCTGATTAACAAAAAGGAGGTGGTGTAAATGGCCAGAACAGGCGTTGTAATCTGCCATTGTGGTACCAATATCGCTTCTGTGGTCGATGTGGAAGCGGTGGCCCGCGCCGCTGAACAGATCCCCGGTGTGGTGTATGCCGCTACGAATAAGTATACCTGCTCAATAACCGGGCAGGAAACAATGAAACAGGTAATCGAGGAACAGAAGCTGGACCGTCTGGTTATCGCTTCCTGTACGCCTCGAATGCACGAAACCACATTCCGCAAGATGCTCACCAAAACCAGCATAAACCCCTATATGCTTGAAATCGCCAATATACGGGAGCAGTGCAGTTGGGTACATACCGACAAGGAAAAAGCCACAGCCAAAGCCATCGATTTAATAAAGATGGCTGTTGCCAAGGTGCTGAAAAATCAGCCGCTTTTTACCTCGTCCATTCCGGTACACAAGAAGTGTCTGGTAATCGGCGGCGGTATCGCCGGCATCCAGGCAGCGCTTGATATTGCCGATGCCGGTTACGAGGTAACGCTGGTCGAACGCCAGCCCTCCATCGGCGGCAAGATGGCGAAGCTCGATAAAACCTTCCCCACGCTGGACTGTTCGGCATGTATTTCCACGCCAAAAATGGCGGAGGCAGGCTCGCATCCCAACATCAGGCTAATGACCTCTTGCGAAATATCCGCAGTTACCGGCTACATCGGCAATTTCGAGGTGACGATACGGCAGAAGCCCCGCTATGTTAACCACGATACCTGTACCGGCTGCGGTGCCTGCGAAGAAAAATGTCCCACGAAGGTCACCAACCCCTTCGACGAGGGGCTGTCAAAGCGCCGGGCGATTTACAAGCTGTACCCGCAGGCGGTGCCGGCCAAACCCGTCATTGATCCGGAACACTGCACCATGCTGCTCAGCGGCAAATGCGGGGTTTGTTCCAAAATATGCCCCCTGGGGTGCATCAACTTCGAGGATAAGGAAGACTTCGTCACCGATACCTTCGGAGCGATCATCCTGGCGACCGGGTACGATCTTATCAACTGGGGTGCCCACTATCCCGAATACGGTGCCGGCAAGTACACCAACGTTATCAGCGGCCTGCAATTCGAGCGGCTGCTGAACGCTTCAGGCCCCACCGAAGGCAAAATCAAGCGCCCAAGTGACTGGACCGAACCAAAAACCGTGGTGATTGTAAAATGCGTGGGCAGCCGCGACTCGGCCAAGGCCAGGGGCTATTGTTCCCGCGCCTGCTGTATGTATGCCGCCAAGCACGCCCATCAGACGGTGGAAAAAATCGAGGGTGTAAAGGTCTTTATTTTCTATATAGATGTGCGCACCCCCGGCAAGGGCTACGAAGAATTCTACGACAAGACACGGGCGGACGGCGTTACATACATTAGAGGCCGTGTTTCCAAAATCTACGAGGAGGACGGCAAGCTGATCTGCAAGGGCGAAGATACCCTCATTGGCCAGCAGGTTACCGTCGAAGCGGATCTTGTGGTGTTGGAGACTGCTATGGAGCCGGCTTCCGGTTCGGCGGATGTGGCAGGTCTCGCCGGTGTCAGCATCGACAAAGACGGCTGGCTGAACGAAGCCCATCCCAAGCTGCGCCCCGTCGAGACGCAGACAGGCGGCGTATTCCTCTGCGGAACCGCTCAGGGCCCCAAAGACATTCCCGATACCGTCGCCCAGGCTTCCGCCGCCGCTGCAAAAGTGCTGGGGCTTTTGGCCAAAGACCAGCTTGAAACCAGCCCGATGATCAGCGCTGTAGACGCGACAAAATGTTCTGGCTGCCGTTTCTGCGAGCAGGTCTGCCCGGCGAAAGCCATCAGCATGGTCGATGTGCCGTCAATATACAACGGCAAGCGCGTAACACGCAGCGTTGCCCAGGTCAATTCCGGCCTGTGCCTCGGATGCGGTGCCTGCTCGGCGGCATGCCGGACTGGCTGTATCGATCTGCTCGGCTTTACCAACAAACAAATCCTGGAGGAGGTGGACGCGCTATGTCAAATATAAACGCTGAAAACTGGGAACCAAAAATACTGGCATTCGCCTGTAACTGGTGTACCTACACCGGCGCCGACTTGGCTGGGTTGAACCGTATGAAATACCCCGACAATGTCAGGGTAATCCGCGTACCCTGCTCCGGCAGGGTTAACCCCCAATACATTCTGCGTGGTTTTCAGAAAGGCTACGACGGGGTAATGGTATGCGGCTGTCACCCCGGCGATTGCCACTATACCAGCGGCAACTACTTTACCCGCAGACGGTTCCTTTTGATGAAGCGCCTGCTGGAATACGCCGGAATAGAAGAAGGACGTTTCCAGGCCCGCTGGATCTCCGGGGCGGAGGCGGCAAAATTCCGCGATACCATGCAGAAGGTTACCGATGAAATACGCTCCCTGGGGCCGAATAAAAGGATGAAGGAGGCTGTTAGCAATGGCTGATATCCAAAGCGCCCTGCGCGAAAAAGCGCGTTCACTGCTTGCGGACGGCAAGGTCGGCTGTTTTATCGGCTGGGGGGCTACCCGCTTTCCCACCCGTACGACGCCAAAATTTGCGTCCAAGCCGGAAGACGCGGATAAACTAGTTTACAATGAACACTGCCTCAACACCTTAGCCAAGTATACGCTGGATTTTCAATACGGTACGGAAGTTGTGGGGCTGGCCGCCCGTGGATGTGAAACGCGGGCGCTGAACCGTCTAATTGCCGATGGACGCCTGTCACGGGAAAAAGTGTACATTGTCGGTATCCCCTGTGAAGGTATGAAAGAAGACGGCAAGATGGCAGCAAAATGCGAAGTCTGCCGCCACCGCAACCCGGTAATTCATGACGAGCTCTTGGGTCAGCCTGTGGCGGAGCAGCAAAACCAGCCTCGTTTTGAGCAGGTAATGGAACTGGAAAACAAAAGTTCGGATGAACGCTACGATTTTTGGCAGAAACAATTCTCCAAATGCATCCGCTGCTACGCCTGCCGTAATTCCTGCCCTGCCTGCAACTGTATGGTGTGTTATACCGACCAGTACCGCACCGGCTGGATGGGGAAGCAGGCAAATACGCTGGAAAACGCTGCCTTCGGTTTTACCCGCGCCTACCATATTGGCGACCGCTGCATTGAATGCGGGGAATGTGAACGGGTGTGCCCCATGGAGATACCATTGATGAAGCTCAACCGCAAGCTGGTCAAAGATGTGGAAACCCTGTTTGGCAGCGATGAAGCAGGACTTTCGGATGATGCTTCCCACGCCCTGGGCTGCTACAACAAGGAAGACCTTGAAGAATTCATGTAAGGGGGTATAGAGGTGGAACTGAGAAAAGAAAACTTGGAAAAAGCTTTGACAGCGCTTGCACAGTCGGGCAAGGTACTGTTGCCGGGTACGGTGGACGATGTAAAAAAATTCGTGCCCTACGCTCCCGGAACACCGTTCGATCCGAATATGGTAAACACTACCCTGCCGCCCAAGGATGTACTGTTCCCGCAGACGCAGAAAATGTACCGCTTTACCACGGGGACGGGCGCCTCGGTTGAAGAAATACAGGATGCGGAGGATCAGATATTGTTCGGTATCCGTCCCTGCGATGTTCAGTCTATCAACTGCCTGGATAAAGTATTTATTACCGACACTTTTACTGATGCATTTTATGCCCGCAAACGCGATAAACTTACTATTATTGCAATTGCCTGTACTCGTGTTGCCCAGACCTGCTTCTGCAAGAGCATGGGCGTGGATCCGGGATCAGCGCAGACAGCTGATATTTTGCTTGTTCCCACCGCTGCCGGGTGGAATGTCCACTGCCAGAGCGACAAGGGCCAGGCGGCATTAAAAATCCTTTCCGGCTTGATAGGAGATGCGACCGGGCAGACCCTGCCCATGGCAGAACCGGAGCTTAAGGTAAATATGGCCCCTGTGACAGAAAAAATTTCAAAAATGTTCGAGCACCCTATATGGGATGAATTGTCCCGCCCCTGTCTGGCCTGCGGCACCTGCACCTTCGTCTGCCCCACCTGTTACTGTTTTGAGATGGGACCGGAACTGCGCGGAGCGGCCGGCGGTACGGAAAATCGTTATTGGGATAGCTGTATGTTCAGCGAATACGCCCGTATGGCCGGCGGGCACAACCCGCGCCCCAGTGCCAAAGAAAGGCTGCGTAACCGCTATTTACATAAACTATCCTATTTTTCCGAGCGCTGTGGTCAGAACTTATGCGTGGGGTGCGGCCGCTGCGTTGCAAAATGCCCGGCAGGCCTTGATATTAGCAGGGCTGTCGAAATGATAGGGGAGGCGAAAACCGTATGAGCGAAGTCACAACAAACAAAACAAACCCTCTGCTGCCGCAGATGTGCAAGGTAATAGACATCAATAAAGAAACCCCAGATGTGAAAAAATTCCGCATCCAGACCGAAAACGGAAAAAAACCCTTCACCACTCTGCCCGGACAGCTTGGCATGCTCTCCCTACTGGGTGTAGGGGAAGGGATGTTTTCCGTCACCGCCGAAGGGGATGATTGGGTGGAAATGGCCATCAAGCAGACGGGGATGCTGACGGACGCTCTGCACGAAATGAGCGTCGGTGACAAGGTGGGTCTGCGCGGCCCCTACGGCAATCACTTCCCCATCGAAGCGGCCAAGGGCAAGGATATGCTGTTTATCTCCGGCGGTATCGGCCTGGCGCCCGTACGATCATTCATCCGCTATGCATTTGCCCATCGATCCGATTTTGGACATATCGATATCCTGTATGGATCCCGTTCCTATGACGACCTGGTCTTTAAAGAAGAAGTGCTTGAAGCCTGGCCCAAGGAACCGGATACCAAACTGTATGTAACCGTGGATAAGGGTTCTCCCGAATGGAATGGAAATGTCGGCTTCGTACCGCCGTTCCTGGAAGAATGCGCTTTTACACCTAAAGGCAAGGTGGCGGTTCTCTGCGGTCCGCCTATCATGATAAATATGTGTTTGAAAAGCCTTTCCAAAATGGGTTTTGCCGATGATCAGATCGTAACCACGCTGGAGATGCGCATGCAGTGCGGTATAGGTAAATGCGGACGGTGCAATATTGGAAGCAAATATGTGTGCATAGATGGTCCGGTATTTACCATGGCGGAGTTGCGCAAACTCCCGCAAGAATAATAGATGGCGGCATACACCAGGCTTACCTTGAAACACGTTGTGGGCCTGGCCGCTCCCCATACCTGGCCGGCGTCGGTTTTTCCTGTACTGTTGGCAGCGGTGCTGGCCGTGGCATTTAAAGGGGCTTTTTCTCCGCTGGTATTTGTTCCGGTGCTTTTGGCCGCTGTCCTCCTTCAGGCATCGGTTAATACCATTAATGACTACTACGATTTCGTTAAGGGCAATGACCTTGTAGAAAATTCCAACGATCCCAATGATGCGATCCTTGTGTATAATAACGTTAACCCGAAACATGTCCGGCTCTTGGGTTTCGGTTTTATGGCCGCCGCCCTTATGTTGGGCATATATCCCGTTTACAGCGGCGGTATCGTCACACTTATTTGCGGAATGCTCGGCTGTTTGGTGATTGTCGTTTATTCAACTGGAAAAACCCCTATTTCCTACCTGCCTTTGGGGGAGATTGTTTCAGGCACAGTTATGGGCGGCCTGATTACGGCGGCGGTATTTTCGGCCCTCGCAGGGTATGTTGCAGTAAAAATATTTTTTTTCTCAATTCCGCTGGTTTTTGGCATTGGGCTGATTATGATGACCAATAACATCTGTGATATTGAGAGGGATATAAAAACCGGCCGCCGGACCTTCCCTGTAATACTAGGAAGGGAGCGGGCCAGGGTTTTTTACCTTATGTGCACCGGTATATGGCTTGTTATGGAGATTGTATGTGTTACTGCGGGCTTCCGGAATGGTCTGGTCCTGGTACTCATATTACTTTTAGCAGCTTTCCCCGTTTGGAGGAAGCTGGTCCGTCTGCCGTATACGCCGGATCAGCGCGAATCCTGCATGGGAACCATTGTGGCTGCGAATTTATGCGCCAACACAGCCTATGTGGCCGCCATCCTGCTGCATACATTGCGGGGATAAATAGTACGTTTAAGGAATTATTGCCATGGAAAACCTGCTGTTAGACATCAAAGATTTAAGTGAAGAACTCTTGCTTGTTGATAACTATATAAATGAATTTTTGCATACCAGCGGGGAAATGGAAGAGGTGGAGACGATATTAAACTGTGTGAATAGTACCCGCGGCAAAATGATACGCCCCTTATTGCTGCTGCTGGCGGCCCGCTTTGGGCCGGACTACGAAGCCGAAAAGCAGCGTCTGTGTAAGATGGGAGCTTTGGTCGAAATAGTGCATATGGCGTCGTTGGTTCACGATGATATCATAGACGATTCACCGCTGCGGCGCGGACGCCCAACCATCCAACAGCAGTTCGGTAAAGATATGGCTGTTTATGCAGGCGATTTTATGACCAGCCGCGTACTGCGCCATCTGTCTGCGGAACAAATGAACCGTGAGGGAATAATCATTGGATGGACAGTAGAAAAAATGTGCCGGGGTGAATTGGGACAGATGTCTTGCCGCTGGAATACAGAAACTTCTGTCGAAGAGTATTTGCGTAATATTTTTGGAAAGTCGGCGGCTCTTTTTGTGGCCGCTGCACAGTTGGGAGGCGAAGGCAGCGGCACCAGCCAAAACATTGTTGGCAGTCTTACTGCTATTGGCGAGCATCTAGGCTATATGTTCCAAATGCGGGACGATTTGCTGGATTTTATTTCTGCCGAGAGCAAGGAAGGGAAACCTGTACACAAAGACTTTGCAGACGGTATCTATACCCTGCCGGTACTGTACGCTTTTACGCAGCCATCCTGCGGCCAGCGTCTTAGGGAGATCGCCAGATCAGACAGCACCGCTTCCGGTTATGGGGAACTACTTCGAGAGATGCGGCAAATAGTGCTGCAAAGCGGCGGTATTGACTTTTGCCGCCAGCAAATGGAAAACCACGCAGCTTTGGCCGGGCGGCAGGTTGCGGCCTTGATGGAACAAGAAATGCGGCTGGGTTTAGGCCTGGGCAGACTGATAGAGGAGTTACTTTTTCACAGCGACACCTATCAGGTCTTATAGAGCCTGGTGTTTACCGGCTTATCTATACGAGTGCAGTCCCGATAAGAGAGTATTTACTCCAATAAAAGTGAATAATACTATTATTACAGCTACAAAGGAAAATATAGCCATGGGTTTTCCACGCCATTTTTTGCGCAAGCGCTGGTGTAGATAAATAGCATAAACGAGCCAGGTAATAAGGGACCAAAGTTCCTTGGGGTCCCATGACCAAAAAGAAGACCATGCCTGCTCTGCCCATACCGAACCGGAAAGGATCACAACTGTAAGCATTATCATTCCCAGTCCGATAAGACGGTATGAGAGACTGTCTATTTGACGCAAATGGGTCCCATCTTCCGGTTCTCCTTTTTTAAGGAGCAACAGGTATCTTATTCCAGCACAGCCTGCCAGAACAAAACTTGCGTAAGAAACCACAGCGGCGCCGATGTGGAAGCCAAACCAGGGTGAACGCAGGGCGGGCATAAGTTCTTTGATATCCCGCGGGAGAAATGATGCATAGAAAAGGATCAGAAAGACCGATGGAAGGGCAACAGCCGTAATCCAGTCAGCTTTGAATTTTATCCGCAGAATAATATAAATCAGTCCAACACCCCAGGAAAGGGACATGGCAAATTCAAATTGGTTGGACAATGGCAATCGTCCTGCAACCATGCCGCGGCCCAAAAAATATCCCGTGTGCAGCAAAAAGCCGGCCAGAAATACAAACCAAACAATACGGGGAATAATTTTGGTTTTTAATGCCATTCCGGTAAAATACAAAATCACCGAAAGCAAGTACAGTGCAAGACTGCTAAAAAACAGAGCATTCAACATGGTCAAGACATCTCCTTTTTATCAAGTCCATTTAAGAAAGTATCGATCATCAGTTGTTCTTCTATAGTTTTTGAACCCGATATAATATAGCTGTCAGATCGTATGGTAACAACAGTCGGCACATAAAAGAAGCACATCCAAAATCCCACAATCATCAAAACAAAGGATCCATACAGCAGCCCTGGAAAAGGGTTAGGTATATGTTTAATACGGATTCCTGGAAAATTAACAGGTTCGTTAAAGGTAAACGAAATATCCCCCGTCTGTATCGTTTCTCCAGGCAGTACCATTTTAGCAGTCATGGTACCTTCGTCGGAAATCAGCACATGATAGACCGGATTGGGAAAGATATTGCCTCTAACGGTTACCGGTATAATGTTTCCATTTTCGTCTTCTACATAGCCTGGAAACAATGTCATATACATCACACCATTACGGCCATCGCCGGATAGGAAGCTCTGTTCGGTAAGGTAAAACACATCCGATCCGCCTGTTTCGGCATTGGAAGCGGTCACAGAACCGGCAGTACCGTAATTGTGCTGGTAGTACTTGAAGGAACGGAAGGTAAGGGGATAATTAACGCTGATTGTCCTCGAAACGGATGCGCCGTCCTGTGCTGTTACCTGAATTACGCTGGCATAGTCTGTTTTTCCTGCTTCGTCAGTTATGCGAAAATTTTCCAGCTTTAGCACCATACCGTTGTCAAAAGCAAGGCTTTCTCCGGGCATGATATTGTAATCGGCCACATCGGCCATCCCTAATACCAGTCCCCCAAAAACCAAGATAAACAGCAGTGAAAGATGCACAAGAAAAGAACCGTAACGGCCCGGGATGTTTTTATAGAAAATAGCAGTTTTTTCTGTTTTATACTGGCGATAATGCCTAAGGGCAAGGTAATTGCCCAAGTCTTCCGCCGCTTTTGCGCCGATTGTATGGCCTCCCTGGGCATTTTCTGCTGTTTGAAACAAATCCTTCCCCGTTTTCAGCAGGGTTTTTAGACGGATAATACAGCATGAAAAAATATTTACGCAGGCCAGGATTATCAGAAAAATGAAATACCATGTATGGAATAAATTATCAAATCCCAGCGCTAGAATAGTTTTTCCGGCGCTGGGATAGTTTTGAAGGTACCATTGAAATGACCTGCCCTGTGGAATCAAGGATCCCATCAAAGAGCAGGCCAAAACAAACACTAGAATTAACACTCCAAATTTCATGGAGTGTAAATAAGCTAAAAAACGATTCAAACGGTGATGCACAAACCTATAATTGCGCTAACAGTTGTTTTGCCTCGTTTAAGAGAGCCTCGGATTTATCCAGGCACTGCTTGGTTAATTGGGAATTGTGGGCGCCATTGCTGTTTTCTACCCACACAAAGTCCCAATAAAACTGCGATTCCCGGGCAGCTTTACGAATGGAAGCCAGCTGTTCATTCCTGTAATTTCCCTTTTCGATAGCGGCTGCCAATTCATTCGTGAACGACTCCAGGGCCAATCCAATTTCGACTGAACGGTTATGCGCCACTTCCTGTATCTTGGCGACATCCGCTGCCAAATCCTTGTGGCAGGAGGAGCATTCATTTGCTATCAATCCGGGATTTTTAAGGGGGCTCATCCATTCATGGCTGGCATAGGCAACTTTCTTAGAGTTAATAGCCGTCGGCATATGACAGTCTGCACAAGCATAGGTCCCGGCATGTTGACTACCAATGCTATGGAAGGTTTCAAATTCGGGGTGCTGAATTTTGATTTGCCGCACGCCGGTGCGGGGATTGATATAATCGTAGAACTCTCCGCCGTCGGGCATTATTAGACTGTTATAGTATTGTAGTTGGGAGTCTGGATGCATCTGGGCAAGTCCCTTGTAGGGCAATATTACCGCTGCAGGCGTAGCCGAGTTCGCCGGGCCGAAGTGGTATTCTACATGGCACTGTGCACAAGCGATGCTCCCTGTGCTTACGGAACCAAGATCCGATCCCAGAGCGTCAATCAAGTAGTTATGTGTGATGGTAACTTTTCCCGGTTCGCCGGCGTGGCAGTTAAAGCAACTTACCGGTTCCGATACATTTTCCCTCATTTCATCAAAAGGAATTCTGTATGCGCTAACGCCCTGCTCGATAACTACCGCATGGAAATCCGGGGTTTTACAGGCAAAGCAGTTTGCCAGCGGATGGGGCCGTCCTGTCGCATATAGGTCCTCCACCGTAAAAACATGCCCCCGGGCGCTGTTGTAAAACTTACTAAAGGCCATGCCTTCATAAACAACGCCAAGCATCGGATACGTCTCTACATAGCTGTAGTTTTCGCTGTTGTTGGCGTTCCTTTGGTAGGACGCATAAATATCAGGATACTCACTGGCCCAATCGGATGCGGTTTTTACCGTTACCTTTGAACCCATTTGCACTACCTGTGCCGACCCCGGGCTTCTCTCTCTAAGACTGCCTGGTTTTACAGATTCTCCACAACTGGAAAACATCGCCAGCAGTATGGCCATGATAAGAAAGACCGAAATCCGCCAAATGTGTTGTTTCATATAATCCTCCTACAGATAAAAGCAATTCAACCCCTGTATAACTAGATGTCAACAGGAATTATTGAGACATGATGCTCAAATATACAGATCAAATAGTATCGCATATGCGGGGCTGGATGTCAACAACAAAAAGAACATTTTTTTAATATTCTTGATTATTTTCTTGCAATATTGAATAGTTTTCTTCTATTATGTATAATTATGTGGAATTTTTTGGATGAAGATCGTGATATTTAACAAATGCAATTTTTTTGTTGTAAAAGCAACATAAGGATTTTTTATGAGAATTTATTTTGAGGTGGCAAAAAAAAACCTCTTATTTCAAGGTATTTCTTTTAGCGATTTTGAACGGATGCTCAACTGTCTGTCGGTAAAACCAGCTAACTACGGCAAAGACGATGTGATCCTTCTGTCTGGAAACACCGTGGGTTTTGTAGGATTGATCCTGTCGGGGAGCGTAAAAATTATTAGCGAAAGTTTGGATGGCAACAACTCCGTATTAACCACTCTTGCCGTCCCGGAGATTTTTGGGGAAGTCTTTGCCTGCGCTGGAATAACACAAAGTCCCGTTACTATCCAGGCAGCAGAAGATACAGAAATTTTGTTTTTTGATTATAAAAAAATTATCACCTCATGCAATGCTGTTTGCCCATACCACGCAAGGATAATAGAAAATATGCTCAATTTAATCGCCCAAAAAAATTTAATGTTAAATCAAAAAATCGAAATTCTTTCAAAAAGGACGACCAGAGATAAATTATTGTGTTTTTTTGATACCCACAGGGGATCCGCAAAAAAATTTGCCATCCCTTATAACCGGGAGGAATTAGCGAATTATCTTTGCGTTGACCGAAGTGCCATGTCGAATGAACTTTGCAAAATGCGTAACGATGGGTTAATAGCTTTTGAAAAAAACACATTTGAAATTCTTTAAAAATATGCGGAGTATGAAAAAGGTATTCTGCCGTCAAGTCATTGACGAGGAAGGATAAATCCCCCTATTATACATTACTAATGCTGGCAGGAAAAAAAAGAAACGGGAGCGGGGGCTGGCTTCTCTTTTGGCTGGCTTTTGTGATTGGGGTATCCCTGCTTTTTTTGGTAAATTTGGAGAAGATCAAGGGGACCCTTCAGGAAGCTGGTATCTTGGACAGGCTGGCTAAAGGAACCGAAGAAGAAATCCTGCCTGATCTGGAGATAGAAATCCAAAGCTTTTTTTCACCAGATAGTCCCGGAGAGGCGGAGTATACTGCCGGAATAGACGGGGCCGGGCAAAAGGAAACAGAGCAGACAGCCCAAAACAGGGAAAAGCCGGGTGTTCAGGACCAGACAGTTGAACGATCTTTTTACTTGATAAAGGTGGATAATACCGGGGCTCTGCTTTGGACCCGGGTTAGACGGAACCTGCCCGCCAGCGACAGTCCATTATTTGATGCCCTGGATGCATTGATCAGGGGGCCTTCTGTGGAGGAGGAAAAACAGGGGCTTATTTCCCTGATACCAAAAAATGTGAAAATCCTCAATACCGTTGTCCGGGGCAATACCGCCTATATCAGTTTTAGCGAGGATTTTTTATTCAACACCTATGGCATAGAAGGCTATGCCGGGCAGCGCAGACAGATTGTTTTAACCGCCACAGAATTCGATAATGTAAAAGATGTTCAGATCCTTATTGATGGAAAGCGGGTTGATTATCTGGGCGAAGGTATCTGGATAGGAAGCCCTGTCAGCCGGAATATGCTTTAGTTTTGGAGGGGAACTTGCAGTCTGACGAACTTTTTTCGAACCGTATTCTCGCTCTCTTGGACGTAATAAATGCCAACGGCCTTGGTCTATGGGAGATGTCGGACAAGACAGTTACTCTGGATCATAAAACCAGCGAACTTGTCGGTCTGGAGGAGAATAATCAATTTGAACTGCAGGATCTGCTGAATCTGGTACATGAAGAAGACAGGATGGAGTTTAAAAATACCCTGGAAGGAATAACAGAAAATCCTGGAAAAAACGGAATGGTGGAATGCCGGGTCTTAAATAAAAAGGAAAAAAATTACTCCTGGATACGGTTCATGGGAAAAAGCTACCTAAACAAGGGGAACATGGTAGTGCTGGGGACCAGCCAGATTATTGAAGGCCGGGCTCTGGATCTGTTCAACACCATGATCGAAAACATTACCCAGGAACTAAACAGGAAAGATGAATTAAATAAATGTGTCTTTGATATCACCGAAATTCTCCTTAATGCGGATGAAACGGTTTTTGAACAAACCTTTCAAAACTGTCTGGAGATTATTGCCCAGGCCGTAGGTCTTTCCAGGGCATATGTGTACAAAAACCATATGATAGAAGGGACACTTTGCAGTACAGAAATCCATGAATGGTCAGAGGGGGCGGAAAGTACTCTGGGAGAGGAATTTACCACCGATATACCCCTCTATTCCTGGCCGGGCCTGGAAGAAGCCCTAAACGAAGGGAAAAACTACAATAAATATGTCAAAAACACGTCTCCGGAAATACAGGAAATGATCCCAAAGGGAACAGGGACTGTTCTCTTCGCGCCGATCTTTCTCAAAGATTTGCTTTGGGGCTTTGTGGGTTACGAAAGGACCGCAGAAAAGCTTTTTAACTCCGATGAAGAAGCAGCTCTTTGTTCGGCGGGACTGCTTATGGCCAACTCGCTTATCCGCAACGATTTAAACAAAAACCTCTATCTGGCGGTGGATAAAATCAACACCACCACCATTAAAGCGGAGGTGCTGGAAAAATTCGCCTACACCGATGCCTTGACAGGACTGTACAACCGGCGGCATTTTATGGAGTTGGCTCAGGCTCCGTTAGAAAAAGCCCGGCGTTTTAGCACCCCCTGCTATGCTGCAATAATGGATCTGGACTTTTTTAAAAAGGTAAACGATACCTATGGACATCTGGCAGGAGACGAGGTGCTTAAAAACGCCGCTACGATTATGAAAAATACCCTCCGGTCCTACGACCTTTTGGCCCGTTATGGAGGAGAGGAATTTGTGGTCCTTGTTTCCGATACTGCCAAGGAAGATGTACTCAATTTGCTAGACCGGCTTAGGGAAGCCATTTCCGCTTCACCCTGCGTACACAACTGCATAAAAATTCCCTGTTCGGTAAGTATTGGCGTATCAGCCAACTTTCCGGGTTGCACCATCGAAAGCCTTATTGACAAGGCGGACAAGGGACTTTACAAGGCTAAGGAAAACGGCAGAAACCAAGTAGTGTTTTTTGAGTAGCGGGCGGATTATCGGTTTATCCGATCAATATTGACCGCCCTGCCTTTTTCATCCAGTTCAACCACAATTCCCTGGACGGCGTAATCCTCGTCCTTTAAAGGGATGGCGCATTCCATACGGCGGGTAACCTGGGTCCTGGCGCGATTTAAGCAAATGTCCTTATCCATACCGATTACTCCGTGTTTGGCGCCGGTCATTCCCAAATCGGTAATGTAAGCTGTACCCCGGGGAAGGATCCGCTCATCGGCGGTTTGTACATGGGTGTGGGTCCCCGCCGCAATACCTGCCCGGCCGTCCAGGTAATATCCCAGGGCTTCCTTTTCCTCAGCAGATTCGGCGTGAAAGTCTACGACAATAACTCCGGCCTGGTTTTCCTTAATGGACTCAATGAAATCAAAACAACGAAAGGGACAATCGATGGGGGTCATCAATTCCCGGCCCTGGAGGTTTACCACCAAAACAGAAAGGCCGTTTTTTTTTTTGAGCCGCAAAAAGCCCCGGCCCGGAACACTCTCAAGGGCGGGATAATTGGCGGGCCGCAGTACCGGTTTATCGCTGTCCAATGCGGCCCAAACTTCCCGTTTTTCCCAAATGTGGTTGCCCCCGGTAACCACATCGGCGCCGGCGGCAAGAATTCGATCCAGGGTTTCCGGTGTTAGGCCGAATCCTCCGGCGGCATTCTCTCCGTTCACCACGGCAAAATCAGCCTTGTATTCTGTAATAAGAGAAGGCAGGGATTTTTCCAGAATAGTCAGCCCCGGCTCGCCCACCACATCGCCCAGCATGATTATCTTCATGGCTTAATGCTAAGACCTGCACCGATGGCGGTGGTGTATTCGGCGTTTTCCGGGTATTCAAAATGAACGCCATAAATAGTAGTGATTTCGCTCAGTATTCCGCGGCCCAGGAGGTTGCCGCTGCCATTTCCGGTAACCACCACCCGGTCGGTATGCTTGCTTTTTGCAGCAAAGACCGATAGCATGCCGATTACCTGGTATACCATGTTAAGAAGTCCCAGGGCGATGTCTTCGTTCCGGGCGTTGTCCAGCATCTTGCCAAAATTGGATGCGGTGCTTTCTTTGTTAAGAAAACTTAAATCAGTTTCCATAATGTCTTCCATCAAAAGATCGACCTGATTCAATTTTCCTTTTCCCGCCAGTTCCATGATGTCGTTGAAATCCGACATGGAAAGAAGTTTTTTTGCCAACCCCAGGATTGTGCCGCCCCCCATGGCGGAGCCTCCCATATGAAAAATGCCGTCGCTTCGGGCATCGATAATTGCCGTACCGGTTCCCACATTGGCGATGATGATATTGTCCCGGTCTGCCAGAAACATTCCCCCAATGCCTATGGATTTTATTTCATCCGCCTTGCCGGTGGGGATACCGAATAGATCATCTTTAAGTTTTCCCGCCCCTGCTCCGGTGATCATGATCCTTTGTATTTCGCTGATCTTTATGTCGTTTTCCACGATCATTTTTCCAAAAGCACCGGTAGCCGATGTTACCGCATCCATGGCTTTGGTTTTGATTTTGTGGATCACCTGACCTTCCTGGATGGAGACTGCCTTGGTGGTGGTACTGCCTATATCGATGCCAACGATCATGATATGGTATTGTACAAGGAGTTTTCATGCCTGTTAAGTGGATCGTCCTCGGTCTGGCGATTCTTATGTATGTCCTGATTGTGATCTTTCCTGAAAAAAAATCCTTGAGCGCCATGGGAGCGGCCCTTCTTATGATACTGATTCGGGCCGCCGGAACAGAGGATACCTTTTCCTCCCTTATTAAGGAAGCAGGAACCGAACTTATAAACTGGTATGTGTTGATGATCTTTGTAGGAAGCCTGATCATTGCCGAATTGTTTACCTATTCCAGAGTCCCCGCGGTAATCGCCGATACTCTGGTCATAAAAAGCCCCAACGTGGGGGTTGCCATGGTGTTGATCCTTATTATTGCCGGCCTTATCAGTGCCTTTGTGGAAAATGTGGCTACGGTGCTGGTCATGGCTCCCATTGCTCTGACCCTATGTAACAAATTAAAGATTAATCCCATGTACTTTATGACGGGTCTCGCTGTAATGGCGAACCTTCAAGGGACGGCCACACTGGTGGGGGATCCTCCTTCGATGATCTTTGCTAACTTTTCCGGTTATGGCTTTAACGATTTTTTCTTTTACCAGGGGAAATTGTCGATTTTCTTTGCCATTCAGGTGGGGATGATTGTGGGAGCTTTGTATTTTTACCGGATCTTTGCCCAAAAAGGGGAGGGAAAAGCGGATGTGGAGCAGGAAAAAATCCTTTCCATGGTCCCCTCCTGGCTTCTTATTTTGATGATTGCGGGACTTGCCGCCGCTTCCTTCGTGTACGGCGGCATTTCGCTGGCTTCGGGCCTGGTGGTGATGATCCTGGCCGCTTCGGGCCTGGTGTGGTACCGCTGGGGACGAAAAGAAAGATACGGACAAGTTTGGGAACTTGTAAAGGGCCTGGACTGGGATACAACATTTTTCCTGATTGGAATTTTTGTGGTCATGGGAGCCATTTCTTCCGTGGGACTTCTAGAAGACTTTGCCGCCCTTCTTTCCCGCATAATAGGGACCAATGTATTCCTGGGGTTTGTCCTTATTGTGGCGGTTTCTGTCCTGATTTCCGGCTTTGTGGATAATATACCTTATATCATCGTCATGCTTCCGGTGGCCGCATCCCTTTCCGGGCAGCTTTCCCTTAAGCCTGAACTGTATATGTTCGCCCTGCTTACCGGTTCCTGCATGGGAGGAAACTTGACTCCCTTTGGGGCTTCCGCCAATGTGGTTGCCGTTGGAATCCTCCGCAAACAGGGTGTAAAGATGAATTTTGCCCAATGGTTAAAAACCGGTCTTCCCTTTACAGTGCTTACCACGGTCTTTTCAGCTCTGTTCATTTGGGTGGTGTGGAGATAGGACCCCCCTAAGGCCCGATTTATCCCGGTGATAGAACTGTCCACAACTGTTTCATTGTTTAGACCGCCGGTTTCTGATATACTGGTACATTGTTATGAATAACCGCCGCCAGGAGATGGTCCAGACATGAATTTTACCCGATCTATCAAATTTCGCTTTATTTTAATTTTTGCCTTGTTTATTGGTATTCTTTGCACAGTAACAACGTTTTTAACCGTGAGACAAACCTCCAAAACCACATCACGGCTTTTTGCCGATCAGGGAAGGGTTCTTGCCGAAAAAGCGGTGTCCATGATAGACGGCGACGCCTTTACAGAACTGGCCAAAACTTTGGACACGGAAGATCCCTATTATGAGGAAATCCGGCAGGATCTTCTTATACTCAAGAATTATTCCGGGGCCAAATATTTATATACCATGGCCGTGATAGATGATGATACATACATATATGTGATTGATGGCAGCGTCGAACCTGGTGATGAAGGATTTTCTGACCTTGGAGAGGCGGAGGATGTTTCTGATTACGATGATGCCTTCATGCGCTGCTGGGAAACAGGGAAAACGGAATTTGGCGAATTGGACTATCAGGGAGAATGGGGCTGGCTAGTATCAATTTATTCACCCATAAAAAATGCCGCTGGAACCATTGTAGGTATTGTGGGCTGCGATTACGATGCCAATGACCTGTATGATACTTTAAAAAATGATACCAAACAGGAAATAGTCATTAGTATATGTTTTGTCGTCCTTAGTATTCTTTTAATGCTCATTTTCCTGCGGATGATTTTTAACCCCCTTAAGAACATCAGTTCCATCCTAAAAGAAATATCCGCAGGCGAAGGAGATTTGACCAGGAGAATAAAATTCCACAGGGAAGATGAAATCGGGGATCTGGCAAAATACTTTAATCTGACACTGGAAAAGATCAGAAACCTTGTTATTACCATTAAGGAAAAAAGCACCGCCCTTCACATTGTGGGAAATGATCTTGCTGCCAGCATGGAAGAGACCGCTTCGGCGATCAATCAAATCATTGCCACCATTCAGAGCATTAAGAACAAAATGATAAACCAGAGTGCTTCCGTAACCGAAACAAACGCCGCTATGCAGTCGGTAACAGAGAATATCGGCAGCCTGAACAAGAATGTGGAACAGCAGACCGGCAGCGTTTCCCGGTCTTCCACGGCGATAGAAGAAATGCTTGCCAATATTCAAAGCGTTACCAATACCCTTATCCGGAATGCAGGAAATGTAAGTGAACTGGCACAGGCTTCCCAGGCAGGCCGATCCAGCCTGGATGAAGTATCCAGGGATATTCAGGAAATTGACCGGGAATCGGCGGGTCTTCTGGAAATAAATACGGTAATGGAAAATATTTCCAGCCAGACCAACCTTCTTTCCATGAACGCTGCCATAGAAGCGGCCCATGCGGGAGAAGCCGGTAAGGGTTTTGCCGTGGTTGCTCAGGAAATACGGAAATTGGCGGAAAATTCGAGTAAACAGTCCAAAACCATTTCCCAGGTTTTACAGAATATCAAGGGTTCTATCGATAAAATAACCAGCTCCACCGATGTGGTCATGGAAAAATTCCAGGCCATAAATGAAAGGGTACAGACCGTTTCGGATCAGGAAGAAAATATCCGTAATGCCATGGAAGAACAGGGCCAGGGAAGCCAGCAAATCTTGGAGGCCATAAGCAGCCTGAACCAATTAACCCAGTTGGTCGAGAATGGCTCATCAAGGATGATGGAAGGAAGTAAAGAGGTTATTCTGGAAAGCAAGAATCTGGAGTCCGTTACCCAGGAAATAACCGAAGGCATGAACGAAATAGCCCTTGGTACCGGGCAGATTACCACCGCTATTAATCATGTAAACGATATAAGTCATAGTAACCGGGAAAATATTGACTCCCTGATTACAGAAGTAGCCAAGTTTAAGATTGAGTAATCATCAGGACAAACACCAAAAGATAAGTAGTTTATCCGTTTTGAGCTATCCTGAACCCCAGGCTTCGCACCTTAAGGAAAGGGGCATCCCAGATGCGAAAGGTAGTACGTAGTTGGTTAAGGTTGTTCATATAAGAACCGCCTCGGTATATACGTTGTTTTCCTTCCGCTGGTCCTATGTAATCATTTACCGGTCCTGCAGGGTAGTCGCTGTACCAGTCCCAGCACCATTCCCAGACATTGCCGCTCATATCAAAGATCCCCAACTGGTTGGGAAGTTTTTCTCCCACCGGCCGGGTGGTGGCCCTGGAGTTAAGGGAAAACCAGCAATAGTCCTGGGGATTGGCTTCCTCGTTTCCTCCGGCAAAAGAAACCTTTTCCAGCGGCCCTGGACCGCCTAAACGCCCGCCCCGGGCGGCAAATTCCCATTCCGTTTCGGTAGGAAGGCGGTAACCCTTGGATTCCCGGTTCCATCTGACATTTTCTCCTTCGATGATATAGGCCGGGGCCAGGCCAAAACGGGCACTAAGGGCATTACAAAACTGAACCGCATCAAACCAGCTTACCGAATCTACGGGCAGATTATCTCCCTTAAAGAACGAAGGGTTTTCGTTCATTACCGATGTATACAATTCCTGGGTTACCAAATTCTGGGAGATCAGGAAAGGATGAACCGTTGTTTCATGGACTCGGTATTCACTGCTCCCCATAAAAAAAGTGCCGCCCCGGACAGAAATCATGGCGGGCCGCCCTAGGGGGCCCGCGGTATAAGCCGGTATAACCAAACAGATCAACAGCAGGATGTAAGGGGATTTAAGGCGTTTCACACAGTTCCTCCCGGCGTAAAATAATTTTGGAGATAAGGCCGTACCTAATCGCTTCTTCTGCGTTCATCCAGAAGTCACGATCGGTGTCCTTTTCCACTTGTTCCAGAACAGCGCCGGTTTCATCGGCAATCAGACGGTTGATCTTTTCCCGGAGTTTTTCCAGTTCCCGGGCATGAATCTCAATGTCCGTGGCTACTCCCCGGATCCCCGAAAGGGGCTGGTGGATAAGGTAATGGCTGTTGGGAAGTCCCACCCTTTGTTCCCTGGGAGAGGCCAGTTGGATGATTGCAGCGGCACTGGCCACCAGGCCCATTCCCACGGTCCAGACCGGAGACTTTACGAAGCGAATCATGTCAAAGATTGCGAATCCCGCATCGGCGTCACCGCCGGGGGAGTCGATAAAAATTTTGATTGCCTTATCGTTTTCTTCATCCAGGAGCAAGAGTTGGCGTATGGTCCGCTCCGCCAGATCTTTATTTACCTGCCCGGAAAGCAGGATGGTGCGGGTTTTAAGCATTTTGACGATCAGGGGATCGGCGGATTTTTTTTCCTCCTCCTCCTCTTCTTCTTCATAAACAGGCCGGGACACGGCCATCCGTTTTTTCATTAAAAACTCCTCACTAATCAATATATACCCTGGGTACCCGTTTGTTGATATTACAGGTTATTTCATAGGGTATGGTGTTAAGCCGGGCCGCCATGATCCCCGCATGGGGAGCGGGGCCGCCGAAGATCGTTACCGGATCCCAGCGCCGGGCGGTGCTGTTTTTTCCCAAATCAACCATACACTGATCCATGCAGATCCTTCCAGCCAGAGGCCGCAGCTCTTTGCCAGCCAGCACCTGCCAGTTATTGCTGAGCAAGCGGGAAAGCCCATCGCCGTAACCCAGGGGGATGGTACCGATAAGAGTATCTTCCGCAGCGGTCCAGGTTCTGCCATAGGAAAGGGATTGTCCTTTTTTTATTGTCTTAATAAAAACAAGGGCGCTCTTCAGTTCCATCAAGGGTTTTACCGCCAAGGCAGGTTTTCCTTCCTTATTTTCAGGAGCGTATCCATAAAGCAGGATCCCCGGTCTTATCATATCAAACCATGCATCGTTGTGAAAAGTTACAGCTCCGGTATTAGCGGCGTGGATTAGTCCAGGATCGATACCCGCGTCCCTGATACTTTTTACCGCCAGGTGGAAAGTTTCCCATTGATGGCTGGTAAAGGCCTGGTCTTCGGGTTTTGCCGAATCGGAAACCGCAAAGTGGGTTGCGGTTCCTGCCAGTTTTAGGTTTTTGCTTTCTGCGATGCGGGAAGCAAGAGCCGCAGCCTCACCGGGGGGACATCCAAGGCGTCCCATGCCGGTATCAATCTTTAAGTGAACAGAAAGTGTTTTGCCTGCCCTGGCGGCGCCGCCTTCTAGAGCCGTTATGTATTCATCGTCCCCCGCCAGGGGTTCCAACTCCATAGCTATCAGAGCGTCAATTTCTTCAGGTAAAACAACGGAAAGGAGCATGATGGGAGCGGTAATTCCTCCCTGCCGCAGTTCTTCGCCTTCCTCAACAGCGGCCACGGCCAGATACTCAACCCCTGCAGCAAGGGAGGTTTTGGCGATGGTCAAGGCACCGTGGCCGTAAGCATCGGCTTTTACGGGCAAACAGATAGCTTTTCCGGTTTTTTTCCGTACCAGGGCGATATTTTCCCGCAGATGATCCAGATGAATATTCGCCACAGTGGCCCTCATAACAAAAATATATCAAGATGGGGCATTTCTTACAATTATGCGCCCCTCATGGTATCATTAAGATGATGAGAGAACGCTCTGTCATAACCGGTATTTTCACCCTGGTTTTTCTTTTTTCCTGTTCTGAACCTGATCGGGAAAGAGATACCCCGGTGCCGAAAATCCAATTTGATCCTCCGCCGGCTCGGGAACAGCGGGTTTTTCAAATTCTTGACCATAAAAAACAGGATGAAGAGGCAGTTATGGCTCCCTGGTTTCAATCCTACCTTGAAAACGGCATCAGCGGGCCGGAATCCATGGCAGATTACCAGGGTTCCTATCTATTTGTTGCTTCTATCCGCAGTACAAATCTGACGGTAATAGACCAATGGTTAAGGATTTTTTCATCGGAACGGGATTTTTCCCGCCTGGCGGCGGAACGGATCCAGCACAGGCTGAACCGGGTATCCGGCAATCCCCCTGATGTAGTTTATGGGTCCAATTATACTAGGGCCGTCAAGGCTGCTCATGAAAATGTTTTTTGGGGAACCCTGCGGGTAGATGATACCTGGGTATTTGGGTCTCCTGTTGTTACGGACGAAGACGCAGAACTGCAAAAACCCCTATATTGGGGTTTTATCCTGGTAAGCATACCCCGGGAAACACTGGAGATTCAGGTTTTGGAACTCCTCGCAAAGATTACTACTTCTCCCGCTGGCAGAGGCCGGATGGCAACACGGGAACAGAATGCAGCCTTTAATCAGGTTAGGGAGCGTTTTTTTGAAGATTTTTAACCTCCATTCCCATGCCGGGGTTGTCGAAGAATGAGAAACTACGGTGATACCTGTCCCATTGCCGCTCAGGCAGCACAGGGCGCCCTGGCTTTGGTGCGAACCAGCGGACAAGGTACTCTAAAATTGCTGGCCCCGGTGTTTTCCCGGCCCCAAGCACTACTCGATGCCCAGGGAAACACCATCGTTTACGGCTGGATACATGATTCCGCCGGTTCTCCCATTGATGAAGTGCTGGTGTCGGTGTACCGTACTCCTCATTCCTATACCGGTGAAGATGGAGCGGATATTTCCTGCCACGGCGGAAGTGCGGCGGTAAAAATGTTGCTTCTGACTCTGCGGAAAGCGGGATTCGAGGACGCCCTGCCGGGGGAATTTACCTTCCGCGCCTTTATGAACGGTAAACTTGATCTTACCCGGAGTGAATCGGTGATGGAACTAGTAAGTGCCAAAACCAAAGAAGGCCTGGAACATGCGGTAAAGCGCCTTTCCGGAGTGCTGGAAAGGGAAATAAAAACGATCCGGGACACATTATTGGAAGCGGTAAGCGCCGCGGAACTGTATTTGGACTATCCGGAAGAGGAAATCGATGAAGATCCGGGATCTTTTTCGTACAGTGAAACAGCGGAAGATGCTCTGCGGCGCCTTAGGGTCCTGGCCTCTTCCTATGACAGGGAACGGCTTTATCAGGAAGGAGCTTTGACGGTAATTGCGGGCCGGCCCAATGCGGGTAAATCAAGCCTTTTTAACGCTTTGTTAAACGAAGATCGATCCATTGTTACCGATACACCAGGCACAACCCGGGACTGGATAGAAACTTCCCTTACCATCGAAGGAATTCCCCTGCGTTTGACCGATACTGCGGGTCTTCGGGATCCTTCATCATGTCCTTCCGGGACTGATGAAGCGGAAATGTTGGGGATACAGCGGAGCAGGGAACTAACGGAAGAGGCGGATATTATTCTTTATATTGTTGATGCCTGTGAAGGTTTCCAAAAAGAGGATGAAAAATTTCTGACAGAAGTTTCAGTACCTTTTCTTATTCTAGTTTGGAACAAAATTGATTTAATAGAGCATGAAATCGCTTCCCGTGCGCCTATCATCGCTGAAATTTTACAACTCCCCCCCCGGTCTTTTGCCATTGTTCCGGTGAGTGCCAGAACCGGAAAGGGTTTGGAAGAACTTTCCGCTTCCATCGCCGGTCTTTTGATCCAAAAAGCCTCCTATTCTTCCGCCGCGGATACGCTGCCGGAAGGAAGTCCCGGCTTGGGAACGCTGCGGCAGAAAGAATTAATCGAAAAAGCTGTTGTTCTGCTTGAAGATGCCCTGTCAATGACGGCCAGGAATGAACCACTGGACTTAATTTCTCCATTACTTAGAGAATCTTTGAATGCTTTAGGTGAAATTACCGGAGAAATATCGTCCGCTGGCATACTGGAGACAATGTTCAGCCGTTTCTGCCTGGGGAAATAAGCAGAAACGGCTGAAGCTCAAGGGCTTACAACACTATGAAGACTAAAAGAAGGGAAAACTTGAACCCGAAGAGGGTTCTACGGGTTTATCCGCGGGTTTTTTTACCAAAACTTTTTTAACAGCAGGTTTTTTCGCCGCGGGTTTTTTCGCCGCAGGTTTCTTCGCCGCGGGTTTTTTCGCCGCAGGTTTCTTCGCCGCGGGTTTTTTCGCCGCAGGTTTCTTCGCCGCGGGTTTTTTCGCCGCAGGTTTTTTCGCCGCGGGTTTTTTCGCCGCGGGTTTTTTCGCCGCAGGTTTCTTCGCCGCGGGTTTTTTCGCCGCAGGTTTCTTCGCCGCGGGTTTCTTCGCCGCGGGTTTCTTCGCCGCGGGTTTCTTCGCCGCAGGTTTCTTCGCCGCAGGTTTCTTCGCCGCAGGTTTCTTCGCCGCAGACTTTTTGACTTCAGGCATAATTGCTCCTTTAAAAAAAGTTGTTAATACTGTATCGCAGTATAAAAAAAACTGCAAGAGAAAAAATAAAAAAAGTGAATTTTTTTTTATTTTTTTGTATAGTTTCTTCATGGATTATGATTGTATCGTGATCGGCGGAGGCCATGCGGGCATAGAATCGTCCTTGGCAGTATCCAGACTGGGAATGTGTACCTTGCTCATCACCCAAAATCCAGATCGCATCGGTGTGCTCTCCTGTAATCCTGCCATTGGCGGCTTATCCAAGGGAAATTTAGTGCGTGAAGTGGATGCTCTGGGCGGAGCGATGGCTCATCTGATCGATCAAACAATGATCCAATACAGAATTTTAAACCGATCCCGGGGTCCGGCGGTACAAGCTCCCCGGGCTCAAGCAGATAAACAGGCATATCAGGATGCAGCGCGGCAGATGATTGAAAATCAGAGTTCACTTTCGATAATGATGGATACGGTAACAGAACTGATTATCGAAAAGAGCCGTGTGGCAGGGATAATTACCGCTAGAGGACACCGAATCAGCGCAAAAACAGTGATACTTACTGCTGGAACCTTTCTAGAAGGGAAAATTTTTATCGGCGAATACGATACCCACGAAGGACGTCTGGGAGAAGAAGCGGCCCTGGGATTGGGAATGTTTTTGCGCCGTTGTGGTTTTCCTCTGGGTCGTTTTAAGACCGGAACTCCCCCTCGCATTGCCGGAAATACCATTGATTACAGCAAAATGGAACGACAGGATGGCGAAGAATACATTTCTTTTTCGTTTGATGCAAAAAAAATTTCGGATAGGCAGGAAGTTCCCTGCTGGATCTGTTACACAACGGCGGAAACTCACCGGATAATCCGGGAAAACATACACCGTTCTCCCCTTTACGGCGGAAAAATAAAAGGAATTGGCCCTCGTTACTGTCCTTCCATCGAAGATAAGGTAATGCGTTTTCCTGAAAGGGGTCGACATCATATTTTTGTGGAGCCCGAGGGACTCTATACCAGCGAAAAATACCTTAACGGCCTTTCCAGCTCCCTTCCTGAAGATGTACAGGAACAGTTTATTCACAGTATCCCCGGCCTGGAAAAGGCCGCCATAGTGCGTCCTGCCTATGCTGTGGAATACGATTACCTGGATCCTCTCGATCTATATCAATCATTGGAGAGCAAACGACTGGAAGGATTTTTTTCGGCGGGGCAGACCAACGGCAGTTCAGGTTATGAGGAAGCAGCAGCTCAGGGGATCATGGCGGGAATTAACGCCGCTGCAAAGATCAGAGGGGAAGAACCGCTGATACTGGGCCGTGATGAAGCGTATATTGGCGTTCTTATTGATGATCTTACCACCCTTGGCACTGCCGAACCCTACCGTATGTTTACTAGCAGGGCGGAATACCGCCTGGTTCTCCGGCATGATACGGCGGATACCAGACTTACTCCTAAGGGCAGGACGGCGGGACTTGTCAGCGATGAACGATGGGAACAGTTCCAGAAAAAAATTCGTACCCTGGATATGATTCGAGAGCTTTCAAAGCACAAAGAATATGATGATCTGCTGAAATCCATGGCGGAATTTCCTCCTGAATGGGTTCAACGGGTGCTGTTGGATCAAAAATATTCAGGGTATATCGAAAAAGAAAATCGTATTATTGCCCGAAACGCCAAAATGGAACGAGTTAAGCTGGAAAGCAGCATTGATTACCGCTCCATAACGGGACTTTCCGTAGAAGCCAGAGAAAAATTAAACGCCATACGCCCTCGCACGGTTGGTCAAGCAGCCCGCATACCGGGTATCCGCCAGGGGGATCTGGCCCTCCTTATGGTTTTATCCCGAAGGGATGCTGAGAAACATTGACATCCTCTCCGGCCTGATATAAGGTACGCTTATGAGTGATTGTCTTTTTTGCCGTATCATCAGCGGCGGTATTCCCAGTAAAAAGATCTATGAGGATAATGAACTGCTGGCTTTTTATGATATTTCCCCCCAGGCGCCGGTTCATTTTTTAGTAATCCCCAAAAAACATATTTCTAATCTAATGGAAGCGGCGCCGGAAGACGCTGTTTTGCTAGGAAAAATGCTTCACAAAGCGCAAGAATTACTGAGCGAACAGGGCTGTGCCGAAAAGGGCGGCCGGTTTGTCATTAACTGCAAATCTGATGGCATGCAAACGGTTGAGCATATTCACCTTCATGTATTGGGAGGCCGTTCTCTGGGCTGGCCTCCGGGGTGATGCGTCTGTCTTGACATCCCGAATTGACTTTGTGGTATGATAAGGGAGCAATTTTTCTGTAATACAGGCGGAAGATTCATTAATCGGGCAATAGCGCAGTTGGTTTAGCGTACAAGTCTGGGGGACTTGGGGTCCCCGGTTCAAATCCGGGTTGCCCGATTAACGGATTATTCAAATTTGCTTAATTCCAGAACCTGGAGAATTCTAATCCCGTTTGTCCAAGGGAGTGTATACCAGCCGTTTCTGGACGCATTTATAGGCGGGTCGTATTATTCTGCCGCCGGCAATAATTTCTTCCAGCCTGTGGGCGCACCAGCCAGCCACCCTGCTTATTGCAAAGAGAGCTGTATACAGGTCTCTGGACAATCCCAGCATACTGTACACAAAACCGGAATAAAAATCCACATTGGTACAGATCACCTTGTCAGAACCCTTTACTTTTTTAAAAATCTCCGGAGCAAGGCGCTCTATGAGCCGGTACAGGTTGAATTCATCGGTCAGGTGTTTTTCTTTCGCCAGGAGGGCAGCTTTGTCCCGAAGCAGCCAGGTCCGGGGATCGCTTATGGTGTATACCGCATGGCCCTGGCCGTAGATAAGCCCAGAACCATCGCCGGTTTTTTTCAGGAGGATCCGTTCCAGATAATCCGCTACCTCCCCTTCGTTGTCCCAGAGTTTTATATTGTTTTTGATATCATCCATCATCTGCATTACCTTGATGTTGGCTCCGCCGTGTTTATAGCCCTTAAGAGAAACAATCCCGGCAGAAATGGCGGAAAAAGTGTCCGTATCGGCGGAAGAAACCAGATGTACCGCAAAGGTGGAGTTATTCCCGCCGCCGTGTTCCGCATGAAGTACCAGGGCCATATCGAGGATCTCCGCCTCCAACTGGCTGTACTGCTGGTCGGGACGGATCAGAGAAAGGAGGGATTCTGCGCTGGAACAATCCTGTTCCGGCATATGGATGATAAGACTTTCATGATCGTAGTAGTGTTTTTTTGCCATGTAGGAATAGGCTACGATAGTTGGAAACCGGGCAATCAGTTCCAGGCATTGACGCAGGATATTTTCCGGCGACCGGTCTTCCGGCGCTTCATCATAAGAGTAAAGGGTGAGTACAGATCGGGCCAGCTTATTCATTATGTCCCGGGAAGGGGCCTTCATAATTGCGTCTTCGGCAAAATTTTTGGGTAGAGCCCGGGAATTCCCCATAAGGGCGTGGAATTCTTCCAGTTGGGCTTTATTGGGAAGAACGCCGAAAAGGAGAAGGTACACCGTTTCTTCAAAACAGAATCGTTTTTCGGTTTCCGCCTTCTGTACCAGGTCTTCCACATCAATGCCCCGATAGTAAAGTTTTCCGTCCACGGGGATCTTTTCTCCCTCGTCGATTATATAGCCGTGGACATCGCCAATCCTGGTAAGTCCTACCAGGACCCCGGTACCATCGGCGTTCCTTAGTCCCCGTTTAACGTTGAACCTGTCGAATAACTCTGGCTGAATAACGGAATGATCCGTTACTTCTGTCATATACCTGCTAATAAGAGACCTCCTTAAGATATTGCCTCATCTTTTTCTCTGATTTGGACCCTGCGGATCTTTCCGCTTATTGTCTTGGGAAGTTCCGCCGTAAATTCCACAATTCTTGGGTATTTGTAGGGGGCGGTGATCTTTTTTACATGGTTTTGCAGTTCTTTCTTTAATTCTTCCGAGGCAGTGTACTCTTTGGCCAGAACCACCGTGGCTTTTACTACCGTACCCCGTTCAGGATCGGGAACTCCAGTTATGGCGCATTCCAGCACCGCCGGGTGTTCCATTAGGGCGCTTTCCACTTCAAAAGGGCCGATACGGTAACCGGAACTTTTGATCACATCGTCAGCACGGCCCACAAACCATAAATAATTGTCTTCGTCCTTCCAGACCATGTCCCCGGTATAGTAGATACCATTGTTCCAGACCTTTTTTGTTAGCTCCTCGTCCCTGTAGTAGCCTTCGAACATACCCCAGGGTTTGCGCCGGGCGGTGCGGACCACCAACTGTCCTTCTTCGCCCATTTCGCAGGAAGTGCCGTCTTCTCTAAGTATGTCTATATCATAACCCGGCGATGGTTTGCCCATGGAACCCGGCTTGGGTTCCATCCAAGGATAGGTACAGACCGTGACGGTAAGTTCTGTTTGACCGTAGCATTCCCGAAGTTTTAACCCCGTACTTTCTTTGAATCGTTCATAGATTTCCGGTTCCAGCGGCTCCCCCGCCACAGTACAGTTATTAAGGGCGGAAAAATTCCATTTGGATAGATTTTCCTTGATAAGAAAACGGTATATCGTGGGGGGAGCGCAGAAAGTAGTAACCCGGTGTTTGGTTATAACATCCAGCATAGCTGCCGGTACAAAGCGGTCGTAGTCGTAGACAAAAACGGCGCTTCCGCAAAGCCATTGGCCGTAGATCTTTCCCCAGGCGGCCTTGGCCCAGCCGGTATCTGCCACGGTAAGGTGAAGGCCCCGATCCAGAACCTGGTGCCAGTATTTGGCGGTTACGATGTGCCCCAGGGGGTAGGCAAAGTTGTGCTGAACCATTTTTGGCATACCCGTGGTACCGGAGGTAAAGTAAAGCAGCATGGTATCGCCGGAGGTATTGATCGCTGCGGATCTGGAAAAATCCTTTGCCGCACTTTCCATCTGGGACTTAAAATCAATCCATCCCTTTGCGGTTTTTTCCTTTTCGGAAGGATTCCCGGTACTATGGACGGATCGCATAAAAGCTTTGTAATACAGGGCAGGTTTTCCGTTTTGTTTTAGTTTTTTTTCCGCTTCATCCACGGCGGCCATGATCTTTTCCTCGTCCACACAGACGATTCCTTTGATAGCGGCGGCATCGCAGCGGTACACAATGTCCTTTGAAGTAAGAAGATGGGTAGCGGGAATGGCCACTGCGCCGATCCTGTGGAGGGCCAGCAATACCGGCCAGTATTCCCAGCGGCGCTTGAGGATCAGCATGACAGGATCACCCCTGGCAAATCCAGCCTGGACAAGTACATTTGCCGCCTGGCAGGAAAGCTGTTTTATTTCCGCATAGGTAAAGGAAGCTTCGGCACCCTTTTCATCGCACCACACCAACGCCGTATTATCGGGTCTGGTTTCCGCCAGATGATCCATGACATCCCAGGCAAAGTTAAAATTATCCGGGGCATTTACCGCGTAGTTGGCGTAAAAATCCTCGTAGGAATCAAAGTCTATTCGGGCCAGGTAGCGCTTTAGCAGTTCCATCTTTACTCCTACATTATGATGGCCAAAAACCGGGCCCGGCTGCCCCCCAGGGCTTTCATTCCGTGGGGCTCGTTGGAATCATAGTAAATACAATCTCCCGGTCTCAACTCTTCTTCATGACCTGCTACGGACATAAGGAGCCGTCCTTCCAGAACATAATCAAACTCATGCCCCGGATGAGTATTAAGGTTTATGGGTTTATTTTCTGTTTCCGGATTGGCCTCTACCAAAAAAGGTTCTCCCCTTTTGTTATGAAATTTGTAAGCCAGGTTCCAGTAGGCGTACATGGGCCGGCGGCTTACCTCCGGAGCATTTGCGGCCCTTGTAATGCAGTAGGTAGTAAGCCGGGAGGGGCGGCCATTTACAAGTTCGGTAAGGTCGATCTTAAAATGGGCGGCAATTTCTACCAGGGCGCCGATGGGAAAGTCTTTTTCTCCCTCTTCCCATTGAATGTATTCGGTGCTGTTAAAGCCTAGTTTCCGGCAAAGATCTTCCCTGGAGATTTCTGCGATTTCCCTAAGTACCTTAACTCTAGCAATGATATCTTTTGTTTCATCAGTCATCTTATCTCCTTAACCCTGCAATGTTTTTGCCAGATGCGATATTAATTGTTCGGGGAAATCCCGTCCAAAAAAATACTGGTATTGATATTTTGCCTGTCTAACAAGCATATCAAATCCGTTCAGTATATTGCATCCCGCTGTCTGGGCCCGTTTTAAAAAGGCGGTCATGGGTGGGTTGTATATTATATCCATCACCGTTTCATGGCCGTTAAAGTGGTATAATTCAAAGGGATCATCATCCGTATGGGGAAATGTTCCTGCCGAAGTGGTTTGTATTATAATATCCGAATACCGTTCCATGGTGTCAAGCACATGGCTGTCTAAACCTCCCCATTTATAGCCGTATTTTAGGGCCAATTCTCTGGCCCGCACCGGATTGCGGTTTAATATCAGGCATTTTCCTTTTAATCTGAATATTTCCGATACCACAGCCCTGGCGGCTCCTCCTGCTCCAAGGATGGTGAATTTCAGGCTGCGGAAATTTTTCTTTTTGATAAAGTGAAGGAGGGATTCGGAGAATCCTAGAGTATCGGTGTTGGTACCGTTCCAGTCTCTGTAAATGTTTCCTTCGGAAAAATCGTCTTCGGAGGTAACAACCTTTATGGTATTACAGGCTCCGGCAATCCGAACCGATTCGGAGATATGGCGGAGGCGGGGAACAATCTCTTCTTTGTAAGGGACGGTAACGGAGGCGCCCATAATATTTAGTTCCTCCGCCAATTCCAGGAAGTAGTCCAGACTGTGGGCAGGAAAGGGAACATAAACGGCATCGATCTTTTCCCGGTTGAAGACGGAGTTGAATATCTGGGGACTGTAACTTGTTTTCAAAGGAAATCCCAAAACGCCGTAGATATTTGTAGTGGCGCTGATCTCCCGAAAGCGGTACTGCTCGACCATTTCCTGGGGAGTCATCTGACCCATGGCACCCAGGGGGATACCCGGTTCTTCCTCTGCGGAAGCATAACTTAAAAAGGATCCTAAATGCTCCGCCAGAATCCGGGTATTGGCGCCGAATTCCCCCATGCCAAGAATGATCTTTTCTATGGAAGGACTTTCCCGGGCCGCCCGGTAAATGGCCAGTACATCGCCCAGGGTTTGGGGCATTACCACAACTTTGGCAATTTCGTCTCCAATCCGGCGGAGATTTTTAATTTTTCCGGTAATGTCCCCCACATTTTCCAGATTGTGACTGGACCGGATGATCCGGGTACCAAAGGTTCGGACCGCTTCTTCTAATCCCGGTACTTCAAGGTCCTCTTCCAAATCGACATAGGCAAAGTTATGCCGTTTGTCCGCTTCTGCAAAGGCGAGTCCCCTGGAAAGCAGGGTAACTCTGGCCCCTTCGCCGCCTTCAAAATAACCGCCATCCATGATACGCCGTATGGTCAGGATCACCGGAATTCCCGCTTGCTCAGGAAACTGGCGGATAAAAAAATGTTCATCCGGATCCAGGCAGTCTACCCGGAGTTCCGCCATATCAATATATTTGCGGTATTTTTTTATTAACTCCAAATCCCGGGAAAGGGTTTTTCCGGTCAGGCACAGGCAAATCTTTGACACGGTATGTTCCTAAAAATCCGAACGGTATATGTAAATTTCCGCTGCCCGGCCCGATTTATCCCAGTTTATCCTGAGCATTAGGGGCCATGCCTTGCCGGGAAGCTGGTAGAGGGTATAGCCTTCAAAACTTCTGCCCTCTCCCAGGGTTCGGGCTACCGATGCCTTAGTATCGCCTTCTTTTACATTGAAGGCAGAACGGAGCTTAAGCTGCCAGACACGGTTCCCAAAGATAAAGAATTCCCCGCTGTCATAAACAAAGACTACATCATCCTGCCAAATTTCCGTTCCCCGGACGGCATAAACGTTTTTGGGAATTCCATAGCGGTCCACCAATTCCGAAAGGGTAGTTCCGATGAGCTGGGACGGATCATGTGCTTGAGCAAATCCAGCGGCGGTGCTCAATAAAAAACAGAACAGCAGCCCCTTACAGCATATCGCTTTTTTCATCGGTCTTACCTTTCAATGGGCGCTCTTACCGTCTGCCGGTAAATTTCCCGATCTACCAGCAGCAGGATGATCACCGAACCGGAGGGAAGTTTGTAGGGAATGCTGAATTCTCCCCCCGAATGGCTTGTGCTGACCAGCCCTTGCCTGTTTCCATTGGGCAGTTCTACCTCTACCGTTAAAGGGAGGGGATAGGGGTTGGCGGGCAGGTTGTACCTGAAAAGACCCGCCGCTTCCCCGGCATCTGGGGCAGGGGCAATAATATTAACAGTAACTTTTTCGCCGGAACCAATCTCCGTGCCTCCTTCAGGATTTTGGGAAATAACGGTTCCGGAATTTCCATCGCCGGAACCTTCCCTCATAGTAAAGGTAAAACCAATTTTAAGCTGTCCCAGCCTTGCAATAGCATCGGTAAAAGTAAGACCTGTTAAATTGGGAACGGTATGGCGGGTGTTTTCTTGGCCCCGGCTTACTACGAGTTCCAGAGGTGTTGATCCTGTTAAGTCCGATCCCGGGGGCGGATTTTGCTGCAACACTGTTCCGGCGGTCTCGGCGGAATATTGATACATAAAGGGTTCCCGGATAGTAATGGCCATATCAGATCGGCTGTTAAAGGACTGTATTTCCAAACGGATATCGTTGATATTCTTGCCTAGGTAATTCCCCATCTTGTCCAGGGCCATGCCTTGGCTGATAACTAAATTAATCCGCCTTTCGGCTTTGACCAGGGTTCCCGGTTCTGGATTCTGTTCAAGGACAATTCCCTCTTCTTCCCCTTCCGAGCGCATCTGTATCCGGGGGTAAAGTTCCTTTCCCTGAAGATCCAGCAATGCCTGGGCTAAATTCTTTCCCAGTACATCGGGAACCATTACTTCCTCTTTGCCTTGAACAGCGATAAAGAAAACCGAAAGAGCGATCAATCCCACAAAGACCAAGAGCCCCACGGTAAAGGAAATAAAAAGCCGCAGGTTGTTTCCCATGTAGTCTTCCAAGCTTTCCAGATCAAAGCCGAACTTAAACGCCATAATGTCAAGAACCCCCTGTTAAACGGGAACCAATAAAATCCCTGGCGCCGTTCAAAAAAGCCTGCCAGGAAAGAACCTTTCTGGTTTGATACTGAAGCAGCGAAACCGCAAGAATTCCCTTACCCGTTTGTATCAGTATACCGGATTTTTTATCAATACCCAAGACACCCCCGGGAACGGTGGAAACCGCACCGGGATCATTTTGCGGCGGAAATCCTGGGTAAGGGACCGCTGTCAGAATATTGATGGTTTGCCCATTATGGCTGGTCCGGGCCAGGGGCCAGGGATTGCAGGCACGGATTTGAGCGTCGATTTCCGGAGCGCTCCGGTTCCAATCGATAAGCCCCGAATCCTTTTCCAGCAAGGTGCAATAGCTGGATTCTCCCCGTTGGGGAGAACCTTCCGGCGCGGTATTTTGGGCCGCATTATTTTTGATTTGGCGGAACTGCTCCAAAACCTTTTGGAGCAGTTCCGCGCCCTTTTCGGCGGCGGTTTCACTAAGGGAGGCAGCAGTTTCCCGCCCGGTTAAGGGGATTATTTCCTGGGCCAGAATATTCCCCGTATCCATTTCCGCCGCTATACGCTGAATACTAATCCCTGTTTCGCTGTCCCGCCGCAAAATCGTTTCCTGAATGGGAGAAGCTCCCCGGTATTTGGGAAGCAGGGAAGGGTGGATATTAATTCCCCCCAGGGGAAAAAGAGCCAGAAATTTTGGGCCAAAGAGTCGTCCATAGGCAAAAGAAACAAGCAAATCCGGTTTGAGCCAGGATACGGCTTCCCGGGCCTCAGTTTTTAGGGTTTCGTATTTGAGGAGTGCTGGAACATTTAAGCCGGATCCGGTAGTTTCTTGGGCGGTGAATTCTTCCGCCAACTGGGCGGCCAGGAGGCCCACATCGGTGGGTTCAGTTCCTGCCCGGCCCCGGCCCCTGTGTGTATCAGGATTGGTAACAATCCCGGTAAGTAACCAGCGTCCGGCCCTTGCTCCATCTGCGATCATCCTTAGAGAGGGCAGGGCTATGGCGGGGCTCCCTGCAAAGAGGATCCGCAGACCGGCGGGCTTTTTCATCTGGATATTTTTTGTGATTTTTCCCGCCCTGCGGCTTGTTTCGAAAGCTTGGACAGGAGTTTTTCCCGTTTGGCTTCGTTTACCCGGTCAATAAAGAGGATTCCTTCCAGGTGATCATATTCATGCTGAATCACCCGGGCCAGCATCCCCGATACTTCCAGGGTAAAGGCCCGGCCTTTTTCGTTCCATGCCTGAATTTTGATTTTTCCGGGCCGCTTTACATCAGCATAAACCCCAGGAAGGGAAAGGCAGCCTTCTTCAATACTCACCTGTTCCTGGCTGGTCCAGATAATAGAAGGATTGATAAAAACCCGCGGTTCGTCTCCGTCGGCATGGGTAACAAAGATCCGTCTTAGAAGGCCTACCTGGGGGCCTGCCAAGCCTACTCCTTTGCCGTCACGCATGGCATCCATCATGTTCCGGGCAGCTTGCCTGATTTCTTCGTTAAAATTTTTGACCGGCGACGCTTTTTGCCGCAAACAGCGATCTTTTTCCGAATTGGTCTTGTTTTCCAGGATCAATACTTCCATACTAATAGCATAACGAAAAAATGCGCTGCATTACAAGAAAGGGGTTGACAAAACCCTCTGGATGCGGCAATGTACGCAGACGATTTAACTCAAAAAAGGGGAATTTTATGGAAAAAAGTTTCATTGAACGGATGAAAAAATCCCTTTTGGAACTTAAAACTGAAATTGTCTCAAACCTGGTGGCAAGCAATGAAGATTTTAAAGAAATTGTGGAAGGAATGGATCCCAAGGATCTGGCCGATATTGCCTCCGATGATATGGACCGGAAGATGATAGAAGCCCTGGGTTCCCAGGAATTAAAACGGCTCAAGCTGATCGATTCCGCCCTTACCCGGATAGAACAGGGCAAGTACGGCCAGTGTATGAAGTGCGGCAAGCGCATACCTCAGGACAGACTCGAAGCTATTCCCTATGCCCTCATGTGCATTGACTGCAAAACCGCCGATGAACGAAGAAATCGTTAGCGGCGGCGGTGAGCAGCGGATGATGGTCAAAATGGATAAGGGTGTTGTACATTGCTCAGCAAGGAGGTATATTTTTTTGTATGATTGCCAAAGATGATGGTGCTTTAGGGAGCAGTAACCCGGTGCTGGTAACCTGGGAAGAAAAATATGTTATCGGGATCGAATTAATAGACACTCAGCACAAAGAACTGCTTAACCTGACCAACGAGCTATATAGGGCCTGCCTTACTGGAGAAGAGGGACCCATGTTTAAGGAGATCATGCATCGCATGGTGGAATATGTTCGTTTTCACTTTAACGCGGAACAAAAGCTCCTAGAAAAGATTAACTATCCGCTGTTTCTTGAACATAAAAAACAACATGACGACATGGTAAAGAGCATTCTTGATGCGGCAAAAGACTTTAATGAGGGCAAAAAATTTGTCGCCAACAACTTTGTCCGTACCCTCAAAGACTGGGTTTTTGGCCACATTGCTTTAGCTGACAGGAAATACGCCGCCTTTGTCGACAACCAAAAGAAGAAAGGTTTACTGACTGACCGGATGCTAACAGGGTAAGCGGCATTTCTATAGCGATTCTTCGCGCCAAACAGCTTTTCCGTCTTCCCGGCCCTGAAAAAGCGCCATGGTGGTGTACCCCGCTTGCTGCATTGACTGTTGGGCCGTTTCATAACCCCCTCCCAGATGATCCGGGGCATGGGCATCGGCGTTTTGCGTCAAAGGAATGTTCCGCTCTTTAAGAAGTTTGAGCATATCAAGGGAAGGATAGGGATCAAGGCTATAGCCCCGGATTATGCTTCCGGTATTTACCTCTACTACCAGGTTTTTTTTTGCCCCGGCAATATGGCTGGCGGTTTTTTTAAGCAGTTGTTTATACCAGCCATCTCCGGGAGAAAAAAAACTGAACCGGGCGTTATTTTTTTTTATCAGTTCCAAGTGGGCAAGGATGTCGAAACCTCCGGCGGCGATCATGCCGTTACAGGCATCGTAATAGGCTTCGCAGAGGGCCCTGCCGTCGTTATCGAACAGTTTTAGGCCGGCACGAAAATTTTCCGCTGATTCGTCAACGGTAAAGAGTTCGCCGTTTCCCGGCGGAATTACAAAATGAACCGCTCCGATAATAAAATCCAGGGGCAGTTCTTGAATGCCGGTGTCCGAGGGACTGCATAAACCACGGATGTAATCAACTTCCAATCCCAAAAAAACGGCAAGTTTTCCTTTCCAGCGTTTCCGGGCCGCCTCTACCGCATCGATATATTCGTCCAGCTTTTCATCTTTCATGTGCCAGAGGGTTTTTATTCCCGTTTTTTTTGTAATGGGAGCATGGGAACTGAAACCGATGGACTCGAAACCTTTGGCAAAGGCCGCCTTACACATGGTCTCTACATCCGCTTTACCGTCACAAAATGTGGTATGGGTGTGCAGGCAGGACTTGGTCATGATTCCAGAAATTCCTTGGCTGCGCTTGTAAAACATTGGTATGCTTCCAGGAGAGTGGGCAGGGCCGCTTCTATTTCCTGCATATCGATCTGTTTGTATGCCTTTTCCAGTCTGGCGGCGGCATCTCCCAATTCCATCCCGGAAAGGGTTTTGGCGGCACCTTTAATCATATGGACGATACGGAAAGCTTCTTCCCAATTTTTTTCTTTTGTCAGAACAGGCAGGATTTCCAGTTGTTCCCCGGTCCGTTTTAAAAATTGAGACATCAGGGTTTTAGCGTTTTCTGCCTCTTGCATAAAAGTATCCAGCAAATCCTCTTTGCTGAATACAGCGGACCGTTTATCTGTTGCCATTTGGCTCTCTGCCGCCGTCCTGGTTTTTCCGGTTACCCACTTCTGGAACATGGCTTCTATGTCAAGTCTTTTAAAGGGTTTAAAGATGATGTCGTCAAACCCTGCTTCCCGGCATTGATTTTGTTCATCTTCCTGTACCCCGGCAGTAACGGCGATCAGGGGTTTAGTAAAACCTCGGCGGCGCAGTTCCGCTGCGGCTTCATAGCCGTTCATCCGGGGCATTTGGATGTCCATAAAGATCAAATCCGGATTGAATGAGGCTTTCTCCAGAGCGTCCAGTCCGTCTTCGGCACTTATGGCCTTTACCCCGAGTTTTTCTATTATCATTGTAAAGAGTTGCCGGTTTACCGGATGGTCTTCCACGATTAACACTTTTCTTGTACCGTCTAACTCTGGTGCACCATCCAGCAGAATTGGGCTTTTCTCTGGATCAAGAAATTCTTTTCCGGCTTCGGGCTTTACCTGTTCAGAAGGAACAACCAAATCATTCCAGGCTGTTTCATGTACATTTGTATCCGGATCTGCTTCTTCTGCGGGGATGGTAAAGCGAAAAATTGAACCATTTTCCTTGTTGGGGACCATCTCGATGGTTCCTCCCATCAGTTCTACCATATTACGGCAAATAGCCAGTCCAAGCCCGGTACCTCCGAAACGGCGGGTATGGGAAGAGTCGGCCTGCATAAACGTGGTAAAGAGCCGTTCCCGGGCTTCTTCGGGAACGCCGATCCCCGTATCCGCTACTGAGACGGTGATGGTCCTGATCCGTTTTTCTCCCAGGGCGGCGACGGCGCTGATGGTGATCGATCCTTCGGGAGTAAATTTAATCGCATTCTTGATCAGATTGATCAGGACCTGCAGGAATTTGCCCGGATCCCCCAGAATTCTCTGCCGGGCGCCGCCGTCAAGTTCCAGGATAACCTTTAGGCCTTTTTTATCTGTTTCCAATGAAAGCATTTTAACCGCCTGTTCAACGGTTTGAGAGGGAGAAAAGGGAATTTGTTCCAGTTCCATCTTTCCAGCTTCGGTCTTGGAATAATCCAGAATGTCGTTGACCAGAGAAAGCAGAACATCCGCAGAATATTTGACTTGACGGGTATACTCGGACTGCTCGCTGTTAAGGCTGGTGTCTTCCAGCAATTCGGTCATACCGATGATTGTCTGAATAGGGGTACGGATCTCGTGGCTCATGGCGGCCAAAAAACGGCTCTTGGCTTCCATAGTTTTTTCGGCGATCCGCATATCTTCCTGAAGTTTTTCCTCCGCTTCGATTTCCACGGTATCGTCGTTTATAATAAAACCGATAAACGGTCCCCGGCTAGAAAGATCCACCCTGGGGTCCAAACTCATTTTCCATGCATGAATCCTGAGCCAGTGGATTTTGTCATTCTTGTCCCGGTAGGGGTTTTTAAAATCCATACTGTCGGTGTCGTCGTTGGCCAGTTTGGAAAGAAGATTGGAAAAACGGACCGCATCATGAATGGGAAGAAAATCAAAAGAAGAACCCAGCTTGGCAGTATTGCTTTTTATGTCTACCGCGGTACCGGAAAGGGATTTGATAAGCTCGTTAAAACGATCGTTCCCCGCTACCAGAATTCCCCATTTGTCTGCAATAGCCATGGCGGAATGGGCGTTCTTGAAAAAATAGTAGTAGGTGCTTTGGAGCCCCGGTGAGTTAGATTCAGTCATGGCTAAAAATTCACCCTGAGTATCTCCAGTATTTTTTTGAAAATATCCGCCGGTTTGATGGGTTTCATCAGATAACTTTTTACGCCCATTTGGAAAGCTCTGATTACCGTTTCCCGCTCGCTTATTGCAGAAAGGACAATTACCGGTGAGGTAATATTTTTGTCCTTTAGTTCCCGGAGCACTGCAAAACCGTCCGCCCGGGGCATGACCAAATCCAGCAGTATTAGATCAAAATTTTTCCTGCCCAGGGCGGTAATAAATTCCACGCCATCGGGAAAGAGGTTAAGGTTTGTGTCAAACCCATGAAAGGTATGCTTAATCAGTTCCCTAATACCCTCATCATCATCCACGACAGCAATATTCAAATCCTCAAGAGTTATTTTTATGTCATCCGCCCCGAACTTCATTTCTCCTTCAAAGCGAAGCTGTACGGATTCACCTTCGGGATTTCCAACGGAAAGCACTTTGTCACTGATAAGTTCCGCCTGCTCTTCGCGGTTTTCTGTGGTTTCCAAATCCTTCAAAAGTCCATCCAGGGCGTACTGGAGATTGCTTACTACTTCAATGCCCTCGTACTCCTTCCGGTCTTTGATAAAATTCTTGACAAATTCGTCCCTGGTCAGAATTCGGATATTCCCCTGACTGGCCCCGGAAGCTTCCAATATATTGTTCAGTAATTTTTGAAGGCCTGGACCTTCGGTAAAACTAAAGTTAATGCCGCTTAACATGACGATTAGTTTGGGTGTTTTTATCTGGTATAGGTTTATCAGCTCCGCAATCTTGAACCGCAAAAGGTCCGTTTTGTCCCGGTTAAAACCTTCGGTAACTTCAACAAAAACAATGTCGTCGTTTACATGAACTTCGATAATCCCCGGACTTTTGTCGATATCAATCGGCTGTCCCGTTATTTCCTGTATGGTCGCCAGCAGAGTGTCGATTTTTACCGGCTTGGCAAAAACTTTTTTGACATTGTAGGGTACCAGTTCCAGAATTTTTTTTTGGTCAAACTGCTGGGCGGTAATAATTACCGGAATGGGGGCAAGGGCGGAGCTGGCTTTTTTTTGTTTGAGTACTTCTACACAGCCCTGGCGGCTCAGATTGTAGTCCATGATGAGGAGATCGGGGATATTTCTTAGCTTGGTAACGCCGTCCAGGCCGTTAATGGCCGTGGCAACTTCAATATTGTTTCCGCCCAGCTTGGTTTCCAGGTATTCCCGGAACAGGGACGCTTCGTCAACAATAAGAACCCGTTTCACAACTTTTACTATAAGCCAAATCCAGCGGTTTGTCCAATATCAAGGCATAGTAACCATTCATCGCCGGCTGCCATCTTTGCACAGGGGCAGAAAACCGGGTAGTATAGTAACCATGTATTTTTGGCCTAGAGGAACATATGCCGGTTTCCGCTGTTGAACTCATAGAAGGAGAGGTTGTTCTTCAAAACGGGCGGGAAATCGTCAAAAGGGCGGCTGACAACACGTTGGCAAAACGGGGAACTATTACCTATGGCATCTTGGCCGCCCATGACGAAAAACAGGGGGAAGGAGAGACTCTTCGCTTGCGATTTGATGTCCTGGCTTCCCATGACATTACCTATGTGGGGATCATCCAAACCGCCAAGGTGTCAGGGCTTTCCGTTTTTCCCGTTCCCTATATCCTTACCAACTGCCACAATTCCCTCTGCGCGGTGGGAGGAACAATAAACGGGGATGATCATGCCTTTGGGCTTTCGGCAGCCCGGAAGTACGGCGGAATCTATGTGCCCCCTCATCTGGCGGTAATCCACTCCTATATGAGGGAAGCCTGGGCAGGGTGCGGCAAAATGATCCTCGGCAGCGACAGCCATACCCGTTACGGCGCTCTGGGAACCCTGGCGGTGGGGGAAGGAGGGGGAGAACTTGTCAAACAGCTTCTTTCCCAGTGCTACGACACGGCCTATCCAAAGGTGATTGCGGTTTACCTGGAAGGAAAACCCAAGCCCTGGGTTGGTCCCATGGATGTCGCCTTGACTCTGATCAACGCTGTTTTTAAAAACGGTTTTGCCAAAAACGCCGTACTGGAGTTTACCGGCCCCGGTATCGCCGCGTTAAGCGCCGAATACCGAAACGGCATCGATGTGATGACCACCGAGGCCGCCTGTTGGTCGTCGATTTGGGAAACCGACGAAACCATAAAGGATTACCTCGTCCTTCACGGAAGGGGCGGCGATTACCAGGAACTCAAGCCCGCTTCCTCTGCCTGTTATGACGGGATGATTCGGATCAAACTGGACGAAGTAAAGCCCATGATCGCTTTGCCCTTCCACCCCAGCAATGTCTATGAACTAAATGAATTGCTTGATAACCCCGGAGATATTTTCCAGCGGGTAATAAAGGATGCCGGGAGAATTTTTGGTAAACCCGTGGATTTGGGACTTTTGGATAAGATTGATTCAGAAGGCCTGATTCATGTTGATCAGGGGATCATCGCCGGATGCGCCGGGGGGACCTTCGATAACATCATGGCCGCGGCGGATATCCTAGCTGCTCAAATGCCGGATAGCACTGTTCAACCGGGAATGAATTTATCGGTCTATCCGGGAAGTCAGCCGGTTTTTCTGGAAATTGCCCGGAACGGTGTTCTGGCGCGATTGGCCACTTTCGGAGCGGTGGTTAAAACCGCCTTTTGCGGACCCTGTTTTGGCGCCGGGGATATTCCCGCCCACCGGGACTTTTCCATCCGGCACACTACCCGGAATTTTCCCAACCGGGAGGGATCCAAGCCGGACCGGAATCAAATAGCTTCGACAGCCCTTATGGACGCCCGGAGCATTGCCGCCACGGCCCGGAACGGAGGGATCCTTTGTTCTGCAGAAACTGTCCTGGAAAAGGCGGTTTATGAAATTTCCGATGCCCGTTCCAGCAGGGCCCGCCCTGACGGCGCAGCCTTAAGCGGTTATGCTTATCATTTTGATGATGCGCCCTACCGGGTCAGGATCTACAACGGTGCAGCCCGCCCGGACAGCGGGGCGGAACTCCGCTATGGTCCTAATATTGCCGACTGGCCCCCCATGGAGGCGCTGGGAGAAAATCTCCTCTTAAAAATTGTTTCATTCATTACCGATCCGGTAACTACCACCGATGAATTGATCCCCTCGGGGGAGACCTCTTCCTATAGATCAAATCCCCAGGCATTGGCGGAATTTACTCTTTCCCGGAAAGACCCGGCCTATAAGGACCGGGCCAAGGCTGTCCGGGACAGGACCGCTCCGGAACTGGAGGAAATAAAATCAGCCTGCGCCGTGGAAGAAATTCAAATTGCATCTGCAATTTTTGCAATAAAACCCGGAGACGGCAGCGCCCGGGAACAGGCCGCATCGTGTCAGCGGGTTCTGGGGGGCGCCGCAAACTTTGCCAATGAATATGCCACCAGACGGTACCGGAGTAACTTGATTAACTGGGGGCTTATTCCCTTTCTTGTGGAAGGAATCCCGCCTTTTAAAGACGGCGACTATATTTTTATTCCGGGAGTAAAAACCCTGATCCGGGGAGAACAATCCAGGGTAGATGCGAAGATCTTCCGGCTTAAGCCGGAAGCAGCGGCAAAAACTCCGGGCGGATCCATAGAAAGCAGAGATTCTTTTTTCCTCGCTGCGCCTGAATTAAATCCGCTTGAGCGGGAACTGCTGCTGGACGGGTCTCTTATAAACTATAACCGCAGGGCCGTTGAGCAAAACCAGATAAGACCGCGGAGAGACCACAGTGACAGTTAACACTGAAACGCAGATCCCTTTCTGGCTGAGAATCCTCAAATGCGCCAGGGACAATATCAGCCCCGCCCTTTCGATGATCCGTTTTCTTCTCTTTATTATGCTGCCCGTTTCCTTTGCGGTGCTGATCCTGAAAAGCACGGGCCTTTTATTCTATGTGTCCAAATCTATGAATCCCCTGATGCAGTTTTTGGGACTGCCCGGCACAGCCGCCCTGGCTTATTTGAGTTCAATCTTAATGAATCTCTATTCAGCCATTGCAGTAATTAAAACTCTTGACCTGACGGGAAAACAGCTGGTGATCCTTTCCACCATGTGCCTTATCGCGCATAACTTTTTTGTGGAGTGCCTGGTAATGAAAAAGACCGGGTCTCCTCTCCGCAAAATAATACTGCTGCGGATTGTCAATTCCATTCTGGCGGCGTGGATACTTCACTTTATTGTACCTGAAGAAACCGGTTCCTTTAGCGCCGGTTCTTTAGCCGTCGAGGTTCCCGCCATTGGGCTCGACGCCAAACAGTTTTTTGCGGGCCTTGGCTCCTGGTTTGTAGATTCGCTTTTTTTGGTTTTGCAGATCTTTATCATCGTTTTTTTAGTGATGTTCTTCCAGCGGATACTTGCCGAGTTTGGCTTAATAAAAAAGCTGGGAAAATTTGCCAGGCCCCTAATCGGATTTTTCGGCCTTTCCCCCAATACGGCCTACGTATGGATCGTCGCCTACACCGTAGGCATTGCTTACGGTGCCGGAGTCATTGTTGAAGAAGTAAAGGAAGGAAGCCTGACACGGATCGAGGCGGATCTTTTTAATCACCATGTGGCAGTCAGTCATTCACAGATAGAAGATACGCTGTTATTTGTAAGTTTAGGGGTCCCCTATGTTTGGGCCGCCCTGCCCCGTTTTGTTTTGGCGATTATTGCGGTTTGGGTTGAGCGGGCCCGGCGGGCTATTTTCCGATCCTCCTTCCGGGTCAAGGTTGTCTAAAACTGCAAGGATCCGCTGAAAAGCCGAATCGGGCTTTTTCAATTCACGGGAACCCCTGGTGATTTTGCAGAGGGAAATGCTCAAAGTTTTGGCAATTTCTCTTTGGGGCCTGCCCTCCCGCAGGGCTTTGACCAATGCCCACCGGGCGGCAATATCCGCTATTTCAGCAGGAGTTAAAAGACAGGAAAGAAAGGATTCCAGCAAATCCCTGTCTTCGGTTTTGGCCAGAACCCTGCTCAGTTCGCGGATGTTTTTTTGTACCCTGGGATCGTCCATGGTCATGGTCCCTAGTATACAGGAAATTTTTTAGTAAACAAAGAATTCATATTCTAAATGTATACGGCCCTGACGATCATCACATCTCCGAACCCCAGCGGTTTGGCCAGTGAATCAAAGAGTCGTTTTACCGGAAGGGGTGCAGTTCCTGCGCCCAGGCCTCCCCAGGTTTTTACCTGCTCCACGGTAAAGCCTTCGCTTTTCAGCAGTATGCATAGGGTCCTCTTAGAAAAAAGGTAGAGATGATCAAAAATTGCCGAACGCCAGCGGCTGCCGAAAATACGCCCCTGGAGTCCTGTGATATTCGGGGTAGTAATATACAGCCGCCCCCTCGGTTTTAGGATCCGCGCCGCTTCCCGGACAAAACTTTTCGGGTTGTTTAGATGTTCAATTACATGGGAGGCCAGTATCGCATCAAAGCATTGGCCGGGAAAGTTGTTTTCTTCCAGGGGGAGGGTGCTTACTTCCAGCCCTCTTTTCCGGCAATAATCCGCCTGGGGGCCGGAAATTTCCACCCCCCGAACAGTCCAGCCCCGGCCTTTTAGCATTGTCAACTGGGATCCGGCGGCGCAGCCCACATCCAGTACGGTTGGATCGGTGGACAGGAGATCCCGTTCTAGTTCAAAAAAACCTGCATCCCTTAGGGCTAGTTCCTGAAGGCGGAGAAAAGCCGTTTCGTTGTTTTGTTCATAGGCCAGGTAATTGCCGCCGCCATAACGGGAAATAACAGCGGCGGCGGCAGGCTGAGGATTAATCTGAACGAGGCCGCAGCGGATACAACGGACATAACTAAAAGATCGATGCTGTTCCGCTGCGGAGTCAGTACAGGTAAAATGGGGAACAAAGGCAGCGCTGTTGCAGAGGGTACAAGGAACAAAAGCGCATTCTTCTTTTCGGATCGGAGTAGACCAAGTTTTTACCGATTTACCGCCAGTTTTGGTTTTATCCAAAGGATTAATCAATGGTAAGCCGATATGTGACGGACCTGGCATTATCCATTATGTCACGGGCTTCTATGACTAGGATAGCCTGGCCCCGGGTAAGGCGAATTTCCCCAAGGCCGAATCCTCTTGGATCGTAAACCTGCGCCGCAGGAACTGTACCGCTGCGGTAAACCATGCGTTTTCCTTCCCGGGATACAAGGGTTTCATAGCTTAAAACAGCCTTTTCTTCTCCGTTAATAGAACAGGTGATACGATTAGGGGCCAGGAGTTCCCCTCCTGTTCCCTGGGAGTCCCAAACATCAACATAAATGGTGTAAAGCCCCTGAGTAAGGCGCTGGGTAAGGCCCGGATTGATGGGGGTACCCGCCACGGTGCGAAGTTCTACCTGGCGTATCACCGGAGGGGTTCTATCCTCGATACCGGAAATGTTGCCCGTAATGATCACCGATGGATTAACCCAGCGCCGTTCCCGGCGGTCAAAAACGGCAAAGTAAAAACCGTTCTGCTGCGACCAACCGGTCCTGCCTGCTGCGGCCAGCACCGTGCCGCTTTCAACCAGGGTAGGAACCGGGGTACCCTGCCGATCTTCGTAGCGGCCGTATATGCCGGCCATGTTGTCCCCATGATCCAGGGCCATCCAGGAACCCAGGGGCGAAGGAAAACGGACAGCATGATTTTCCGGATCGTGGACAAAGATCAGTTCACCCATATCGGCGGGAAAAACAGGACCGGCGGCGGCAAATTCATTTCCCAAAAGGGGAATACCCTCGTCACTGATCCCAAAGTTGGCGGTTACTCTTCCTTCTCTGGCCGGCCAGTCAATGGCAAACGCAAAAAAAGAAAGAAAAAAAATGAAAAATAGGGCGGTACTTTTTTTTGCGGGGATTTGTTTCATCTTCTGTTTACCGAGAAAGACGCCAGGGTTGTGCCGCCGCCGATATAAAGGTCCTTTCCCCGGCGGGTTAAAAAAGAAACTCCGCTCTTAAAGGGAACATTCAACAATTCCTTTTCAGGGAGTTTAAGGGCCACGAAGCGTTTTTCTTCCCTGCCGGAACCGGAACTGATATAAAAGAAAAGATCCTCTTTACCTTCTTCGTCTAAAATTTCAAGATGCCCGGAAAGTGGCAGAGTATTGGTGGATCGGGAACGGACATCGTAGATACCCAGCCCTTCCTCCTGTTCAAAGACCACCCTGGTATCGTTTCCGATAAAGGCCATCTGTACTTCCCGGCGAAAACCTTCGCCTTTTAAAAATTCATGATGGGTTACCCGGTAATCGTTATTGCCGTATTGTTCCAAAAACAGAAAACGCTGTTTATCGATACCGGAAATCACCGCCAGCTTGGAACCATCGGAAGAAATGCGGCAGCCAAGGATCACGGGAATCCGGGAAGCTCCCGGAGCAAAGGAAGGAAAAAGGGGGGTTCCTTCGCCGTCCAAAAGATCGATCATTCCATCCACGGTGCCGGTGAGTACATAACCCCCGGCGGCATCAATGCAAGTCAGAATCGCTTCATAATCGTACCGCCACAGAACCTCTCCTTTCCGGTTCAATTCTGTCAGGCTGGTCTGATCCTTGCTGACAAGGAAGATGCGGCCGTCCATAAATACCGGATACCCTCCAGAATTTTCCAGGGTGATTTCAGTCCCCGTGCGGGGATCGTTGATTAGCAGCTCTCTGGGAGCGGGATCAAATTCGGCCCAGTATTCCGGAGAAAAGGAAATAGTCTTTTCCCGTTTCCGGTTCAATAAAAGTCTGCCCCCTGGATCCACATAGCCAAAACGATTTCCCAGCATAAAGGGGATAAGAAAACTGCCGTCCCCGCCTGAAGAGCCGCTTCGCTGTTCGGTGAATTCATCAAAGGAACTGTCCAAGGTTTTGATCCAATTATTGGACAGGGTTGTTTCGGGAGGAATGGGCTGGGCAGCCAAAATCGTATATGCAACAAAAGCAAAAACTGCCAGAATAGTAAAATAAACTTTTTTTTTCGCCACAATTCACTATACCTGGAGGAACCATGAATATCAATATGAATGAATTGTACTATACCGCCCTTAAGGCGGCGGATGCGGCCTATGCTCCATATTCTCGCTTTAGGGTAGGAGCGGCTTTGCTGGGCAAAGACGGCACGGTTTTTACCGGCTGTAATGTGGAGAACCGTTCCTACGGCCTGACGATCTGTGCAGAACGGACCGCCGTTGTATCGGCGGTAAGCCGGGGCTGTCGTTCCTTTATCGCTCTGGCCATCGCTACTCCGGACTCGGCGGACCCTGTGGGACCCTGCGGCGCCTGCCGTCAGGTTTTAAGTGAATTTATGGAAGGCACCGCTCCTGTCCGTTTTGCCGGTTCCGGTCCAGGGAAAGTAGATTCAACTATTGGTGAACTATATCCCCACGACTCGCTCCATGATTTAGCCGGCGGGATTGGTTGAATCACTATTCTTGTATATTTTTTTAGAACCCCTTGACATTTTTTACTGTTTGGTGTCATATTTTAGTAATGATTGAAGAGGAAATTGTAACTATTGATGAGGTAGCCAAATACCTTCGGGTCTCGGAACGGACCGTTTACGATTGGGCACAGAAGGGGGAGATCCCGGCGGGTAAAATCGGCACCGTATGGCGGTTCAAAAAATCTGAAATCGAACAATGGGTTAACAACCGCCTGTCGGCTCCGCAAAAAGCCGGTCATACGGCGGTAAAGGTGGAATCGATTCTTTCTTCGGAACGGATACTGTTTCTAGACAAAGCGTCCAAATTGGATGCCCTTACTACACTGGCGGAAAACCTTGCCGCCGCTCCCCAAATCAAAAACCGGCAGGAGCTTGTGGAAAAGATTATCCAGCGGGAAGAACTGATGAGTACCGCCCTGGGTCGAGGCATCGCCATACCCCATGTGCGCTTGAGTTCCATCACCGATCTGGTAATGTCCGTAGGAATCAGCCGAACCGATATTGCTGATTTTCAGCCACTGGACGATGAACCGGTGCGGCTGCTCTTTATGATCGCCGCCGCCTACAATCAGCATGCCTATTATCTGCAAACCCTGTCGTTCTTCAGCGCCCGGTTAAAAAACAAGGATCTCCGCAGTTCACTGATCGAAGCCCAATCCGCCGAAGAAGCATACAAGCTGCTGGTAAAGGTATAATATGATTCAGCAGGAAGTCGGAATTTTTGAGGCCAAGTCTCAATTTTCGAAAATTATTGAAAAAGCCGAACATGGTATTGAATATGTCATTACCAGGCGGGGGAAACCCGTTGCAAAAATTATCCCCTTCGAACAACGGGATGAGATGACTTTTGAAGAGATGACAGAGAGGCTGACAAAAATACAGCAGCTTTATCACAGTGAATTAGGACAATAACAACCCCGCAACACAAATAAAAAAATTATTTTTCTGTCATGGTAATCGTTGCATCCCAGCCGGGAGGCGGCGGATTGACCTGATATTCGGCGATTCGCCGGAGGTACAGCAGTGAAAGATAATCTTCCCTGCCGGCGTTTTCAGCGATGGATAAAGCTTTGCTAAAATACTGTTTTGCCGTCTCCCATTCCTGCATGGCATAGAGTTTTAATCCCTTGTTGTACTGGTCCAGTGATTCCTGGTCAATGATCAGAGATCCCGGTGTTTTCCCGTCCTCTTCACCCTGCCATGCGGCATACACCGTATACAGCCCCACCGGCTGATCCTTTCCCTTTACCCGGACACTGTCAGCTTTCCGGAAAATAAAATGATCTTTGGCAGTTTCATAAATATTCTCCGAAACAATGATCGGTTGACGGTAATACTTGGTAACCCCTTCAAGCCTGGAAGCAAGATTAACCGTATCCCCGATGACTGTATAATCAAGTTTATCCTGGAAACCAATGTTGCCGACAACACATTCACCGTAATTAATGCCAATCCCCGAGCCAAAACCCGATTCCGGCAGCGTAATACCCGAAGTATCCACATATGAAAGAACTTTAACCATCCGCAGGGCTGCCCTGACAGCGCTGGCCGAAGCGTTTTCCAGTGTTTTTGGGGCCCCAAAGATCGCCATAATTGCGTCCCCGATAAACTTGTCGATATTGCCCCCCTCAACAACAATTTCGTTGCCCATAAGGGAAAAATACGCATTAAGAAAATTTACCAGTTCCTGGGCCGGTGTATTTTCCGAGATTTTGGTAAAATTTCTGATGTCGGAAAACAAAACCGCCACTACCCTGGTTTCGCTCTGGCTTGATTGGGTGCCCGACTTTTTTATAATCTCATCCATCACGTCTATAGGAACATACCGGGCAAAGGCGGTCCTTGTTTTCTTTTGCAGAATTTCCATCTGCCGCAGGTGCAAGGCATTGGCTGCAATTGGAGAGGCCGCTGAAAGAAAAATACTAAGGTTTTCCAGGATAACCGGAGAAAAGTATTCTTTTATGGAAGTGCCGATATGAACGGTTGCAAAATCTTCACCGGAGCTTGTGAGCGTGATCATAATATAACTTTCTATCTTTTTGTTCTTTTCTCCGGCGGGAAAAAAATCATTGACCTCCTTGGAGATAACTTTATAATCGGAAAAACGGGTGTTAAAATCAGCGATTGTGACGGCTTTAAAATCTTCTGCAATTTCCTCCGTGTATCCTGCATTGTTGGCGTTATAAACCACTAGGGCATTGTCCGTGTCCTTTATCATTATGGAACATATCTCTGATTGACAAACATTGTTTAAAAGTGCAAAAACACCCTGAATGGTTTCTTCGAGAGAACTAACTTTGCCGGACAGTTCCGCCAGCAGTCCGATTAGCGTTGTCTGAAACAATTTGTTGTCCAAAAGGTTATTTACCATCTCGATAAGGGAATTGTCGTTAATTCTTTTTCCTTCCCGTTTTATCTTCTCGTAATCGACCATCTGGTTTTCGTTCAATAAGTGTTGTATCTGTTTTGAGATTTTTTCGAAATTTTCAGGCGCTTTTTCGATGTAATAATCCGCTCCGGCCTGCTCTCCCCAAAATTTATCCTTTGTTTCTCCCAGCGATGTAAACATAATAACCGGTATGTTTCTGGTGGAAGGCCTGGATTTAAGGAGCCGGGTTGATTGATACCCTTTAAAAAGGGGCATTTCTACATCGGTAACGATAAGGTGGGGAAGAAAATGGTAAACTTTCTTTATCCCTTCCAGGCCGTTTTCCGCCCGTTCTGTTTCATAGCCCTCTCCGTTAAGGAATTCTAAAAGCATATCAGCAAAAATGTCTGAATCTTCGAAAATCAATATCCGTTTTTTATCCATGGGCTTCTCCGATTAATTCCCGTACGGCGGCTATTAAATTGTGATTGTTAAATGATTTTTTTACGATATAGCGGTTTGCTCCAAGGAGCGCTGCCTTGTTTTGATCTTTTTCGTCGATCTTGGAAGAAATAATAATAATAGGAATGTCCTTTAACCGATCGTTCTTGCGAATGTTTTCTGTCAGCATAAAACCATCCATGTTTGGCATGACAATATCGGTACAAATTAAATCGTATTGGACATTTTTTGCCGCCGCCAGCGCTTCGGAACCGTCCGCTGCGGTATCCACTTTATATCCCTCAGCTTCAAGAATATCCCGCTCAATATCCCGGGTCGGACGGGAATCGTCCACTACCAGAATGGATTTACGCATGCGTTCAAAATCAACATGGCGTTTTTTCATGTCGATGGTTTTTGTACGCCGGGCCATTCTGATCACCGTCGGAATATGCAGGGCTGGTACCATTTCATAGTCTTCACTCAGCACCACTCCCGAAAAAACATTGATCTGTTCCATAAAAGAAGGCATGGTTTTAAGGATTACCTGCCGTATACTGTTTATTTGGCTTACCGCCAGGGCAACAATTTCTTCGTAGGCCTGAACAATTACTACAAAAATAGAGCCGCCGCCGGTTCTTTTTTCGTCTACCTTGATTTTTAGGATATGATGCAGGAAATACAGCTTAATGATCCGTCCATTGTATTTGATTCCCGGCCGGTCCACCACGGTGATAATGTCCTTGGTATCGATCAGCATAACCGTATCTACAAAATTGGCGGGGACAATGAATTTCATGTCCCCCGAAGAAATGGGGAATCCCATGAGGGAAGCCATTGACAGCGGTACTGAAATAGTAAAAATCGTCCCTTCTCCAGCCTTGGTTTGTATTGCAATACTGCCCTTCATGCGTTCAATGTTATTTCTGACCGCATCCATTCCCACTCCCCTTCCTGAAACGCTGGAAAGTTTTTCTGCGGTCGAGAATCCGCTTTGAAATATATAATTGATAAGTTCTTCTTCGCCAAGAACAGCGGCGGCTTCTGTGGAAACAAGGCCCAGGGCAACAATTTTTTTTCGAATCCCTTCCAGGTTAATGCCTCTTCCGTCATCGGTGATCGTTACCTTCATATTTCCGCTTTCCCGGACACAGCGGATCGTCAAAAGCCCGGTTTCATTTTTTCCTGCGGCACGCCGTTCCTCCGGAGTTTCGATGCCGTGATCGATGGAATTCCTTATCATGTGAAGAAACACTTCGGATAAAGATTCTATCAGGTTTTTATCGATTTCATTTTCAGAACCTTCAATTTTGATCTGTACCTGTTTGCCCAATTCAGAGGCGATGGTAAAAACAAACCGGGGATAAGCATCAAGGGCCGTGGCGAGGGGGAGCATTCGCAGGGAAACCACGCTGTCGTAAGCTCCTCGGATATAATTCCCCACATCCAGGGAATAATTTTTTACCAAAGACCAGAGCTTGCTTGTCATCAATTCTATGGATCGAAATTCCTGAAGCAGGGGCGAATTCCATGGCTGGCCGGCGCTTATCAGCTTGGAAAACTGCCGGGACGCCTCGTTGATGGTTTCAGTATCGCGGGAAATATTTCTGGCGGCTATTTCCAGGGATTGAAGGGCCGCCATGCTATGAATAATTTCATTGATTCGTTCAAGAGATATTCTGATGCTTTCGGATTTTGTCTCTTCCAGTTTATCCCGCTTGGAGCTGCCGGTATCCCGGGTGTCTGTACCGTTGATGCCGGCAGAAATATTTTTTTCTTTCTGGGGAGAAGGCTGTTTTAAAGGGTGAGACTTCTTTTTAGTCTGCTCATTTTCTTTGGCTTCAAATGCCGAAACCGGAGACCGGTGTCCGCGTGTGCCGGGAACGGTAAAATCTTCGTTGGCAGAAAGAGAGATAAGTTCTTTTTTTAGATCCGCCGATTCTTCGGCGTCTTTTTCCCCCGACTTAATCAGCGTAAGCCCCTGTTTAAGCTCGTCCGTTCCGGCAAGAAGAAGGCGTACTGCTTTATCATTTAGGGATATCCTTTCTTCTTTTAAAGAGGAAAATACCGTTTCCAGGGTATGGGAAAGAGTTTCGATATTCCTGAATTCCAGCATCCGGGCCGATCCCTTTAAAGTATGAAGGGCCCGCATAAGTGTAACTATATCATCCTGGGCGGAACTCCCTTCTTTTATTTCAAAAAGAAGTGTCTCTACCGTTGAGATATTTTCAAATCCTTCTTCGACAAATTGGCCGATGTATTTGGATTTATCAATGGCCATGCGCATGCCGTCCAAATGTATCCACCGTCAAAAATTGTTCCAATTCCCGGGTACGGGCTGACAAAATTTCTGCTGATAATGCCGCTGCTTTGCTGGAGCCGATGAAATTTTTTACTCTTTGGGAAACTTCGGTGACGGCGGTATATATTTGTTCACTGGATTTTAATTGCTGCTGGGTAGAAATCGTAATAGTCTGAGCCTGGCTGGAAGTTATTTCTGCACCGGACCTGATTTCCTTAAAAATACCTTCTAAATCTTTGATAAGTTTATAGCCCTCTGCAATTTTGTCGGAACCTTCTTCGCTGTACACAATAAGTGAAGAGGAAGAATTTTGGATTTCCTCAACTTGCTCCCGAATCTGCCGTGTTAAAACGGCAATATCATCGGCCAGGCGGTTTACCTCTCCGGCTACTACGGCAAAACGTTTTCCTGTCTCTCCGGCACTGGACGCTTCCAATGCGGCATTAAAGGCAATTACTTTTGTTTGATCGGTAATGGTGTTTATGACACGGACAATATCACGGATTTTGTTAACCTTATTGCTTAACGAGATAATGCCGTTAATAACTCCCGAATTTTTTTCTTTTATATCCTCCATTTTTTTTACATTTTTCTCCAGCACCGTAAATCCCTGCAGTACATCTTCTTCCATTTTTGAGGCGATGGAGGCGACGCTGTTCGTTTTTTCAACAATTTCCGCGGCTATTCGGGCGTTTTCGTTGACGGAGCTTCCAATCTTTTCGATACTGCCGCTTTGATCGCTTCCTGTGATCAAGCCGTCCTGACCGGAGAGAGAAACAGCCCCGGCAGATTCATTCACGGCGGCGGCAAGTTTTATGGTTTTATTCCGGAATGTAGATATACCCCTGGCGGATTCGGCAGTTTGGGTTTCTAGTCTGCCGATTCGTTTTTTGCAGGAACGCAGTATCGGAAACATAATTGCCTCCATAAGTGCAGCTCCGGCAATAAAAAAGAGAACTTGTCCAAGCATGGTTTGCCCCTTTAAAGCGGCATTGGTTTATTCATATTGAGGATAAACCAATGCTTCCTAGGTTTCAGTGCGGTATTTTTCCACTTTTCCCTTTAATTCCTCTGACATACCGTTCAGGCTTTCGGCAGTTTTGGAAGTGGAAGAAGTGGCAATTACAAATTGTTTCACCCCGGCGGATATTTCTTTTAGGGCGCTGAAAATTTGCGATGAAGCCAGTTCCTGCTGTTTACTGAGGTTCGAGATTTGCTGAGAACGGGTTGCAACATTCTGAGAATTGTCAACAATATCCTCGAACACAATTTTTTGTTCGCTCATCCTTTCATAGCCGATTTCAATCTGCTTGGAACCGCTGTTGGCTTCGGCAATCAGAGTCTGCGAAGCACCCTGTACTTCTTCTATTTTTTGTTTTATTTCCTGGGTTGATTCAGCCACATTATCTGCAAACCGCCTGATTTCCGAAGCCACCACAGAGAACCGCGCTCCCGCTTCGCCGGAAGACGATGCTTCCAGGGATGCATTAAAGGCAATCAGTTTTGTTTGATCCGCAATGCTGTCAATGATTCGGATAGCTTCGCTGATCCTGATAATCATATCTGACAGATTTCGTATTTCGTTTATAATTTTCTGGTTTTGCCTGCGGATATCTTCCATCATGTTTTGGTTTGCTTCCCTGAGTTCTGCGCCCTTGCTGCTTAATTCCTGGGTTTCTTTGGCAAGGTCCGCCACTTCGGTGGTTTTAAATGCGATCTGCTCGGAAAGATTCTTGCTGCTTTCCATGGTGCTGACAATTTCGGAAACGCTGGCGGACTGTTCATTGGCGGTAGTTGTAATTTCCTTTGATGACGAAGAAAGATCAAAAACTGAATTGGCAACCAGCTGGGCGCTTTGCTTAAAACTGCCAAAGGTGGAACGAAGGATGTCGAGAAATCCGTTGAAGGCCGTCATTAGTTCGCCGAATTCATCCCTGGAATTGATCTGCAAAGACATGGTTAGATCGTTTTCGTTTAATCCTTTGAACAAGGTTTTCAGCGTTTTGACCGACCGGTTAATGTCCAGAGTAATGAACACCACAAAGGCAAAAGCAAATCCCAATGAAACTAAAACTATCGCCAGATAGAGGACTAGCCGTCCCCGGGCATCGGAAGTATTGCGCTGAATGCGTGTATCCAGATAAACAAAAGTATCGGACCACAGTACTGACAGATCGGTGTTCAACTGTGACAGGGTGTTCAAAAATTCGGCAGCAGTGCAGGGGTTTGTTGTATTAAAGGCGGATATCCTGCCATAGTTTCCGGCCAGGACGCCTACCGTATCCTGATAACGTTCCAGTTTTTTCTTTAGTTCTTCAAATTCGCCGATGGTTTTTTTGTTTTCATCCATTGCTGATTTTAGGCTGCTGCTGATCCGGTCTTTGTCTGATTCAAATAAAAGGCTACTGTTGCGGACAAGCTGCAGTTCGGAAGAAACCAGCATATTCATAGTGATATTCCGGAAATCCCCGTCGAAGGGTCTTGCCGCAAGCCTGCGCCCCTGGGACTGGGCATCGGCGAGTTCAATATTCCACCGTTCTGCCACGCTTTCCGCTTCATGGAGGTTTTTTCGGATAAGATTACCAATGGTGATCAGCCGCACCGATGCTTCCGGCATGCTGGAAATTGCAGAGGAAACATAATAATAGGTATTCATATCTGCAACCAGGATCAGCCGGGAGTGTTCTCCGATCCAGCTTATCAAATCCCGAAGAGTGTGGGTATAGTCTAAATACTGCTGATAGAGTTCTTCATTATCTTTATCAATTTTCTTTAGTTTCTCCCATTCCTCAAAAAAACCCGGCAGTTTTTTTTCTTCCGTTCTGTACCGCCATAGTTCATTGTCCAGGGATTTAGCGGCGCCGCTGATTTGCTCATCCAGCCGGCTTAAATCTCCCTGTTTTAAATCCAGGTACACATTAAGGTATTCAGGCAAATTCTGCATTATCGTTACCGCAGGCTTGAGCGAAAATATTCCGCCATGAACAGCCTCGCTTTTTTTTATCATTCCAACAGTGGCGGAGCTGATAAAAAGAATCATCACCGTAATGGGTATTAAAAATACAGCACTGGAAATGATAAGTTTGGTTGAAATCTTTAATTTGGAAAAAAACATTTTTCCTCCTGTTTAAACCCTTTCAAAACTACAGTTTTTTGAAAGGGGTCATTCGACTTTTTGTTTTAAGAGCGCACCCGTATAATAATCCGGGGAAAAGCCCCCTATTAAAACTTCGTATTGCAAATCCCGCCCCCGGCAAAGTCCCTCTAGTGCCTTTGCCGCCCGGTGCTTCTTTACGGCATCCGCGGAGGACAAGGAACAAAGCCGGTATCCGGCAGGCCAAAAAGCATCGTTTTTTGCCAGAGAAATTCTATAATACAATTCCGCATCTGTAAATAGATCCTGCAGAAAAAAATATTCTCCCCGTAAAAACGCGGTAATCGAGGAATCGTCCAGGGCTTCCATATAATCCAGAATGCTGCCGGCGCCAAAAAAATCACCCTGTTTAAGCAAATGCAAAATGGAAATTACCATGTCATTTCCATCCAGTTCGCCCGGATGGGACTGATCTTCCAGTATTCGCAGAATCCGCCCGGCTATCTCCGTGGGTTTTTTTTCGCAGGAAAGAATATCCTCCACTCTGGCTGCATCAAAGCATAGTTCTTTTTTTCGCCCTTTTCCCGGCTTTGTCCGTCCTTTGCCTGCTTTCTCAATGCATGCTGTTTCCGGGGCGGGTTCTTCCCGCTGTTCGGAACGGCAGGGGGAAATATCTTTGGGTTTCTGAAAATAAAAAACCTCGTTCCGGTTTTTTTCTGCAAGTCCGGCGTAATGCATCCCGGCAGTTTCTGAAACTCCCAAAATGAGAATCCCTTCTTCGTTTAAAGCGGAGGACAAATTGGAAAGTACCCGATCCCGGTGCCGGGGCGAAAGATAAATAAAGGCGTTCCTGAAAAAAATAATATCGTACTCTTTTGGTGGAAGTTGATCCAAAAGGTTATGTACAAAAAAAGATATATTCTTTTTTAATGAATTCACCACCCGGTATCCATCTTTTAGTTTTTCCAGGTAAGGATCTGTCAGATACCGGAAACAGCTTCCATCTTCCCGCAGGGATCGGAGGCCGTAAATACCCTGGCGGGCTGTTTCGATTACCTTTGGATTAATGTCAAAGGCATCGATATGATAGGGGAGGGAGGCTGCGATGCCTTTGTTGTACGATTCTATCATCATGGCGATACTGTAAGCTTCACAGCCGGAAGCGGCGGCGGCAGAGCAAATTTGAACCCCTGTTTTTTCGAAAGAAGGGAGCAGATCACGGAGAAACGTAAAATGAACGGGCTCCCTGAAAAAATAGGTTTCGTTTACCGTTAAAAAATCCGCCGCTTCTCCGGAGGAAAAAACCTTTGCGATAGTTTCCGGGTTTTCTTCGCCGCAGGTATCCCAAAGAAAGGAGCGCAGTTTTTTTATATCGTCTGGATCCGCCTTAATCCCGAACCATTCTTCTGCCGTCCGGCTGAGATAATCGGTCATTTTGCCAGCCTGACCAGTTCTTCGGGTATCCGGTCCAGGGGCAGGATCATATCCACGCATCCTGTTTCCGCCGCCGCCTTTGGCATACCGTAAATTAGGGAACTTTCTTCATCCTGTGCCAAAGTAATCCCCCCCATTTCCCGGATCTTTTGCGTTCCCGCAGCGCCGTCGCTGCCCATGCCGGTCAGTACCACCGAAATTACCGATTCTTTTAAACTTTCCGCCGCAGTTCTGAACAGAACATCCGCTGCGGGTTTCTGATTGTTCTCCGGTTCATCATTGTTATAGCCCATACAGCAGTTTTGACCGGTTCCGTTAAGCATAAGGTGTTTGTCGGTTTGAGCAATATACACAGTGCCGGGCCTGGGAATTTCTCCTTCTTCGGCAACTTTTACATTCAATTTGGTGTATGTATCGAGCCACTGGGCAAAGTTTTGATCAAAGCCGGAAGAATTATGCTGAACGATCACCACCGGTACGGGAAAATCACCAGGGAGGATCGAAAAAAATTTTGATAACGCCTTTGGGCCCCCAGTGGAAGAAGCCACCACTATTGCATGGATATGCCGCTTTTCGGGCTCATTAAACAAGATCGGTTTAGCAGGGGCGGCACTTTTTTTTGCCTTAATGCCGCTGATCCGTTTCAGGGTTTCATAGATTTCCTGCCTTTTTGCAGGACTTAACGAGGCGGTAAATGTTTCCTTGGAATAAAACTCCAATGCTCCTTTAAGGGTTGCTTCATAGGCGGTTTTTGCCGTGTCCAGGCTGGTAATGACGACAATGGGAACGGATATTTTTTTCATTACCGTTTCGATTGCCTCAAGGCCGTTCATTTTTGGCATCTCAATATCCATGGTCACAAGGTCCGGATTTAAAGAAAGGATTTTCTGAACGCCCTCTGCCCCATCCGCAGCCTCGCCGATGATTTTGAAATTTTTATCACCTTCAAGAAAATCCCGGAGTATGCCTCGTACAAGGGCGCTGTCGTCCACAATAAGCGTATTAATCACCGTTTTTTCCCATTAGTTTTTCCGGATTAAGGATGAGAATCACGTTTTCTCCGGTAAAATACGCGCCTTTAAAAAAACCAAAAAAACCCGCCAGAGCCTCCGGCAGTTCATGGATATTCTCTTCCTGTATTTCCAGATCAATATCGATCCGGGGTGCAAGCAATATTGTTTTTACGGCGGCCCCTTTTGGCTTAAGGACAACTCCATGTTTTTTTTCTGTATTGTTTTGTTTTAGCAGGGACGACAGGGAAATATATGTTTCCTGGTTCTCGGTTTCGTACACGGCGGTTTGCAGCCGTGTAATCGGAATGATCCGCTCCGTCCATTCCGCAGGGATGCCAAGGCTTACCCTGTCCAGGGTGCATATAAAATACTTCAATTCAGGCTTCCTGTTGTACAAAGTCCTGTTTTATCTGGCTGATAAGTTCCCCGATCTCAATGCAAAAAACAGGATGCTCCTTCCATTCAAAAAAGGCGCTTACCAAACCGGAAAGGGCGGCCTCTTCCTGTTCAACTTCCATAAGCTTTTCCGGAGGAAGGTCCGCAATATCTATCACATCATCAATAAGAAGGGCCAGTTTATCAACCTCTTCTTTAAGGACAATTACCTTACGGGCACCGGAAGTATTTTTAAGAAGGAGAAAACTTAAATCGATGAGCGCATAGGGTACGGAATACCGGTTGATTATGCCCAGCACATATTCCGGTACCAGGGGCAGGGGGAAAACTTTTTCAAGGGCCGTCACTTCGTTGATGATCTTTGATGGAAGGGCGTACCGTTTTTCCCGGATCGAAAAAACAAGGTATTTTTCGGTTATGGTATTTTCGACAGTATTTTCTGCCATAAGAAAAATGTACCACAGGCTGTTTATTTTAACAAGCAGTTGACATTACGGCTGTTTTTCAGGGGAATTTGCATATGGGGAATAGGCGTTTTTTGAAGAACCCCTAAATTTAGCGGCCCCGGTGTTTTCTAAAACGGTGTCGTCTTTGGAAGTACAAAGGATAAGGCCGACACTGGGGTTTTTATGGGGCTTTCTGACATCACGGTCAAGGGCTTCGATTGACAGCTGAATATAAATCGATAGGATTATGGCCTTATGGACGGACGTTGAAATTAGATATTTGTTTTAATAAAATACACTCATGGCTGATAAATTAACATCCACGAACCCATTAAATGCAATTCCCTTTTTTTGCGCTGGTTTGTGATGGTTTGTAGTAAAAATGTTGGAAACATATAGTTAGGAATCTATTCTCCCCAAACCCCCTCAACAATATGCCTGATTTTCTCCTCATACAGCGTAATCAGCTCACGGTTAGCCGCCACCAAGGCTTGCTCCTTTTCGATTTCCGCAACGATGGCACGTTGGGTTTCGATGGGCGGGAGGGGGATTTAGCTTCAAATTTATCACGCGGATGCACGGAGGTTTGGATAATCTCTGTAGGTGTTGCCTATCCCTGAAATAACAGATCGATTTTCCGGCTGATAGCTTTACCGTCAGGAAGGAGATTTTTATAATCCTTGGGCAGTTTTGCGGTGGTGGTATATGTCGATACGCCTATAGGCATGGAACTTGTTTTAAGGGAATACTCTACAATTGTCCGGTTTTTCTCTTTACAAATAATAATACCGATAGAGTCATTTTCATGGGGCAGCTTTACCTTGTTATTCAAGAGAGAGAGGTAGAATTCCATTTTGCCTTTGTATTCGGGCTGGAATTCTCCAATTTTCAGTTCAATAGCCACAAGGCATTGCAATTCCCGGTGGTATAACAAAAGGTCGACAAAATATTCTTTGTCGTCAACCTGTAATTTAAACTGGTTTCCGATAAAAGTAAATTGGCACCCCATTTCGAACAGAAAGGAACGGACATTGTTAACCAGCGCCGACTCTAATTGCCGCTCGGTGTGTTCATCGGCGAGGTCTATAAAATTAAAAGTGTATTCGTCTTTTACGGCCAGAATTACCTGTCTCTTAACGGTGTCGGGAAGGGTGGTATCGAAATTTGTCTGGCCTAATAGGTATTTTTATAGGTTTTATTCTCCATCTGATGGATAAGGATATTTTTTGACCAGCCGAATTTTTTGGTTGACATTATGTAAAAACGCCGCTCCTGATTGTCCTTACATTTGACCATTATGGCAATGTGCTTTGTCCAGTTAATTTCTGCAGCCAGTGGTTGCAGAAATTCAATATCGTGGTATTCATTGTAAAATTGGGTCATCAACCAAAGGTTACGTTCCGAAAAACCGCTGATTCCGGGGAATTCCTTCTGTAATTCCCTGGAAAGAAACTCAACAACGGACTTGCCCCAACTTTCCCCTTGCTTTTCGGAAATGTCTCTGCCTATGTCCCAATACAGTCTGATTAGTTGAGTATTGACTTCTTTGAGAGCCTCATATTGGGCCAGGCGAATCTTCTCTTTGATAGAGGCGATAAAGGTTAGTTGGGGATTAGCTAAGGTCATGAGTGACTCCATTATATAAGAATGCTGTGATTTCGGTGGGGTTGGGGGGTAAGTTATTGGGCAATAAATCCTCCTAAATTCACTGTAACTTTTTATCAGTTTTTAAAGGTAACTTCATTTTAGTTACATTATCCGCTTCTAATACATCATTTGTTTCAGCATCCTGAAATGCTTTATAACAAAGATATTTTACTAATGCAGTGGATTCTTGATGAGAAGTCAAATTGAATAAACCGTTATTAGTTAGAGGAATTCCATAAGTCTGACTAATAAATTTTCTATACTCAGGATCCATTACCCGTTTGATTCTTTCATCATCTAGTGAAATAAAGGTTCGTGAGTTATTACTCTTTGCATAATTGGCAAAGTCATCACTATTACTAATAAAATCAGCATCGATTATTTTTTGTATTGCATTGACCTTTACTTTATGTAAAGTTTGCTCAATATTGAAAAGTTTTTCAAATGAATGGTTAAAATTGTAAAGGTATCTACCCATCAATATACCATCTGTTGCCAAATAAAGGCGATAATACTCTTCTTCAATCCCATCTAAAGTGTCATCTTCACACCTCTTAAACATAACTGATCTTTTTGTATTTAGGGGAACTATCGGGTTTGCAAGCTTAAAAAACATCACTGAAGTACCTTTTTGGTTTAAGCTTGGTTGACCTTCTAAAACATATCCTTTGTACCTTGCTTTTAGTTTGGCATCGCCTGCCCTAGGGAGACAGTCTATAAAGGATTTGAAACTATCACTGATTAATTCATTCTCAATGCTTATTCTATCACATGAGACCTTTGTGTTAAAACCGTTATATTCTTGAATATTATCTATAGCCTCTATTTGTTGACTCAAAACAACATCTATAACTTGGCTTGAAAAAGAATTAATGAAATCATTTTTTTTGAATCTTACCTTTTGCGCTTCATAAAGAAAGCCCGAACCTCGTTTTTTACGAGTAGTAAAAAAGTAAAGTGTCCAGATATAATTTTCTTTTGCTACATTCAGTTGTTCCTTTAAATACTCTTTGTTCATTATTACTTACCGTCCTTTAAGTGTTGAAGATTGATATAAATATCATTTTCAAAATCAAAAAATGGAAATGAATACTCCGATTTGCTTGTAAGATTTTCTTTACTGATTACAATACAATCATTAAAAATGTATTCCTCCCCAGCAAATATACGTTTAATTTTACAGTTATACATTCTGAAATGCATAAATTCAAATATAATATTAGTGTATACGTTATTATTTCGTATGCTTAAATATGCTAGTACCGAAAAATAGATAGCAAACAAAATTATACCATGCAACTCTTTATAGTTAAACGCAAGCATGGGAAGAATGTAAGTTATTAGAAAATTTGAAACCAACATATTTGATTTTTTTGCGTGAATTATAGTCCCTTCCCCAGTTTCCTCTCGTGGTTTTTTCTTTATTTTTATAAACGACAAAATACTGAAAAAACTAATTGGGAATGATATCAAAATAAATAATAACAGAATAATTTCTGGCCATTTTTCTAGAAAAAAAGAATACCATGAAATAAAACATATGTCTAGAAAATCAAAGACGAAAATAACAATTATAGAACACCATAAAGGAGTAAACGCTGTTATAAGCATATGCCATTTAAAAGACTTATCCATATTTATTCCCCCCAAACACCTTCCGCAACCCGCCTGATTTTTTCCTCATATAACGCAATCAACTCCCGATTCGCCGCAACCAAAGCTTGTTCCTTTTCAATTTCAGCGACAATGGCGCGTTGGACTTCGATGGGTGGAAGGGGAATTTCAACAATTTTAAGTTCTTCCCGATTGAAAAGTCCGTTCACGTTTTGCCTCATAAATTGTTCATATCGGCCCTCTCGACGATAAGTGTTTAAAATATTCCAAAGATAAGCATTCTCAATACGCTGGGGATCGGGACGGATACCAAGCAAAAATGATGCAAAGAGATATTTCCCTTCCAAATTGAACATAGCTGTTTTACCAACAAGATGCTTGCTTCCATTCCGCCAATTAAAAAGCAAGTCGCCTTTCTGTAGATAATTTAGCTTTTTGGTCGGCGGTTTGATAAAACGAAGTCCTTTGAGTGTCAAAGAACCCTCTTCAGTGACATTATTAATTGATATAATCGGTATGCCACCATCCGTTTCTACTTCGGGAATTGAAACAGTCAGGCCGCTGACGAATTCAACTATGTCTCCAACTGGAACCATCGGCCAATCAGGATCAACCTCAATATGCGGTTTCCAATTATCCACCACCAGTCGGGCACCGTCAATGATTTTTTGATAGCCCTCAATTTTCGTGACAATTTCCAGTTGAATTTCAATCGGCGGGAGGGGGATTTTTAATGTACGAATAAATCCTAACGGAATAAATTTTTGAGTTGAACCACTTGCCTGTCGTTCAAAACGAGCTTGCATTTCTACAGAAGCCAGTACGTTTTTCAAAAAATGATTACATATTTTGGAATCGTTATAAAATTTGATAATAGCCACATTTTTGACTGCGTATTCTTGAGATATATCAGCAATGATAGGATTCCCAATAGTTCCAATCATGGGCATAAGAATATCACCATTATCAACCCTTGAGCGTTTATTAATCGCATCTAAATCTTCACGACTAATGAGATTTGCATCAAGAAAGTCAATAAAGCCGTTTTTCAGATTTTTTGAAGTAATCAAAGGATACCCTTCAAGAACATATTTTGGGCTATCATGTGTACCATCTCTTACATCACATACTTCCTCCAACCTAACCATCGGCCACTTTTGCTTGTTCCTTCGATCAACTTCCCTATACCTCTCCCCGCTCAAATAATATTCACCGTTAGCGGCAATTTTTTCCTTGGCAACGACCAGATTAGAAACCTTACTCTCCTCAATCCTCTGCGTCTCCGCGCGTCTGCGTGATACCTTCTTCCGGAATTCCCCAATAATCTTCACCGCCTCAGGCAAATCATTGCTGTCTATGGCCCGCCTCTGGGCTCCAAGGCTGAAACCGTCATTCTCAATTTTGACAAACAAAATGGAATCACTTTTCCGGGCAAGGTGCGGATCAAGAAACAGTATCGAAGTTTTAACTCCCGAATAGGGGTTAAAAACACCAGCGGGCAGGGACGCTACGGCGTAGAGATATTTTTCTACCAGTATTTTACGGAGCTGTTTGTAAGCGGTGCCACTTTGAAAAATGATCCCTTCGGGGACAATAACGGCGGCGCGGCCCGAAGGGGTAAGGTGTTCGGCGATATAGTCTACAAAAAGGACTTCGCTGCGGCTGCTCTGGACGGAAAATCTTTTGTGGGGTTTGATGCCGCCTTTCGGTGACATAAAAGGCGGATTGGCAAGGATAATATCGGCATATTCGTTCCAGCGTTCATCGCTGGTTAAGGTGTCGTATTCAAAAATTTTGGGCTGGCTAAAACCGTGAAGGTAGAGATTTACCAGGGAAAGGCGGACCATATCCGGAGAAATGTCATAGCCCCGGAAATTTCCCATTAGCTTTTTTCGTTCGGCGGTAGTAAGAAGATCTCCCGGTGTTTTTTTTGTATTTGCTTTAATGATGTGTTTATACGAAGAAATTAAAAACCCCGCAGTGCCGCAGGCAGGGTCAATAATCGTTTCGTTTTTCTGCGGATCGATTACCTCAACCATAAAGTCAATAATATTCCGGGGAGTGCGGAATTGGCCCGCATCGCCCTGACTCCCCAATACCGAAAGAAGGTATTCAAACGCATCACCGAGGTTCTCCGAATGATCATAAGTAAACTCGTTAATCATTGCGAGAAAGAGTTTCAGCGTTTCCGGATCGCGGTAGGGAAGATATGCATTCTTGAAAATATCACGGAAAAGCTGCGGAATAGCGGCGTTTTGGTTGAGTTTTACAATGGCTTCGGCATAAAGATTCAGCATTTCATGACCGCCAAGCCGGGGATCAAAAATATGCGACCAACTGTAGCGTTTATTTCCACCGGAAAAGAAGCTAGCCTTGCCTCCCATCTCTATTGATTCCCTGTCCATGTCATCCATAAATTTATAGATGAGGGCGATGGTGATTTGCTCCACCTGGCTTTTGGGATCCGGCACTTTGCCCACCAGTATGTCACGAGCGCTGTCTATCCTTCTTTTGGTTTCACTTTCGAGCATCAGGCGGTTCCTTATTTCACATAATTATTCAAGGGTACGTAGTCCTTGATATATTCCGGAATCAATGTACGGAACTCCGGGCTTAATTGACGGTATGAATCGATCCAGGGGGTAACATTTAAAAGCGATAAATTTCCCTGATCAATTATGTTACGGAATTCGGCATCTTCGATATACGCCTTGAAAATCACTTTTGCGCCGGAAAAATGATTCTCGCCGGGCATATACCGGCTGTCGAATTTGTCAAATTCTTCTTCCAACAATTCTTCTTTGGTCTTAAAACGAGGAATAAGGCCGAGGATTTTCTCCAGCATTTCCCTGAGCATTACCCGGCGGTCTACATTCAGGGCAGCCCTAAGTTTTTCCATATTGAAATAATCTTCGGGCTTGTCAAAAATATTGTGAATAACAAAATTTTGAAGCTCATCCCATTTCCCGGCTTCTGCCTGCTCCTTAATTATTTCAATATTGGAATTATTCAGAATTGTCTGTTCAAAGCGATCAAAATACATCCTGTCGATTTTCATCCCATCCGGACCGATTTCCGTTTGGTTTAGGGAACTGAGCTTGTCTTCGCGGTTGCTGTTGTAAACATCAAAGTAGGATTTATCCAAAGGCTCGTCATGGGTTTCGGAAATGGTTTCTTTACTTGGTTTGGGAAGGCTCAATACTTCGTCATAGTTGAATTTCTCTTCAAAATATTCGCAGTTGGCAAAGAAATCAAAAATTTTGAACCTGGCCTTTTCTTGGTCTCCAAGCTGGGATTTTATCGCCGGATCAATGTGCTCCACAGTAAAATTATGTTTTCTGGTTCCCCGGCCTTTTATCTGAATAAAATCACTGGGAGAAAAAATTGGACGCATAAGGCAGATATTTAGGAGGTCAGTGCAATCATAGCCAGTGGTCATCATTCCCACCGTAACGCAAACTCGTGTTTTGCTTGTCCTGTAGCCTGGATCAAAATTACCAGAGCCGGAAAGCCTGTTATTGCTGAATTGAACAGTAAAATCCTGAGCGCCGATTATCGTTGATGTTACCTGCATTGCAAAATCAGACTGGTACTTGCCGGGGAACAGCGCATCGGCGTACTGATTGAGAATTTGGACAATTTTGGCGGCGTGATTCTGGGAAACGCAGAACACAATAGTTTTGCCAATCTCGCCGGAGATCGGATCCTCCAGGGCGTTTTCCAGAAAAACTCTGCAAAAAGCATGGTTAGTGCTTTCGGAAAAAAACTTCTTTTCAAACTCCTGATAAACAAAAACTTCTTCTGTCTCGTTGCCATCTTCAACCGGAACGAGCACCGCATAGCCATGCTCGGAAAGCAACTTCGCGGTTATTTCGGTTCTTGCGTCAAGCACAACAGGGTTAATAAGATAACCGTCCCTTACCCCATCCAATAGGGAATAACGGAATGTCGGTTCGCCGGTCTCACAGCCAAAGGTTTTGTATGTGTCCAGCAGTGTTCTCCGTTCAAGTTCACGAGGGTCGTTAGCTCCCAAACCGGTGGCATCAATATGCTTGAGATAATCCTTGGGCGTAGCGGTCAAACCTAATTTATACCCGATGAAATATTCAAATACCGCCCTGCTGTTTCCGCTGATACTGCGGTGGGCTTCGTCGGAAATAACAAGGTCAAAATCATTAGGGGCAAAATAACGTTTATAGCGGTTTTTTGACAAAAAGCTTTGAATGGTGGAAACTACAATATCAGCCCTACGCCAGTCTTCGCGGTTTTCTTTATAAATAACAGTAACATAATCGCCTTTCAGGTAATCCTCGAAATTTTTCTGTGCCTGTTGTTCAAGTTCCAGCCGGTCAACCAGAAAGAGGATGCGCCGCGCATTGCCGGTGCGCCGGAATAATTTTATCACTGCGGCAGAAACCAGGGTTTTGCCAGTTCCGGTTGCCATTTCAAACAGAAAGCGATCCCGTTCGTTTTTTACAGCCCGCTGGATTGCCTCGATTGCCCGGACTTGATAGGGCCTGAGAAAACGCAGTTTGTTAACTTTAATAAACTCGGGACGGTTCGTTTCATCCAGCCAGGAAGGATCGTTTTTGTAATCCGGCTTTTTGGTTAGGACAATGTAATCATCGCCAACAACCTCTTTTGCAAGCGCCTCTCTGTTGGGGGTAAATGACGCATAGCTTACCGTTAATTCCGGCGAAGGGAAACGGTAAATAACCTGGGGATTCCCCCGTTCTAAATCCCAGAAATAGTGACTGTTTCCATTGGATAAAATGATAAAACGGCAATGTTGAGATCGTGCGTATTGCCTGGCCTGTTCTTTGCCGATCAACGGATTTTTGTCTTCGGCCTTGGCCTCTAATACGATAAATGGAAAGCCCTGTTCGTCCAGGAGCAAAAAATCTATAAACCCGTTTTTAGTTTTATCAAAATCATCACCCAAATCACTTAGTTTTGTCTTTGTAATTTTTACCGTGGGCTCAAGGATGACATTAGCCCTGCCATCTTGGGAATCAAAAAAGCGCCAGCCTGCCTCCTCAAGTAATTTATTGATTTTTATCCGCGCCTGCGCCTCTTTTGGCATAGCGTTATTTTAGCATAGAGAAGCACATTTCGGAAGCTCTGCCTATTCATTAGACATCCATATGATATCGCAATTGAGGCATTAGAAATAATTAACAAACATCATGCTCTTTGTTGAGCCCTGCGTTGGTCCCGAAGGGTCCAACGCAGGGGCGAAGCGTCAATAAAATATTTTATGATTAATATCCGCTTTCCTGTACAGGGGGCGGTGCTTTCAAATTAAAAAATGTGAAGGCTATGGAGAAAACCGTTAAACATTAGTGTTGAATAACAGACATACACAAAGTGATTAATAATCCTAATTTTTGCCCTGTTCTAAATCTGTTGTGGATTTTTCAAAACGCTCATTTTTTATTCGAATGCCAGTTGTTTCTGTATTCTTAATAACAGTACCCATGGGTTTCATAATTATGCTCCCAATAAATACCCGTACCAAATCTTACTCAAAGGTTATTCCCAGCCATTTGGTTATTTCGCTAACCGATTCCCCTACAAGGCCCAGGGCAACCTGGGCGGTGGTTTCCGCCACCATCCAGCGGAGTTCCCTGCCGCTGTCGTCCTTCATGGGAAACCGGGCGCCCTGTCCTTCCAGATCTGCCAGGCCCATGGCGTGGCTAAACTCCCGGGACACCATGATCCCCGCGGAAATATTTGACTGCGAAAGGATAATTACCCAGAGCATGGCCCGGGAATCGCAGTCTCCCCGGCCTTCCCGGGCGGCGGTTACCAGATTTATAAAATCGCTACCCATAAGATCCCTTTCGTATTCAAAACCCTGGACCCATTCCAGGGCTTTCGCTGCAATGTTTTTTGCTTCAGCGCTTCTTGTTCCCAGCCGTTCCGCTTCTTCCGGATTAATATCCCCGCTGCCGGAATTCAGCAGGGCATTGTTCCAGCTCCGTTCCAAAAGAAAAGCCGCATGCTCCAGGCGGTCAAAGGAATCCTTAAAAATGGCTCGGTAGAATCGTTTCCACGCTTCCTGCCAACGCGGAGAAGTAAGGTAAAATTTCATCACTTCGAATTCCCGGTCTACCACAAACTGGGCCGCGGCGGCATCGTTTTCCCGAAAACGGGCGGTTTCTTTGGTGTTTGCCAGGGCTGCGGTAATCCATCCTCCCCGAGGGTAAAGGTATTCAGTCATTGCTCCGGGCCGGCGGTGATCACCATCGCCGCCTTCGATGGAATCCAGTACCGAAAGGTGGAGGCATTGTAATTCCGCCTTGTCCGGGCCATAGGCCATGGCCGCCAGGTGCCCTTTGACATTTGGCCCCCCTCCGGCAGGAGCAACCGGATTTTCCAGTTCCAGGCACAAGGCCCAGCCGGTTATGGTGTTTCTCCCCTGGGTAAACCGGAGCTCCATAACCGCCGCTTCCCTGCCGTTGTACATGAAGACATGCTTTTTTCCCTGATTGGAAAGTTTCTTTTCCAGTTCTTCCGCCAGTGCGGCGGCGGATGCTTTGCCAGAATAGGCTATTAAGTCCAGACTTGTTCCAAAAGAAGAGGAAAAGGAGAATTGATTTTTTTTGTCCCCTCCGGTTAGTTCATACCCTTCGGGAAGGTCCAGCCGGAAACCCCAGGTTGGGGAATTGAGGGGTTCTGCCCATAGGGACAGGGCAAGACATAATATCGCACAGATTAGGCATAGTCTTTTCATGGTTTTATCATACTATAATTAAGGTACAATTATAAAGACAGGTTACAGAATTGTGTTATGAAAAATATAACGGTTTTATTTGAAGATGAGAGGCTTTTGGTCCTTAACAAACCCGCGGGACTTTCCGTTCAGGGAGGTTCCGGCGTGGACTCATCCCTGGATTCCCTCTTGTCCCAAACCTATAAGACGCGCCCCTTCCTGGTTCACCGGCTTGACCGGGATACTTCCGGTGTAATAGTTACCGCAAAAACCAGAGAAAGCGCCGCCGCCTGTTCCGCCCTTTTTTCAGGCCGTCAAGGGGGACTGAAAAAAAGTTACCTGGCCCTTTGTGCAGGGGAGCTTAACAAAAAAGGAATCATTAACGAAACTCTCGTTATCAGGGGCAGGGAGATGGAAGCCAGGACATCCTATGTCCGGCTGGACTATGCCGATGGAAATGGAGTTCCCTCAGGTTTCTCTCTGGCGCAGCTTGAACCGGGGACAGGCCGGATGCACCAGATCCGCCGCCACCTTGCGCAATCGGGCCATCCTATTTTGGGGGACGATAAGTACGGTGATTTTGCGCTGAACAAAAAATTAAAAAAATCCCTGGGTCTTAAGCGGCTCCTTCTTCATGCTTCTTCAATCTATCTGCCTCCGTCTCTGGTCAAGGGAGGACTTTTAATCAGTACTCCCCTGCCGGATCATTTTCTTGATCTGATCGAAAAGACAGGCCTGACTTGCGTTCCCTTCAATCCTGTTTTATAGTGAATAAAATACATGTTTAACGATTGCATTATCATGGCGGGAGGGTCCGGTACCAGGCTTTGGCCGGCCAGTAATACCTGGACTCCCAAGCAGTTCCTTCCCCTGCCTTCCGGCGGCGGTCAGGGAAGTTTTTTTAACGCCGCTGTGGAACGGGCCATGGCGGTGATAGACCGGAAAGGGGACGGCAGGGTAATTATTATTGCCGGACAGTTTCATGCAGCAAACATTGTCAAGGCCTGCGAAAAATATTCTGATGATGAAAAACGGCGCATGGTGCTGATCCCCGAACCCGAAGCAAAAAATACCGCCGCCGCCATTGCCTGTGCAATCAATTTTATCGACTGGATAAGCGGGGTAGAACGGAAAGTGCTGGTCCTGACCAGCGACCATCTTATCAGTCCCCTGGATCGTTTTTTGGTGGATGCGGCGGCGGCGGAAGCCTTTGCCCAGGCCGACAGACTGGCAATCTTTGGCATTGTTCCCCGGGGACCCGGGACAGGGTACGGTTACATCGAAGCGGGCCAGGTGGTTTCCCGGACAGCGGAAGAACCGCATGTATACAAGGTACTGTCTTTTAGGGAAAAACCAACCCGGGAAAAAGCGGAGGAATTTCTTTTGGAGGGAAACTTTTTCTGGAATTCCGGAATGTTCGCCTTTTCTTCCAAATTTATGCTGAGTGAATTTCACCGCCATGCGGAGGATATAATTCGCCCCTTTGAAAAACTCCGGGCCCCCGATGAACGATCCTTCAAAACAGAACGGGGACTGCGGATTCTCTGGGAATGGCTGGATATGGGAGAGGCATACAGGGAAGTTCCCTCCATTTCCTTTGATTACGCTATTGCGGAAAAATGTTCTGACACAGTAATGGTCCGGGCAGGCTTCGACTGGCTTGACGTTGGAAGCTGGGACGAGTACGCTGCCCTCCTGGATTCCAGCGGTGAACATAAGGCCGAAGTATACCAAACCGGATCAAAAAACTGCTTTGTGGACTCGGATATACCCGTGGCCTTGATAGGGGTAGATGATCTGATTATTGCGGTTCGGTCGAGAACAAACAGCGGCCCCGGCAGTGTACTCATCTCCAAAAAGGGCAAGACACAGCATGTCAGGGAGATAGTAGAACAGATCAAGGCACAGCACCGGACAGAACTATTGTGATGCCAGAAAATTTTTGGAGATAAGGGGATTCGAACCCCTGGCCTATTGATTGCGAACCAATCGCTCTACCAACTGAGCTATATCCCCATTTTTTCCAGCATAGTAAAAAACACGATCTTGTTCAAGACGCTGGATGCGCCCTTGTCAAAAAGAGCCATATTCATGATACTACTAGAGGAGGCTCTAATGAACAAAAGAAGCGTGGAAAACCTGTACCGGATGATACTCAATGGGGTATTTCTTGCATCCCTGCCGGATTCCGAAAAACATAAATTGTGGGAAAATGCCCGGAAACTTAATCCCGATAATCCCATGTTGTCCTATTTTGACTATTTTCTGGAAGGACCCCCGGGAACAAGAGGGATTTTCGAAAACCTGCACTTGGAATTTTAACAATTTGAAAATAGTCGTACTTGATGGTTATGCCTTAAATCCCGGTGATCTAAACTGGAATGGTTTTAACGATCTGGGGGAAACCATTGTCCATGACAGAACTGCCGGGGAAGAAACGGTAAAACGAATCGGCGGAGCGGAAATCATCTTGATCAACAAAACAGTTATTACCGCCGAAACCCTGCAAGCATGCCCTGCACTTAGATATATTGGAGTCCTTGCCACGGGATATAATGTGGTGGACGTTGCGGCGGCGAAGAACCGCGGAATAATCGTTACCAATGTGCCCGGCTATTCTACCCCTTCCGTGGCCCAGACCGTTTTTGCCCTGCTGCTGGAAATTTGCGCCCATGCGGGGGAACACAACAACGCTGTCCACTCTGGCCGATGGATAAGCAGTAAAGATTACAGCTTTTGGGATTATCCGCTGGTGGAACTGGCAGGAAAGACTTTTGGCATCGTCGGCCTTGGCGCTATCGGAAAAACGGTGGCCCGGATAGCAAAGGCCTTTGGGATGAAGGTAATTGCCTTTAGCCGCAGCCAAAACGAAGAAGGAAGATCCTGTGCATCCTATGTAAGCCTCGAAGAAGTCCTTGCTCAGTCTGATGTCATTTCCCTTCATTGTCCCGTCTTTCCCGAAACGGCGGGGATTATCAACAAAAAGACAATCGCCAAAATGAAAAACGGCGTAATTTTGATTAATACTTCCCGGGGAACCCTGGTGGTAGAGGAAGACCTGGCAGCGGCGTTAAACGAAGGAAAGATTTATGCCGCAGGACTGGATGTTGTTTCCGAAGAACCCATGCAGGCGGGAAACCCTCTTCTTGCAGCAAAAAACTGCATCTTTACCCCCCACATTGCCTGGGCTACCCTGGAAAGCAGAAGCCGGCTTATGGAAATTGCCGTTGCCAATCTGCGGGAATATCTTAAGGGTACACCGGTTAATGTGGTATCGTGAAGACCGCCTCCTTGAGGAGTTGGACTTTTATAATTATTTGTTTTAGCCGCCTGTGATTTTTTCCAGTATGATCGAAGATTACACCAGTGAAAAAACAGCGGCTTCCCAAAAAAGCTTCGCTCAGTGTTTTGAGGCAGCCAGCCGGGTTGTCAAACAAGCCCATTAAGGGCAGGTGATAAGTCAATGAAGCTGAACATTCTGGTAACATCGGGCGGCACNANCGAACANATTGATGCCGTAAGAAGCATATCGAATATGTCCACCGGAAAACTTGGAAGCATAATAGCGGAGAAGTTTGCCGGTGAATCTGTTGTCGAAAAAGTTTTCTATGTTTGCAGCAAGAAGGCGTTCAAACCGCACAGCGGCAAACTGGAAGTTGTTTGTGTAGACAATGTTTCCAGCCTGGAAAATGCGGTTAGGGAAGTAACCGGAAAAACAAACATGGATATTATCGTTCACAGCATGGCGGTCAGCGATTACCGGGTCAAGGCGGTTACGTCAGCGGCGAATATCGCTGAAAAAATTGTTTCCGATTTTAATACAATCAGGGAATTGGACGCAGAAGCGGCAAAATCCGCGCTTGCCTCGTTAATTGACAAATCCGAGTCGGTCATTCACACAGACGGTAAAATCAGTTCCAATGTGGACGGCATGGTTCTTTTCATGGAACAGACGCCAAAAATAATTTCGCTTTTTCAAACCATAACCCCGCAATCAACGCTCGTGGGTTTTAAGCTGCTNGATAATGTTCCCCATGAAACATTGATAGACAGNGGTTTCCAGATTTTAACGCACAACCAATGCAGTTTTGTTCTGGCAAATGATTTGAGCGATATCAGGAGCGGACAGCACATCGGATATCTTATTGACAGGGAAAAGAATTACAACCGTTATGCCGGCAAAGACGAAATAGCCGATGCAATCGTGTCGGTAACCATACGTGAAAGGGGAAAATAACCATGAAAAATGTCATTTTGGGAGTAACCGGCAGCATCGCGGCATATAAGGCGGCGGATATAGCGAACCTCCTCGTCAAAAATAACATTAACGTCGATGTGATTATGACGAATGCCGCCGTGAAATTCATTACGCCGCTTACTTTTCAGACCTTGACAAAAAACAAGGTATATACGGATATGTTTGAGGAATTCGAAGGCAGCGATGTCAGGCATATTTCCCTGGCGCAAAGGTCGGACTGCTGCGTTATTGCCCCGGCTACCGCGAATATCATCGGAAAAATCGCTGCGGGAATCGCCGATGATATGCTTTCGACGGTGATTATGGCCGTCAGAAACAAGCCGGTCATAATCTGCCCCGCAATGAATACCGCCATGTATGAAAATGCGATTACGCAGGGCAATATCACAAAATTGCGGAACCTCGGCTATCAATTTATTGAGCCCAGAGAATCTGTTTTGGCTTGCGGGGATTTGGGAAAAGGTGCGCTGGCGGATAAAAACGTCATTATCGCCGCGATAAAAAAGGCCATTGGAGAAGAGTGAATGAAAGAAATATCTATTGATGATATTAACGGTTTCAAAATAGGACAGGAACAAAACGATGAGGCGGCTACGGGCTGTACCGTCATTATATGTGAAGANGGCGCGGTGTGCGGCGTGGATGTGCGGGGTGCCTCGCCCGGAACGCGGGACACCGATGCGCTGAATCCGGTAAACAACAGGGAAAAAACCCACGCCNTTCTGCTTTCGGGCGGCAGCACGTTTGGGCTGGATGCGGCAGGGGGAGTAATGAAATTTCTTGAACATCGTAAAATCGGACGCGATGTTGAAGTTACCGTCATACCGCATGTAAGCGCNGCCATTTTGTTTGACCTGAAATGCGGCAGGCATGATATCCGTCCGGACGAAAAAATGGGATATGCCGCATGCCACAACGCTTTTTCGCAGCAGAGCTGGCGCAGTGGAAATTACGGAGCAGGGGCCGGCGCGACAGTAGGTAAAATCTGCGGCAGGGAACGGGCCATGAAAGGCGGCATCGGGGCTATGGCGTATCAACAAAATGATTTATGCGTCGGGGCGGTAGTCGCGGTAAACTGTGTCGGAGATGTATTCGACAGTAAAACCGGCACGATCATCGCGGGAGCGCGATCTGCCGGCGGCTCCGGTTTTGCGGACAGCGAGGCAGTTATTCTGGAAAAATACAACAACAAGGCAGACCTGTACAGCGGCAGGAATTTGGGCGGCAACACCGTAATCGGCTGTATTATCACAAACGCCAAACTGACAAAATCCCAGGCCGCAAAACTTGCATCGCACGGGCATAATGGCATTGCGAGGGCTGTCCGACCCGCACATTCGGTTTTTGACGGAGATACGATTTTTGCGATGTGTTCCGGAGAAATTGACACCACTCTGGACGCCGTGGGCATTTTGGCTTCCCGAGCGGTGGAACAGGCGATTGTAGACGCTGTCACGCATGCACAGACTGTCGGCAAATTTATTTCACTCGGGGATTTTCGTCAGGGGAAAACAAAATAATCAACAATCCTGGCAAATAAAACAAATTGGTTTGGGCATGTTTTGTTTTTTTGGTTTTGTTCAATGCGTTCAGTTTAACTTTGCCAATGTTTCCAGGGCCATATACATCCATGGAATAAAAATTGCCGGAATAAAGTTTGCTACTTTGATTGGTTTTCCTTCGGACAGACAAACAAAGTTTAGACCAATGGCGGCTACCAGGAGATTACCTACGGCGGACATTTCGGTAATAATTTCAGCGGTAAGAAAATCTTTTAAGGCCATGGAAAGAAGGACAATGCTTCCCTGGTACAAAAATACCGGGATGGCGGAAAAAAGCACCCCCATGCCCATGGATTTGCCAAAGACGATGGAAAAAGTACCATCCAAGATCGATTTAGTATATAGTAGTTTGTGATCGCCCAGAAGGCCCGATTGCATGGATCCAACAATTGCCATGGATCCGGTACAGAACAGTATGCTTGCCGTAACAAACCCCTGGGCAAATGGTTTTTCTGGTTTACCGGCGATTTTCACTTCTTCCCCGCCGGGGGGGGGCCGGTAGAGTTTTTGTTCCGCCCACTGGCCCAGGCGGTTCATCCATCTATCTATATCAATAAGCTCCCCAATGATCGCCCCCGCCACCAGGCTCATAATAAGAAGCAGGGGCCGCTGGTTTGTCAGGGCTCCCTGGATTCCGATGTAGATGGTTGCCAGACCCAGGCCTTTTTTAAGGGTTTCTCCAAACCGTTCTGGAATATTTTGAAGTAAAAAACAGCCTGCCAGCGAACAAACAACTATTGTCAGGGCATTTACTGATGGTCCCAGCATTTTTCCTCCCGCTTGAAGCACAATTCCTTGAGGGGTACTATGTAATAAAAAGAAACGAAAGGCAAGGGGCGAATGGACAAACACAACAAACAAATTCTGCTCCCCGGTGTGGGCTGGACGGCATTGACCGTACTTATCCATCCCCTTCTGTTAAAACGGGGTCTGCGCTGTATTTCGACCGTCCTTCGCAAGTTTTTTTTCTTTCAATACCGATCCGCCCTTTTTCCTCATCTTCCCGTATCACGGGTTGAACATACTCTGGATGATAAAATTCCTTTTAACCCGCTGTTTATCAGAATCTATCTGGATTTTTCGGCCTTTTGGATTCGCATTCTTGGATTTCTTTGCCGGCATGGAAAACAGGGACGGGTCCTGGCAGCGGACTTTATTACCTCAATTACGGATCTCTATTCCTTTGCCTTTTTAGTTTATTCAAAAAATCTTTCCACCACAGACCGGCCCCGGTATAAAAAAGGCATGCGTTTCCGCCTGGTTCATTTGCTTGATCCCCATCTAATGTGTGTCCCCAGTCTTCATGTAATGTTGGTGATTCACGGTTATACTGTCCTCCGCCGCTTCCTGTATTGTTTGGGGAAAGAATCGGAGTTGAACGGCCTTGCGGAAAAAACATTTAAGGGGGCGCAGGCGATCGCCGAAGCGATCCTGTATGTAAAGCAGCACAGCATTAACTGTATTGCCGCCTCCCTTTATGCCATGCGCCATTTTGATTCTTCCTTGTTCAGCGCTGCCGATGCAGAAGTCTTTGTACAGGGTCTTTTCAGTACCGAAGAAGCGGAAGATATTCCCGGGGAATACGCTCCTTATTACAAGGGTCCCCTGATTCAGGCAAAAGACATGGAATGTTTGAGGAAACACATCATGGAACTATATGGCTTTTTTATGAATTCAGATAATAATGATTGGACAGCACCAATCTTAAACTTTTTTAAAACCCTGCCCCAAAAACCGAAAAAAAATGATTGCAAATCAGCTTAAACAAGTTTATCATAATAAAAAAAGGAGATGATCATCCATGGACAATAAAAGCTTAATATCCCGGGTGATTGAACTTGGAGGAAGAGAAGCAACGGTCCTGGAAAATTCCGGTCTCAGGGTGATGATCGATGATATTGGGGGGATGATACCTGAATGTTCGGGCCGCCATGGCGGAGAATGGATTAACGCCCACTGGATGCCCTGGTTCCGATCCAACAGCGGACAAACATACAACGATGCTGAACACGGCTCTTTCTGGAAAGCTAATCTCCTTTATCATATTGCAGGAAATTTTCCCTGCATTCCCAACTTCGGTCCTGGCCACATTGTAGACGGCGTTGGTATGCCGCCCCACGGCTGGACTGCCAATCAAAAATGGCGCTATGTTACCAGTGATGTGGACGAAAATTCAGGAGCGGTGTGGTTGCTGTCGGTCATGGAAAGCCCCGCCAGAGAAATTCCCCTTTCGTTCAGCAAACTCGATGTGCTTCTTCCCCACCAATGTGTTCACTATACCAGCATTCGGGTTCGGAACCGCGGCATGCAGGATTTGGAAATATGCGCCGGCTGGCATAACACATTGGGCTCTCCTTTTCTTGTTCAGGGCTGCCGTATTTCCGGGGCCGCAGAAAGATGGATGACTCCGCCGCCGGGAGGTGAATTCGATACAACCACCCGCCTTGCTTTAGGAGCGGAATTTCCCAGTCTAGATAAGGCACCGCTGTTAAAGGGAGGCAAGGAAGATGTTTCCCTGGTCCCTGCTCCCTCGGGATATACCGATTTTGCCTCCGGGGCGGTTTCCAAAAATGCCGGTCTTACCTGGCTTGCGGCGGTAAATCCCTTCATAAAAATGGCCTATATTTCCTTTAGCCCCGGTCCCGCAGCCGCTGGAGAAGAAGACATGGTACTTTACTTTAACAACCTGTGGATGCAGTACGGCGGGCGGCCCTTTACTCCCTGGGCGCCCTACGAAGGAGGACCGGACATGACATACTGTCTGGGTATGGAAAACTCCGTCTCCGCCTATGCCTACGGCCTTGCCTTTGCCCGGGAGACACAGCAGGTGCTGGGAAACCCAACCACGGTAAAGATTCCCATGATGGGGCAAAAAACCCTCCGTAGCGGTGTTCTTTTTGCATCCTACGAAGAGACAAAACTAGACGAAGGAATTTCTGCTGTAGAGGGAGAAACGGAACGCATTATCTGTACCGGAAGGGGAATTGCCGTTTTCAGCGCCGATCCGCACTTTACTGTTTTGCGGACCATGGAAAGCCATCATGTGTAACAATGGCGCCCTGTTTTTTTCTGCATTTCAATTTTTAAAAAAACTGCCGTGAGAGAATTAAGGAGAAATATATGAATAAGGTTTTATTATCAACGGCATTTTTTCTAACCCTGCTGGGGCAGATTTCAGGGCAGGCTCCAAAAACTGCGCATGAATTCAATGAACGTGGCATTGAATACTATCTAAAGGAAGATTATGCCAGGGCTCTTTTGGACTTTAACCAGGCGATAAAGCTAGACTCCAAGGATCCTGTAAAATATGCCAACCGGGGTAATGCCTATTATATGCTGGGCAATTATAACAAGGCTATTGCTGACTTTAGCCAGGCCATTAAGCTCAAGACCGATTATGATTATGCATATTATATTCGGGGAAATTCATATTTTGCAAAGGGCGACCTTAACCGGACTATTTCAGATTATGATCAGGCAATCAGGCTGAACTCCAATTATGCATGGGCTTACCGCAACCGGGCTCTGGTTTATTACAATAAAAGAGACTATGAAAAAGCCCTGGCGGATTTTTCCCAGGCGATAAGGGCGGATCCCAGGTTTGCCGCAGCATATAGTGAAAGGGGAGATACCTATTATGTCATGGGCGACCTTGACCGGGCTATCGCAGATTATACCCAGGCGCTCAGGCTCGAACCCAATTTTCTCGTGGTATATAACAACCGTGGCTATGCTTATTACGGGAAACGCGATTATAATCGCGCCCTGACGGATTATAACCAGGCGTTAAGACTGGAGCCCAACTATACCCTGGCGTATTACAACCGTGGTCTGGTGTATCAAGAAAGAGGTGATTATGACCGGGCCATCGCAGATTTTAACCAGGCGATCAATCTGTTTCCCAAATATATCGACGCATATTATTTCCGCGGTGTGGCCTATGCCGGCAAGGGTGAATTTGATAAAACTATTGCTGATCAAACCCAGGTGATCAAACTGAACAAAAAGTATTTTGGAGCCTATTTAAGCCGGGCCTCCGCTTATTATATGAAAGAGGATTTTAATAAGGCAATTTCAGATTGCGCCCAGGCAATCAAACTGGCTCCCGCGGTCTGGGCTTATCATGTCCGGGGTCTGGCATATTATAAGAAAGGGGATTACAAAAAAGCCATCGCTGATCTCGAAGCAGCCCTGCGGATTGAGCCAAATTACGAGTATCATGAACAGGCAAGGGAATTTATCGAATATTCCCGGCAGCAGATACGGGGCAGGCGGTAAGATTTTCCGCATAGACATACCTTTTCTAGATATGCTTGGATAGAAGGGATAGGAGTCAAGGGGCATTTCTAAAAAAACAGCAGGGGATAATAGTTACAAACAAGTTTGAACAGGCAAAACTTTTTTCTAACGATCTGGAAGTGATTTTTGTCCGGCGGCCAAACCGGTTTTTGATTATCGCAGAACATGAAGGAAAAGAAATTCCCTGCCATTGTCCCAATCCGGGCCGGCTTATTGAATTTTTTGGTTTCCGGGGCAGGAGCATTCCGGGAATCAGGCTGATCCTGGAAAAAAGAAAAGACATTTCGGGCAAAACAAAAACATCATATACCGCCGTAGGACTGTACTACACAGACAACGTTACCGGCAAAGAAGTGATTGTACCCCTTTTTTCGTCCCGGGCAAACAATGCGGCGAAAAGCCTTGTGGTGCAAAAAATAATAAACGGTTTAAAAGAAGTGAAGACAGAATACACCATCGGCGGTTCACGGTTTGATTTTTTCTGTACCGATAACAGGGGCCGCCGTCATCTGGTGGAAGTCAAGGCCTGTTCCCTTGTTGAGCACGGTGTGGCGATGTTTCCCGATGCCCCCAGTGAACGGGCCCTTAAACATCTGGAAGAACTGGCAGAATTGAGCAGGAGGGGCTACCAGTGCCATGTGCTTTTTATTATTGTCCACAGCGAGCCGGAAGTATTTATTCCAGATTTCCACACCGATCCGGTCCTGGCGGCGGGTTTTTCCCGGCTTGGCACGGCGGCAGAAAATGCAAAACCGCTCGTCCAGGTTCATGCGGCGCTGCTTAAACTGGACAGAAGGGGCGGGGCGGTTCTGATAAACCCCCGCCTTCCGGTTGATTTAAGCTGGGGTAAACTGGCGGAAAACAACAGCGGCAGTTACCTTCTCGTTCTGGAAATTGCCGAAAAAAAAGAGATAACAGTGGGGAACCTGGGCAGGATCAATTTTATGCCGGGCTGGTATGTATATGCGGGATCGGCAATGAAAAACCTGGACCAGCGGATAACTCGTCATCAACGGAAGATCCGGAAGAGCAAACATTGGCACCTGGATTACCTTACTCCCTTTGCAAGGGGTTCCATAACGGCACTTCCCATCCGTTCCTTTCATAATTTGGAATGTGCCCTTGCTGGGGAACTACTTATCCTGGGAGGTGTACCGGTAAAGGGTTTTGGTTCTTCGGACTGTAAAAAAAATTGTCCCGCCCATTTGTACTATTTTTCCGTTTCCCCCCTGGAAAACCGGAGCTTTATTGCCATGCTTTTCCGTTACCGGCATAGGGAGGCTTTACGGAAATTATAGTTCCCCGCTGGAAAACGGCGTGTACCTGTTACGTTTCCAGGAATGCGTCCCATAGTTTATCCGTTGCCGGGGGATCGGCGCTTGTCTGGATAAAATTCCCCTGTACAGAAGGATCGGGAAAATAGAGAGATCGAGCATGGAGGCGTATGCCGCCGTCTTTTTCACTGCGTTTGGCGCCGTATTTTAAATCGCCCTTGATGTGGATGCCCAGAGCGGCAAGCTGGGCCCGGATTTGATGGTGCCGTCCGGTGACCAGTTCCAGTTCCATAAAACCGTAACTTTTACCTTTGCCGCGGATCCGGTACCGAAGTATCGCTTCCTTGCGCTGGGCTGTTGGTTTGTCATAGGCGGTGCTTTTGTTTTTATTTACATTGGCGTGAATCCAGTGTATTAGTTCCCCCGTATCGGGAAGTGATGAAAAAGCCGGGGACAATTCCACCACCGCCCAGTAATATTTTTCCGCCCTGCCGCCTTCATATGCTGTGCGGGAAAAGGATTTGTTTAGAAAGGTTACCGATTTAGCATTTCTGGCAAAAAGAGCACAGCCTGAAACCGGTACATCCAGCCGGTGGACCGCCATGGGATCAAAATCTTTTTTCCGGCCTTTTTTTATGCCGAATTGTTCTTTTAGGAGGACCGGTAAATCAATCATTCCCCGGCCAGCCCCCTCCATGGCTTCGCCCGCTGTTTTATTAATCACAATCACATCGTTATTAATAAAGAGGATACGGCTGTTCAGGTCAATATCTTTTCCCATCACATTGATAATATACAGGGTTTAACGTATAAGTCCATACCGAATTTTTTGATAAATGATCCTCTCCGCCGCTTCCCGAAGCCTCCGTTCGGACAATTTTCCCGTATCAAGGGCGGTGAGGATCGCCTGATGAATTTTTAGGAGATCCCCCGGCCAGGCCATGATCATATCCACTCCGGCGGCTAGGGCCTCCACTGCACATATCTCCACCGGAGAACCCGCCGCAGCCATGGAAAAATCGTCGGCCATGATTATGCCGGTAAAGCCCATTCCCCTTAGCCGCCTTACAGCGCGGAGAGAAAGGCTCGAGGGTTTTGTATCCCAGGAAGGGACGATTACATGGGAAAGCATCACCACCGCCGGGTCTTCCCTCCGTATCAGTTCATTGAAGGGTTCCAGGAGTTTTTCCAATTCTGCCCCGGAGAGGGTCAAAACGGACCTGCTCCGGTGGGGATCGGCGGCGGAGTTGCCGGGAAAGTGTTTTAGGGTACTGGCTACTCCGGCGCTTTGCATGCCCCGGACAAAGGCGGCGGCGGCCCTGGAAACAAAAACCGGGTCAGGGCTGTAGGAACGGTTCTTAAGGAAAGGCTGGTTTTCCGTTGTTAACACTTCCGTCACCGGGGCCAGGTTCAGGGTGATACCGATGCGCCGCAGTTCCCGCCCCGCTCCGGCAGCATCCTTTTCTATGGCATCAAAGGCCGCCTCCATGGCTGCCGGAAGCGGACTTCCGGAATTCCGGGTATTGCTTCGTGTATTGTGCGGCGATACACCCCTGTTATTTTCCGGCAGTTTTTCCCAGTAGGACAAGGGCGGCGGCAGCGCCGCCTTTCCCCGGAAACGCTGTACCGACCCTCCTTCCTGATCCGCTGCCATAAAGGGAGGGAGGGATACGGCGGTTATACAGCGGAAGAGTTCAGCTATAAAAATACCTGTTTTTTCCGGATCAACGCCCATATTGTGGCTGAAGAGCATGATTCCCCCGGCAGGTACTTTGGCGAGGAGTTCCCTTGTTTTTTGAGAGACTGCGTCCCTTCCGTCCACGGCGGTCAGCAAGACCTGGGCTGCCAGGGTATTTATTTCCAGAGAAGCGGCAAGACTGACCGCCTGGCGGCGGTATTCAGCATCGATGCTTCCTTGGTTCCGGATATTTTGGGCCGGACAAATCCATCCAGAAAACAAAAGGAAGATGAAGACAAAACAAAGCCGCTCTGGACCCCTGCGCATAAATGGATTATATCAAAAATCAAAGCGTGGTACACTAAGGAGGGGTTCCTGTGTCCCTGAACTGGAAAGAAATAGATCTGATTCTTGGCGAACTAAATCTTCCTGGCATGCAGATTCAAAAAATCTATCAAAGCACCTTTGATGTACTTGTTCTTCAGGTGTACGGCAAAGATCGCCCGGATTGCAAAGGAAAGACCCATCTGCTCCTTATCTCCCTAAGCCCCCTGGCTTGCAGATTCCACGAAACATTCCGGGCCGTGCCGAAAAGCGAAAAACCCCTGCGCTTTGCCGAATTCCTAAAGGCCCGGATCCAGAATGGCCGCATTGAAGAAGCGGTCCAACTGGGCGATAACCGTATTATCCGGCTCGCTGTAAGACGGGGCGAAAATTTTTACCTGCTTTATCTGAGGCTTTGGTCCAACGCTGCCAATGTGATCCTTACCGGCAAAGAAGGAACGATCCTTGATGCGATGAGGCGGCTTCCCAAACGAGGGGAAATAACTGGCGGCCGCTACACGCCGGAATGCTCCGCCGGGCAAACGAAAAAGCTGTACGAAACAAGGGATTTACCCGGGAAAGATTCCTTTAACAAACGAATCGATTCCTGGTATGCCGAACACGGCGGCAGGCTTTCTCTGGAACAGCTTAGGGAAGAAGTGCGGCGGACCATCGAAAAAAATCGAAACCGTCTGGAAGCAGCCATGGAACGGCTGCGGGAAAAGGAATCGGATTATGCTGGCGGAGAATGCTATAAAGAATACGGGGATACAATTCTTTCCAATGCTGCCTCCCTGACTCCGGACGATTCCTGGCTGGAAGCGGATAACGGCAGCGGCATAATCCGCATTGAACTAAACCCCAGAGAAAGTCCCGCCGAAAATGCCGCCCGATACTACGAACAGTACCGTAAAAGAAAAAACGGCCTGGGGGATCTGCGGAAAGAAATTGCCGCCGGTGAACAGGAACTCCTCCGGCTTGCTGAAACGGAACACCTGCTCCTGGAAGAAACCAACTCCCTCAGGCTGGAGGCACTGCTAAAAAAATTCAAATCCCGGTCAAACAAATATTCCGCCGGACCGCGGAGTTCTGCTAAACCGCAGGAAAGACCGGGGCTTTCCTTTGCCGACGGAGACTGGCTTATTCTGGTAGGCCGGAGCGCAGCGGAAAACGATGAACTGCTACGCCGCCATGTAAAAGGAAACGATCTATGGCTTCATGTCCGGGATTGGGCCGGGTCCTATGTTTTTATCAAGAACCGTCCGGGAAAAACAGTGCCTCTGGAAATCCTCCTGGATGCGGGAAACCTGGCGCTGTTTTATTCCAAGGGAAGGAACAATGGCCGGGGTAATCTTTACTATACCCAGGTAAAATATCTTCGCAGGGCAAAGAACGCCCCCAAAGGACTGGTAATCCCCACCCAGGAAAAAAACATTTCCATTATTCTGGAAGAAAGCCGGCTGAAGAAAATTGAAAGAACTCAGATGCATTAGGGTTTTTTGGATATTACTCCTGCAATTCGTTATTCGCTCAGTGCCGCCACTGCGGCACCGAAAAGGGATGCCTGTTCCACCGGGGCGATAATATAGGACCGGGGCTTTTTCAAATTCAACATAATATTAAGGTATGATTCCAGCGCTTCCCTCATGTCCTTGTAGATCATGTAAGTGGTACCTTCGACGGCAATGCGGGCCGGAGCAAAGGGATCGTGTCCTGTGTCCATTCGCTCCACCGCGGCGGCTACTACGGCGGCGGAGAAGACTGCTCCCCGGCGGGTTACGATCGAAGCAAGGTAGGCAAAGGAACGGATGGCATCCAGTTCATTCCTGTCAAAGAGTTTTCCGATGGGACCTTCCATGGACAGGGGGGCATACATGAATTCATTAAGAGTCCGGGTTTCCAGGGCCGGCCACGCGGCAAATTCGGCGGCCCGGTTAAATTGCAGAACGCCGTCGGCGATGGCCTGTTTAAGGATGTGGAAGGTTAAGGGTCCCAGGTAGGCTCCGGCGGCGGCTTTTTCCAGCAAATAGCCGCCGGGATTTTTAGTGGACCCGTCGAATTCTTTATCCAGCACGCCAAGATAACGGGGTGCGCAGGTACCGCTTTCGCAGACCATGATCTGGGGCGTCGTGTCGGAGTAAAAATCAATTTTTGGTATTTCCTTTTCGGTATATGCAGTGTTGAATCCAGTGCCAAGAATAAAACCAGCGACAGGACTTCCGGCTACTTTGTATTTGTCTTCGCCCCGGTTCCATCCGCCGCCGGCGGGGATCTGCCCCAGTCCGGAAAGGAGGGTTGCCACCGCATCGTTAAGAAGGGCGATCCGTCCTGGAACCTTAACTCCCCGGCGCTCCAGGGCATCCCTGAGGCCCTGGCCCATGGTCATGCCCACCACTTCCGGGGCATCCACTTCCTTGCTGAACGAAGTAGGTATGCCTTCGCCGTCTTTCCGCATTATCATGGGATAGGAAAAACAAAAACCAATTCCGGCAATTTGATCATTCGATTCATTTATCAAAGGTTCCGTCAAATCGGCAATTTGATCAAAAAATTCTATGGCACTCACCCGGCCCTTTGTTCCCGGCATGGGCGCTTTCTTCATCCCCTCCGATTCAGGTTTTCCTGTTTCCTTAAAGTGAACCCTGGCGGCTCTGAAATTGGTTCCCCCCACATCCAGGGCAATTACGGTCTTTCCCGGCGGTACCTGCGAAACAGGACTAAGATAAGATGGAATCATCGGCAAAGGCGATGGTTGTCCCTTTAACCCCCGCTCCATATCAATAAGCACATCTCTGACCAAGGTTTCGGGATCGCAGATGTCGTAATGAAAACCATAGGACCGGGCAAAATCATTAAGCAGGGGGGGATTAAAAGATGGCATGTGAACACTCCTTGTTATCCATGCTGGGCGGCAAGCATAACCAGGGCTATGATAAAAAACATTCCCGCACCGGCGCACAAACAAACCATGGCCATGGTAAATCCCATGCTTAACGAAAACCAGATCGAAAGATCGGCAATGATGTTTCTATAGAAAAGCAGCGCCCCATAAAAAACCAGGGGAAGAAAAAACAGCATGGGCACATACACATAGCGCGGTTTTTTTCTGGCCCGGTAACGCCAGCCCAGAATCAGGGCCAGCACCGCCATGGGAAGAAACAGCAGTACTTCTCCAAGGCGGCGGAAAATTTCTGTCTTAAAACTTTCCCGCACATAGCCATACTGGTCAAAGGTTTTTTCTGCGGCAAAGAGTTCCCTCAGGCTAAGGGATTCCGCTCCTTCTTTCATCCGGGATAAGAGCAGAAAATCATCATAGCTTATGTTGAGCATAATTTGATTTGAACCGTAAACCGGATCGCTGCCTGGATTACCTCCGTCTCTGGTCCAAACTGGTCTGCTGTCCTTGGTTTGATCAGTTCTGTTCAGACCATGGAACAGCAAAACGGTACGGTCTACAGAATTACCGGTACTGTCCGTAATGTTAATTGGCAGAAGTTTGGCATAATCGGCATTTACCCGCCAGCGAAGATGTCCGTCTTCGCCGGCGGCCACTACTTCGGCTCCCCAGGCATGGGCATAATCCTTTATCAGCGCCAGGGAAGTAAAATACAGGGCAAACCTGCCGTCATCCTGGCCGGGGAGAGAAAAAACCGGCCTGGCCAGGGTAACGCCGACGGTCAGATCTAATTCATCAATAAAAAAGGCTGTTTGGGCAACGCCGCTTTTGCTTTGTTCCAGATACTTTGCTACATCCGGGTCATTGGGGGTAAGGCCGGATAGTTCATGGAAAGTATAGTAGGCGCTGATCCAGTCTCCGGCATTCATCGCTTCGTAGGCGCTGCGTTTCATGCGGTACAGGTTATACCTTTCTTGTTCCTGGGCACTCGGTTCCAGATCAGCAATTTTTTCCCAGGCTCTGGAAGCCAGGGTAACGGCAACGCTGATTTCCGCAGCGCCGGGCCTGGCAAGCCGTTCGGCAAGGGTGGCAAGCCAATGGGCATCGTAGTAGCGTTCCCGGTCAAAAGCCTGTTCCGCCAACCTTAGGGCATCGGTGGAATTTACCGGAGTTCCCGGTATGCCGGCCCAGATTGGCATTGTTTCTTCCGGCCCTTCCTTTATGGAACTCAGCATCTGGTGATAGGCCGTCAGGGGATCGACAAACCGCATCTTTAGTTCTTCAATTTCCCGGCTCCCCGGCCAAATTTTGTCGCAGATACCAATAAACAGGGCGGCGTCGTTCCATTCCTTGCCTGCGATCTTCTCTTCCGCCCTGGCCTTGGCGTTAGCATAGAGTTCACTCCGGTCCCATATTGAAGCTTTCAAATTGATCGTCAATGGCAGGGCAAGAAAAAACAGAAGACTGTATGTTACGGCTGCTACAGAAGCGGTAATTACCGGCCAGGAAAGATACTTTAGATAATCGGGAGAAAACCCTTTTTTTCCTACAAAGGTAGTTCCCGCATAGCCCCCATCGGAATGTTCTTTTAACCCAAAGGGAATAACCAGACCGGAAAAGGCCAGGGCGGGAAACATATGAATAAAGGCAATAATTCCGCCAGTAAAGTTCCAGAACAGTTTAAAGCTGTCCAATATTTGTATGGTTGCCGGAGGCGGGAAAATAAAATGGTATCCGCAAATTACCGCAAAGGCTGTTCCAGCATAAAGGAGAAATACCATTAAGGGAGAAACATCCCGGTTTTCTTTAGCCATTGGGGGTCCTTCCTCCCCGGGCCAGGTATACCAGGCCGGAATAAAGGAGGATCAGTATACTTAGGGCGCAAAAAATTATGGGATTCACCATGGATTCACTAATGCTGTTTCTTGCAAAAGAGACTAAAAGCTGATTGATCTGGGGCTGGTTAAGAAAGTTTTCTAAAATCAGGGCACCGCGGAAAGCCAGGGCGCCAAAAAATAAATTCGCCAAAGACCAGAAACTGATATTTATCAAGCACCCCAGAGAAAGCAGGAAAGCCGCAAGTGATCCTGCATACACTCCATAAGGCAGCAATCCTTCATTAAACCAAGCGGAGAAGAACCGGGAACTTCGCTCCAAATCCCGGTCTATTTTGTCAAAAAATTCGCTTTCCTCGGAAAAAAAGGGCAGCCGCATTTGGGAAAGAGAAATATCTTCCCGGTAGGAAAGAGATTGATCCGGAGTAAGAACCGCCCTGGCGCTTCCAGGCTGGTAAGGATCCCCCAAAAATACCGTGTTATTCAGCAAAAGCCCCGGTTTGGCCAGATCCTTCGAAGGCTTTTTGAGGGGCAGGGAGAAATTTATCTGTTCTAGGCTTTTTTGACCCAGAAAAACGGCTCCGCTTAGGGCCACAATAAAAACCCAAATAAATATAAAGGAGATCGGATATGCAATTCGCCGTCTAGCAGCATAGTTAAGCCCTAAAAGAACGGTCAAATAAAAGGCCGCCGGAATGGAAGAAGACAGATATTCCGTTATTTTGCCGGAAAAAGCATCTGTACCCCCCGAATTGGGAGAAAAAAACAGCGCCGAGCCGATCCAATCTCTAAGCAGGGCCAACAGGGCAGCCAAAATGAGGATAACAATGAAGAAAAAAACAAGAAAAAGCACTAATTTGGCAATACGCATTACCTTTTTAGCGTACCATGATGGCTCTCAATTCGCAAGAGATTATAAATAAACAGAATATCCACAGGTTTTCCACAGAAAAAATGCTTTTTTTGATTAAATGAATCAAGTTTTCTTGCGTTGAATCCGGTCCTGAACAAATACAAGTTATCTAATTCATTGTATTATAAGGAATTATAAAGAAAATCCTTTTCAAAAAGCCCTGTTGTATAAAAAGAGATACAGAATTGCTGTTTAAAACCTTGTTATCAACAACTTATCCACAAGAATGGTCTGGAAAACAAAACGTTTGTTTAGCCCAGGAAAACCTGTCCCGCGTTATCAATGGCCAGGATGGTTTTGCATTCCGAACAGCGGAAACGCCCCGGTTTTAGTGCCTTGAGTTTCTTGGAACAGATGGGACAGGAGAAAACCTTGGGAAACAGGGACACCGTTTCGGCGGCCGAACCGCTCCTAAAGAAATTGATCGAATCGTCCAGATTGTCCTTGATATTAAAAAATTGGGAGAATCCAAGGAGCTGAAACACTTCGTATACTTTTGGCTGGATTTCCAGAAGTACCAGATCGCCGCCCCGGGGTTTTACAGATTTTAGAAAAGCGGTAAAGGAGCCAATACCGGTAGATGAAACATAATTAAGGCCGCCGCACTGGAAAACCAGCCGGATAAAACCCGCTTCTATAGCTTTCTGGACCCTTTTCTGGAAATAATTGGAGTTATAGGTATCAATATACCCGGTAAGGTATAAAACAAGGCATCCTTCAACTTCATTCACTTTTTGAAGCTTGATTTTGAGGCTTTCGTCCTTCTCGTCGTCAAAACCGTTAACGATATCGTTATTCGACATAACTTCCCTTCCAAATCAGATTTAAACACTTTTTACATAAAAATTCCACCATTGTACAATACATTCTTTTGAAAACTTTGTCAAATCCATACCCCCCCATCAACCGGAATAACCGCCCCGTTTATGGCGGGGTTTTCCAGAACCTCCAGGACAATGCGGGCTATTTCTTCCGGGTTTAGGGCCTTTCCTTGAGGGTTTTGTTCCCGGTGATAGATCTTTTCTTCCGGGCAGGAATATTCCGTATCGGTCAATCCCGGGCAGATTACATTGCAGGTAACTCCGGCCTTCCCGGCGTTTTTTGCCGCCGATTTTGCCAGGGTTCCCAAGGCTGTTTTCGCCGTGCCATAGGCTGCGGTGCTGGAAAATCCCCGAATTTCCCCGGTTTTGGTGCCTCCAAAGAGTAAAATTCGGCCCCAACCTTTGTTGATCATGGCATGAAGGACCGAAGAAACCATAATCCCGGGGAAGAGAATATTTGTCTCTATTAAATAGCGCCAATCGCCAGCATTGGTTTTCTCAAGGGGAATTTTTTTGAAGGGTCCCCAGGCTAAAACAAGTATGTCGGGGGCGGGCACTTTTTCTAAAATAAGAGCCGCCGCTTTTTCCGGGGAAAGCCCTTCCGGTCCGCCTATGGAGCATAAAAACCCGGAATGGCCGGCCTTTTCCGGGTTTCTCCCCGCATTGACCGTCCCGGCGGTCAATTCTGCCAGGGCTGCATCCAGACGTTTTTGGGAACTGCCTCCGGTAACCGTTACAACAGCGCCCCTCCCGGCCAAACCCAGGGCCGCCGCCCGGCCAATACCGCCGGTGCCACCGATAATCAGCGCCTGTTTACCATAAAAATTACCCATATTAAAACAGTAATCAAAGATGGGATAAAATAAAATATGCGATTGGACGACGTAATCATTGTTTTGGCCCGGCCTTCGGAACCGGGCAATACTGGGGCAGTATGCAGGGCCATGAAAAATATGGGGCTCCGCCGGCTGCGCTTGGCCTCACCGGAACCGGGGATACCTCTTCAGGATGAGGGGTCTTCTCTGGAAAAACTGTTGGCCCGGGCTATCCATGCGGCGGATATCTGGAATGGAGCGGAACATTTTGCTACCCTGAAAGAAGCCCTGGTGGATTGTTCTATTTCTGTGGGAACCAGCCGTCGCCGGGGCCGCCGCCGGAAATCAAACACCTTGGGCCCCCGGGAACTGGCGGAATTTCTAAAACCCAAAAACGGCAGGGCCGCCATTGTATTCGGCAACGAGCGGACCGGCCTGAACCGGGAAGAACTGGAACTGTGCAATATGGCCTCCCATATCCCCGTAAGCCTGGAATTCCCTTCTCTTAATCTTTCCCATGCGGTTCAAATATACGCCTATGAGTTGTATCAGACTTTGGATAAAAGCATAAACGAAGCGCAGGGGTGCCGCGCTGTGCCGGGCCAATGGGTTCCCATGACCGCCGCAGAAATAGATGGACTGGTAAAAAAGACCAGCGATTCCCTGGCCTCTCTGGGCTTTTATAAATATCCCGGCAGAGAAGACCAGGAGCGTTTTTTACGGGATCTTACAGCCCGGGCAGGGTTAAGTTTGAGCGAAGGAAAATACCTGCATAACATAATTGCCAAGGCCTGGCGGCTGGCCTAAAATGAATTATGAAAACAACCCTAATGATTAAAGGTATGAGCTGTGAACATTGTGCGGCCCATGTAAAAGAAGCACTGGAAGCAATTGCCGGGGTTTCTTCCGTTCAGGTAAGCCTTACAGAGAAAAACGCCATGGTGGAACACGGCGATTTGGTAGCCCCTGAGGCCCTGAAAGCGGCGGTAAACGAAGCAGGCTACGAGGCGGCATAAATCAGCCCGTGGACTCTTTTTCCCCTGATATCAACGTCCCCGTTAACATAGAAGTCCCTTCTGAATTTCACCGGCTGGGCCTGCTTCTGGGAGAAACGGTTTTTGCGGAGTTGAAACAAAAGCGGGTGATCATCATCGGTTTGGGGGGTGTGGGAAGCTGGGCTGCGGAAGCGCTGGTTCGTTCCGGCATCGGGCGAATCACCATCGTGGACAGTGATCTGGTAGACATTACCAACATCAACCGCCAGATCCAGGCCCTGCCCGGTACGGTGGGATTTCCCAAGGCGGCGGCACTGATGAAGCGGCTTTTGGAGATTAACCCCCAATGCGAAGTAACGGCCTTTAACAAGGCTTTTTCCCGGGAAACCGCAGTCCTCTTTGGAATCGAATCCTCTGATTATGTGATCGATGCCATAGACAGTCTGAACTGTAAACTCGATCTGATTCAGTTTGCGGAAAAAACGAATACCACAGCCTCTGGTTCACCCGTATTGTTTTCCTCCATGGGAATGGCTTCCAGGCTGGATCCAACCCGGCTTATAACGGCGGACATCTGGGAAAGTTCCGGCTGCCCCCTGGCCCGGCTGGTACGGCAGGGCTTAAAGAAAAGAGGATTTACCGGACACTTTACCGTAGTGTACAGCGATGAACCGGTTATTCAAAATGAAAAAATTGTCCCGAGCTGCGAACCAAAGGGCAAGAAGTTTATCAACGGCAGTGCCGTACCGGTAACCGCCGCGGCGGGGATGATCCTGGCAAGCCTGGTTATTCAGGACGTATTCTATAACAGATCCCCCAATGAAGAAGGTTATGGCTGATCGTTTTTTACGCCGGGCGGCCCAGGTTCAGGGCAGAGCAGACGAAGTTGTCCGAAAGCTCTGCACCAGGGCAGTGTTCGAGGAAGAGCTCATTTCCGCCGGAGACCGGATCCTGATTGCCGCTTCGGGAGGCAAGGATTCTACTGTCATGGCCTGGGCTCTTTCGTCCCTTAAGCGGAGTCTAAAATTCAATTACGAACTGGCGGCACTCCACATTTCCACCGATTTCTGCGCCTGCTGCAAAAAATCTACCCTGGCGGAAAAGCTGGAAGGCTGGGGGATCCCCTTTTCGGATCTGTTTGTGCCGGTCATCGGGCGGCTTAAACCGGGAAGAAAAATGAACTGTTACTGGTGTTCCACCCAGCGCAGGACAGAACTTATTAAATACGCTGTAGAAAACAGATTTAACAAAATTGCTCTGGGACATCACATGGATGACATTATCGAAACTTTTTTTATGAATCTCTGTGCCAAGGGGGAACTTTCTTCCATGCCGGTAAAAATGGCTTACCGCAAGTATCCGGTAACGTTAATTCGGCCCCTGGCTTTGTTGGAAGAATGGCAGATCATCGCCGGCGCGGAAGAACAGGGGATCCTAAAAGAAACCTGCACCTGTCCCTATGGTGTTAATTCCAAACGGCGGGATATGCGGGAAAGGATCGCCGGATTTACCGGTAATTCCGGAGCGGTAAAACGGCGTATCCTGACGGCGGTAAAAGATTGCTTGTCCAATGGAAGGTCATGAATTATAGTGAGGTCTTAAGGAGAAAATATGAATATAGAAGCAATGTTCGCCAAGTATAATCAGGCGGGAAACCGGGTCATTTATCACATTCTTTCAAAGATAAGCAGTGAGGACCGGGAAAAAAACCGGGGAAGTTTTTACGGAAGCCTTTCGGGGCTGTTTCTCCATATCATGGGGGGAACTCAATTTTTTTTGGGGATGTACAGAGAGGCTCTGAAAAACAATGACGCTGCCCTTAAAGCCTTTGCTCCGCTTGACAACCTTTCTGTTCCCGAAGGAGCGTTGGATGATGCCCAATGGAAAAACCTTGAGCAGGCTCTGGATACCATCGACGCTGCTTATGTAAACATGGCAGAAGCCATTGGCGATGCAGATTTGAAAAAACTGGTCAAGATTGACTGGTACGGAGGAAATCCGCCGGAATTGCCCCTGCAGTTTTTGATGCATCAGCTGGTGGTTCACAATACCCATCACCGGGGGCAGATATCGCAGATTCTTGATTCCCTAAAAATTGATAATGATTATTCGGGGATCGGCTTAGACTGCAGGTGAAATTTTTTTTTGGTTTTTGGTTTTTCTGTTCCCTTCTTTCCTGCAGCAATGATCCAACAGAACTTTGGGTGAATTATGCGGATTTTCCTGAGATGGAAAAATTCTTTCTTGCCGGCGTTCTGAATAACGGCATGCTGCATGACGGAACACCGGAAAAGCTGGGATTCCTGGTTGTGGATAATCCTGGACCGGAAACCGTAGTAATCAGTTTTGAGCGCCGCCGGACTGACTGGAAGAATGAAGGGGCAGCTTTTTCGCAAAACTTTCTTTTTCTTTCCCGGATCTGCATGGTGTTCCCTGTGGAACCGTGGGAGGAAAAAAACCTCAGCCTGGAAGAAATAACCAATGGCGTAATTTCTTATACAGATTTGATACCCCTGCATGACCTGACACCGCCCCATACTGCTCTTAAGATAGAAGGTTATGATGTATCCGATGCACAGTATCCCCTGGTGTATGAAAGCGGGCTCTCTTTTAGCTATGGGGGGAAGCATAAAAGAAGGATCGCAAAAAAAATTACTGCCCTTGCATACCAAATACAGCAAATGATAAAAAATGATCTCTTTGAAAACAACGAAGAAAAGATTGAGTTTGATAAACGGGCGCTCCGTATTGAACAACGGCCCGTCCTTTTTCGTATCGCCGCCGGCGGGGATGTGATGCTGGCCCGGGGAGCAGAGGATATTCTTTTTGACGAAGGTCCTGAAGGAATATTGGGAGGAACCGCCGCATTGGTCCAAGGGGCGGATCTCTCGCTAATCAATCTGGAGGGATCGATCAGCAGCCGGGGAGAGAAGGCGGAAAAAACCTACACCTTCCGTTTTGATCCCCGGGCTGCCCCGGCTCTGAAAAATTCAGGATTCGATGCGATGCTCATCGCCAATAACCATGCTTTTGATTTTGGGATGACCGGTTTCTATGATACGCTGGATCATCTGGACCAGGCGGGACTTGGCGTGCTGGGGGCGGGCCGGAACATTCATGCCGCTGCCGCTCCCTTTTATAAGAACGGCAGCAATTTGCCGGTAAAGGTTTTTGGCATTGCCAGTTATGGACGGGAGCGGAGCGGCTGGGACGGCCTGGATTTTGCGGCGGATGAACAAATGCCGGGTATACTCCATGCGGGAAGGCGAGGATCGGAATTAATCAAGCAGCAGATGGATAAAGGCGCTTTGAACATTGTTTTTTTTCACGGCGGCATTGAATATGCCGACTACCCCGACAATGCAACCCGGTCCCTCTATACGGACCTGATTCGATCCGGGGCGGATTTGGTGATCGGTACCCATCCCCATGTGGAACAGGGTTTTGAGTGGGTAGAAGGCAAACCCGTTTTCTGGTCCCTGGGGGATTATGTCTTTAACGAAATGGACGATACTCCCGGCGGCGACATGGGGATTTTTATTGTCCTTTCCTATTTGGACAGGATTCTTGTCCACATCGACATATACCCTGTTTTTATGGACGGCCCCCGGACAGTTATTTCGCCGCCGGAACAACTGGATCGTTTTTACCGGCTGACCAGGACACTGGCGCAAAAATAATTGCCAATCCAAAAGGCGGATCATGTACAATTTTAATGAATTAATTGAACGGCGGGGAACAAGTTCCCTCAAGTGGGATACGGTTAAAGAAGGTGTAATTCCCCTTTGGGTGGCGGACATGGATTTTCCCGTTTTTCCGGAACTGCAGGAAACTCTGGAAAAACGAGCGGCCCATCCATTCTACGGCTACAGAGTTTCTCTGGATAACAAAGCATCCTTTTACGATGCAATCCGCTTGTGGTACAAAACCAGGCATGATCTTCCGGTGGATTCCAGGGCGATCCTCTCCGGCCCCGGTACGGTTCTTTCCCTGGGGATGATTGTCCGGGAGTTCAGTGCCGAAGGAGAGGGGGTATTGCTTTTAGCTCCGGTATACACTCCCTTTTTTGAAGTGATCAGCGAAAACAAACGGAAGGTCGTGGAAGTGTTCCTTGAGCAGGATAATCACGGACGATTCATCTTGGATATTTCAAAAATAGATGACGCCTTGGACAAAGCGGGAATTCCTGTACCCCTGGCCCTGTTTTGTTCCCCCCACAATCCCGGCGGCAGAGTTTGGACCAAAGAAGAAATCGCTGCCTTCCTGGAACTGACACAGCGGCGGAACATGGTTGCTGCCTTTGACGAAATACACGGCGATCTGGCATACGAAAAAAGCGGCGCAGGAATCTTTCAGCATTTTGTTTCCGCCGCTTCACTTAATGAATATTCAGACCGCGTTATCGTTGTTTCCGGGGCCAACAAGAGTTTCAACCTTGGAGGCCTCCATATTTCTCATTTTGTGATCAACGATGAGAATTTGCGGGCGACCATGCAAAATGCGCTGCACCGGGAAACCCATCATGAAGGAGATATTTTTGCAGAACCGGCAGTGGAAACCGCATACCGTCTTGGTGCTCCCTGGCTGGATGAACTGCGGCCCTATCTCTATGACAATATTCTTGCGGCGGTACAGTTTCTTAATGCAGAAGTGCGGGGAATAAAGGCCTTTATACCCGACGGCACCTATCTAATCTGGGCGGATGTCAGGGGACTGATAAAGCAAAGAGGCTGTGGAAATGTCGAAGAATTGGTATTCCATCTGGAAGAAGAAGCAAAGGTAAAAATCACCCCAGGCAGCATCTATGGCAAAGCAGGGGAGGGCTATGTACGAATCAATGCCGCCAGCCCCCGGGAGCTTTTAATGGAAGGGCTGAAACGGATAAAGGACTGGGCCGCCGGGCTTCCGCTTATGCAAACATCTCCCTGGCCTGCTGCCGAACTTCTTCAATAAGGGGTTCGTAATTTGCTTTCAGGGCATTGATATGCTGATTATAGAAGGCAATAAATTCCGGGTCCTGGAAGGGATCAAGTTTTACCTGCCGTCCAAGACGGCGGGCCAGTTCTTCTTCTTTTTGGCGGAGTTTAGGAGCGTACTGCCGTTTAATTGTCTCTTCGTATTGGGCCGTTTCTTTTAGGTATTGGGAAACCGCCTCCATATACTGCTGATAAAGCATGGGAAAATTCCGGTCTCCGATAATTGCTGCCAGGCCTTTCCCTGCCGCTTCAATCCGTTTTAAATCCTCCTGAACTGCGGGCAGGGTGATTTGCGTGGCAAAGACTTCAAAACAACCCTGCTTCAAGGATTGCTGTTCTTCTGTCCCTGCCTTGTTGAATTCACTCTCTAAAGAAAGGATTTCCCCTGTCAGGTATTGATTGGCCAGCCGCTTGCCCCGTTGCTTTGCCTCAAAAAGTCCAATGCTGGTTTTGTCGCCCTTGACGGCTTCCGTCTTTTCCATGGCGATTTCAAGAGCGCTTTTTATCCGTCCCATGGGGTGATCATATACCGAACAGGGGGAAACTGCAATATTATTGACCTTCCTCTTCATTTTTCTATATTATGAAATTAGGCTATTGTTGAGGGGGTAACCAAACGGCTTTTTTTTGTTATACTAAGGATATGCGAAAGATTTGGAAGGCGCTAATGTTTGTTGCCCTGTTTTCCGCCTGCGCCCAAACCCCGGATGATAATTCCACCGAACCGGTTTCATCGCCGATACGTCCTGTAAGCCGAAGCTATGATTACTGGGTAGATATTGCCGCTCAAAATCTGGGATTTAACATTATGGTAAACGGCGCCGAACTGCTGGTTTCCCATAGGGGCAATGAATTCAAAACCCGGATCCCCATTAATGACTGGATGATTTCGGGAAACAACAATATTGACATTATCGTTTTTTGGCCCGATGGAATTAAATTTGCCCCCGGCATATCTTCTGCAACATTTAAGCTTTTTTTAAACGATTCGATACTAAAAGAATTCCGGTGGCCTCTGGCAGGGCCGGATACGCAGAATTCATACCCATATACTTATTCTGAAACATTCAGGACCTACTATTTTCCAAAGGTTCAACTGGAGAAAGCGGAACGGGTTATTACGTCTGCCGGCACCCTTCCCCGCAGCGATCAGGAGGAAATCGCCGCCATAGCGGAGCAGCTCCGTAAGGCTTTTAGAGAAAAGGATATTAATAGTATTAACGATCTGCTTAAAGTCAAATATGCCGAATTGGCAGCATCCCGTTTTACCACTTCCACAGCCGTAAGAAGCGAAGAGGTTGCAAAATACCGGGAACTCATGGGAAAGGAAGGTTTTGCGGTATCCTTTAACGGCCGTAACAGTTTTTTCTCCGCCGCCGATGACCGGGCGGTCCGGTTGGGCCAGGGCCGCATCGGATTTCCAGAACCGGCATTGGTAATTATCTACCGGGAAGGAGGAGTATCCCGGCGGTGGGAAATGGATCTGTATTTTGCAAAGATTGATGGAAAATGGGTAATTATTAGATAGCATGAGTATTTTAGAAGCTGTTTTTTTGGGGCTGATTCAGGGCATAACAGAATTTCTTCCCGTAAGCAGTTCGGGTCATTTGGTACTGGGTCAGAAAATTCTGGGCATTTCTGCTCCCACCCTTTTTTTTGATACCATGCTGCATATTGGTACCCTTCTGGCGGTAATTGCTGCTCTCCGCGGGGATGTGTGGAATTTGCTTCGCCGCCCCTTTCAGCAATTTACCGCCTATCTGGTTATTGCCACGGCGGTTACGACGGCATTCGCCCTTTTTTTCAAAAGCCGCATAGAAGAAGCCTTTGTTTCCGGATCGTGGCTGGGTCAGGCATTTCTTGTTACCTCCCTGATCCTTTTTGTTTCAGAGTACCTTTCCAGGCGGCCCGGAGGCCTTCGTAACGATGCGGAGATGGACTGGTTCGATGCGGCCTTTATCGGCCTGTGTCAGGGTATTGCCATCGCCCCCGGGGTATCCCGTTCCGGCTTTACCCTGGCTGGGGCATTATCCCGAAAATTGGAACGAAATTTGGCGGTCCGGTTTTCCTTCCTCCTTGCCATTCCTGTTATTTTTGGGGCCTTTTTTCTTCAAGTAAGGGAACTGTACAAGGACTTTCATTTGCAAAGCGTGAACCCCGGTGCTTCTGCGGGGTTTTTTGCGGCAATAAGTCCCGCTGCCCTTATTGCCGGGACTTTGACTGCGGCGCTGGTGGGATTTGGAGCGGTTACCCTGATGCTAAAAATTGTTAGGGAGCGGTCCCTTGTCGGATTTGCTGCTTATACCGCCCTGCTGGGTCTGTTGGTTTTACTGGATCAGAATGTCTTTCATGTAGTATTTTAAGGATATGGCAAAAACACCGGCGAAAACAAAAAACAATAAAAAACCGGGGGAATGGGAAAACCTTGCAAAAGAGCTAAAATCCCTTATTCCCAAATTAGACGAAGAAGGCCTGAACTTTCTTATTGAACAGGCCCAGGTCCACCTTTACAATATGCAGGTGGATGCCCTTAATGAAACCTTGGTTAAATCTCAGGAAAGGGCAAAGACCGCCGCCGCAAAAAGTGCCGGTAAAAAAACGGCTAAAGGCTCAGCCGGGTTCAGCGAAATTAAGGTATCCGAATCCGGTTCCAGTTATTACATTGTCTACAAGACCGAATGGATCATGTTTTCCAAGGAAGAGATTGTTAAGCTGGTACAAATCGCCGGCGGCCAGGGAACTGACCTGGAAATCAAAGAACGGCTCTTTAACTGGTTTGCCCGGGAACGGAGTGATCTGCTTCGCAGTGCCGGCATCGCAAATAAATTCGACAATAAACTCAAAACCTTAGCGGGATTATTAAAGAAAAACTTTAAGGTGCGGAAGTAACAGCCGGTTTTTTTAACTCCAGTTGGAGTCTTCGGATTTTTTTGTTTTTGAAAATGCTTTGGAGTGTCTTTTTTGGAGTTTATTGATCCGCCATCTCCGAAAGAGGTATTGGTTTGGGAGCATCGTTTTCTCCCTCTACTTTGGAAAACTCTTCCAAAAGTTCCCGGCCTCGCCGGGAAAGTTTTTCCGGTATCTGAACCATCAACTTGATCCAAAAAGATCCCCGCCTGCTGCCGGAGGGAACTCCCTCGTCCCGGATGCGGAGGAGTTTTCCGTTTGAGGTGCCCGGCGGAATTTTTACTTTTAGTTTTTTTCCATCCAGGGTGCTTACATGGATTTCTGCTCCCAGGGCAGCCTGGCTTATGGAGATGGGTACTGCACAGTATAAGTCAAAGTCCTGTCGTTCAAAATATTCGTGGGGTTTGATCCGGATAAAAACATAGAGGTCCCCCGAAGGACCCCCGCCAGGGCCCGCATCGCCCTGCCGGGGGATTACCACTCGTTTACCGTTTTCCACCCCTGCGGGAACCGTAACCATGATCTTCTGACGTTTCCGCTGGGTTCCGCCGCCGCCGCAGTCCCGGCAGGGCTGCTCAATAATGTACCCTTCGCCGTGACAGTTATGACAGGGGGAGGCCACGGAAAAAAAGCCCTGGCTGTGCCGTACCTGGCCCGATCCCTGGCAGGAGGGGCAAACTTTTTTACCCGAACCATCGGCGGCACCAGTTCCTTTACAGGCGGAACATGCATCGTTTCTGGTGTACTGGATTTCCACTTTGGAACCAAACACCGCATCTTTAAAGGGAATTTCAATATCGTAACGAAGGTTTGCTCCTTGGCGGACACCGCCGGAAGAACGGCGCCGTCCAGATCCGCCGAAAAAAGTGTCGAAGATACCCGAAAAATCTCCAAAGATATCTTCAAAGCCCCGGAAGGTCTGGGAAAAATCGCCCTGTCCGGCCATGCCGTCTACTCCGGCAAAACCAAATTGATCATAGGCGGCTTTTTTCTGATCATCTCCCAGGATTTCGTAGGCTTCGGTGGCTTCCTTGAATTTTTCTTCCGCTTCCTTGTTCCCAGGGTTTTTATCCGGGTGATATTGAATGGCAAGCTTGCGATATGCCTTTTTTATATCATCCTTGGAGGCATTCTTTGGTACACTTAAGACCTCGTAGTAATCGCGTTTTGCCATTCGCCGCTCTATTTATCGTCAACCACTTCGTAGTCCGCGTCTTCGGCGCTCTTGGTTTCCGGCCCGCCGCCGGGGTCCCCGGCGGCGCCAATGTTGGGCTCTCCGCCCATATCCGGCCCCTGGCCCTGTGCTGCCTGCTGTTTATAAACTTCTTCGGCAATTTTATAAGACGCCTGTTTTAGGGCTTCGGTCTTGTCCTTGATAGCCTGGATGTCCCCTCCTTCCAGGGATTTCTTCAGATCCGCCATGGCCTCTTCCGTTTTGGCCTTGTCGTCAGCGCTTACCTTGTCCCCTAGATCTTTGATGTTCTTTTCCGTGCTGTAGATCATCGAGTCCGCTTCGTTTCTGACCTCCGCCTTTTCCCGTTCCTTTTTGTCTTCCTCGGCGTGGATTTCCGCCTCCTTAACCATGCGGTCGATGTCGGTATCGGAAAGACCGGAGGAGCTTTCTATGCGGATCTTCTGTTCCTTGCCTGTTCCCAGATCTTTGGCGCTGACATGGACAATACCATTGGCATCTATATCGAAGGTAACTTCGATCTGCGGAACGCCCCTGGGAGCGGGAGGAATGCCTACCAAATCAAAACGGCCCAGAACGCGGTTCTGGTTTGCCATTTCCCTCTCACCCTGAAGGACCTGGATGGAAACAGCAGTCTGGCCGTCGGCGGCGGTGGAAAAGATTTGGCTCTTTCTTGTGGGGATGGTAGTATTCCGGGGGATAAGCCGGGTCATCACGCCGCCCAAAGTTTCGATTCCCAGAGAAAGGGGTGTTACGTCCAGAAGGAGTACATCTTTTACATCTCCCGCCAGGATACTGCCTTGGATCGCCGCACCTATGGCTACCGCTTCGTCGGGGTTGACACCCTTGTTGGGTTCCTTCTTAAAGAGTTCCTTGACAAGCTGTTGCACCGCAGGAATCCGGGTAGAACCGCCGACAAGGATTATTTCATGAATGTCGTCGGGGCTGAGCCCCGCATCGGCCAGGGCTTTTTTACAGGGTTCCTTGGATCGTTCCAGGAGATCCGCCACCATTTGCTCAAACTTTGCCCTGCTAAGGCTTTTTTGGAGATGTTTTGGCCCGCTTTGATCGGCGGTTATAAAGGGAAGGTTGATTTCCGTGGTCTGCATGGCGGAAAGTTCGATCTTAGCCTTCTCCGCCGCTTCCCTAAGGCGCTGTAGGGCCATACGGTCCTGAGACAGATCGATCCCCGTATCGTTTTTGAATTCGGTAATAAGCCATTCCTGGATACGCCGGTCAAAGTCGTCGCCTCCCAGGTGAGTATCGCCGTTGGTTGCCTTTACTTCAAAGACTCCTTCGCCCAGTTCAAGGATTGAAACGTCAAAGGTGCCGCCCCCAAGGTCGTAGACGGCGATCATCCGGTCATGCTTCATTTCCTTGTTAAAGCCAAATGACAAAGATGCCGCCGTAGGTTCGTTTATGATCCGTTTAACTTCCAGGCCGGCGATTTTCCCCGCATCCTTGGTTGCCTGCCGCTGGGCATCGTTAAAGTATGCCGGTACGGTGATCACCGCTTCGGTTACCGGTTCTCCCAGATAGTCTTCGGCGGTTTTTTTCATCTTCTGGAGTACAAAGGCGGAAATTTCCTGGGGGGAATATTTTTTGCCATCAACGTCTACCCGAACATCGTCTCCCTGTTCGGTAACCCTGTAAGGAACCAGCTTCATTTCGTTGGTTACTTCCGAAAACCGGCGGCCCATGAATCGCTTAATGGAATAGATCGTGTTTTCCGGGTTGGTGATCATCTGGTTTTTTGCGGGAGCTCCCACAACCCGTTCGCCTTTACTGGTAAAGCCCACGATGGACGGAGTGGTGCGACCGCCCTCGGAATTCTGGATCACCACAGGCTCGCCCCCTTCCAGGACGGCCACGCAGGAATTGGTTGTTCCCAGGTCGATGCCGATTATTTTTCCCATGATCAAAACTCCTTCAATAATAACAGTTATGTTTTTTCGGGCATGATGACCTTGACTTTCGCAGGCCGTATTACCCGGTCTTTAAGGGTATACCCTTTAATAAACTCTTCCGCCACCACCGGTTCTTCCAGTTCGGCGGATTTTTCCATCATGATCGCTTCATGCCGGTTGGGGTCGAAGGGTTCTCCGGCAGAATCGAAGCGCTTAAGCCCCCATTTATTTTCCAACTGGAAGAGGAGGTTTTTTTCGATCAGGCTGATCCCTTCGTAAAGGCTGCTGTAACTGGCAGTGATCTTATCGCCGTCCCCTCCTGCCGTTTCCCTCTGTGTCTCGGCGGATTTAATGGCCCGTTCAAAATCATCAATGACAGCAGCTAAATCCAAAAGCAGTGTTTGGTTTGCATAGTCGATGGCTGTGGATTTTTCCTGGTTCATCCGTTTGCGGAAATTTTCAAAATCCGCCGCCTTTCGGAGGTAATTGCCATTGGCCTCCTCCAGCTTTGCTTCCAGTTCTGCAATTTTCCCTTCCGGGGTCAGGGGTTCGCCGCCGGAAGCAGTGTTTTCTGTACTTTTCCCGGGCTCTCCATCCTCAGAATTGTCCGCCGTATTGGTAATCGGCTGTTCCTCTGGCATATCATCCGGGGTCTGGGCGGCATTTTGCCCGGTTTCCTCCGGCGCATTATTTGCCCTGAAAGATGACTTTGCTTCGTTTACGGCCTCTTTCCAGGCTGTATCAAAAGCGGTTTTTGAAGATTCGTTCATATCCGGTGTAAAAGCATCCTTTTTTTTCAACTTTTTTCCTAAATTAACTCTATTAGCTTTTTCCAAAACTTCGTTAGTTTTGGAAAAACTTCTTTATATATAAAAAATAATCATTTCAGGGGGGGAAGGTCAAGTTCTAAAAGCAGGACCCGGTAATTATCCAAATTTCAGCATTTAAAAACTGACTTCCCCGGCCATAGCCGCCGTAAATTTCCGGACAAAGCCGCAGGGCCGGTAGGTCATCTTGGCCTGCCTGAGTCCCTGGTCTCCCAGATCCTGCTCCCTGTTGATGTGGATATAGTGATTGGGAAGGGTTGACGCATAGTGCTGGTTTACAAACTGATAGATCCCCTTGAATTCTTCCAGAGCTTTTTCGAAATGGACGGCAAACATCCGGCCCCGGGCGAGGCGTTCCCCCAGGCACCAGGCGGCAAGTTTTCCCTCCACCCAGTAAACCATCCCCTGGAGAAAGAGCCCTTTGAACTGCTGGAGGGCCTCTGTGGCGGCCAAAAAATCCCCGTCAAAGCCCTTTTGCTCCCGCCATTTTTCCAGAATCTCCAGGGCAGGGGAAATTAGTTCTGCCGAGAGAGGTTTTGCTTCCCAGTTCCCATAGTTGTGGTTGAATTGGCTGACCAGATTGCGTTTTTTGTGGTATTTCTTTCCCGGCAGTTCCGCCAGATCGGTCCGCAAATAAAGGTAATCAAAGTTATCCCGGTCTTCGCTAAACTTTAGGCCCCATTTTTCCATTCGATCCCGGCTGGGAGTTAGAAGGGAATCGGAAATCCCCTTCCAGTAGCCATGGTTTTTGAATAGTTCTTCCAGAATACCCCGTCCGGGAACAGCGCAGGGGGTGCAAAAAAATGTTTTCTCCTTTTTGTTGGGCTGACCGGCGGGCTGAATTCCTGAAATGATAAGGGTCTTGTCCTGAATCCTCGATACCCTGTAGCGGTAGCGTCTTCTAAAAAGATAGAGATTGGCAAAGGTGTATTCAGAAACCCCATCTACGGTCATGGGAAGCTGGGGATGCATTTCGTTTCGCAGATCATAGCTGATAGGGACAAAGTCGGGAAATTCAGGAATTAGCATATATCATTAGTATATTCCAGAGGACATTTATGATGCTATAGTAAGGTATGGAACAGCTTGCCGGTTTGGTGATTCCCCGTTTTCTCCAGTATGTACGGATCGGTACCGCCAGTGACAAACATATTGAAGAAACTCCTTCCAGCGTCGGGCAATGGGAACTGGCCCGGCTTTTGGCGGAAGAATTAAAAACCCTGGGGGTCGAAGCGGAACTTACCGATCACTGCTATGTGCTGGCTAAAATTCCCGCCATTCCCGGTTTGGAAACAAAACCCGCCATTGCCTTCATGGCTCACCTGGACACCGCCCAGGATGTGCCCGGCAAAGATGTCAACCCCGTTGTGGAAGAAAACGAAGCCGGTGCTGCGGTGATCCGCAGCGACGGAACCACCCTTCTGGGAGCAGACGACAAAGCGGGAATTGCGGAAATCATGGCTGCCGCCGAATACCTTCTTTCCCATCCAGAAATCAGCCGCGGCCCGGTACTAATCATTTTTTCCCCCGACGAAGAAACCGGCAAGGGGCTTCCCTTTTTTCCCATGGATCGGATCAACGCGTTATCCGGCGGGCTGGCCGCCTGCTATACCCTGGATGGCGGTCCCCTGGGGGAACTGGAAACCGAATGTTTTAACGCCATCGAAGGGCGGGTATTTTTTTCCGGCAAGGTGATTCACCTGGGATCGGCCCGGGGCGGGATGGCTAATGCCTGCCTGATGGCCGCCGCTTTTGCGGTGATGCTTCCCCGGACGGAAAGCCCCGAAGCCACCGACGGTTATTACGGTTATTACTGCCCCACCGAAATTTCCGGAAGCCTGGAAAGGGCCGAACTGGAAGTGTATATCCGGGACTTTGATCTCGAAAGGGCTAGAGAACGGGCTGCCGCATTGGAGACCTTTGCCCGGGCGGTGGAGGCGCAGTTTCCCGGCGGCAAAGTACGGGTGGAATGGAAATTTCAGTATTACAATATGAAGGAAAACATCGGCCGCCGTCCGGAAGTTCTGGCAAAATTAAAAGAAGCGGCCTGCCTGGCCGGGGTGGAATTCACCTTAAAACCAATCCGGGGAGGCACCGACGGTTCCCGCCTTACCGAACTGGGAATACCCACCCCCAACATCTTTACCGGGGGTAGAAATTTTCACAGCCTTGAGGAGTGGGTTTCGGTTCCGGAAATGGAAGCCGCCTGCCGCCTGGCGATAGAACTGGTGCGGGTCTGGGGATCATAAGCCGCGCATTTAACGCTGTGAATATGATTGCCGAAAAACCCGGTTAACTGCACTCTGGGGGACCCGGCCTTCCAATACTTCCAAGGCATTGAGGGCTGTACGGGTCTTTAGCTCCGAAACCGCCTCGGCGCTGTAGTAGGCGCTGTGATCGGTAAGTACCACATTGGAGATCGTCAAGAAGGGATGATCCGGCGGCAGAGGTTCCCTTTCAAATACATCCAGGCCCGCGGCGGCGATGCATCCGCTTTTTAAAGCATCCACCAGGGCATCTTCGTCGATTACCGCTCCCCGGGATGTGTTGATAAGTATCGATCCATCCTTCATTGCGGCCAGGCTTTTGCGGTTGATGAAATGCCGGGTGCCTTCGTTTAAAGGAACATGGAGGGAAATAAAATCGCTCCGGTGCAGTAACTCATCAAAAGATACAAGATTGGTAATATCAAAAAGTCTGCCGCTATGCTCCCGGCGGTTTTTTCCCCGCAGCGCCGCAAGTTTGGTTTCTCCTCCAGGATCGGCTACCAGGATACGGCTGAATGAAAAGCCTTGGATTTTTTCCCAGAACGCCCTGCCGGTGGCGCCAAAGCCGGCGATCCCCAAAACACGGCCTGACATACGGCGGATTGACCGGTTGATATTCCATTCGCCAGAACGGATATTCCGGTCTTTTTCCGGAATGGCCCGGACACAGGAAAGAAGAAGTCCCAGGGCATGCTCCGCCACTTCTTCGGTACAGTAACCGGGGACATTGGTAACCCAGATTCCCCCTTCTTCGGCGGCCTTTAAATCAACATTGTCGTAACCAATGCCGTACCGGGAAATAACCCGGCATTTGTCCAGGGTTTTGATAACCCGTGCCGTCATGGGGGCCTGGTTTAGAAGGATTCCCTCCGCTCCGGCACATGCCTGGATCAGGCTTTCTTCGGTGCGGCAATCCGCCACAACAAGTTCCGCATCGGGGAAAATACGCTTTTCTTCCTCATTGTGACCAAAACGGTCGTCGGTAATCACTATTTTCATGCACAAGCCGCCTCCTGGCGGCTAACTATAATAATTTCCTTCCGCTCGCGGGCCGGAGGCTCGTATGCACAAGCCGCCTCCTGGCGGCTAACTATAATA
>JGI24704J35079_10000022_pt1 | contig 76185 bp, 71 predicted proteins | sample TergutNt197P3_FD_35079 | JGI IMG/M metagenome (IMG submission 35079)
GTGGGAAGTCCTATCCCCAGATTTACCACATCGCCATCCTTGAGTTCTTTCGCAACACGGGCCGCGATAATATCTTTTACATCTGCCATGGTTTTTCTCCTCCTACGATTGCGTTAACAAAAATGCCGGAAACGTGAATGATGTCAGGATCAATGGCGCCGGTTTCCACAATCTCACAGGCTCCGGCGATTACATAATCCGCCGCCGTTGCCATCATGGGATTAAAGTTTCTCGTGGTTCCGTGAAAAACGCAGTTTCCCAGTTTGTCGATTTTGGTAGGCCTTATCAGGGCAAAATCGGCATGGAGGGGTTTTTCCAGAAGATAATCTTTCCCGTCTATATTCATTACTTGTTTACCCTCGGCAACTATGGTTCCCACTCCGGTCGGAGTCAAAAAGCCGCCGAGGCCAGCGCCGCCGGCTCTGATGCATTCGGCCAGCGAGCCCTGGGGAACCAGCGTCAGATCGATTTTGTCTGCAGCAACATCGGTATTCATGCGCCGGGCGACTTCGGGATTAAGACCGACATGGGAGGCGATAAGTTTTTTTACCTGCCCTTTGGCAATAAGTTTGCCTACTCCCCTGTCAGGAAATCCTCCGTCGTTGCAGATAATTGTAAGATTTTTTACGCCCTTATTTACCAGCGCATCTATTAAAAGTTCCGGTGTCCCGCAGGCCATAAAGCCGCCGACCATTATGACAGCACCGTCTTTTATCGGGGCTACAGCCTCATCAGCTGAATTTTTTATTTTGTTCAGCATTCTTGCCTCCTGTTAATGAAAAGCAAACTCACCGGCTAAGGTGAGTTTGGTTATGAAAATTAAGCCTCATCAAGAAGCTTTGTGCAATTAAATGGTAAATCCCCAAACCAAGGCTAGAATCATGGAGATAACGGTGGGAATCAAACAGGTAGTAACGAATACGCCCTTATAAGATTCCTTGTGAGTACAGTGGGATACAGCCAGAAGGGTTAGAACAGCGCCGTTATGGGGCAGGGTATCAAGACCCCCTGAAGACTGGGAGGCGACGCGGTGCAGAAGCTGACAAATCTCATCTGTCCGGGCTGCCACGCCGTTCGCAAGCGATTGGGCTTTTTCCAGATACTGAGGTCCCAGGGCGCTTAGGGCAATAGACATACCGCCCGATGCTGAACCGGTAGCTCCGGCCAATACGTTAACAGCGACCGACTGGGAGAACAGGATGTTACCGGGCATATTCATCATGGCACTGGTAAGCGCTGCAAAGCCGGGAACCAATCGCACTACTGAACCAAAACCAACGGCGCAGGAGGTGTTCATGATTGCCGTCAGGGAGCCGTTTGCTCCTGAAGAAATTGCCGGCGCCAAGATTTTCCATTGACTGATATTCATGAGGCAGCAGAGAACAATGCCTGAAAGCAATGATACGACAATGTGCTGCTTGAACACATTAAGAACCAAAATAACAGCGACTATGGGGAGCAAGCCGGCCAGCCAGTGCCAGCTCGGAAGCGATTCATTTTTTGCACCTTCCTCGAATTTGGGATCTTCTACGAAGAGCAGGCTGTTTTTACGGGCATTCCGAACTTCCCATTCAAGGTAGATGTAACCCGGGATACCTATAACAATCATACCTGCAATAGAGAGGGCCACAGCAGCCATAGGGGTTGTGCCATAGAAGTTAATAGGAAGCAGGTTCTGAATCTGAGGCGTACCCGGTACGGTAGTCATGGTAATGCCAAAAGCGCCAAAGGCAATAGCTCCAGGCAGGAGGGTTCTGGGCACATTAGCTGCACGGTAAATGGCATAGCCCATGGGATAGATAACGAATACGACCACAAAGAGGGAGATACCGCCGTAGGTCATCAGCATACAGGGAAGTACGACGGCAAGAACGGCCCGTTGGGGTCCGATAAGCTTAACCAGAGCGTTGGCCAGGGACCGGGCTGAACCAGTCATGTCCATTACCTTCCCATAAACCGCACCCAGGAAGAAGGCCGGGAACCACTGAACAAAATATTCAGCGGCGCCGCGCATATAGCTTCCTACGTATGCCCCAGTATCCGGATCTCTTCCGAAACTGATGTAGGTCTGAATGATATTCATACCACTTAATAGAGCAACGAAGGCTGCACAAAGGGGGGCTACCCAGATAATTGAATGTCCCCGGTATGCCAGGAACATCAAGAGTCCGAGACCCAGGAAAATAGAAACCAAAGATAGACTCATAAATTATTCTCCTAAATTGGTTGATAAACATGGTTTTTAAAAAACCATGATCCGCAGGGCTCATTCGATAGCTCACCGGGTTGCCGAACAAGCCCATATATTAAAAGCCTTACCAGTAAGGCTTTTAATGGTTAAAAATATCAGCCGGCAGTCCATCCTCCGTCAATTGGGATAAGGGCGCCGGTAATTCCAGCAGCAGCATCGGAACAAAGGAATTTGACGATGTCTGCAATAGTGGAAGGTTCCAGAAGTTTCTTTATGCTGGACTTTACCAGCATAATATCCGTGATAACCTTATCCGGACTGATGCCATGAGTTTTTGCCTGAGCCTCTATCTGTCCGTCAACCAGGGGGGTTCTTACATAAGCAGGACAGATTGAGTTGACCGTAATGCCTTGGGGTCCGCCTTCTAGGCCGGCGACCTTGGTAAGGCCGGAAAGGCCATGCTTTGCCGAAACATAGGCGGACTTAAATTCAGAAGCAACAAGACCATGTATGGAGTTTAGGTTAATTATTCTGCCCCAGCCATTGGCTTTCATAGATTTCCAAACGTATTTGGTACAATAGAATGGCGCACTGAGCATAAGATTAATCATAAATTCCCACTTGTCTTCAGGGAAATCTTCAATAGGGGATACGGTCTGTATTCCCGCTACGTTCACTAGGATGTCAACTCTCTTGTGTTTTTCTATAGCAAAATCAGCGAGGGCTTTACAGCCTTCTTTTTTGCTTAGATCAACTTTGATGAAGGAAGCCTTGATCTTGTCAGCCTCTTCCTTCAGTTTTTCTTCATTGACATCAGCCATAACAACCACTGCTCCGTCTTTGGCTAAGGACTGGGAAATCGCAAGTCCTATACCGCTGGCTCCTCCAGTTACGACGGCTACTTTTCCGTTAAGCATAAAAGCCTCCTTCATACATGCTTGAACAGACCATTTTAATCCCCGGATTCTTTAAAATGGAATATTATTATTCTAATCTTATTTTTTTTATTTGACAAGAAAAAAGATTAATTTCACAATATGTTTTATAGATACAATTCTAGTCTGATTCTTTTTGTCCGTAAATATGGGAGAGACAATTACATCAAATGGTAAATAAATCAGAAAAATTACATCCATTAGCAGTATTTTCAGTTCCTCTTTGTTGATAAATCTTAAGGCGGATTGATTTTTACATAATTTTTGATTTTGTCATCCTTGAACCAGAATTTTTTAAAAGCCATCAATCTGTTTGAAATACAACAAAATATCAAGGCTGAAATGATAGTTTTAATTTATTGATATTGTGAAACCAAGAGGGTAAAATAAATATTGATCCGGAGTGAACTATGGAAAGAAAAAAAATTATGCAGGGAAATTAGAAAGCTGATGAAGGAAACAGGCTATTTTATTGCTTTCGAAGGAATCGACGGAAGTGGAAAAAGTTCAATAATAAAACTGCTGGATTTAAAACTAAAAGAAAACAAGATAACCGCCTATTTAACAAAAGAACCAACGGATGGCCCTTTTGGTTCGTTAATCCATCAGTTTATGACAGGCAGGCTGAATGCTGATCACAGGGCAATTGCTGCAATGTTTGCCGCAGATCGCATTGATCATCTTACCAATACTGTGAACGGAATAAAGCAAATTATTAATAACGGAATAACAGTTATTTCTGACAGGTACTATTTTTCGTCTTATGCATATCATTGTGTTTTTGCTGACATGGATTGGGTTATTAATGCCAATAAAATTTGTTATGATATACTAAAACCGGATTTGAATATTTTTATTGATACTGATCCGGAAATATGCATGAAGAGGATTGAGGAAACGAGGTTTATCAAAGAAAAATATGAAGAATTAGAACATCTAAAAAAAGTAAGAAATAATTATTTTGCCGCATTTGATAGATTGAGTCATATTGAAAAAGTAGCTGTTATTAATGGAAACAGAACGGCAGAAGAAATAGCAAATGATGTTTTGACTGTAATAGAGAAGACACTGCCGGAACTTGGCGCTCCTATTACAAAGTCATGCGGTACTTAAGATAAATTTCTTCCAGGGTTTTACAAGGACCCGGCTTGTCAAGGCGTTTGCGAAACAGGGCCGCTTCTTTCCGTTCAATATAAAAATCATAAATTAACCTGGGATCCGAATTATCTATCATGGTATAGGCGGGGGTGCTTCCCAGGTAGGAACGGATCTCGCTGATATCCACTGCGGTGATACCGAATTTTTTTAGCCGGGAACGGACAGAAAGGAGTTCCTCGTAAGAAAGGCCAAAAAGAAATTCATCCAGGGCCCATTTGGTTTCTTCACTGCCTATCTGGTTCAGCAAAAAATCATGCCAATCATCTTCCAGATCAATGGAAAGGCGAAGGAGTTCACTGGTCCCATCCATGGTTCCAAAGCTGGGGGGCGAATCATTGCGGACGGTCCAGAGGGCCTTCAGGCAGGAGAAGTGTCGGATCATTACAGGTTCGGCCCCTGAATCCCAAAGGGAAATAAGCTCGTCCGCCAGGCGGGATTTTATCTCTTCAGGAACAGAGGGCTCATCCAGGCAGGAAAAATAAACATGCTCCGCCATGATGGTAAACATAACAGAAAAGATGACGATTCTGACGGATTCCTGGATCGGGTCATCAGGATTCAGGAGCTTGCCGAGCATGGAAAAAGCGTGGAATTTGGTTACCAGAAAGCTTCGAACCGCCTGAATACGGGCAGGTATGCGAAGGAGATGTGAAGAAGGGGCAAGTCCTGCCAGTGCTTTTATGAGCAGATACTCATTCCGGGCATTACCTCTTAATATCTGACTTTCCCTAATGGGAGGGTAGAGGGTTATGGCATTACCTAAGGCATTAAGACAGCCAAACCGCTGCCTAATCAGCTCCGCTTCGTTAGTATCTGAGTCTTCTGCACCAAGCTGGGCTAAGATTTCTTCAATCAGGGATGTTTCCTGTCCGGACAGAAACAAAGACCCTTTGCTGCCAACGCTTGATGCGGCAACGTAAAGCATATTATAGAGAATTATAACTCACAAAAAGCAAATTTTCAATATTTTTTGAAATTTAAAAAGATTTGAGCTTTTATTTTTTGTTACCCTGTGCTACATTTATTAGATTAGCGTTGGCTGATACGGTACTTTTGCTTAGCGGAGCGTGATGCTCATGCTAAACACCGGGGGTGCACCGGTTTCGACTGGTACGATTCAGGGTACAGGCTGCAGGTGGAGCGCCCATCTCCTGATTGGGCAAAACATTAACTGCCAATAACGACAGTTACGAATACGCCTTAGCTGCGTAATCGCGTGGAACCGTTCCGCCGCTCTGAGGGACGGCTTCCGCGTCGCAATCAGAGCTGGCCTTACCGCCGCTTCCGGAGGCGGCTGGGTAAGAATAACCGGAATAAGAAGAGGCAGCGCGCTTCCTAGCCAAGCCTTTTCCGACAACTCAATAGGCGGCTAAACCTGTAGACGCCTGTATTTTGCGTATTAGGACGCGGGTTCAATTCCCGCCACCTCCATTAAAAATTTTTGCAGCCAAAATTTGGGAATTGAACTTGAGTGTGTAAACTGCTGGAAACCAGGCAGGGCGCATGTGCAGGATCCAGTTTAGAGGCCGCCATCAGTATTTTTTAGCTCATGGTATGATTTCTTCAGCCCTTCCGCACTTTTGTGCAGCTTTGCGATTTCATTTTCGCTGTATTCGATTTGAAGAATATCTTCGATCCCGTTTTTTCCAATTACCGCCGGAAGGCTGATGGCAATGCCGCGTATGCCGTATTCGCCTTCCAATGCAACGGAGACAGGCAAAATTGCGCGTTCGTCACCCAGTATGCATTCAACGATTCGCCTGGCAGAAAGCGCGATTGCGTAATATGTTGAGCCTTTCATTTCAATAACCTTGTATGCGGCGTCTCTCACTTCATTTGCTATCTTTTCTATCATCTCTTCATTAAAATCAGCATGTTTTTTGCAGTATTCATCGAACCGCATGCCGGCAATGCTGGTTTTGCTCCATGCGGCAACTTCGCTGTCGCCATGTTCGCCGATGATGTACGCATGCAGGCTCTTGGGCTCAATATTTATGTGCTTGCCGATTAGATATTTGAAGCGCGATGAGTCGAGCAAAGTGCCGGAACCAAAAACCTTGTTCCGGGGAAATCCTGACAGCTCATAGGAAAGATACGCAAGAATATCCACCGGATTTGAAACCACAATGATAGTCGGCTGGTGTGTGCAGTTTTTGACAATTTCACCGATTATTTGTTTAAACATCCCATAGTTTCGCTTAAGAAGATTGATCCTCGATTCACCGTGTTTCTGTTTGGCGCCTGCTGTGATAATAATGATATCTGAATCACGGCAATCAGTATAATTTCCGGCATAGATTTCCGAAGAAGGTAAAAATGCCGAGCCATGCATTATATCGATTGCATCGCCCATGGCTTTTTTTTCGTCAATATCTATTAGTGCGATTTCGAGCGAGAAATTGCTTAACGCCAATGAAAACGTAGTCGTGGAACCGACCATTCCGGCTCCGATCACGGATATTTTGGTTTTTTTAATCATAATCTGTCGTCCTTTTATCGAGCATTTTACCATTAAACTCTGCACTGTGTTAATGCCTATACTAGACAGATGTTTATAACCAGGTATCCATTTTCTAAGGATGGAAAAAACCAGGTGTTTTTTATGATTAAGTCCATATCTCTTTTTACGGGACGAATATTTTATTTGTACTGCTGGGAAATTTCCTGAAAGCGATCTTGTATCTCTAATACCGCATCGGCAAGAATGGGATCAAACTGGGTGCCTTTGCCATCGGCAATGATTTTAATGGCTTCTTCGTAGGACATGGCGGCCTTGTATACCCGGGCACAGACCAGGGCGTCGTAGACATCCGCCAGGGCCGCAAGCCGGGCCGGAAGGGGTATATTCTCTCCGGAAAGGCCCTGGGGGTAACCCTTGCCGTCCCAGCGTTCGTGGTGACCGTAACATATATCTTCGCAGTGCTTTAGGTATAAAGAAGAATTCACATCACCCAGTTCCCCGATTATCTCCTTGCCCCGGGTAGTATGGGTTTTCATAATTTCATATTCATCTGGATCAAGTTTGCCCGGTTTCAGGAGAATCTTGTCCGGAATGGCTATCTTTCCCACATCGTGCAGGGCCATGGCTTTCATGATGATATCCGGCTGCAGTTTTTTCAGAGCTTCGGCATATGCCGAACCGGTGCGGATCAAGTATCCGGTCAGAGCCCATACAAATAACTGTGTCCTCTTAACATGCTCGCCGGATTCCAGGTCCCGGTGTTCAATTACGTTTGCCAGGCCTTGGAGGGCGCTGTCCAGTGTCTTGGTTGCTTCGGCGGTTTTTTCCGCCACCATGATCTCCAGGCTGTCGCTGTAGTTCTTTAGTTCAATCTGGTTTTTTACCCGGAGTTTAACGATTTCCGGCTTAAAAGGTTTACCGATAAAATCCACCGCTCCGGCGGCCAGCAGTTCGCTTTCCGAATCTTCTTCGGCTGTAATAAAAATAACCGGAATCCGTTTTAAAGCGTTATCGGCGATCATGATCTCAAACATTTCGCGGCCCGACATTTCGGGCATCAGCACATCCAGGAGGATGATCTTGGGGTGCGCTTGGGTTTTTAGTATCTCCAGAGCCTGTTTTCCGTTTTCGGCGGTAAGGATCGAATAATCATCCTTGAGTATTTCTTCAAGAATCATCCTGTTCATTTCTACATCATCAACCACCAAAACGGAGGGAGCTTTTGAGTCAAGCATTTTCTGCTATTACCTTTTCTATTTCCGGCAGGGTGGCGGCAAAGGACGCCTTGACCGCTTCCATGATCCGGGAATCAATTGATTTTGCTTTTATCTGGGCTTCCAGTTCCACTATTTTTTCGTTCATATCCTTGATGGAAAGATTGGCGGTAAGACCCTTTAAGGTATGGGCCAGCCCTTGGGCTTCTTCATAATTGCCGGCTTCGAGGGCGGCAAAAACCGGTTCAAGCCGGGTTTCGTCCTTGAACTTTCCCAAAAGTTTGGCATAGAGCTTTCCGTTGTTCATAACCCGTTTTTTTCCGTCTTCTTGATCGATATAGACGATGTCCGCCATAGAACCTCCGTGTTGAGTATAGTTCATTATTAACGAGTCGTCCAGAGCCTTTTAGAATTTTACTCTTAACCCCGCATTAAAGAAAGCATAGCTGCCGCTGTTACGGGGACCAAATTCTCCGGGGTTTCCGGCGTTAAAACTGTCCCTGTCCAGGGGAACATGGGCTCTGAAAAAAAAGATCATCCCCTGGATAAATTCATATTCCCATGAAACAAAAGGGGTAAAGGAAATATCTTCCAGATTGGCGGCACAGCCCAGCGCAGCAGCAGAAAAATCGTTCCATTTCCAGGTTCCTGCGGCATAGATATAGTGAGAGCCGGTATGGCCGGAAGGCAGGGCGGCGCTTACGGCATCTGCCGATTTAGATCCCGAATAAAGGTACTCCAGCAGCACATAAAGCCTACCGTTAAAAAATGAATAGTCCGCTCCGGCGCTGGCCGCTAGGCCTTCGATACCGGCAGGTAAATCAGGATTAAGATTATAAAGGAATTCCGCCCACAACCCTGGTTTCATTTCAGCCTTTATAGAGAGTCCCGCCCGGTGAAGCCCCAGGGGGTATTCATCTGTCAGGATAGGAATTCCGGAAATAGGATAACAATGGGAAACGGGGCTTTCAAAACAGTAGAGAAATTGAGCACTGGCCCGCTGCCAATGGCTTTCCCAGCTTAGGCCTGCCCGGGTTCCTCTTCCGCTGACGGTAAACGGATTTTGGGGGGCGGTGGCAAAAACAAGAAATTTTGTATCTGCAAGTTTTTCAGGGAAAGCGCTTGCGGCAATCCCCAGAACTCCCCGGAGACGGGCATCCGGTTCTAGGGGGTTGCCGGGGTTAAGAAAATCCATAGGTCTCCAGACCGGGCTATAACCAAAAGGAATACGAAAGAGTCCTGCGCTGAGCCCCAGGGTATCGGAGGAAAGCTGAACATAGAGCCGTTCCAGTTCCATGACGGCGGTATAGTTTTCTCCCGCTGCAAAAGCACCTGTTACGATGTTGGAGACCGCCATGACCGTTCCGCTGGTTCCCGCGGCGGCGATAAAGTTAAAGGCGCTGTAAATGGAAGCATACTCCCCTGCGGGGATTTTCAACCGCAAATTTGCATATTCCTCTGCACCGTAAAAAAAATCGGTGCTATCCCCTGCCCCAAGGGTGATTTTTGTATCCAGGTTTCCCGACAGCGTTTGGGCAGAAAGGGAAAAGCTGCCGGCGAATAAAAATAAAGCTATCACACAGCATATAATTTTCTTCAATTTTACCCCTCTCATTTTAACTACGGATAACACGAATCATAACGGATGAACACGAATATGTTTTCAGGAAATTTAATAAATTATTCGTGACCATCCGTATCTATCCGTGTCCATCTGTGGTAAAATCCAATACTATCTCTCCAGATTCCGCTGGCTGAATACCGAGTCTGCTATGGGTTCATCCATAATCACATTGCGCATTACAAAAGTAGTTTTACTTCCGCGGCGAAGGAGATCACGCATTTCTACTTCGACAGGGAAACGGCGTCCGGCAATTACCTGTACCTTAAGCAGGGAATACTCTTTTAGCTTTGCCCCGGAAAGCGCATAAAGTTCGTAATGCAGTAAATCGCCTGTTTGCTTGTCGATCCACAGTTTCCGTTTGGGATAACTTTCTGTTCTTTTTTTGGCGGTAAGATCAAGTATCCAGCAATCTCTGTTTACACCGTTAAAACTCCAGGAAGCGGAACCGGCAAGAACCGGATCATACCGTGCCGACAGACCTTCGTTGTCAATGGCGTCTTCGTAGGAAAGGTCTGAACCCATCATGCTTTCCTTAAGCATGTGTCCGGATATCAACGTAACCTGTTCTATATCAGGGGTATACACATACAGCCGGCCTGCCCTTTTCAGGTACTTTGTCCCCCGGTCTTCGGGGTTGATAAACTCCACAAAAGAATCCGAATTTTGCCGCGCCCAGGCCTTCATGGTTTTTACAAAACGCCTGCCGTTATAGTCGATAATCATATCTGCTTCATATTGGATGGTTTTGTATATTTCGTTGTCATCGACCTGTTTAAGCAGCGCAGCCGCCGACGGAGTCTGGGAAAAGGCAAGACTGGCAGAAAAAAACAGTGTTATCATTAGGCGTGTTCGTTTACTCATAACGGAACCTCCTTTATATAAACAACAATACTTCTTAAAAGTATCTCACACAAAGGCATCGTTTGTAAGCAAACGAAGGCACAAAGACGATCTATATTATAGTGGAAAAAGCCCTTTTTTGCCACATATTAAGAAAAATAGCTTCTATACTTTATGAGTGGGAGTACTTCTTGTCGCTTTCTTTTTAGTTATTTATATGATAGAGTATGAAAAGGGAGTTCAACATGGAATTGCAATATACCTATTGGCAGGACGGAGCGTTTTTTGTGGGATTTTTGAATGACTATCCTGATGATTCCACTCAAGGTGTATCCCTGGCTGAACTTGAAGAAGCCCTTGTCGAAGTGTACGAAATAAAACAGGAAGAGAAAAAACACCTTGCCGGGATTCGTAAAACCGGTAAAATTAAAATACCGGCATGAAAAGGGAAAAATTACTTGAAAAGATAAATGAAGCCGGAGCTGTTTTTGTTCGCCGCGGGAAGAATAGTAGGAAGATCCTCACGCAGAGCTCGCTGAGAACGCAAAGTAAAAGAGAATTAGAGAAAACAAGTTTGTGTGGTTCGTGGTAAAAAAATGCTTCTTACTTTGCAAGATGCTTTCTTGACATTACCTTCGTAACGCCTCCACTGGTTCCACAAAGGCGCTTTTTAGCGACGGGAACAGTGTAAAAATAGAAGCGACAACCACGCCCATGAACCATGCCCGCACAAGTATGACAGGGCTGAAATCAAAGAAGATTGCATTGCTCAGGGGCATTTCGCTGAAGGTGTTCCCGTACAGATCCCCCATGCGCAAGGGGAAATAAGAGCCGATGTAGGTTATGATCCCCCCGATTATTACACCTGCCAATGCGCCGAATGCCGCAAGGAAAATGGATTCAAAGAAAAACACCTTTACAATTTCGGCGCGTGTCATGCCCAGGCAACCCATCATGCCAATTTCCTTGATCCGTTCGTGGATTATCATTACCACCGTGTTGATAATTAAGAAACTGGCAACAATAAGGAAGATCATAAACAATGTGGTATACAGCGGCCAAACTATATGCATCACCGCAACCCAGTAGTTATCCTTCCATTCGGTAACGGCATTGCCGCTGCCCAAAAGGTTTTGCACCGCGGCGGTAATGGAGGCGCTGTTTTTTTGATCATCTGCATAAATAACCAAGGACTGTGTTCCTTCGTCCAGCACAAGAAGCTGCTGGAGCCGATGGAAATCTACGATAATGAATTGCTCGTCCGCTTTGATGTAATCGAAATTAAAAATGCCGGTTATTACCGGGCTCCAGATTTTATCCGAAAACTGGGCAGAAACTGTTTTAAGCGGAATGCGGTCGCCGATGGACAGCCCCGATTTATGGGCAAAGACAACCCCAATGGCACATTCGTTGGCTCCATTCGCAGGATAGCGGCCTTCCATAATACCGTCGCTGCGATCGGTCAGGTTAAAATGGTTTGCCTGCATTTCATCCGCTATATTAAGGCCCCATAGTATTGCATGTTTAATCGTACTTTCCTGTAAAGTTGCCATGGAAGAAATCCTGGGAAACACCGCACGCACGCCGGGAATTTGTTTAATGGAAGCAGAGAGTTCCTTCCAGTTCTTCCCGTCCGCCACCGGATACTGTACCGGCATATACTCGTTTTCCGCCTCGTACTGGGATGAAACAACCTTAACGTGTCCCAGCTCGAATACCTGTACAACATCGTGAATGCTTTTGGTCATCCCATTAATCAGCGATGAATAGATCACAATAAAAAACACCGCTATTCCCACCGCAGTAAAACAGAAAATTGTCCGCCGCATGTTCCGCCAAATATTACGAAAAGCGATGGTGATTAACATCCCTGTTCCGCCATGTTTATTTTTGTACGCCATGGTATCCATCCTAATCAAACCTTAAACTGTCGGTTATTGGCATCTTTAGCGCACGGCGGGTCGGGAATAAAGCCATGAATGATGCAAGCAAAGTCGCCACAATACCGGCGCCGATGATTACCGGCACATTCCACGTGCTGCGGAACAGTCCGGTTGTGCGAAAGCCGATATTGCCGTCCAGGAGATCCGCCATGGCGCTGAAATCAATGCCATACGTTACCATGGGATAATTGATAAGGCAGCCCAGGGCAACTCCCAGGACTCCGCCTATGAATCCCAAAAAGCCCGCTTCCAGCATGTAGACTGTGATCATCTGTTTGTCGGTCATACCCAATGCCCGCATCATGCCGATTTCCCTGGTTCGCTCCAGTATTGCCAAAAGGATTGTGTTGGAGATTCCCAGAAAGGCAAGGAGAAGCAGCAGGGTGGCAAAAATTTGCGGCGCACCTGTTTGAATTGCTTCGTAACCCAGATAGTCCTGCATATATTCCAACCAAAAGTGAACAGCCATATCATCCGGCAGGGATGAACCCTGCGCAGCATTGTTACTTTGAGCGGCAAGGCCACGTTCCAATGCGGCGGTGATCGCTGCGGCGCTTTCGCTATTGCCGGGCAGCCTGAAATCCGGGGCATTTTTTTCCCGTATAAGGAGTTCTGTTACCGCCCCTTCCAGCATCATGCCCGCCTCGTCCTGTAAAACATCCAGGGGGATATAGGCGGTGTTTCCGTTGGGAAGCGGATCGGGGGAATTGATTACCCCGACAACCACGGCATCCACAAGCTGGTTTACATGACGCACCGCCCCGGAATAATCAGCGCGGATCATCGCTTCAAGAACTTTTTTAAGCTGATCCTCGTTACTATCGACAAGGAGGTATGCCTCCATAAAATCTTCGTACTCGTAGGCAGATGTTACAAGCGGCTTGTCTTCGCTGCGCAGGGCGGGCATTAGCTCACCTTCCCACTTGTCTTTCCGTATCATTTCCGGAACGGCCTTGATGTCGATTACCGCATTGATCCGTACATCGTTCCGATCCGAGGCTGCAATAATGTTCCAATAGCGGTCAAGATCCGATTCGGATACATTTCTTTTAAGGATCATCCGTTCGTTGCCTGCTGTTACTTTTTCCTTCATATCAAATAAGCCGGCGGACGGCGCAGCCTTGTCGTACAGGGATCGGATAAAATCCGCATCTGCCTGGTTGTCTGTAAGCTGGGGGATCATTTCCTCAAGTTCCGTCCGAAGTGGCCGTGTGGGAATTCCCACCTTAAGTTTTTCCGCCGCTACTGTTCCCAGGGCAATTTCAAATTTACCGTTTTGTATATATTTCCCAAAATCAACATAGGGAACATAGCGCAGCACCTCCGCTTCGGCGGCGGGCTCAACTGCATAAAAAACAATGGGCGCAGAACCGGATGCAGAAAAAAGCGTGCCGGCAAACGTAAAACGGGGAGCGCTGTAATAACCTTCGCGATCGAGCGCCGCCTGATATTTTTCCCAGCCGGTAAAATTCTCGTAGCTGGGCATATCGTCTTTTTTTTCAAAGTACAGTTTGGTTTGCAGCTTTGCTGCTGATGTTTCGTAATTAACAATGTTCCGCCTGGACTCAATCGCCATGCCGACAAGGAAACTGTTTAAAAAGATATAAAATGCAACGCTTACCATTATCGCCATACAGGTAAGGATCGTCTTTACCTTATGCCTGGCGAGGTTGCGAAGGGCCATTTTTTTTAACTCCCATATGCCGCTAATGGTCATGATAACCTCTTTATAGTGCGGCCGGCTGGCCGCACTAGTAAACCGAACATGAAACAAAGTTTCATGCTTTTACCTCGTCGCTTTCGATCTGACCGTCGCGAATGCGTACAAGGCGGCGGGCATAATTAATTACCATTTCGTCATGGGTGGAAAAAATAAATGTCGTTTTTTCCGATTGATTCAGCGCCAGCATTAGGTCCAGAATTTCCTGGCCTGTTGTTGAATCGAGGTTTGCCGTCGGTTCATCGGCAAGGATAAGNGCCGGTTTTTTTATCAGCGCCCGGGCAATGGCTACCCGCTGCTGCTGGCCGCCGGACATTTCTTTGGGACGCCGGTTTTCCATTCCCTGTAAACCAACATCGTTAATTACCTTCTTTGACTGTTCGCGGATTTCTTTTTTATCAAGCCCCATTAGGGTTAAGGGAAAGGAGACATTTTCCATTACCGAAAGGACGGGAATTAAATTGTATGCCTGAAAAATAAAACCAATTTTATGCCGTCGCAGCAGTGCAAGTTCTTTGCGGGAAAGCTGCCCCGTATCCTCGTTATGCAGGATCATTTTTCCGCCGGTAAGGGTATCCAGGCAGCCTGCCAAATGGAGAAAGGTCGATTTACCGCTTCCCGATGGCCCTGCGATGGCAGTAAATTCCCCTTCCTGAAATTCCAGATTCACACCCCGCAGGGCATGAACCGTGGTGCCGCCAAGGCCGTAATCCTTTACCACATTTTCTGCTCTTACTACCGCCATAGCGCCTCCTTTCGGCACAGGAATCACTTTTACAATTAATCTAATTCAATAATACCAGCAATATTCCCATTGTCAATGTAAAACAATCACAGTACAATTATAAAAATAGAGGTACAGATTATGGATTATATTGTTCATTCAGACAACAGCGAATTTTTCCGTAAACTAATGAAAACCTTTTTATCTGAACTAGGCTACGAAGTCCAAAATTATGCCCGCGGCGAAGATGCAATGGAAGCAATTAATGACGGCGGAGCATCCTGTCTGATTACCGGCATGGAACTGGCCGACATGAGCGGCGAAGAGCTCATTAAACGGCTTACCGTTTCTTCTCATAAAATTCCGATTATTGCGGTAACCTCAAACGAAGCAGTGGTACAATCCAAACGGCTGGATGCTTTGGGTGTTAAAGCGACAATTCTGAAATCTGGCGACTGGAAAACAGAGCTGAGTAAAATTCTGGCGTAATTTTTAAGGAGGGGAAATATGCAGGAAATTTTTATTCAGGGCCGCAATCTTACCGAAGCGTATCACAAAGCCCTTGTTGAGCTGGAAACAAAGGGGTCAGTTCTTGACTGTTCCGACTGGAACCAAAAGCAAAAAGAATGTGCCATGACCGTACATATAGAGGAACCCGCAGAAGAACCGAGAATTTCCAAATTGATTATCGGCGGCCCCTATGACCTGCAGCGCTATGTAATGGAATTAGTTGACGGCATTCTGGATTTTAAAATTAATGCCGGATGGGATTATACCTACCACGACAGATTTATCAAATACCTTCCCTTTGTTATTAACGAGCTTAAACGCAACAGGGAGAGCCGAAGGGCAGTAATCTCCATCAGGGATAACGAAACAGACAGCCGCAACAAAGACGCTGCCTGCATGCAATCCATTCAATATTTTATCCGGAACGGTAAATTGGACTGCATGATCCTGTTCCGCTCAAACGATCTGCCGGAGGCGTTCTTTTTTAATGCCTTTGCCCTTATCATGCTCCAGGAAAAAGTAGCCGGGGAACTGGGTGTCGGGATTGGAACCTATACCCACAGGTCCAATTCCATGCACTGCTACGAAAAAGATTTTCCGCTTTTAACAAATTTGTAAAAGCCATTAACGAAAAGCAGAGCGGGGATATCTGTTATAACTATTTGGATGATTGGGATGAATTGATGAAGGGGGAAATCCCGGGGATCAATAAACTGGTAGAAGAACTAAAGGCAAAATAATGAAAAAAATATTGCTTACACTTTTTACTGTTCTCGTGATTACAGTAAACCTAACAGCCCAATATTCAGGCAATTCCGGTAAACTCGCCACCATAAGGGAAGGAGTTTTAACTGTTGGCATGGAAATAGGTTATTTCCCCATGGAATATTATGATGAAGATGGTAGAACTCCCATTGGTTTTGACGTGAGTTTGGCAAAAGCCCTTGGGGAAAAAATGGGGCTTAAAGTTGAAATTATGGATGTAGCCTGGGACGGAATTTTTGCCGGATTACAAACCAATCGTTATGATTGCATTATTTCTGCGGTTACTTTAACTGAAGAAAGGGCGCTTAGGTTCAACTTTACAAAACCCTATATGATTAATTACCAGTTTTTAGTGGTCCGCAAGGATTCAAAAGTAAAACCGCGATCCTTTGATGAAACATCAGGGCTTCGCCTTGCATATCCAAGCGATACTATATACAATTATTTTTTTGCTGAATGGCTCGACAAAACCGGTATCAAGGTTAATGACTACTCTTATTATTATTATTTATCTGACTGCTTTGACGACCTTGAGCAGAACCGGATCGATGTTATCCTGGCAGAAAGCATTGAGGCTGCTAACTTTATTTCCAAACCGGGAAACCTCTTTGAAATTTCCGGTAAAATCAACATTGGTGAAATGTTTGCGATATGTATCAAGAAAGAGAAATATTCGCTTGCCCATGCTATTGATAAAGCACTTGATGAACTCTTTGGCGATGGAACCATGCTGAAAATATCAAATGAAGTATTTGGCATGGATATGGTTTCGGAAGCGCGGAATTAGTTTTCTTCGTCCACTTGCAGAAAGCTAAAGCCCTGTCTAAACTATAAGGAATGGGTGCAGATAACCGTGAAAAAACGTCCGCTTTTTTTGCCCGTGTATGCGGTAGGGTTCAGGGGGTTGGGTTCAGATATTCTGCCACCAGAGAAGCTCACCGGCTGCATGTAAACGGCTGGGTGCGGAACGCTTCCAACGGCGATGTGGAAATCTGGGCGGAAGGAACGCCGGACAGGCTTGCCTCTTTTCTGCAATGGCTGCGGAAGGGCCCGCAATTTTCCAGGATAGATTCTGTTGATACAGTGGAAAAAGAATGTAAAGGGTACTACGATTTTAATGTGGAGTATTAAGAAAATATGAATTCACCATCGAGCCTTTTTCAAAACTTCAGTTTTTGGAAAAACAGTCTTAGATTTATGGAAAAAACCGCCCGAAAAACCGGTTTTTCCAAAGCAACCAGAATTTTGGAAAAAACTTTATCAGTAAAAAAAATCTTCCTCCTCTGTTTTCTGCTGCTCTGTACTCTTTCCTTTGCCCAAATCTACCGGGGCGAAGGTGAAGGAAAAAACGGAACCATCCCTGTTTCTCTCCATTTTGTAGAGTATGACGGCAGCCAGTATTTGTTTTACATTAACGGTGTCAGTATCTTTATGAACGAGGACCATATCATCCATCTAAAGATGATGCTGGAAAAATACAGCGATTGGGAAACCCTGGCCGCCGGGGAACAAATTTTGCTGACCAAGACACTGGATTCCATAGATTTTGCTGTCTTTCATTTCAACAACACTTTTTTTAGGGAACCGCTGACATTGTATTTTGTCTTTACCGGCGGCCCGGCGGAACGCCCAACGGAACTGGCTGGCGGCATGAGCGGCGAAACTCCAGCGGCTCGGTATATGCTCTTTGTCGATTCAAGTCTGGAAATAATCGCATCATTTCGTCTTTCTTCAGCAACCGTGCAGGAATTGCTGGACGCCCTTTCACCGGAAAAACTTGCGGATGCCAGGGATGCCTACGAACGGCAAAAGGCTCTTGAAGAAATGTTTAAGTAAAAAACCGGCTTGAAAGCTGCTAAACTGATCGGGTTAATTTTGATTTTTGCCGCCGGGAAATTCCTTTCCAGGGAAGGATCACCGCCAGGGAAATGGCAGCGGAAAAACCGGCCTCGATGGTTCCGTTCAAAGACGCCACAGTAAATACCGTCGGCCAGGCAATGATTTCCGGCAAAATCAAAACAAAGCTGGAAAGAACCAGCACGGTGTTAACCAGGGAACCAACGACGGCCCCCAGGATTATTGCTAAAGTTTCTTTTAGAAACCGGTTTTCTTTTAGCACCCCGGTTTCTCGAAGGTCCGTGGACTTGCCGGCGGTTTCTATTTCAGTGCTGCTCCCTTTGGCTTTTCCAAAAAAAGCGCCGCTTGCCAAAGAATATACCAGCCATGCCCCCGGCCCAATAAGGATTCGAGGTACTATGGCAACCCAGGGATAGTTAAGAAAAGCTGTATCAAAGGCAGTAGTGCCCGCCGTCGCCGCCGTGACAAGGCTGAATATTCCAAAGAGAAGGCCAGTAAAAAACCCTACTAGAGGGCCTTCCAAAATTGCTGCAATGATCACTGGTACCTGAAGGATGGTTATTGATGCTAATGGCAGGTGAATAAAGCCCAGTCCGGGAGGAATGCCTAAAACGATCACTAAAGCGGAAAACACTCCGCCCACAACAATCTTCCGTATCCGGTTGTCCATCATGGTCCACTATAATCAGGTATGTACTTTGCGTCTAGTTATCAGTGATATCCGCGGAGCAGCATGGCCTTGACCAGTGCCTCTGACCGTTCCAGGGCCCGCAGAAAAAGAGGTACCGTTAAAGCAAGGGTCATGCGGATTCGTCCTTTCTTTCCGCCCCGGGAAAGCTGGGCACTGATGATTCGTTCCCCTTCTTCGGAAAGGATTGGTATAAACCGCAGAATAATACCTGCAGCCAAAGAAAGATCCCTAAAAGGAATGATTCGGACCAATTCCCGCAGGGGAGTTACGGCGCAAAAGAGGGAAAGCAGTGATGAAAGGGAAGCCACCCGCAGCATAAGAGCCAGGGGCCGCAGAGGCTCAAATCGAATTGCCAGCTGGACAGCGCCTATCACAAAAAGCCAGGGCAGAATACGAAAAAAGCCCCGAAGCAGATGGACGGGTCCTACTTTGCCGGCAAACCACCCGGCAGCAACTACAAAAGCCAGCATTCCCAGGGGGAAAAAGGGCGGTGGAAAGGCCAGCACCGCCGCGGCAAAAACAAAAAGAAAAAAAAGTTTTAATCCTCCGCTCAATTTCTGCAGCGGCGAGGAAGGGAGTTCTTCAAATGAAAGGAACCGGAAAAATTCTATCCCTGTTTTACGCCGTCTCCGGCGGCCCCTTGGGGCAAATGGTATCGTTTCGGAAATTGGTTCTGGAACCGCGGTGGAAACCGGCGTGGAGCGGCCCTGTAAACAGTCAAGCAGTTCTTTTGCAGTAAGAGAAACTGATCCGGCGGGGATAAGTTTCCGGGCAGCTAGGATCTGGGAAACCGCAGCAACCCAGGGCAGGGAAAGTTCCCAAAGCGGATCCCAGCGGGGACCGAAAATTTCCCGGGGCGGACCAAAGGCGGCGAGTTTTCCTTCCACCATGACCCCCACTTTGTCCGCCTGTACGGCGGTTTCCATGGAATGGGTGGAAATGATCACCGTCTTTCCTGCCCGGCGGAAATGATTGATTAAGTCCAGCACCTTTTGCTGATGAAAACCGTCCAATTCCGCCAAGGGTTCGTCCAGGAGCAGAATTTCACTTTCCATGGCCGCTGTTCCGGCAATGGCGGTCCGGCGCTTTTCTCCGCCGGAAAGGGATCGGGTTTCCCGGTCCGCAAATTCATCGAAGGAAAGACCCGTCTTTTCCATGGCAGTCTTAACCCGGAGGACAAGTTCCTCCCCGGCAAGCCCGCCGTTCCGGGGACCAAATGCCACATCATCCGCCACATAGCGCTCAAAGAGGGCGCTTTCGGGATTTTGTACCGAAAGGGCCGCCTTCATTCGCAGGGCAGAAAGGCGGCACTTTCGATCCATGGTGTCGTCGCCTAAAACAAGAACACTGCCTTCCACAGGAAGAAGCAGCGCATTGATGTGTTTGAGTACCGTAGACTTTCCCGAACCGCTCCGTCCGACAAAGGCAATTAATTCGCCCGGCGCTGCTTTAAAATGTATGTTATTTATTCCGCCGGGAAAAACCTGAGAATACCTGTGAGAGGCTCCGATAAATGAAACCGCCGTTCCGTCATTTGCAGCAGCGGGAATATTGACCTGAACAGGTTCAGCATTCTCTGTATTTTGCGGATCGTTGTTGTTCAGTACAGTACCAGGTTTTCCAGCTTCCAGCGCAGCGGCGATATCATCCGCCGCCTTCTCTGGATCCATGGAATAAAAAGAAAATCCCGATAGAAAAGACCGGAAAACCCGAACCGCTTCGGGAAGGGCAAAGCCCCAGGTTTCCAGTTTCGGATGTTCAATCAGTTCCTTCGGCGGGCCGTCAAAAACCAAACTGCCCTGATACAGTACCAGCAGACGAGGGCAGCAAACGGCTTCTTCCAGGGAATGAGTTACCTGGAGGATCGTTTTACCTGCGGCGGAAAGCTCATCCAGCAAAACAAGAAATTCATCCCTGCCCTTGGGATCCAGCATTGATACCGCTTCGTCCAGGGTGATGATCTCCGTGTTTAGTGCCAGAACTCCCGCCAGGGCAAGCCGCTGCCGTTCACCGCCGGAAAGAAAACGAACCTGCCGTTCCCGCAATTTTTCCAGGCCCGTCCGCTCAAGTGCTGTAGTAACCCGTTCCCGCAGTACCGCCCCGGAAACCCCCTGGTTTTGCGGTCCAAAGGCGGTGTCTTCTTCCACTACAGAACTGATGATTTGATCATCAGGATTTTGCAGCACCGTGGCGATGCGGCGGCGGACCCCTTCCAGATCTCCCCTGTTGGAAGGATCAAGAACATTTTCTTTAGCGTATATTAAGATCGTCCGGGGCGGCGGGGAGAGGAGTCCGTTAAGACAGTTGAGCAGGGTAGATTTTCCCGAACCGTTGGCCCCTAAAAGGGCAAGCCGTTCTCCGGCGCGGATTTCAAGATTCACCCCCTTAAGAACCGGGTTGTTAGCTGCGGCGGGATAAACAAAGGAAAGGTCTTTAATTGTGATGAGGACTTGGTTCACTGCGAAGATGCGGCCTTGATCATTGGTTTTTTCCAGTATGGCTAATTTTTAAAGTTGTTTTCTAGTGCCCGGTGCCCTTGTTTATTCGTGTTAATTCATGATAACTTTCCTTATGCTCAAAGGACGATCTCTTATTGAGCCCGGAAATTTCAGCCAGGAAGAACTAGAGGGGCTTTTTTCTCTGGCGGAAAAGATCGAAGACGATCCGTCGTACCTGCGGGAGTCCTGCCGGGGAAAACTCCTGGCGGCGCTGTTTTTTGAACCCAGCACCAGGACACGCCTTTCCTTCGAAGCGGCCATGCTCCGTCTGGGAGGAAGCTGTCTGGGCTTTGCCGAACCCGGTTCCAGTTCCGCCGCCAAAGGAGAAAGCCTGGCGGATACAATCCGGACCGTCTCCTCCTATGCCGATGCAATTGTCATGCGGAACCCCAAGGAAGGGGCGGCCCTTCTGGCATCCCGGTTTTCTTCCGTACCGGTGATCAATGCGGGAGACGGCGGCCATCATCATCCTACCCAAACCCTGACGGACCTTCTAACCATCCGGAGGATTCGCGGCACAACGGAAAATCTTATCATCGGCTTTTGCGGGGACCTTAAATTCGGACGGACCGTTCATTCCCTGGCAAATGCCCTTTCCCGGTATCCTGGAGTAAGGATGATCTTTATCTCACCCCCGGAATTAACCGTGCCGGAATATATCAAGGAAATGCTGAACAAAGAAAAAATTCCCTGCGGAGAAGCGGAGCGGCTGGAAGAGGTGATTTCCGAATTGGACGTACTGTACATGACCCGAGTACAGAGGGAACGGTTTTTTAACGAAGAAGACTACATACGGCTGAAGGATTTTTACATCCTGACGGCAGAAAAAATGCAGGGGGCAAAAAAAGACATGATTGTCCTCCATCCCCTGCCCAGAGTCAACGAGATTGCCGCCGAAGTGGACAGCGACGAAAGAGCGGTCTATTTCAGGCAGGCCAAGTACGGTATGTATGTGCGGATGGCCCTTTTGGCATCGGTCCTGGGCGCTGTGTAGGAGCGGATATGCTGAATGTAGATCAAATAAAAAACGGGATTGTCATTGATCATATTAAAGCGGGTCTGGGGATCCGGATCTTTAACTGGCTGGGCCTGGACAAGACGCCCTACAATGTGGCCTTTGTGGTAAACGCCAATTCCAACCGGATGGGCCGCAAGGATATCATTAAAATTGACAACACCATAGCCATCAACTTTGATATTTTGGGACTAATCGATCCCAATATTACGGTAAATATTATTGAAGATGAAAAGATTACCGGCAAGGTCAAAGTTCAGCTTCCCCAGCGGGTAGAGGATGTGTTGGTCTGCAAAAACCCCCGATGCATTACTTCTACTGAAAAAGTTCCCCACATCTTTAACCTCCTCGAGCCAAAACAAAAAACCTACCGCTGCGAATACTGCGACGAAATCCGCAGCGCAGCAGATTTCCGCTAGGGATACCCGATGGTTTTAGTTTTAAAAAACTTCCGCCTCGTTGACGAAACAATCGATGCGTACGGATCGGTTGTTGTCGAAGACGGAATTATCAGAGAAGTATATAGCGGTGCCGCTGAAAAAAAAATTGACTGCGCTTTAAACAATGCAGATATTGTTTTAAACGGCGGTGCTGCCGGAATGGGCTGCAACCAAGGTGGCAGCCTTGTCCTGATGCCCGCCTTTGTGGATCTTCACGCCCACTTTAGGGAGCCGGGTTTTTCGGCCAAAGAAACGATTGAGTCAGCCTGCCTTGCTGCCGCAGCGGGCGGTTATGGAACTGTTGTCTGCATGGCAAACACCAATCCGGTAACTGACACCATTGCACAGGCACAATTCATTAAAAACCGCAGCGATACTTTGGGGTTAATAGATCTGTACCCAGCCCTCTCCCTTACCAAAGGAATGGAAGGTAAAGAACCTTCGGAAATTACATTGTTACAAGAAAATCAAAACAAACTTTCTAGTGATTCAAATATACAAAACCCAATACGCCTTGTGTCTGAAGACGGCAAAGATGTAGTAGACGAAAAATTGTTTCTGGCGACAATGACAGAAGCCTGCCGCATAGGGGTTCCTGTTTCCTGCCACTGCGATCTTGACGGAGAAAACAGCGCAGCAAAAAGGGCCATTGAATTGGGAGAAAAAACAGGCTGTAGGCTGCATATCGCCCATGTCTCTGCCAAAGAAACGGCGGCGATGATCCGCGAAACAAAGAAGAATAATGCCCGGCTTTCGTGCGAAGTTACACCCCACCACATTGCATTAACCGAAAAAGACGCCGCCGCGCTGGGTTCAGATTCTTTTGGCAGGGTAAACCCGCCGCTGCGGACAGAAGAAGACCGCCGGGCGCTTATCGGCGCAATTACAGACGGCACAATAGATGCCATTGCCACCGATCACGCCCCGCACACAACGGCGGACAAAGAAAGCGGTGCGCCGGGTTTTTCCGGACTGGAAACGGCCTTTGCCGTGTGTTATTCCACACTGGTTGCGCCGGGGCATATCGGCTTATCAAAACTTTCTTCATTAATGAGCGCAGAACCGGCGCGGATTCTGAGTCTGGGAAAAGGTAATGGGGGCCGCGGCCGAATTGCGCCTGAGCTGCGCGCAGATTTTGCCATCGTGGATATCCGCACAGCATGGACAGTGGACGCAGAGCGCTTTAAATCCCGCGGAAAAAATTCTCCTTTTAGAGGCAGAGAACTGCACGGTACAATAGTGCAGACTATTCATAACGGACTCTGTATCATGTAAAATAAGTAACGCAATGATTAAATTATTAAAGCAAATAGGAAAAACTATTCGGCAGCCAGATTGAATTCCAGTGACGGCTGCTCAACATACTGGCGTTCGCCTTGGTACGGTAGAATTAATGCGTGCCGGTACTGCTACTTTTGTTCCCGCCAAAGTTGGAGACACCGTAGCCCAGAACACGGAATATCCACAGGATTTAGAAGTACCGTCCTTGTTAAGCTGGGAAGCACTGTTATTACCGTACGCCCTCTGACACGCCTTACCTTGGCAGATATCAGCGCGTTAAGTCTTGCTGATTTTCCGGTTTGGGTTCATACTATGACTAATGACGATCAACCAGGAAGATGCCCTTTACGACTTCCTCGAAAATGTAACTGAACCCTTTACCCTGGATGATATTTGCGCCTTTGTCAGGCTGGTGGGGCCAAAACGGAGCAGCCGGCTCAGCGCCGAAACTGCTTCGTTCATCGATACCCGGCACATTGCCTTTCCCCTGGAAGGAAAGCGGTGGATTTCCCGGCGGGGCGCCTTTGAGCGGGTTCGCTTTGTTATTAACCCGACACGGCTGGAAATTGCCAATGGCATCCTGATCCCCGGGCACCGCTGTATTCCCTTTGCCAACCCGGTGCTGCTTCCCCATGAATACCGTTTCCGCTGGATAGGAAAGGATATGCCAAGCGGAATTGAAATTCCGTACACCACCGCCGAAAGCCCGCCGGAAGATTTTTATCCCTTTTTTACTCTCTTTGGCGAAGAATATGCCCCCCAGTATGTGGCCCGGGACAACCCGGAAAACGAAGAAGCCTTTAACGGGGATCCTTTTGAGGACCCGCCGGAAGTTTCCATTCATGCGCTGGATATGCGCAGCATCTACCGGGAAACTTCCTTTGTGCCGGGGGATCATTTTGCGGTAACCACGATTAACTGGAAAGAGGGAATTTTTGAACTGGAACGAGTCGGCGCCGGGGCCTGGACCAAGACAGATCTTGATTCCTGGACTGCCGCTGCGGAAGAAGGGTTCCGCTCATCCTTTGCGTACCTTGGTCCCGGCTCTTCCACGGAGGAGCAAATCGCCTATGCCTACTGGTTTGGCGGAGAACGAATGCGCAGACTCCCCGCCCTTACTATGGAAGATTTTCTCTACGAAATAACAGATCACATCGAGACCGTTCCTTACGGCATTGAAACCCGCTTCTGGTATGCCGGTAAAGACATTCCGGATCGCAAAGACCTGGAAGGAGTACGGAGCCTTCCGGATAGAACGGTAATCGAAGAGATCCTGTACCGCCGGGGGGTGCCTATCTCGGAGTATGTGGTGCAGTCTTTTGTACGGGACGCTCTTTACCGGGACGAGGGAGATACTGTTTCCGGCGAAATCCTTGACCGTATCCTCGGCCGGATTATCCCTCCCTCTGTGGGCCTTAACGGGCGGGACAAGGAATACCTGGCCGATTATGTTCTAGAGGTTCTAAAGGAATTTGAAGAAGGCTATTCCCATTTTGCCGATCATGGCATGGGGGCCATACGCCAGCGGGTGGGGGAACTCCACACCGTCGTGGTAGAACTGGCGGCAAAACTCCAGAAAAGCGACATGGATCCATCCTGGCTTCCCAAACATACCTTTGTGGTTCTTTCCCAAATCCAGGGACACGCCGCCAGCATCCTGGAGGACCTGGACACCGATGAGAGGCCGCCCTATTCAGAACTGGATGCCATGGATAATTCCATAGACAGCATGATCGAAACCTACGAAGATGTGAGGGATCTTATCAACGAGGCGCTGAACAATTTCCGTAAAAGCAACATCAGCCTTTGGCAAAAAACCGAAACCCCGGAAAATTCTTCCTGGCGGGTAATTCAGATCAGCCTGGGGGGTACCGACATCTGGCGGCGGCTCGTGCTGCCCGACTCCCATACCCTTGCCGAACTAGATGCCCTTATCCGCTCGATCTTCAACTGGAACAGCGAAGAACTTGTTTTTAATATTGAAGGAGAAACCATCGGCGATCTAAGCCGTAAAGGTTTAAATGAATTCATCTGCGAGATCGGTGCAAAATGGACGGTAAAGATCATCATCCTTTCGTGGTACCAGGCAAAACCCGGCGAGCGGGTACGCTGCGTTGCCGGCGCCGGAGCGCCGCCGCCCCGCTTTATCGACGGCCCTCTAAGGTTCCGGCGTTATATTTCCGCCCTGGAACGGGGAAACGACGGCGAACGGCGGCTTGCTTTGAACGAACTGGGCAGGGACTACGACCCGGAAGGCTTTGACATAGATTCCTGTAACAGCGCCATCTATTCGGGAAACAGCTTTGGTTCAGGATAGTCTTACCGGTCTGCACAGGGTTAGCTAAATTGCAGAGAACCTTTTCCTCTCCCGCCCTGGTACTCCGGGTCAGGCCTTCCGGAGAATCCAATAGGGAGGCGGTTTTTCTCAGCGCCGAAGAGGGACTCCTCAGTGCCACCCTGTTTGGAGGTCCCAAAAGCCGCCTCCGATCCCATGTGTCTCCCTACAATTCGGGTGTGCTCTGGATCTACCGGGATCCGGCCAAGGATTTCCGCAAGGTAAGCGACTTTGACGTCAAAGACTGGAGGCCGGGACTGCGGGAACTATACGAACGGAGCAGCACCGCCTCCGTTGTTGTACAGGCGATCCTTGCCGGTCATGGGGGAGGCGGCTTTTTTGGCGAAGCCTTTGTCCTTGCCAATGCCGTTCTGGATGCTCTGGCCTGCGCCGATGAACCATGCTGCGAGAGGATTCTCTTTTATTTTTTGTGGAACTGGTCGGGCCTTTTGGGAAACCGGGGCGATCTCCGGCGCTGTAGTTCCTGTGCTTGTGAATACGGCAATGATGGAGTAATATGGTTTATTCCCGGGGAGGGGTTTCTCTGCAAACACTGCAATCGTGCGGAAAACGGAGGCGCAGTCCTGGGCCCCGGTGCCCGGCACTGGCTTCTTGCAGTACAGGACAGGCCCCCTTCTGAACTTGCCCGGTATACACTGGATGGATCGTCCCTGGGAGAATTAAAAAAGCTGATCAAAATGTTGGATCATTAAGGCATATCAAGAAGGGAGCGTCTTAATGGAATGGCGAAAATCGGAACTTGCCCCGGACGATGTAAAGGCATTGTCGGAAAAATACGGCTGTGATCTGCTCAGCGCCTCTATTCTGCTCAGGCGGGGTATAAAGACCGGCGAAGAAATCCGTTACTACCTGGAAAACGATCTCCGGCATCTGCGAAACCCCTTTGATCTTCCCGGCATGGAAGATGCGGTGGAACGGATCCTGGCGGCCAAAGAAGAGGGCGAAAAGGTGATGGTCTTCGGCGACCGGGATGTGGACGGAATCACCGGAACGGTGCTGCTCACTGACTTTTTGCGCCGTTCTGGCTTTGACGTCCGGTGGCGGCTTCCCATGGGGGACGAACCATACGGGCTTTCGCTCAAAGTTGTAGAAGACTTTGCCGCGGACTACGGCACATTGATCATTACCGTGGACTGCGGCATTTCCAACCGGGAAGAAATCGCCCGGGCCGCGGAGCTGGGGGTGGGAGTTGTGGTCACCGATCATCACAACCCGCCGGAACTCCTTCCCGATGCGGATGCCCTGGTCAATCCCAAACTGCCGGGACATTACTCCTTCCCTCAGCTCTGTGGATGCGCTGTGGCGTACAAACTGGCATCGGCCCTGCGGTTTGCCATAACGAGCGAAGTCTACGGTCAGCCCATTTGCCTCCTCAATGCAAGGCCCAGTAATGATGCGGTGATCATAGAGATCGCAAAACTCCGCAGCCTGGCGGTAATCGACACCTTGGCAGAAACAGTGGTTCCCGGCATGGTGGGTATCGCTGATACCCGCCTTCCGGCATTTCTTTCGGGCCAGCAGATCCTCTGCTGGGATCTGGGGGTGCAGCAAAGACTCTTAGCCCAGGCCTTTGGCAGGGGTGTGGAAATCCAAATGCTTGACATGGCTGGGGAAATCGGCAAAGCCATACCCCAGGCCGCTGGAAAAAGCCTTCTCCGCCTTAAGGAGATGTCCAAGATCAGCCGGTACAATGACGACGGACAAAACAGCGGCCAAGGTTCGGGCGAACTGGATGTGCTGATCAATCTTTTTGTCACCTTTGTCCAAAGAAAGGAAGCTTTTTTTGATGAAGCTGAAGCTGCGGCCCTGCAGCTTGCCGCCCTGGGAACCATCGCCGACATCATGCCCCTGCGGGACGAAAACCGCCTCATCGTCAGGAAGGGTATTGAGGCGATGCTGCAGAAACCCCGGCCCGGTCTTTCGGAACTTCTCTTTAAACAGGACCTGGCAGGAAGGCCCCTTTCTGCGGAAGAAATTTCCTGGCAGCTTACTCCGGTGATCAATGCATCGGGCCGGATGGGCAGGGCAGAAAAAGCGGCGGCCCTTTTTTTAAGTGAAGCACCCCGGGAAAGGGATGTCCTGGCCTCTGAAATAACGGAAATGAACAACGAGAGGAAGCGTTTGGTGGAAGAACTCTGCCGCCGGGCCGAACCGGAGGCATACAAGAACCTTCCCGCCTTTTGTGGAAACCTGGCAGTCTATGCGGGAGAAAGCATACTCCCCGGCATTACCGGGCTTGTTGCCAGCCGCCTTTCGGATCGTTTTAATGTACCAGCTCTGGCGGCAAGTTTTTCAGGAGGCGAAATCAAGGGGTCTCTCCGTTCAGCCCGTGAATACGATTTGAGTTTTATGCTGGATCAGTGTGCTGATCTTTTTCTCCGTCATGGAGGCCACGATTTTGCCGCCGGTTTCAACATGGAAAAGACGCATTGGGATACTTTGCTGGATCGGCTCAAAACCATTGCGGCCAATATGGAACTTAAAGCCCCGAAGGAAGAAACGCTGGAAATTGATGCGGAGATTCCTCTTGCCTACCTTTCCCGGCTGGAAGATGATCCAAAAGTCCGGGGCAGAAAGGAACTCTATCTGATCCAACTGGCTGATCGTTTTGAACCCTACGGCGAAAAAAATAGACCCCTCTGTTTTCTTTCCCGGGGCATTAGAATAACGGATATCATGCTCATGGGAAAAGATGAGCTGAAACATGTAAAACTTATCCTGGATGCGGGAACCCTTAAGTGGCCCGCCGTGTACTGGAATGCCGCAGACCGGGTAAAGGTTGATTTTGACAAGGGGGACACGGTGGATCTGGTATACACGGTAAGCCGGAACTGGTTTAACGGATCCCAAACACCCCAGTTAAAAATAAAGGATCTGCGTCCCGTGACGCAGCGCATTGAGGGAACAAATTACCTAAAGCCCCGAAAAGATTGAATGGTTTGATTACGGGTACCCTTTTTTAAAAGCCCGCACCCGGGCGGAGGCGCTGACATTCAGGGGTGAGCGATCCCCCCGAAGGAGGTATTGTTCACCCAGGCCCGCCACCATGGCAGCGTTATCGCCGCAGAGTTCCGGCGGCGGAAAGATCACCCGCAGTTGTTCTGCCCCGCCGGATCGCTTTGCGGCCGTTTTGGCATATTCCGCCATCCGGGAGCGGAGATAAGAGTTGGCCGCCACGCCGCCCCCTGCCACAATGGTCCGGAGGCCCGTATCTTCCACCGCCCGGAACAGGGCTCGGAGAAGAATTTCCACGGCGGTTTTCTGAAACGACGCTGCGATGTCGGCATCAGTGGTATTGTCCGTCATCCTGAACTGTTCCAGTTGATTTACAACGGCGGTTTTTAATCCCGAATAAGAAACATCGTAACGGTGATCTTTTCCTTTTTTGTCGAGTTTGTGCAGATTGGGCATGGGAAATTTAAAGGCTTCGCTGTTTCCTTTTTGGGCCAGGTCGTCGATGGCTTTTCCTCCGGGATAGCCAAAGGAATAGTATTTGGCTACTTTATCAAAGGCTTCGCCTGCCGCATCGTCAATGGTGGTTCCCAGGACGGTAACATCGTCAAAATTATCCGCCCGGCAAATAACGCTGTGGCCCCCGGACACAAGAAGGCCAAGAAAGGGGTAAGGGGGGGGGGCTGAATCTGGAAAGCTTAACCGGGAAGCGTACAGATGGGCCAGAAGATGATCTACGGCGATAAACGGAAGGTCCCGGGCCCAGGCAAAGGCTTTGGCAAAATGAAGGCCCACCAGAAGGGAACCCAGGAGCCCCGGATGGGCGGAAGCGGCGGTTCCTTCTATATTGGCGGCTTTGAGTCCCGCCTGACGGAGGGCCTCGGAGGCAACACCGTAGATCCATTCGGTGTGCATCCTGCTGGCAATTTCGGGGACCACTCCCTGCCAGGGCGCGTGGAAAGGAATTTGCGTTGCCACCACATTGGAAAGGACAATTCCATTATGAACCACCGCAGCGGCGCATTCGTCGCAGGATGTTTCAAAACCCAAGACTATCATGGCAGGGGCTTATTTGCCCCGGTTCAGTATGGTTGATACGGAGGCAAAAACAAAACCCTGTCTGGTTAGCTGGGGGTACATTTCGGTAAGGATCGCCGCCAGATGCGGGGTCCATACATGGCCGATAAGAACCGCCATTCCGTTTTGCTCCGCCCGTTTGCAGCCCGCTTCCAGGGCGGCAAGGATCGATTCGCGGTCCTGCTCGTTGTCCAGAAAAATATCCCGCTCGGCGATGCTTATACCCAGTTCCTTGGCGATTTGAGGAGCGGTGGTTTCGGCGGTGGTTCTGGAATCAAGGAAACATAGACCGCTGGCCCGGCTGATTTCCAAAAGGGCCCGCATGATCGACGGATCTGAAGTGGCCCGGGATCCTTCGTGGTTGTTAAAGCCCGTAACGGGACCGATTTCGTTGAGGTTTTTTACAAAGATATCCCTAATCTCGGCGGGGCTCATTCCGGTTTTGATTGAAGTTGGCCCGGAATCCTGACCGTTCAAGGGCTCCATTGGCTGATGGAGAAAGAGTTCTTTTTCCGCAGCCCTGATCCGCCGGGCTGTTTCCGCTGAATTGTTCAGTCCCGGCAGGACGGCGATGGTGATGGGGCCCGGAAATTGTAAAAAAGGATCCAGATTCTGCAGATTGTTTCCCGCATCATCAATAACTAGGACAAGGACACCTCTGCGAATTGCCGGAGGTTGAACTCCCGGTACGGCTGCCGGATCCGGCGGGATGGAAGGACTCGCCGCAGGGGCATCTGAGTCCGCCATGCCTGCAGACGCTGTTTCCAGATCGCGGATAGCCTGTTCCAGTTCGGGGAGTATATCCAGGCCGGAAGAAGTTTCTGAAAGGGTTTCCGGCGGTTCTGTTACTGCCAATTCTTGGGCCGGTTTGGTTCCGAATATCTCGTCTGCCGAAGGAACGGAACTGTTAAAAAAAACGGAACGGACCGCAAAAAAACCGCCTATCCCAAATACGGCGGCGCAAATAACCGCCGCCGCCACAAGGATACCGCGGACTCGGTCTTCAAACCGAGGTTTTTTTCGGGATTTCGGTTCTTTGGGCGGTTTTTTGCCCGGATTTTGCTTTTTCACCTGTTACTACAATAATCGGGAAAAAGACCGGAGGAAAAGAGCATTTTCTACGGGGAACTTCAATAAAAACCAACAGCCCTTGTTACACTGTCGATAATCGCCTGTTTCGCCTTGGTATTGTACGGCCAGTAATCTACGGTGATATTTAAAAAAAACCCATTTTTTACTTCGCAGGTCAAGGTAATGACGCAAAAATCATCCGCTGCCCGGGATACCAAATAATCCCTTAGTTCAAAGGGTTTTCCTTTGATGGTGATCTGCTGTGATTCAAGCAAAGAATAGTCTGCATCTTCGGTGGGTTCCAGCATATAGGTTTCAAAGTATTTCATAAAACCAGCCATGTCATTTTCTTCTTCAATGGACCAGGCATCAAGGCTAAAACCCAGATGGTTGTCGTGGGTGGATTTTTCCAGGTTACCGAAGCGTATAAGCCGCAGGCTGGAATAGGTGTAGTTTTCGTAGTCACCGTAAGCTACATCCATAGAAATGACATCGGTAATATCACCCCTGATTTCACTGAAATTGTCGTCGCTTACATCATAGAACCACCATCCCCTGGGAATTGTGTAGGATATACCCAAATAGTCGTTATAATATGCTGTTTCTTTATCCAACTTGACAGCATTCCAGCTATTGCCTTCCTGGCCGCCTCTGAACGATTCTATAACTTGATTTATGGTTTTGTTACATCCGGCAAAGGCCATGACGCAGATCAAAGTAAACATAATGATTTTCTTCACTTAATTTTCTCCTTAATTAAGGTTGATTTATGCTATCAGAAAAGCAAGGATCATTCCATAGGATCGCCCCAGCAGGACTTGGATAATGAACGGGATTATTTGATACTCTATAACCATGTTCGAGAAGCACCTTTTTACGCCTATTGAATCTGCGGACCTGGCGGAACTTCACCTTGGAGATTTTGTATATCTAAATGGCAGCCTGGTTACGGGAAGGGATGATGTCCATTTGCGGATAGCCCGGCTGGGTCAGCCTTCGCCGGTGGATCTTTGCGGGATGGCAATTTACCACGCCGGGCCGATCATGCGGAAAATATACGATCGCTGGGAAACAGTCTCCGCCGGGCCTACCACCAGCATGAGGATGGAAAGCTGCCAGGCGGAATTTCTGGAAACCACCGGGGCAAAGCTGATCGTGGGCAAGGGAGGAATGGGGGCCAAAACCGCCGAAGCCTGCCGCAGGCTGGGGACGGTACACACGGTCTTTCCCGGGGGCTGCGCGGTGCTGGCCGCTGCCCGGGTGGAAACGGTGGAGGCGGTTCACTGGCTCGATTTGGGCATGGGCGAAGCTATGTGGGTTCTGCGGGTAAAAGATTTTGGCCCCCTCATCGTTTCCATTGATACGGAGGGGAACAACCTGTTCGAAAACTCAGGCCGGCTTTTTGAGGAACGGAAAACTGCGGCATTGGAAACACTAAAACCCCATATCCAATTCATGGAGTAAGGGAATTTTTTCCGGAACCTTGGACTAAAAGGCCGTTCTGATCCCGATAAAGACGTCCATTAAATCTTTTTTGTCCGGAAAGTTTTTCGGTTTGATCCGGACCATAAAATCCCAGAGCATACCCGATGTGGCGGTGCTGAAAAAAGGAGAAACCCATAGATCAAAATTTCCTTTGTCCTCCATCTTTAGATTCACCCTGGTTTCCACCCCCGCTGTAAAGGCGGACTTGACGGTGTCGTTGTAGAAAAGCCTTAGATTAACATCCACCCGGCCATCATCTTTGATTGTATTATCATCCTTTTCATAGATAATTCGGTTTTGGTACCAAAGGGGATGGTAAAACAGGGTCAGATTTGCCCCGACTGTTCCAAACCGGAGCTGGGGTTCCACCAGGAAATAACAGTTATCAAGGCCCAGAGTTTCCCCAAATTCCCAGTAGGTAATCCCCGCCTGCATCAAAAGGCCAAAGGCATTGGTGCCAAACCAGGCCAGGGCTCCGCCCCGGAGGATGGGATCCTTATCGTTCCTATAGGTACCCCCCAGGAAAGCTTCGATTTTTATGTTTTCCTGGTTGATCAGGAGCCGGGCATCCGCCGAATAATGCCCCGAATAGTAGCTTTTTCCCTGTGCGTCAGCGGTTTTGCCTTCAGGAAAGGATAAATCGCTGTAAATGTACAGGCTGGGGACAAAGTTTCCCAGTACCGCCTTTAGGGACAAGCCTGTCCCCTTGATACTGTGAATGGCCCCGTTAAAGCGAAAGAAGGGATCGTTGTTGAGCCCTTCGGGATAGTAAAAGAAGCCCTTTAGGCCCGTTCCCAGGGGAGCGGTGCCGAAAAGCTCCGGGAATTCATCCCCCGAACCAAGTTTATCGTTATGGCCGATAAAGAAGTTGATTTCCAGAGGTTTATCGAACACTTCCCGGGCCGTAGCTTTTAGGGACCGGAAGGAAAGGACCGCCTGGTTGTTGTAGCGCTCAACAAACTCCTCAGTTTTGCCAGAAGAAAAATCAAAATTCGGGTCCAGCCGGCCATAGGACAGGGCCTTTTCCAGGTTAGAGACTTCCATCCCCAGCCCCAGGGTTATGCCGTACTTGTATCCCCCGGTTACCGAAAAATCAGCTGCCAGGGAGCTGCTGATTCCGAAATTGTCATTATCCACCGTTCCGCCGCGGCTGGCCACTTCCACGCTTGGTACGGTGATTTCCGCTCCAAAAAGACTCCCCGCCAGGAGACTACCCATCAGGACAAAAAAAGTGATAAAAAGGCTTTTCTTCATATGTTTACTATCCATATATTTACTATCGGTTTCAAGAGACTTGACGTAAAAGGAATTGTGTATAAACATTATACCATGAGCGATTATCTTGATCCCAATAACGAAGAATTGTTAAAAGACTTCTTTAGCGAAGCCCAGATGCAAGTTGATACCCTGGAACAGAACATTCTGGTCCTCGAAAACGAAGGGGCCAACAAGGAAGCGGTGGACGAGATATTCCGGGCCGCCCATACCCTTAAGGGAGGGTCCGCCACGGTCGAAATGATGGAACTGTCCCACTTTACCCATCTGGTGGAAGATGTGCTGGATGCGATCCGGTCGGATCAGGTGGGGGTAAACGAGGACGTGGTGGATACCCTGCTGGCGGCCATTGATATTATCAAGGCCATGCTGGAACAGCGGATGAACGGGGCGGTTTACCAGGAAGATACTTCCCAGATGGAAGCCCGGCTGACGGCGATGCTTCCCGGCAGTAAGGCCGTTCCCAAAGCCGCCGCTCCCAAAGCGGCCCCCGTGGCAGTTCCCAAGGCCGCTCCTGTCCCCTCCGCTGGCCCGGCGGTCTCCGGGCCGGGTCTTTCCGCGGCGGATATCCAGGAACTAAGGGAATCGGTTGACGGCGGTATGCCGGTTTACCAAGTTGCGGTAAACTTCGACGAAAGCAGCCTGATGAACACCGTAGGGGGCATCCAGTGCTATGCGGCGCTGAAAAACATGGGAACCGTCCTTCGGACAATACCGGAGTTTGAGCAGCTGTACGAAGACACTTTTTTTCCTGTGGTGAATTATTATATTGCCTCAGGTAAAAACGCTGAAGATTTGCAAAAACAGGTAACCATCCCTGATGTAACCCTTTCTTGTATGGTGACGAATATAAACCTCCTCCAGGAAGCCGATGATTCAGCAGGGCGGGGGCTGCTCCAGGCGGCGCAGCAGGTTCCCGCGGTCCCGGCTGCACCGGCCCCGGTGGTATCCGCGGCCCCGGTCCCGGCGGTTCCAGCACCGACTCCCGCGGCTGCACCGGCCCCGGCGGTATCCGCGGCCCCGGCTTCCAGTCAAGCAAAGGCCGGTACATCCACGGAGGATGCCAAAAAGGCAGCCAAGGAGGCGGGATCAATCCTGCGGGTGGATTCCAAACGTATTGACGATCTCCTAAACTTGGTGTCGGAAACGGTAATTACCAAAGCGACCTTTAATCAGATCAATATCCAATTTACCGAAATCTTAACGGAACTTCACAGCATTGAAGCCGCCTACCGCGAGAAGATCAAAAACCTCTTTGACAGTCTGCCGAGCTATCTGGAAAATATCCAGGAAGGCCGGTCCGTTAAAGATATTCGCAAGGAAATCAGTGAACAGTACGGGGATGTTTTTTCCCTCTTTGACGGCTTTGAAGCCAATCTAAAGGTAAATGTAAGCAAATTCCGTTCTACCAGTCAGAATCTAGGGCGGATCACCGGGGAACTCCAGGAAGGAGTCATGCGGATCCGCATGGTGCCGATCAGTCAGATCTTCAGCCGTTTCCCCCGGCTGGTACGGGATCTTTCCAAATCCCTCAATAAAAAGATCAATCTGGTTATTGAAGGTGAAGAAACGGAACTGGATAAATCGGTTATCGAAGATCTTCTGGATCCGATCATGCACTCGGTGCGGAATTCCGTAGACCACGGCATAGAGTCCGCAGCGGAACGGAAAGCCACAGGCAAAAACGAAGAAGGGATGGTGCTTCTAAAGGCTTCCAACGAAGGAAACATGATTATCATCGAAATCGGTGATGACGGCAAGGGCATCGATGTGGAGTCCGTCAAGACCAAGGCCATAGAACGGGGGATCATTAACCCCAACAAGGTCTTGTCCGATGTAGAAGCCTACAACCTAATCTTCGAACCGGGATTCTCTACCGCCAAGCAAGTTACCAGCATTTCCGGCCGGGGAGTGGGATTGGATGTGGTGCGGCGATCCATCGAAAAACTCAACGGTACAGTAACGGTTACCTCCGAGAAAGGCAAGGGCACCAAATTCATCATCAAACTGCCCCTCACCCTGGCAATCATCCAGGGTCTTTTGGTCCGGGTGGGGGAAGAAATCTATTCCATTCCCATTACCAGCGTTATAGAAAGCCTGAGAATCAAGCCGGGGGAAATCAACTTTATCGACAACTATGAAGTGATCAATGTGCGGAATGATGTAATTTCCCTGCTCCGGCTTAACCGGCTTTTCGGCATTAAAACCGAAGAACAAACCGAGTATCATTTTATCGTCATTGTGGGTACGGCAGAAAAAAAGATGGGTTTTATGGTGGATAGTCTGATCGGCGAAGAGGATGTGGTTATCAAGCCTTTGAGGGATCAATTTACCAATTCTCCGGGAATCGCCGGCGCCTCGATACTGGGGGACGGTTCAGTATCCCTGATCATCGACGTAAGCCAGCTTTTGGAACTGGGCCAGCGGAAGGAAATGGAACAACGCCGGATCCGCGAAGGAATACTGTAGGGGTATAGCATGGATATAGTACGGGATTTGGAAACAGTAAACGCCAATATTCAAGAACAAAAAGAAAGGATGGATAATGTTGATTTTAAAATGATCACCTTTTCCCTGGGGGGCAAGGATTACGGCGTGGATATCATGAATGTCAAGGAAATTGCCAAGGCCGATAAATTCACCTATGTTCCCAATGCAGCCTCTTATGTCCGGGGTGTCTATAATCTTCGGGGGGACATTATCCCCATCGTTGACCTGCGAAGTTTCTTCCATCTGCCGGTGGTAAAGAAAGAAGAAGGTATAGAAAATATGCTGATTCTGACTATTCAGGATAGGGTGTATGGCACCATCGTGGATAAGATCGACAAGGTGGTGGGAATTAACAGTGACCAGATTCAGCCCCCCCACCCCATTTTTGGGGATATCAACATCAAATTTATCAGCGGCGTTGTGGAAAAACAGGGGGCTTTGTACATTATTCTGGATGTGGTACGGATCTTTTCTGTCAGCAAGGACGAAGATAACAAACCCCGGCTGCCGGATAGCGATGTTTTTTATATGCCGCCCTCTACCCAGGAAGCGGCCCCTGCCGCCGCCGCCGCTCCGGCTGAATCGGCCCTGGACTTTATCCGGCAGAGTCTGCCGACAATAAAGCGTTTCTATCCCAGCGCCATCAACGATGTATGGCTGCGGGAACGGTATATCGACTGGAGCTTAGGCCGGCAGGGCCCGGACTTGCAGCTCAAAGACGCAAAGGATGCGGATGACTTCCTGTTCCGGTTCTACTCTCCCTCCAGCGGGAACTTCTGGCAGGAAGATTATGCCGCCCTGATCAAGGCCGCCCTGCCGAATATTAGTTCCACCTCCGCAATTCAGGTTTGGAACATTGGCTGTGGAAAGGGCTATGAAACTTATTCATTTGCCTGTATACTCAAAGCTAGGTATCCGGACAGCCGTTTTAAAATCTGGGGCAATGATAACGATATCATGGCAATTTCCCAGGCCCCCAATATGCTTTTTGAGATGGAGGAGGTTCCTGCATATTGCCGGCCCCACATGGTGCGGGGGCCCAACGGATATACCTTTAACCAGGAGATCAAGGATTCTATTTTATTTGAATACCACGATATCCTGCATGAAAACGCCCTGCCGGATTTGGATATAATCCTGGCCCGAGATATTTTGTCATTTATTCCGGTGGCGGAACAGGCGGCGCTTTTAAACGAATTTAACGAAAGGCTTAAAAGCCACGGTACAGTGTTCATCGGATCGAATGAAGACCTGCCCGAAGACGAATGGCGGGCAACGGCAAAACAGCCGGTGTCGGCATTTATGAAAAGAGCATAAAGGAGTTTGATATGAGAGTGGAGTATATTAATCCGTTTGTGGAAGCGGCCTTTAATGTATTAAAGGAAGTAATGAATGTTGAAGTAAAACGGGGCGACCTCTACCTAAAAGCCACCACCATGTCGATCATGGGCGTTGCAGCCCTGGTGGGCCTGGCGGGGGATGTGGAAGGCCGGGTCCTCTTTGATATGACCAAAGAAACCGCCCTTGACATAGCAGGTGCCATGAACGGCGAAAAATTTACCCAGCTTGATGAATTGGCCAAGGCCACCATACAGGAATTGGCCAACATGATCACCGCTCAGGCGGTTACCAAACTCCACGATTTGGGATTTAAATTCGACCTTACTCCGCCGGCACTCTTTTCCGGTGAAAACATGGAAATATCCAATCATGAGGTGGAAGCCTTGATCGTTCCCATGGAATTAGGTGCCAGCAGCAAAATAGAAATAAACGTTGCTATTAGGGAAAAAGCCTAAACCTCGTATCTGCAAAGATAAGCTGTTTTTCGGAGCGGCACACTTTTCCGGGCGGTTAGCTCAGTTGGTTAGAGCACCAGTATGACACGCTGGGGGTCACAAGTTCGATTCTTGTATCGCCCATTCCTCAAGATGTCCTCATGATCAGGGGATCGTCCGTAGGCGGCACTGTTTTAACAGGGCCCATTCTTGTTTTAACAGCACCAAAGGCCGATAATTGAGTAATCAATATGAAACGTATCACAAAATGGGTTTTTTCAGCATCCCTTTTTTTATTGCCCGCCGGGCTTTTTCCCGCAGATTTGACAAGTGCCTTTATTCAGGACGATTCGACCCTGCGGATCACCATAAAGGATTCCTGGCTTACGGGAACCCCCGCAGCGGTCCTCCGGAACAGGCCCTTTGTCCGGAATCTTCCCGGCGGCGCTCCTGTTCAGGTCCGCTCGGAAGTACGGAACAATGATTTTTCCGTTATCCTGTCCCGGGAACGAAACGGCACTTTTCCCGGCTGGGCCCAGGGTTCCTGGATTTACACCCGGAACCGCGGCACTGGCGCCCCCCTGCGGATACGGGTGTTTCTTCGCAGCGATCCTCAAATGTTTGTCCAGTTCAGGCCCTTTGGCAGTGACAAAAGCCAGATCGATGTGGTGATTTATGATGCCTATGTAGTCCGGGGCCTGCCCATAGGAATTTCCTTTGACCGGCTCCTTACGATACCGGTGGAGGAGGCCCTGGCCGCCGCTGGAAACCGTTTTCCCCGCCGCTACTTTGATCCGGACCCCCGGCTGTACCGGAATATTTATTTGTCCGGAAATAACAATAATTTTGTTACCCGGGTTCGATCCGCCCTGGGTTCCCTTAACTATGAAGATGACGGAGCTCTGGATGAACAGGGCCGCTATGTGTTGATCGAAAGCCTCCGGCCCCAAAGGGATCCGGCAGGTCTTAACTGTTCAGGATTTGCCAAATGGGTGGTAGATGGGATGCTCAGACCCATCACGGGAAGACGCCTTGCCATAGCTCCCCTAAAAGCACCGGTTACTCCCCGGACTTCTTCCCTGGCGGCAAATTACGAAAACCGGGATCCCCTCTTCGGTCTGGACTGGACCCGGAACCTGGCCCTGGAAGCGGCCAGGGTGCTTCGTTCTCCAGCCTTTGCCACGGTAGAAAATGTGGAGGTCCGGATGGAAACCTTTGCCTCCCTTATCGACCGGAGCGGAGGGGGCGCTTCCATAAAAAGTTATCCGGGCTTTCTTCGCAACGCGGGATTCAGCGTAGAGGGACTGCGGCCCCTGCTCTATACCCTGGCGATCAACGAACCTGGGTACCTTTACCTAGTGTCGGTAAGCAGGGAAGAACGTTCTGAACTGCCCCTGCGCCATCACTACCATGTGGCGGTCCTGATTCCCTACTTTAATGAATTTGGAAATTTTCAAACCGTGGTTTTTGAAAGTGCCGCGGAAACAGACTTGGCGGGATTTATCCGCCGTCATCCCCAGGCTTTGGTAAACCTGGTACGGATCCCTGTGGAAGGAGTCTTTGATCCGTGATATAATTACATTATGGGGGGGATTTCCCGCGTAATTAAAGCCGTTGCCTTTGATCTGGATGGAACCCTCTATCCCAACTATCGACTGTACCGCCGTCTGTTGCCCCGGCTTATGCTTCACCCGCGGTTTTATAACGCATTTTCGGCGGTCCGGCAGCAGCTTCACAGTGCCGATACAGAGACAGAAACGGCATCATCGTTCTACGATAAACAGGCGGATCTTATGGCCGCCTTTTTAAAAGAGGACAAGAAAAAGACAAAGCAAAAACTTGAACGTCTGGTATATCGGGATTGGGAAACGCTTTTTCCGGGGATAGAACTTTTTCCCCATGTCAAAGAAACCCTTTCTGCCTTTCGCGATGCGGGGCTTAAGCTGGCCCTTCTTTCGGATTTTCCTCCGGAGCGGAAGATTACTCTTCTGGGACTGGAAGGTTTTTTTGACTTTATCCTTTCCACAGAAGAAACAGGGGCCCTTAAACCTTCCGGTATTCCCTTTGCCGCCCTGATCCGCTCTCTTGAGCTTCTTCCCGAAGAAATCCTCTATGCCGGAAACAGTCCCCGCTTTGATGTGAAAGGGGCCAAAGCGGCAGGGATGAAGGCAGCGCTGATCAAAAGAAGCTTTTTCAGCACCGGTCATGTCAGGTATGCGGGAGGGGCGGATTTTGTTTTTCGGGACTATCGTCAATTGCGGGAATATGTATTAGAATAGGTAAAAAATGAACGCCCTGTTTACTGCTGGAAATCTGATTACTCTTGCCATAAGCATTCTTGCCATCGTGATGGTACGGTACATGGACCGGCAGAACCGTTCGGTGGATCTGGCCAGAGAATACGGCAAGCGGCTCAAGGAAGACATTGCAGCCTTTGCGGAGGAAAAGGCGGGGGAAGTCAAGGATCAGGCCATTATCCTGGATGTACAGAAAAGCGCCGTCAAAGAAGCCCTGAACCGCTTAACGGAGGCCAATGCGGGACTGGCGAAAGAGACCGGGGTGATTATGCAGCGGCTGGAAGAAGTGGGCCGTATCGGAGAAAGAATCAGCGCCTACGATAAATCCATGGCAGAGCTGATCCGCATGAGCGGCAGGGTGGAAGAAAACATGGGCCGCCTAAGGGAAGAATCGGCGCTGATGGAGACAACGGCAAAAAAAATATCGGAACTCAAGGTCCTTTCGGAAAAACTAGAAAGGGACATGAGTACCCTTGAACTGCGCTTTGAAAGGGAAAATACCGCCGCTCTGGAAAAGACTACGGAGGCCCTTATTGCCCAGGTGGAAAGCAGCGTAGACGATCTCCGGTCCGAAACGGGAAGGGTGGAGCGGCAGGTAGAAGAACACCGGGCGGCGGTGGACCGGATCGAAACGGATCGTAAACTCAGCCTTGAACGGGATATTGGGATCATAAACAAAGTACTGGGAGAAGCCACAGAAAGGGCAGAAACCAGGGCCGGCAAACTCGAAGAAGAAGCACTGGTAAAATACCGGGAAGAATCGCTGGCCCGGATACATCATTTTCAGGAAACGGTGGAAGAAAAATTCAGGGAATACCATGAAAATGCCAAAACCCGGATTTCGGAAATCCAAACCTTGGTGCATTCCTGCAAAAATGAATGGAAAAACGATCATGCTCAACTGGAAACAAGGCAGAGGGATTTTCATGAGCAACTTTCGGCGGAACAAAGGGAATACCGGGAAACCTGGCAGCGGGATCTGGAAGCACTGGACGCGCTGGCGCTTTCCCAGAGAAAACAATGGGAAAATGCGGCGGCTAAAACAGAGGCTCACCTTATAGAACTGGGGCAGGAACTGGACGCTAAAACCTCCGAAGCAGAAGAACGGATTCTTAAGGAAATAGAGGGGCGCCTTGCAGAATACCGGAATGATCAGACTGACCAATGGAAACGCTATGATGCCCTGGCGGAAGACGCTTTAAGACTGGACAGCCAGCTCCGGCAGGTCATGGAAACCTCGGAAGCCAGGATCCGCAGGGATTTTACCCTATTTGAAGAAGAACAACAGCAGGAACATGGCCGTGTATCCGCGGCGCTGGCTGAAAAAGAAAACGCCCTGAAAGCGCAGATGACCGCCCTCGAAGAGGAATTCAACCTGCTAAAAAAACGGGCCTATGACAATGTGTCGGAAAACCTGGATATTTTTGAAGATAAATTCTTTGAAGACCTGAAAAACCGCAGTACAAATATCGACAGCCGCCTTGGTGAATGGCATACGAATTTTGAAAGAAAATTGATCGCCCTGAATGAGGAGTCAGAAACGGAACGGCATACTATGGAGGTTTCTTTTAAGGAAGAAACTAACCGCCGGATAGAAGAACAACGGGAACGGATACTTTCCGAACTGGAACATCTTAAACGGGAGACGGACGCCTTTAAAGATAAGACCCACAACGATATGGATGGAATCGAAAGCCGTGTCTCGGGCCTTTCCAGCGGCACCGATGATGTACGCAGAGAACTTAAGGAATTCAGTTCCCAGACCAGACTCTTTGAGCAAACCGATGAACTAAAAATAAATTTAGAACGAAGCATAGAAACCCTAAGGGCCGAACGATCCAGAGTGGAAGAACGCCGCGACGAAGTCGCCCAGATGGAGGCAGAGTTTATCAAAATACGCCGGCTCGAAGACGAGGTCAACGCCAAGATGACACGGTTCCTTACCGAAAAGAACCATCTGGACGCCATGGAAAAAGATTTTGACCGGCTGATACAAACATCACTGCGGGTAGAAGAACGGTTAAAGGAAGTTACCGGCGCTGACGATACCCTGCAAAATATTCAGGTTTCCCTGCGGAAGCTGGAAGATGCAGTTGTGGCGGCGGAAGACAAGTACCAGCGGATAGAAAGCAAAAACCGGATACTGGAAGAAACCAATAGGGGCATAGAGAAGAATTATGAAATGATGGAAGAAACCGAAAAGGCCCTGCGGAAATTCCGGGAAAACATCGATCAGGCGGAAAATGAACTGGATTCCTTCCGGCCCTCTATCGAGGAACTGGCGGCGGCCAGTGAAAAGGCCCGGGACACAAAGGAAAAACTCGAACTGCTGGATACAAACCTGGCGGCAATTGAAAACCGGATAGAAAAAATGCAAACCGCCAGAGAATGGCTTGCCCGGACGGAAACCAGATTCGAAGAATTAAACCGGGAAGCCCAGGGAGAACTAAAACTGCTGGAAACAGTATTAAAAGATGAATCAAGAAAAAACCCCGAAGCTGGCAAGGGAGCGCCCCCAATTTCTGTCAGGGAAACGGTAATTCGCCTCCGCCGTCAGGGCTGGGAGACAGAAGCAATAGCCCGGAACTTAAAAATTTCCCGGGGAGAAGTGGAACTGATCCTGGAAATGGGATCCAGGGATTGATCAATAATTTTGTATGTTTTAGTTGTTACAAAGCCGCTTATGGGAAATAATCTCGTAACGTAGATCAGGATCAATTTCGATAAGGGCGCGGCGGTGGGCCCAGCAGCCGGTGGAAAGGGCTGCAGCGAGGGCTGCCGTATGCCTGCCTGCCTGCTCGATATGAACCGCCATAACGGAACGGTCTCCCAAAAACCCCCCCGGCCCCATGCCAATGCTGTTTATGGTTTTTTCAAGCTGGTTTTCCAATTCCGCCGCCTTGGGATTGCCGTTCCGGGTCCCGATAAAACGAAGCAGGGCTTTTTTGGAAAGTTTTGCCGCCGCATCTGCCTGTCCGGCAAAACCTATGCCCACCAGGAGGGGCGGACAGGCATTTTTTCCATATTGGACAATCTTATCAAATACCGCTTTTAGGGCTGCTTCGTATCCTTCCAGGGGCATAAAAACCTGGGAAAACCCGGGCAGACTGCATCCCCCTCCGGCCATGTATACAAAAAGCCGGAGCCTGTCCGAGCCGGGGACAAGTTCCCAATCGACCCAGGGAATTCTTGTCCCTGTATTATCGCCGGTGTTTTTTTCGTCAAGGCATTCCACCACATTGGGCCGGAGAGGGACAGAAACCGTAGCCCGGATCACCGCTTCCCGGAGACAATTTTCCAGTTCTTCCAGATAAGGAAAAGCTGTCCCCGCCTGGGCAAAAAACTGAATAACCCCCGTATCCTGGCAGCAGGGCCGGTTCAATTTTTCCGCCATATCCAGGTCTTCAAACATGGCGCCGTAGATCTTCCGGCTCAGGGAACCGGTTTCTCCGGCCTGCATTTCTTTAAGCCGGGCAAGCACGTCGTCGCTTAAGTGTTTGGCGGAAAGGTCAAGAAATTGAACAATTAGCGCAGTAAGCTTTTCCGTAGTTGTTTTTTTCCCGATCATGAGTAATTGTAAGATATAATGGTTCCCTTGGGATACGATCAGTTTTTTGATCTGATCCGTTCCGCCCGGTACTGCATTGCTCTTACCGGAGCGGGGGTAAGCACCCTGTCTGGAATTCCTGGTTTTAGGGGTTCTTTCCCGGCGGAATTACTGCGCCGTTTTTCTCCCCAAGTGCTGAACCTGTATCTTTCCGGACTGGAAGAACTTATTCCGGATGAAAAAGGGCAGGGCCTGTTTTTTCCCGAAAAGGTATTTGATCCTGTCCGCTTCGAAGAAGATCCCGCTTTTTTTTACCGCACCGCCGGACCCCTGATCTACCATACCGCCAAAACGGCGGAGCCATCCCTGGTTCACCGGGTTTTAGCAGGATTGGAAGGCCGGGGCCTCCTCCGGGCGGTCATAACACAAAATATCGACATACTCCACCAAAAGGCGGGAAGCCGCCGGGTCATTGAACTTCACGGTTCGCCGGCGGTTCACTACTGTCTCCGCTGTCCCGGAATCCGCCTTGATTACGAAACGGCCGCCGCCGCTGTCGAAGCGGGGGATATGCCCCGGTGTCCCCTTTGTGGAAGAGTTCTTAAGCCGCAGATTACGTTTTATGGCGAAATGCTCCCCCTGGAGGCCCGGCGGGAAGCGGAAAAAGAAGCCCAGGGGGCGGATCTAATGCTTGTCCTGGGCACGAGTTTGACGGTAAATCCTGCGGCGGAACTTCCCCGGACGGTACTGCGCCGGGGCGGGAACATTATCATTGTGAACAGGCAGGATACATCACTGGACGAAAGTGCAGTTCTCCGTTTCCGGGAGCTGGAGGAAACCTTTAAAGAACTGGAAGAACTAATCTAATCGATATCGTCAAAGGTAAAGACAATCCTGGCGTTGTCGGTCATGGTTACTTCCATTTTTGTGTAACTATCATCATCTTCGTCTACGATTGCGACATCGTATACACTGTATGTACTCAAAGGGAAAGGAAGTTGATAGGTAAAGGTTTGACCATCTTCAAGAATATCGTCTCCCAAAAGATCATCTCCCCACAAGTCATCTTCGGAAGGACTTATATAGATAGAGAAAATATCGTATCCCGTATTGTTAACAATCCTGATGGTCGGCAGGCCAGAATTATTATCAGTTCTTTGCGCAAAAACTGCAAAGGTTCCCAAAAACAACAGGATCCCCGCTAGCATCAATTTTTTCATGATTACTCCTTGTATTTAGTATAACAGCACCTGGCTTTTAAAACAACCCGCTGTAAGGCCACTGTTATATAACAAAGGAATTGTGGTAAGGTAACGGAGGAGCAGCGCATGAAACTTATATTTTTGGGCCCCCCCGGCGCGGGAAAGGGTACCCTGGCAGCGAAGGCGGTGGATCTTGTAAAAGCCCCTCACATTAGTACGGGGAATATTTTCCGGGCCGCCATTGCCGCCCAGTCACCCCTGGGCCTTAAAGTAAAAAGCATCCTGGATTCGGGTCAGTTGGTGGATGATGAAACCACCATAGGTCTGGTTAAGGAGCGGCTCGCCGAAGCGGATGTCCAGTGCGGTTATATTTTGGACGGGTTTCCCCGAACCATACCCCAGGCGGAAGCCTTGGCGGGTTTTTCTACGGTGGACCGGGTAGTGAATTTTGATATCCCCGATACGTCAGTGCTGGAACGGCTGGGAGGCCGCCGGACCTGCCGCGGCTGCGGAAAGAATTTTCATATCGTCTTTGGTAAACCCAAACAGGAAGGAATTTGCGACCACTGCGGCGGAGAACTCTATACCCGGGACGATGACCGGGAAGAGGCCATTAAAAAACGTCTGGAAGTGTACCGGGAACAGACCGCCCCCCTTATCGACTATTACCGAAAAAAAGGCATTTTAGCGGATGTGGATGCCCGGCCTGCGGTAGAAACGGTGGTGGAGAATTTCAAAAAAAGCTTAGGCCTTTAGCGTTTTTAGAACTGTTGTTTTGAAAACGCTAAAGGCCTAATTCCCCGGAGTTTCCTTAAAATAATCCTGCCAAACCCGCTCAATGCCGGTAAGGGTTTCTTCCCGGTTGATTTTGTTTCGTAAATGTTCCGCCCAGGTTACATTATCGCAGTAATACCGGAAAAAACGGCGGGCCCGGCTCAGGTGGAATTCCGGGGGCTGATACCTGGCCAGGAGTTCCAAAAATCGCAGGCCCGTTTCTTCCAGCCTTTTCCGCAATTGGTCATCCGGTGCCGCACCAAAGGATGAGGCATTTTCTTTTACAAAGCGGCCGGTAAGAGCGGCGGCGAAGGCCCAAGGTTCCCGAACAAGAAGCCTTCCGGACATGACTGGTCCGGCGGCGGCCCTCCGGGCCAGTTCTTCCGCGCTGGCAATGTCCCCGTTACCCGTCACGGGGATACGCAATTCTTTTCGCAGGGCTTCCACATATTCCCAGCGGGCCCGGCGTTTAAATTTCTCCTCTGCCAGACGGGGATGAAGGGTGATCATATCAAGGCCGGCAGCTTCCATACCCCGGCAAAACCGGATCAAGGCTTCCAAATTAGGGATTTTTTCGCTTTTTTGATTTCGGCCAGGTTTGGGGCCAAGCCGAATCTTCGCACTAATCTGCTTTTTCGTTACTTTGCGGAGAGCCTCGACAAGCCCGGCGGCCTTATCCGGGTCCTCCATCCACCGGACTCCGGACCCAGTTCTGGTGATTGCCGGGGCGGAACAGCCCATATTTATGTCGATCCCCAGACTTTCTTCCCTGTCCAGCAGGATCGCCGCCTTTACCAGATGGTCCGTATCGGGACCCAAAAGCTGGTAAACCAACTGCCGGGGGCAGGGGCCGCTGTCCAGGTACCATTTTTCAAAGGGACCGCCGGTTAGGAGCCCCGGGGCACTGATCATTTCCGTATGGTAAACAACCCCAGGTCCCGTAAACCCATGGATCAACTCCCGTAAAGCCCGGTGGCTCAGTTCGGCCATGGGGGCAAGCATAAGGGTATGTAGGGATCCCGGCATATTCTATTGTTGCCCGGTTTTTTAGGAAAAAAAAGCTGTCAAACAAGAAAAAAACATTTTTAGCCTTTTTAGCTTTTGACAGTTTTTGGCTCTTGACTTGTTATTGCTATTGGCATACGCTATGATAGTTAAGAGGAGCTACCACAGGACAGTGTCCGCATTGTCTTGTAGACCGGAGGTTCGCATGATTGCAAAGAGTGAGGGGCCCAGCATCAATGAAAAGGCCCCCGAAGGCCAAAAACCCGAAGGCGGGGCCTATAAGGTTCTTGTTGTGGATGATTCCATGTTTATTGCCAAACAACTTGGACAGATCTTTACTTCCGAGGGCTTTGAGGTAGTGGGAACTGCCGGGGACGGTGCCCAGGGGCTGGAAAAATATAAAGAGCTGTTTCCGAATATTGATTTGGTAACCATGGATATCACCATGCCTGTCATGGATGGGGTTTCGGCGCTGGAAAAAATATTGGAATTTGATAAAAACGCCAATATCATCATGGTAAGCGCCCTGGGCAAGGAAGATGTAGTTAAAAAATCCCTTATGATGGGAGCAAAAAGCTACATTGTTAAACCCCTGGATCGAAAAAAAGTACTGGAACGAGTTGTTTCTGTTCTGAAAAAGTAAGTTTTTTGGGAAAAAGTACAAAATTTCTCATGGATGTCCATAAAACCGTTGGTCCAGTGCATTATTTGCATATAAACATATATACAAGGTTTTTTCAGAACTTCAATTTTTGGAAAAACCATGCTTCTGACGCTTATTGAAGGGATTTGACCCATTCTCCGGCAAGGAGTATTTATGCGTTTGGTAATACGCCCCAACTATGATGAGGTAAGCCGATGGACTGCCTGGTATATAGCTGAACGGATCTCGGAGCGGAAAGAAAAGCCCTTTGTCCTGGGACTCCCCACCGGTTCCAGCCCTCTAGGAACATACAAAGAGTTGATTGCCCTCCATAAACAAGGGGCCGTTAGCTTTGCCAAAGTGATCACTTTTAATATGGATGAATATGCGGGACTGCCAGAGAATCATCCCCAGAGTTATCACCGTTTTATGTGGGACAATTTCTTTTCCCACATTGATATTGAAAAAAGCAATGTACACATCCTTAACGGCATGGCGGAGGATCCCCTTAAGGAATGCGATATCTACGAAGCGGCGATTACCGCCAGCGGCGGCATCGATCTTTTTCTGGGCGGCGTTGGGCCGGACGGTCATATTGCTTTTAACGAACCCGGATCGTCCCTTGTTTCCCGGACTAGGGTAAAAACCCTTACCGCCGATACCCGCCTGGCCAATGCCCGGTTTTTTGGCGGTGATCCTGCACAGGTGCCTGGCACCGCATTGACGGTGGGGGTTGGCACGGTAATGGATGCCCGGGAAGTGGTAATCGTCGTTTCAGGGTATAACAAGGCCCGGGCCCTTAAACAGGCGGTAGAGGAGGGAGTAAACCATATGTGTACCCTGTCCTGTCTCCAGATGCACCGGCGGGCAATCATTGTCTGCGACGATGCGGCCACCGAAGAACTAAGAGTTGGCACCGTCCGGTACTTTAAGGAAATTCTGCCTTTTTCAGAATCCCGGCAGCTTTAAAAACCTTTGGAATAACCGGTTAACGGACAGTGGTTCCCCGGGCGGGTGGATTTTTAGCGCCCCTTATGGCATAATATAACCATGGGGTTTTTGGACAATATTATCAATCTTTTTGGCAAAGGCAACGATCCCGAGGCGGCCAAGAAAAAACGGCTGCAACAGGTAACCAAGGACCTGAACCAAAACAAGTACAGCAAATTCTACCGGGCCAAGACCGGTGAACTGGAACCGGCCCTGGCCAAATTTTTCTTCGATATTTACAAGGTTGTTTCCCCCGCCCAGGTATTCCTACAGAACGCCGCTAAATCGGAACAGCTTAAACATATTACCGTGGATGCCTTTCTGGACAAGGAACTTCTGGTCATAAAAGATAATCTCTCTGCAGCGGCCATTCAGGAAAAAGCAAAAACCATGCCGGTCAAAGATCTTTCAGCAGCAGTCAAGCGGGAACTTGCCAATTATATTGCGGCCTTTGATAATACCCGGGTAAACAATATCGACAATTGTTATAATACAATCATCGCCCTGATAAATTTTCTTGGTTTTGATTTTTTCTTTCTGCTCAAAAAATTCGATTCTGGAATTGCCGAACGAAACTTCAGCTATCAGCCCAAATTTCATCCCGTTAAAGCCGCGGATATGATCGGGGAATTGAAAGACTTCTTGGAATACTCAGCATCAGTTGAAATGGATCAGGACTGGAAGTCCGCCCTGGGGGTGCTTAAAACATATAAAGAAGGGATGGATGTGGTAAACCCCGATCAATGGTCCAAGGTGATCCGACTTCTAAAAGATGTAAGCAGGACAAGGATCTTTGAACTGATCATTCAGCATACCTCAGGGGATCCCCTTTGGCAGTCTGCTCCCCGCATGATCGACGAAAGAATGATTGATACGATTCTCGATGCAAAAAAAGCCGAGATAGAAGGAGCGGTGAACAAAATTCAAAACGACAAGCGGGGCGCCCAGATCGAGCAGATTGCCAAAACTATTTTCGGATCCGCCGAGGTGGAGAGGCTTACCAACTATACCGCCAAAGCCAATGATGCTTTCTACAAAAAGAATTTTGAAGGTTATACCAAGACTGCCGGGGTAAACTACCTAAAAGCCTACCTGCTGGATTTTTTCAAAAAAGAAATCCGGGAGCTCTGCGATCTGCTCCTGGTCCGGGGCCAATGGAGTAACATTGTCCTTTCCCAGCCCATATCTGATTCATACCACGAAATGATGGAACTGGCGGAAAAATTGTCGATCTTTGACGAATCCCTCTCGGAAAAAGGAGAACACGGATCCCGGCTCAGGCAGGCCCTGCTCAAAGTGGACCGGGACAAGGGCCAGGGCAAGTATATCCGGATCATCCTAAAAACGGTGAATAATACCGCCCAGCGGATGATCAACACCACTTCCAACTGCCTGATTACAATCGGGAAAAATTTTAAAAGCCTGCTGGAAGATATGCAAAAAAAACCGGCGGAATTAATTATGAACTGGAAGGAACTGGACAGTGCCGCCAATTTTGATATGCCCCTGGGAAAACGCATGGCCGAGGATTATAAACGGATGTACTACTTTGTTCAGCTTTTGCAGTTTTTTACCGGCCCCATCGAAGAAGAAGCCGCTTCTCCGGCGTCCCGGGAAATAGCCCAGAACTGATTCTTCTGGCTTCAATTCTGCCCTTTACAAAATGCCCTGTAATGACATAAACTATTTCCATGAATATATCCACCTATACCGTTAAACCAAAACTTCCTAATGTGCTTAAACCTCTGGAAGAAATTGCCCGGAATCTCTGGCTTTCCTGGAACTATGATTCAGTCCAGCTTTTTATCAGACTGGATTATGATGCGTGGCTCTGCTCTCAGCAGAATCCAATTCGGTGCCTGGGGATGGTAAGCCAAGAACGGCTTGCCCAGGCTGCCCAGGACGATTCCTACCTGGCGGCTCTGGAAGAGGTTTATACCCGTTTTCAGAAATATAAAAAAGGGGAAACCTGGTATCACGGATCCAAAAAGGATGTGGTAGCCTATTTTTCCATGGAATACGGCATGGATGTTTCCCTGCCCATTTATTCAGGAGGCTTGGGAATACTCTCAGGGGATCACATGAAGACCTCCTCCGATTTAGGTCTCCCCCTGGTCGGAGTGGGACTGTTGTACCGGCAGGGGTATTTTACACAGATGCTTAACGCCGATGGTTTCCAGCAGGAAAGCTACCCGGAAAACGACTGGTACAATATGCCGGTGGAATTAAAGTGTGATAAAAACGGCGCCGCCTTGAAAATTTCGGTGGATATGGCGGGTCGGGAAGCCCATGCCCAAATTTGGGAAGTAAAAGTAGGCCGCAGTTCACTATTCCTTCTGGATACCAATATAGATGAAAACGCCCCGGATATACGAAACGTAACCGCCGCCCTCTACGGCGGAGACAAGGAAACCAGGATGCGCCAGGAAATTCTTTTAGGTATTGGCGGTATCCGGGCTCTTCGCGTTTTGGGGATCAACCCCGCAGCCTGTCACATGAACGAAGGTCACGCTGCATTTTTGGGCCTGGAACGGATTAGAGAAATCATGACCGAAAAAGGATTTAATTTTTACGAAGCCATAGAAGCGGTGTGGCCCACTAATATTTTTACCACCCACACACCGGTTCCCGCAGGGAATGAGCGTTTTGATACAGCCCTTTTGGAAAAATACTTTAAAGCCTGGCCGGGAATTCTTGGCATTACCTGGAAGGAATTCCTCGGCCTTGGCCGTGAGCGGCCCGAAGATGAGCATGAAAATTTCTGCATGACCGTCCTTGCCCTTAAATGCGCCGCCTATGCCAATGGTGTGGCGGCCCTCCACGGGGTTGTTTCCCGGGAAATGTGGCAGGGTCTCTGGCCCGGCCTTCCCTTGGGAGAAGTGCCAATTCACCATGTAACCAACGGCGTTCATCCCAAGACCTGGGTTTCCAGCGGAATGCAGGATCTTCTGGACCGTTACTTTGGACCCCATTTTGAAGAAGAACCTACTGATCTGGCAATCTGGGATCGGATGGACCGGATCTCCGACGAAGAGTTGTGGCGTACCCACGAACGGCGGAGGGAACGGCTGGTAGCCTTTGCCCGGGAACGGATCCGGGACCACCTAAAAAGGACCGGGGCGGTGGAACGCCGCATTCAGCAGGCAGAAGATGCTCTTTCTCCTTATATTCTTACCTTGGCCTTTGCCCGCCGGTTTGCCACCTATAAACGAGGAAACCTCCTCCTTCGTGATCCCGAACGGCTGATCCGGCTCCTTAAGGACAATGAACGGCCCATCCAGCTGATCTTTGCCGGCAAGGCCCATCCCATGGATATGCCCGGCAAAGAATTGATTCGGGAGATCATCCATTTTGCGGAAAAGAACGATGTCCAAAGCCGGATTGTGTTTATCGAAAACTACGATATCACTGTGGCCCGGTATCTAACTTCCGGCGCCGATGTATGGCTCAACACACCCCGGCGGCCCATGGAAGCCTCCGGTACCAGCGGTATGAAGGCGTCGATGAATGGCGTCCTGAACTGTTCGATTTTGGACGGCTGGTGGGACGAGGCTTATAACCCCGAAGTAGGCTGGGCCATTGGCCATGGTGAGCAGTATGCGGATAATCAACTTCAGGACGATATAGAAAGCAAGGCCCTTTATGACCTCCTTGAGCGGGACATCGTTCCCCTCTTTTACCAGAGAGGCCGGGACAACCTGCCCCGGGAATGGATCAAGAGAATGAAGACCTGCATGAAGGAGATAGGCCACTCCATGTCGAGCCACCGGATGCTCATGGATTATTCCAATATGTTCTATTTTCCGGCCCTGAAAAATTATCGCCGGATCATCAAGGACGATTATGCTGAATCCAAAGCTTTGGCAGCCTATATGCACAAACTAAGGGACTCCTGGAGCAGTATGAAGATAGCCAAGGTTGAATCCAATGCCAGGCCGGTAATGCAGCGAGGGGATTCCCTGACCGTTACTGCCCACATCGATCTGGCGAATCTTTTGCCGGAAGAAGTACAGGTAGAGCTGTATCACGGTTCAATTTCCAATCAAAACCGGGGAATTAACAATGCCCACCATACCGAGATGAAAGCCCTGAACCAGGAAGGAACTATATGGGTTTATCAGGTACGGATCGAATGTGCCGATACGGGCCAGCAGGGACATACCGTGCGGATTCTCCCCAAACACGAAGCCCTGATTCATCCCTACAAGCCCGGTTTGATTAAATGGGCCTAGATACGGAATAGTTGGGAGCTTCCTGAGTAATGGTTACGCCGTGGGCATGGCTTTCCCGCCAGCCTGCAGAGGTGATCTTGACAAATTTACGGTACTTTTTTAGTTCGTCGATATTTTTACAGCCGCAATACCCCATCCCCTTGCGGAGTCCTGATATTAGCTGGAAGAGGTAGTTTTTTAATTCGCCCTTGTAGGGCACCCGGCCTTCGATTCCTTCCGGTACGGGTTTTTCATCCTTATCAATTTGGTAACGGTCTCCGGCGCCGTCGTTGATGGCGCCGATGCTGCCCATGCCCCGGTATTCCTTGTAGATTCTTCCGTCATAAAGAATTTCCCTGCCCGGCGCTTCTTTTAGGCCCGCAAACAAGCTGCCTATCATCACCGAGTTGGCCCCGGCTCCAATGGCCTTGGTAATATCTCCGGAAAATTCGATGCCCCCGTCGGCAATAACGGAAATATTATTTTTTGCAGCTTCATCGGCGCATTCCATAACGGCGCTGAATTGGGGTACGCCGATACCGGCCACGATCCGGGTGGTACAGATCGAGCCGGGGCCGATGCCCACTTTTACAGCGTCCGCTCCGGCGTCAATAAGCCGGCGGGTTCCGTCTTTCCGGGCTACATTGCCTCCGATGACGGGGATGCCGAACTTTTTTTTGATCCCCGTCACGGCATTCATTACGTTTTTTGTGTCTCCGTGGGCGGTATCCAGGACAACAAAATCAACCATCGCTTTTTTTAAAAGGGGCATACGGATCTCGTAATCCTGGGGAGATACCGCCGCTCCCACGATGAGTCTGCCTTTTTTGTCCGTAGCCGCCAGGGGAAAGAGGGCGTGTTTTTCCATATCCTTTACGGTAATCAATCCTTTTAGACAGCCTTCTCCATCCACCACGGGAAGTTTTTCTATCCGGTGCTTGTCGAATTTTTCCCGGGCCTCTGCCGCCGTAGGTTCACCCTGAACCACTATTGGGTTTTTTGTCATTACCGCCGTTACATTTAAGGTATCATCCCGGCAGAACCGGAGATCCCTGCTGGTGATTATTCCCGTAAGTTTTTCTTGCGAATTAAGGACCGGCATGCCGGAAACATTAAACCGATCCATCACGAGCCTTACATCCTTTATGCTTGCCTCTTCTCCCACGGTTACCGGCGATGCGATTATCCAGTTTAAAAAGCGTTTTACATTGGCAGCCTGCTGTGCCTGATCCTCCGGGTTCAGGCTGCGGTGAATCACCCCCGCTCCTCCCTCCAGGGCAATGGCGATGGCCAGTTTTTCTTCGGTTACCGTATCCATGGCACTGGAAATAACCGGCACATTCAGATGGATTTCTCCGCACAGGATCGTACTTATATCGCAGTCCCGGGGAAGCACCTCGCTGTACCCCGGCAGAAGCAGCACATCGTCGTAAGTCAAGGCTTCATCTAATTGCATATCATTCTCTCTCCTTCATTAATTTGCGGTACTTAACGGCCAACTCCTTTGCCTTTTTTGCCGCCAGCCCCCGGTAGTTCTCAGGTTTACTGAAAAACGCCCGGGCGGCGGCTTCCGGATCTTTTATAGGACTGTCAGAGGATGCCGGACAGTTCAACATTAATAGCTGTTCTCCGATTCGCCGCTGGATTTCCTTTTCCGACGCCAGGGCATCGGCGAAAGAAACCCGGTCCCGTTCTGCGGCAAGAGTGATCTTCCGGATCATTTCATGGGCGTCGGAAAGGCCCGATTCTGCCAGGAGTATATAGGCCGGTTCTGCCAGGACGCCGCTGTTCTGCAGATTTGTCAGGCATCGTTTCCGGTCAACTGAAAGACCTTCCATCACCTGGGACATGCGGCTTATCGCAAGGCAGAAACCTGTAATGTAGTCGGCGATAAAGCGCTGGCTTGCGGAATTGGAAAGATCTCTTTGGTGTTCGCTTATTTGATCCATATAAAAAGTAAGGACCCTGGGCATAAAGGTTTTCCAGAGACTCTTTATATGTTCCGAATTCCAGGGGTTTCGCTTTTGAGGCATGGTGGAGGATCCCACCTGATCGGCGGCAAAGCCTTCGTGGAGTTCGGCTATTTCAGTCCGCTGAAGGTTGCGGAGATCATCCGCCAAGTTGGCGATGATACCAAAGGCGGTGTTGTATTCCAGGAGAAGCCTGAGGAGATATTCGGGTTCCACAAGCTGGGTGGAATGTTCCGACGGTTCTAGTCCCAGTTCCGCCAGGTAAAGCCGTTCCAGTTCTTCCGGATCACGGACAATCATACTGACGGCATTGTAGGCGCCTACTGCTCCGGCAAGTTTTCCTTTTAATTGGGCCGAAATGCGTTCGATTTCCAGAATTGATTTACCCAGCCGGGAAACATATTCGGCCATGGCAAAACCTGCGGTAATAGGCACCGCGTGCTGGCCGTGGGTTCGGCCAACCTGTGGTGTCTCCGCTTCTCTTTCGGCAAAATCACAAAGGGCGGTTTCCAGTTTGCGGAGCGCCGGCAGCACCACCTCCCGGCAGCAGCCCTTCATCCTGTATGCCAGGGATGTGTCCAAAATGTCGACACTGGTCGCCCCCAGGTGAACCAAAGGCGCCGCTTCCAGCGGAACCTTTTGCTTGAGTACATTTACCAGAGCCCGGATATTGTGGCGGGTTTTTTCTTCTTCCGCATATACTTCTTCCGGTCTCACCGTAATGGAACTGAAGTCCGGCGGCGGATTATTATTTTCCTGTGTCCGCTGGCTACAGGTTCGTATGGCAAGGTGAGCCTTGACCAGGGCAATCTCCGCTTTGATGCAGGCGGCGATGGATCCTTCTTCGGAAAGCCAGGGAACAAGGGCGTTAAAAACCGTTTTTTCGGAGAGGGAGTAGCGGTGATCAAGAGGGGAGACATTGCGGAAAATATCGCGGGTTTCCATACCAGAATTTGACACAGAAAAAGATTTTTGTACAGTGTCAAACACAGAAAAAACCGGTATGCTTATGAAGTGGAGGCGGAGAATGGCCCATAAAAAATTAAATGTGGGACAAAAGCTTGGGTTTGGAATTTTTGACCTTGGCGGAAATATGCTGTTTACCATGATTGGATTTTATTGCCTTAAGTATCTGACCGATGTGGCAGGACTTGCTGCGGTGCTGGCGGGAGCGGCGTGGATGATCGGCAAAGCCTGGGATGCTGTTACTGATCCATTGATGGGCTACATTTCCGACAGGACCATTACCCGAATGGGAAGGAGACGACCCTATCTTCTGTTTGGGGCAATTCCCATGATGCTGGCCCTTTGGTTTTTCTTTACCGTCCCGGATATTTCCAGCCAAACAATGCTGATGCTCTGGGCCATGGGGGCGCTGATGCTGATTAACACTTCCTCTACGGCGATTAATGTGCCCTATTCTTCCCTGACTCCGGAACTTACCGATGATTACCATGAGCGGAGCGTCTTAAACGGTTACCGTTTTGGCTGTGCTGTCATTGGTACTATCGGTGGAGCAGTAGGAGTCCAGGTACTAGTAGATGCCTATGGCGGGGGAAAACATGGCTGGTCCATGATGAGTCTTATTATGGGGGCAGTCATGGCCTTTGTTACCCTGCTTACCTTTTTTGGTACCAGGGAAAAAAGACATTCCTGGGAGGACATACCTACGGAAGGATTTTTTTCCACCTACAAAGCGGTGTTTGCAAACAGACCCTATGTGCTTCTCGCTTTAACCTATGGACTTCATTTAACGGCATTAAATTTTTTGCAGAATATTTTAGTCTTTTATGTTGATTATATTTATCCGGCAGAATTTGTCATGGGGCTCAGGCCCTTTCTCCGGATTTTTCCGTTTTTAGGAAACCCCGCAGGCAGCGAAGCAGAGCTTCGGGGTGCGCTTATGATCCTTTCCTTAATGGCGCTGCTTGTGACGGCAATGCTGTTTATTCCGGTTTCGGTCCTTGTGTCAAAAAAAACCGGGAAAAAGAGGACCTATCAAATTTGTTTTGCCATTATTGGACTTGCAGGCCTTGGGGTTTCAGCCATGGGCCATCTTTTGCCGCTGGAAGGATACCTGGGACTGCTAGTATTTGCAGGTATTGGAGTGGGGTTCAGTTATGTGGCGCCCTTTGCCATGGTACCCGATACGGTGGAGTTCGATGCAGTTATAACCGGAGAGCGAAAGGAGGGAGCCTACTATGGCATGTGGACTTTTATTTCCAAATGCGGAGCGGCCCTGTCGGGTTTTATTTCTGGAATTATTCTAAACTTCGGCGGTTATGCTGCCAATGAAGTTCAAGGGCCGTCAGCACGACTGGCAATCCGGCTTATCATCGGACCCCTGCCGGCGTTTGTTTTTCTGGCCGCATTTATCGTCCTGCAATTTTATCAGCTGGACGAAAGGGCCTATAAAAAAATGATGAGGCAGAAATAAAAAAGCCGCTGTACAAAGAACAGCGGAAGTTATACAGCAAATCAAGACTTTCCCTGTGGACGAGGTTTTCCTATTCTGTCCATTTTCCGGTAGTATTCGGTTTGTCTGACTATTTCCTGTACCGAGGAGGTATGAATTTTGTTATCAATTACCTGGATTTTTGTATTTTTTAACAGATCCCTTAAAACCGGACCAGCTTCTCCTCTGGGGAGCCCAACCATATTAACCAGTTCCCATTGACCAAAACTAAAGGTATAAGGATTCGGGCTTTCCAGGAGAACGCGGTTTTTTTCCAGTTGAATGAGCAGGGAATCGTACATCCGGCCCACGGGGTTTGTGATAAGGGTATTGGCCAGTTGTTTGTAAATAAGCCAGATTCTGTCTGCAAGATAAGAGGTAACTTTAGAAATGAGCTGTGTCTGTGTTTGAATCATCTGTTCAAAGTTGGTCCGGCTTACTACCATCACTTTACACTCTTCGTATGCCACTGCGGTGGCGGCCCTGGGTTTGTTTTCCAGCAGCGCCATCTCCCCGAATATATCCCCGGTTTTTAGTACCGCCAAAAGTATCTCATTTTCATTGGCGACTTTTGTAATCTTTACCGACCCTTTTTGGATGACAAAAAGCTCGTTCCCCGGTTCCCCTTCGATAAAAAACATGGATTCCGCAGGGTAAACCCTGTTAACATCATCGGGGCTGAATTCCGTTTCATTGACCACTTCCGTAACATAGGAATTAAGTTTTTCTATCCGCCCTTTGACGATGTCTGCCAGTTTTCCCCTGGGGCAATGCTTAAGAAAGCGGGTATAAATGTATCGAGCCTTATCATACTGCTTTTGACACAGATAATATTCTGCGGCCTCAAAAAGATGATCCAGGCCGCCGGTCTCGGTAGTTTTCTTTAAGGCAATCCCCGCCAGGGTTTCGTTTAAATATCTGAGTTGTTTGGAAAACTGGGTAATTATTTTCATGGCCGCCTGGGTATGTTTTCTGATAAACAATCCGTACTGTTCCCGGTGAACCATAATTAGGTCCACATCTGTCAGGGCCATGGCGGTTTCGATATGACTGTGAGATGACATAGTAGAAATAACGCCAAAGTAGTCCCCGGGACCAAGTGTCTTGTCTTTCTCTTCTGTTACCTCCGCTTCTTTGAAAACCCCCACTTGTCCCTGTTTAACGATGTAAAAACAGTCGGCATTCTGCTCACCTTCAATGATAATATAACCGCCCTTCGTGAAATGGGCAGTGCTAAGCTGCAATAGGTTTTCCATGGTATCTTCCTTAATATTGCTCTAATATTGCTCTCTGTGCCGTATACAAAAGTATACACCCTGGGTTATAGTAAAATCCCTTTACTGAAAAGGGCTTCAGTGCGATAATTATATTATCATAATATGAAAAAGAAACGAACTTTCTTTCTAATGATTTCTTTTATTTTGTCTCTGAAAGGCTTTTCCCAGTCTACGGCGGGGCTTTCCATTACGGTGGAAGAAAATAACGGCAGGCTAACCATCATCAAATGCAGGGGCTTTGTAAAAGAAGTGGTAATTCCTGCAGAGATTAACGGTATGCCCATTACAGCCATCGCGGATTATGCCTTTGCAAAACGGGAGATCTCCAGTGTTACCATTCCGGATACGGTTACCGTTATCGGTAAGGGGGCCTTTGCCCTGAATGAACTTTCAGAACTGGTTATTGGCGACAATGTTACTTCCCTGGGACTGGGAGCTTTTGCATACAACAAATTAACCAGGCTTACCATAGGCAGGGGAATAACGGTTATCCCCCGGGGCTGTTTTCAGATTAATCAGCTCCGCACCGTGGAACTGCCCGGTTCGGTGACCGCCATCGAAGATTATGCCTTTTTCGGCAACCGCCTGACAGAAATCGCCATACCTGCCGCGGTAAATGCCATAGGAGAAGGAGCCTTTGCGGGAAACCGGATTACCGTGCTGGCCATTGGCGATGGTGTGGCAAAGATCGGCGACGGCGCCTTTTACAATAACGAGCTCAACCGTGTTACCATCCCCGGAGGAGTTGAAGAAGTAGGGCAGAGAGCCTTTAATAACAAGCCAAAGAACAACAGTTTTGCCAAACGGGTGAACTACTACGATACCCATAATCAGCTTCTCTTTTCCACCGACGACAGTTTTGATACCTACTACAATTCCCAGGGAAGGCAAAGCGGAACCTATATCTATGCCGACGGAGCGTGGTCCCTAGGCGGCTAATAATTGAGAAAAATTTAAATCTCTGTTAAAATTTAAAGGGGAGATTATTTCGCTTCGCTGCCAGGGGGGTGTATGATTGTCATGAAATTTGGAGGCAGTTCGCTGGCCGATGCCGGGCGTATTGTCAACATGATGGAAATCGTCAAAGGCCGGATTAAGCGCAAGCCTGTTTTGGTGCTTTCCGCCATGGGGGACACGACAGATTATCTTTTGGAATCCGCCGGCACGGCGCTGAAAAAAGGTTTTGTGTCCATCGAAAAAATAGAAGAACTTCACCTAAAAACAATCGAGGATCTGTCCCTGGGGGTCTCCTTGCAAAAAGAAATAAAAAACCTCTTTTGGGAACTGGGGAGCCTCCTGACAGGAATTTCCCTGACCAAGGAATTGACGGGCAGAACCAGGGACTACCTGGTATCCTTTGGCGAACGGCTTTCGGTGCGCATCGCCGCAGCATACTTTCGCAGTAAAAAGATTAACGCCCGGGCGTTGGACGCATGGGATGCAGGGTTTATTTCCGATTCAGCCTTCGGTCAGGCGGAGCTTCGCAGCGAAAGCTATATCCGCATTGCTTCGTACCTTCGCGCCCTTACCGCCGAAGGGGTTCTTCCGGTGATTACCGGGTTTATCGCTAAGGATGAAAACGGAAATATCACCACCCTGGGGCGGGGCGGTTCGGATCTTTCCGCTACGGTAATCGCCGCCGCCCTGAAAGCCGAAGAAGTTCAGGTATGGAAAGATGTGGACGGCATTCTGAGTGCTGATCCCCGCCTGGTAGAGAATGCCAGACCGGTGGAACTAGTAAGTTATGATGAAGCGGCGGAACTGGCCTACTTCGGCGCCCAGGTACTCCATCCCCAGGCCATGCAACCCTGCATAAAAACCGGAATCCCCGTGCTGGTAAAAAATTCTTTTAACCCCGCAGCTTCCGGTACCCGAATCGAACCGGGACCTGTTAAGGATACCCCGCTTTGCAGGGCAATCACCAGCAAAAAAAATGTTACCCTGGTAGACATTGTTTCTACCCGTATGCTTGGCCAAAGCGGTTTTTTGGCGCGGGTCTTTGCCGAATTTGCCAAAAACGGCATCTCCATCGACATGATCGCCACCAGCGAAGTATCAGTATCCCTTACCCTGGACGCAGATCGGGATCTTTCCACGGTATGCCGGGAGCTTTCCGGATACGCCGCCGTGGAAGTCAAAACCGGCAAAGCTATTGTAACGATCATCGGCGATGTCTGCCGCTCTTCGGAGATCCTTCACGAAACTTTTGGTATCTGCAGGAAGTTGAAGGTTCAAGTTCAAATGATTTCTCAGGGAGCAAGCAAGGTAAATATCAGTTTTATCGTTAACGATAAAGAAGCGAATTCCATTGTAAAAGAACTGCACCGGTTTTTCTTTTCCGGAGAAAAAAAACCACCGGCAAAAAAGACCAAGGCTGGAAAACCGGTTTCAGCAAAAAGGAAAACATGAAAATAGCGTTAATTGGCTATGGAAAAATGGGAAAGATGATAGAGACCGCCGCTCTGGATCGGGGCCATACAATTACCGGTGTCATAGATCCCTTTTCTTCCGATGTGATCCCCGGCGCTGTTAAGCTCCGGTCCATTCCTCCAACAGCAGCGGAAGCTGGTGATCCCGATCTGTTTATTGAATTCACCCGGCCTGAAACAGCACCGGATAACATTCTAGCTGCCGCTGCCCTGAGGAAGCCCTTGGTTTGCGGTACCACCGGCTGGTATAAAAAGCTGGCGGATGTTTCTGCCGCAGTGGAAAGAGCCGGAACAGCACTGCTGTGGTCTTCGAATTTTTCCCTGGGGGTAAACCTTTTTTTCCGCATGGCCGTCTATGCGGCACGGCTGGCAGATCCCTTTGCCGAATACGATCTGGGGGGTCTGGAAATTCATCATCGAAAAAAATTGGACAGCCCATCAGGGACGGCGAAAGCCTTAATGGAGCGGGTTCTGGCGGCGGTGAAACGCAAAACCAAGGTATTGTGGGATGTTTCTAATGACGCCGTAAGCGGAGACACGGTACACTTTGCCAGTCTGCGCCATGGATCAGTGCCTGGCATCCATTCGCTTTTTTTTGATTCTCCCGCAGACACCATAGAAATTACCCATACTGCCAGGAACCGGGAAGGTTTTGCTTCCGGCGCAATGGTTGCCGCAGAGTGGCTTGCCGGTTTTGAGGGAGAAAAGCGCCGGGGAATTTTTACCATGGACGATGTTTTAAAAGATTTGCTGCCAAAAGAGGTATGACATGAAAGAATTTAAAGGAGCCTATACGGCGCTTATCACCCCAATGAAGGAAAACGGGGATGTGGACTACGACGGATACCGAAGACTTATCAGCCTTCAGATTGAAAAAGGGATTGACGGTCTTGTACCCCTTGGTACTACCGGAGAAACTCCGACCCTGGACGATTGCGAAGAGGAAAAACTTATCAAAACTGCGGTGGAAGAAAATGCCGGCCGGGTGCCGCTTATCATCGGAGCGGGGTCCAACTCTACAAAGCATATGGAAGGGTATGTAAAACGAGCCAGAGATTTGGGAGCCGATGCGGCTCTGGTGGTAACTCCCTACTATAACAAGCCTAACGATTCGGGATTGTTAAAGCACTTCGAGATCGCCGCCGCTGCGGGGCTGCCCATCATCGTGTACAACATTGCAGGCCGGACCGGGCGGAACATCCCTACGCCGCTGATGGAAAAGATTGCCGCCATTTCGGGAATCGTTGGAGTCAAGGAAGCCTCCGGAGACATTATCCAGATGATGGAAGTGATTGACCGCATTGCCCTGCCCCGGAAAAATTCTTCCAATCCTTTTTATGTACTTTCCGGGGATGATGCTTTTACCCTTCCCCTTCTTGCCCTGGGCGGAGACGGCCTTGTTTCGGTTATCTCGAATCTTGTTCCCGAAAAAATAAAATCCCTGGTCAGCGCATGCCTTTCCGGCAATTTTGAGGAAGGGCGGAGACTTCATTTTGATCTTTTTTCCCTGATGAGAAATGCCTTTGTCGAAACCAACCCGGCTCCAATAAAGACGGCCATGAATTGGGCGGGGCTTCCCGCCGGGCCGGTTCGGCTTCCCCTGGGACCGCTGTCTGAGAGCAGTGAACAAATTCTGCGGAAAACGCTGGAGGGATAACTCATGCCCGGCATTGTTTTTTCCCTGAAAATTTGATATACTTGTTATAAGGAGTGAACCATGCTTGAAGAGAAAGTAAAGATCGCCCTTGACAATGTCCGACCCTCCCTTCAGGCTGATGGCGGGGATGTTGAATTTGTTTCCGTCGGCGAGGACGGAAAAGTATCGGTAAAGCTTACCGGCGCCTGCGGTTCTTGTCCCATGGCTGCCATGACGCTGAAAAACGGCATAGAGAACTATCTTAAAAAAGAAATTCCCGAAGTTACCGCCGTAGTGGGTGTCTAGTTTTTTGCGCAGCCTGCGCTTGCTGGATGTTGTTGTTTTTCTCTTGGCGGTGACGATCACCGTTTTCTGCACTGTTAGCATTTACGGAAAAAGCGGGCCCGCCGTACAGTTTATTATCCAGGGGAAAGGAGAAAACTGGGTCTACCCGGTTGATCAAACTGCTCAAGTGGTAATTAGCGGTCCGCTGGGACAAACGGTTGTTGAATTAAAAGATAAAGAGGCCAGGGTGATTTCCTCCCCCTGCGCCAACCAAACCTGTGTTGCCTCCGGTGCTGTTCATCGCAGGGGTCAATGGATAGCCTGTCTTCCCAATGCTGTCTTTGTGCGGTTAGAAGCTGCCGGCGGAAAAATAGAATATGCAGAAGTTGACGCCGCAGTCTGGTAACACCGGGCATGGAGGATTCGAAGGATTTAGCAGACCCGCCGAATCCACCGGGTTCGTTAACAAAGACCTTGCCCTGCTGAGCGCGTTCTGCTTTTTTCTTTCCGCCTTGGATCATCTTATTCCCAAGCCCTTGCCCTTTATGCGAATAGGCCTGGCAAATCTTCCCCTGTTAATCGCCATGGATATTTTTTCTTCAAAAAGATTTTTTCTTTTGGCGCTGATCAAAATTCTGGGACAAGGCCTGATTACGGGGACGCTTTTTTCCTATGTGGCGTTGTTTTCTCTGGCAGGGACAGCGGTATCCGCTGCTTTTATGTTTTTGCTCCGGCGGCACTGCCGGATCAGCCTGGTTGGGACCGGTATTGCAGGGGCTTTTGTGTCAAATGCCGCTCAGCTTTTTCTGGCCCGGTTTTTTCTGTTTGGCGAAGGGGCCCGCTACCTGGTGCCGCCCTTTCTTGCAATGGGAATTCTCAGCGGCGGCTTTTTGGGTTTTTTTGCCGAAGCCTTTTCTGCTCAATCGCAATGGATCCGTTTTAGGCGGGAATACAGTTCTGCCCCCGGCATAGCAGAAACAGGCGGATCACAAGCTGCTGTAGATGCACCATCCCGGATGATTTCTTTTTGGACCATGGCCCTGGTGTTTTTGGCAGTTCTTTTTCTGGTTGTTCCATACCTCCAAATTCGCACCGCCCTGTTTTTGTTTTTTTGGATTCTGGCACTGAAGGCGGGAAAAAACACCCGGCCGGTTTTCACGGTTGTCAGCATGATGATGATAACCGCCTGCAATCTTTTTCCGCCCTTTGGAAAAATTCTTTTTCAGGCCGGTCCTTTTGTCATTGCCGGCGGGAGTCTTATGCGGGGTCTTCAGAGAGCGGTAACCATGGAAGGACTGATCATGTTTTCCCGGCTGGCTCTGGATTCCATTCCGCCGCTGCCGGGAAAGGCGGGGTCTTTATTGCAGGAAAGTTTCCGCATTTTGGAACGGATGAATAAAATTTTTGAAGCTGATGCTTTTAAACCCAAGGAAAAGAACAGGGGAAAAGGAAAAGCAAGGCTTCTGAAAAAACTGGACAAACTTTTGTGCGAGGCCAGCGGGTGTTCCGGGGAAATTAGGAGGAGCCAATGAATATTGACGAATTGCGGCAAGAAGTAGACGACATCGACGACAAACTGCTGAGTTTGTTTGAACGGCGTATGGAAATCGCCAAAAATATCGGGGAATGCAAAAAAGAGCAGGGACTTCCGGTTAAAGACCGGAAACGGGAACAGAAAATTCTCCATAGATTATGCAAAAAGGCACGTCCGGAATTGGAAGAATATGTCAGGCCGCTGTTTTTGGCTTTGTTTGAGGTGAGCAGCAATTATCAGAATATGCAGGCCAGCGATAATTAACTAACAATACGGTATTGTATATTTTTGTTTTTTTGTATAATTAATAATAATGATGAAAATTATAGAAGCATACAATCTGACGGGTATCATTATCGGGTTGATTACATTCCTCGTCATCGGTCTTTTCCACCCCCTGGTGATCAAGGGAGAATATTATTTCGGGGTAAAATGCTGGCCCTTCTTCCTGCTTTTGGGAATCGGAGGAAGTGTTGCAGCACTGTTGCTGCATAATACCATTGCCTCGACAGCATGCGGTGTCTTTGCCTGCTCGTCCTTTTGGTCGATTGGCGAGCTTTTCACGCAGCGGAAACGGGTCGAAAAAGGATGGTTTCCCAAAAGGGAAAGGGACAATGAAAATTTCAGATAGGGTCCGCAAAATACTTTTTATAATAGCAGGTACCATAACGCTTATACTGGGAACATTGGGCCGCTTTGTGCCGCTGCTCCCAACCACGCCCTTTTATCTGCTGACGGCGTGGCTGTATATGCGGGGTTCCGAAAGAATGTACAACGCTGTCATGCGGAATAAATATTTCGGGCGTATTGTTCGGGATTTTACGATTAACAAATCCATCTCCGTAAGAGCAAAGGTTGTGACACTCATATTGATGTGGGGATCGATTTCGTTTTCGGCAATTTGGGTAGTTCCCAAGATAGCTCCCAATGAAGTTCTCCTGTGGGTGATACGGCTGATTTTGCTTGCCATCGCCATTGGGGTTACCATTCACATCCTTTCATTCAAGACAAAGGAAAAATCCTAAGAACCTTTATTGACAATACACCGGTTTTTATTGTAAATAAATATAACCATGCCGAAAAGAACAGATATCAACACAATATTGATCATCGGGTCGGGGCCCATCATCATCGGTCAGGCCTGCGAATTTGACTATTCAGGAACCCAGGCATGCAAGGCCCTTCGAAGTTTGGGATATAAAATTATACTGGTTAATTCTAACCCCGCCACCATTATGACGGATCCCGTCGTTGCCGATGTTACCTACATTGAGCCTCTCAATGTTACCCGTCTCACCGGGATTATCGCCAAGGAAAGGCCCGATGCGCTGCTGCCCAATTTGGGAGGACAGTCGGGTCTAAACTTAAGCCTTGAACTAAAAAAAGCCGGCGTGCTGGACAAATACAATGTCAAAGTGATCGGCGTTCAATTGGAGGCGATTGAGCGCGGAGAAGATCGTATCGAGTTTAAGAAAACCATGAATATGCTCGGTATAGAGATGCCTGAAAGCCTTGAGGCCCTGTCGGTTGAACAGGCGGAGAAAGCTGCCGACGGACTTGGGTATCCCGTGGTAGTCAGGCCCGCCTATACCATGGGAGGAACCGGCGGCGGTGTAGTGTTCAATAAAGAGGAACTACAGGTTGTTGCCAGCCGGGGAATACAGGCTTCGCTTATCGGGCAGGTCTTAATTGAAGAAAGCGTTCTGGGATGGGAAGAGCTGGAAGTTGAAGTTGTCCGGGACTCAAAAAATCAAATGATTGCGATTTGCATGATCGAAAATATTGACCCCATGGGAGTCCATACGGGCGATTCATTTTGCGCGGCCCCTATGCTTACCATCAGCGATGATCTACAGGGAAGGCTAAGAAAAATTGCATTCAGCATTGTATCGGCCATTGGGGTTATAGGCGGAACTAATGTACAATTCGCCCATGATCCCGTTTCGGACAGAATCGTTATTATCGAAATTAACCCCAGGACATCCCGATCTTCGGCGCTGGCTTCCAAGGCTACGGGTTTCCCCATTGCCTATGTGTCTTCCCTTTTAGCTGCAGGATTGACCCTGGATGAAATTCCTTACTGGAAAGGGGGCACGCTGGAGAAATATACACCCTACGGAGACTACATTGTACTAAAGTTTGCCCGGTGGGCCTTTGAAAAGTTCAGCGGTATCGAAGACAAACTTGGTACCCAGATGAGAGCGGTCGGGGAAGTGATGAGTATTGGGCGGACTTTTAAGGAGACTTTCCAGAAAGCTATTCGCTCGCTGGAAACCGGCAGATATGGCCTTGGATTTGCCAATAATTTCAATAATCTTCGATCAGAGGAATTACTCCAAAAGATAGCTGTCCCCAACAGCGAACGATACTTTGCCATTTACGAAGCGCTGCGCAAAGGGATCAGCGTTGAGGAAATTGTTACTATCACCGGGATCAAAAAATATTTTCTGGAACAGATGAAGGAACTGGTGGAACTGGAAAACGAAATTCTCTCGTATAAAAAACGCGTTCTTCCCGGCGAACTTTTAATGAAAGCGAAGAAAGACGGCTTTGCGGACAGATACCTTTCTGCATTGCTTGAAGTGCCGGAAGAATATATCAGGCTCCACCGAAAAGTTGCCGGCATACAGGAAGAATGGGACAGTGTTCCTGTCAGCGGCGCCGATGCTGAGTATTTTTACTCAACCTATAATGGCCTGGGCAGGATCGGCGGCGAACTGCGGATATCGAGGGAAAAGCGGGGTATCAAGGCGAAAGAAAGCAATCGCAAAAAGGTTATCATCCTTGGAGGCGGGCCCAACAGAATAGGGCAGGGTATTGAGTTTGATTATTGTTGTGTCCACACCGCTTTTGCGCTTCGTGAACTTGGTTTTGAAACGATCATGATAAACTGCAACCCTGAAACGGTTTCCACCGATTATGATACTTCGGATAAACTCTATTTTGAGCCATTGACCGTTGAGGATGTTTTATCGATCTGTCAGCACGAAAAGCCTCTGGGTATTATTGTCCAGTTTGGCGGACAGACGCCGCTCAATATCGCGATGGAACTAAAAAAAGCGGAAGTGCCGATTTTGGGAACTACCCCGGAAGTAATTGCCCTTGCCGAGGACAGGGACCTTTTCAGAAAGATGATGGACAAGATGAATATCCCCATGCCCGAATCGGGAATGGCATGCAATTATGAGGAAGCGGTTAACACGGCGAATAGGATCGGTTACCCCGTCATGGTCAGGCCTTCCTATGTTTTGGGCGGCCGGGCCATGGAAATCGTGTTCGACAATGATCAGCTAAAAAATTATATTCAAATTAACGCCCAGTATATCAGCAGTGAAGCTCCGATACTCATTGACCGTTTTCTGGACAGTGCAATTGAATGTGAGGCGGACGCTTTAGCAGACGGCGGCAGTACCTTTGTGCCGGCTGTCATGGAGCATATAGAGTATGCCGGGATTCATTCAGGAGATTCAGCCTGTGTGATTCCTACAATCAATATAACCGAAGAGCAGATCAAAACGATCCAGGATTATACCCGCAAAATCGCCGGTGAACTGGGCGTTGTGGGACTGATGAACATTCAATACGCGATTCATCAGGGCAAGGTGTATGTCCTGGAATCGAACCCCCGAGCTTCAAGGACGGTTCCGCTTGTTTCGAAGGTATGTAATTTTAACATGGCCAATATTGCCACTAGGCTGATCATGGCGCTGCATACGGGAGAAAAGATTGACCTGCCGGCGATGCGTATGCCGGTGATTCCGTATTACGGCGTTAAAGAGGCAGTGCTGCCCTTTAATATGTTCCCCGAGGTTGATCCGGTTTTAGGACCTGAGATGAGGTCCACCGGCGAGGTTTTGGGTTTATCGGACTCCTTTGGTCTTGCGTTTTACAAGGCATTTGAGGGCAGTAAAACTATTCTCCCTCTTTCCGGATCGGTACTGATTTCGGTGGCTGACAAGGACAGAGAAGAAACAATTGAGGTAGCAAAACAATTCCAGAGTCTTAATTTTAAAATCTTTTCTACCAGGGGAACCCATGCGTATCTGACATCTAAAGGCATAAAAGCGGAGGTTATCAATAAAATACATGAAGGCCGCCCGAATATTGAAGACGCTATAAAAAATCATCATCTGGATGTGATTGTGAACACGCCCAGCGACAGCAAACGCAGTAATGTTGACGACTCGTATATCAGAAAATCAGCTATCAAATGTAATATCCCCTACATAACCACCCTGACTGCTGCACTGGCAGCGGTAAAAGGAATCGCCGAGAAGATAAAAATTCCAAGTGAAAAAGTCTACTCCCTGCAGGAATATCACCTGAAGGAGAACCGGTAGAAAATGCTAAAGGATATTCAGATAGCACAGCAGGCACCGATCAAGCCTATCGAAGAAATCGCCCGCAAAGCGGGCATAGAAGAAAAATACCTTGAACTGTGCGGGAAGACGAAGGCGAAGGTGGATCATCATCTTCTCCTGCAAAACAAGGGGCCCGACGGTAAACTCGTTCTTGTAAGTGCCATTAATCCCACTGCGGCGGGGGAGGGCAAGACCACCACGACAGTGGGGCTTGCGGACGCATTATGTTCTGTTGGAAAAAAGGCAATCGTTGCCCTGAGGGAACCTTCGCTCGGACCGGTCTTTGGAGTAAAGGGCGGCGCCGCGGGGGGCGGAATGGCGCAGGTGATCCCAATGGAAGACATCAATCTCCACTTTACCGGCGATTTCCACGCCATCGGCGCAGCAAACAATCTCCTTGCCACCCTTCTGGATAATCACATTTATCAGGGGAACGCCCTGGGGATTCATCCCAAACGGATCACCTGGAGGCGCTGTATGGATATGAACGATCGCCAGCTGCGCGGGATCGTAAGCGGTCTTGGCAAAGAAACCGACGGCGTTCCCCGGGAGGATGGTTTCGATGTTACCGCCGCTTCGGAGATCATGGCGATCCTTTGCCTGGCTGCGGATATTGGGGACCTTAAACAGCGGCTTGCCCGTATTGTTGTAGGTTACACTTATGATAACAAGCCCGTCCGGGCGGCGGACCTGAATGCCCACGGCGCCCTTGCGGCACTGCTCAAAGACGCTTTCAAACCCAACTTGGTTCAAACCCTGGAGGGAACNCCGGCCTTCATCCATGGCGGACCATTTGCCAACATCGCCCATGGATGCAATTCCCTGATGGCAACCCGCATGGCGCTGCGTTTAGGCGACTATGCGATCACCGAAGCCGGATTCGGCGCTGATCTGGGGGCACAGAAATTTTTCGATATCAAATGCCGCGTCGCCGGTTTGCGCCCCAACGCTGTTGTGCTGGTAGCCACCGCCCGGGCCCTCAAACTTCATGGCGGCGCTGACAAACGGACGCTCCACATGGAAGACCTGGAGGCTCTCACAAGGGGACTTCCCAATCTGCTGCGGCATGTGGACAACATCAAAAACATTTACCATGTACCCGCCGTGGTGGCGATCAACCGTTTTCCCGATGATACAGCGGCGGAGCTAGCACTGATCAAAACAAAATGCCGGGAACAGGGTATCAGTGCCGTGCTTTCAGAGGTGTGGGAAAAGGGCGGCAAGGGAGGAGAATCACTTGCACAGGAAGTCATCCGGCTTTGTGAAGAGCCAAATGACTTTCGTTTCTGTTACGAAGATAACCTGCCCATTCTGGAAAAAATCAGAACCATCGCAGCAAAGATCTACCGTGCCGACGATGTGGTCCTGACTCTGGAGGCGAGTAAACAGGCGCAGCGGCTGGATGCTCTGGGATTTGGATCCCTTCCCGTGTGTATGGCCAAGACACAGTACAGTTTTTCAGATGATGCGGCGCTGCTGGGCGCTCCCGAGGGATTTGTGATCAACATCCGGGCCCTGCGCCTCTCAGCGGGTGCCGGGTTTATCGTGGCGATGACAGGTGAAATCCTAACCATGCCCGGCCTGCCCAGGATATCTGCAGCAGAGATGATCGACATCGATGATCATGGAAAAATATCCGGACTCTTTTAACAATAACAGGACGGTAGAAGATAATGAGTGAACTTGTATTGGTCCTTGATTTTGGCGGTCAGTATAAGGAACTTATCGCCCGGACCATCAGGGAGTTGTCCGTTTATTCGGAAATAAAGCCGGGGTACCTTTCGGCTGGAGAAATCAAAAAACTTAATCCTATTGGCATTATCCTGACAGGGGGGGGTGACAGCGCATACCTTCCCGAATCGCCCAGGTGCGATCCTGAACTGTTCAATCTGGGCATACCCATCCTCGGTATCTGCTACGGGATGCAGATCATGTGCCACATGCTGGGCGGCGAGGCCGCCCCCGGCGGAGACGGTGAATACGGACGTGTTATGGTAACCCCCGCGGAAGCTTCATCAAAATTATTTAACGGTATAAATAAACCATTTATGGCATTGATGCGGCACAGGGATGCTGTAATCCGCCTGCCGGAAAGCTTTTTTGCCGCCGCCTCTACCGCCGTATGTACCGCCGCCTGCGAGAATGCTGTTCAAAAACTTTACGGTGTACAGTTCCACCCGGAAACAAAGCATACATCCGGCGGACGGGAGATAATAAAAAACTTTTTGTATGGCATTTGCGGTGCAGCGGGTGATTACAGGCTGAACGATTACATAGCTACCCAAATCAGAGAAATACAGCAAAAGGTGGGAGAAAAAAAAGTACTCCTCGCCCTTTCCGGCGGGGTTGATTCTTCGGTATGCGCAAGCCTGTTATCCAGGGCCGTACCGGGACAACTTACCTGCATCTTTGTTGATCATGGTTTTATGCGGTTGAATGAAGGTGAAGAAATTGAGGAGGTGTTTTCAAAACGACAGCTCCGTTTTATCCGCGTTAACGCTCAAGAAAGGTTTCTTGCCAAATTGAAGGGTGTCACCGAACCCGAAACAAAGCGAAAACTCATCGGCGGGGAATTTGTCCGCGTTTTTGAAGAAGAAGCAGCAACGCTTGGAAATATCCCGTTTTTGGCCCAGGGAACGATCTACCCTGATATTATCGAATCCGGCGGCAAGTACGGAAATGCGATCAAGAGCCATCACAATGTAGGGGGACTTCCCAAAGACCTTGGTTTTACCGGACTGGTGGAACCTCTGTCGGGGTTTTTTAAAGATGAGGTCCGCGTCCTCGGCAAAAAGCTGGGGTTACCGGCGTTTTTGGTAAACCGTCAGCCCTTTCCGGGACCGGGACTTGCCGTCCGTGTTATGGGCGAAGTTACCAGGGAAAAGCTTGATGTTTTGCGCAGTGCCGACGCTATTCTCCGCGAAGAATTGGATCGCACAAAGAATAGGCCGGATCAATATTTTGCCGTAATGACCAATACCCTGTCTGTGGGAATCAAAGGGGACAACAGAACCTGCGATCCGGTTGTCGCCATCCGGGCGATAATGACCGACGATTTTATGACTTGCGAATATGCACCGTTGCCTCACAGGGTGTTAAACCGCATATCATCGCGGATCGTCTCGGAAATACCCGCCGTCAGCCGCGTCGTCTACGACATTACATCAAAACCCCCGGCCACAGTAGAATGGGAATAAAGCCGGGTTGATTACCAAATTCATTTTTTGATATACTATACACAAAACCAAGGCGGAATGAAATATGTCTTACACAATGAATGTCCTGGAACAGGCAAAGAAGAAAAATCCATACGAACCTGAATTTCATCAAGCAATGACGGAGATACTTACTACGATTCAGCCCTTTGTTGATTCCCATCCGGAATATGAAAAGGCGGGTATCCTTGAGCGTCTGATCGAGCCGGAACGGGTGATCATGTTCAGAGTTCCCTGGGTAGACGATACCGGAAAGGTGCAGGTCAACAAGGGCTGCCGGGTTCAATTCAACAGCGCTATCGGCCCATACAAGGGGGGGCTGCGCTTTCATCCGAGCGTATCCTTAAGCATCATCAAGTTTTTGGGTTTTGAACAGGTTTTTAAAAATTCATTAACCGGACAGCCCATCGGCGGCGGCAAGGGCGGTTCGGACTTTGATCCCAAGGGCAGGTCGGACCGGGAGATCATGGCGTTCTGCCAGAGTTTTATGACCGAACTGTTCCGCCACATCGGGGCCAATACTGACGTGCCCGCCGGAGATATCGGCGTCGGCGGCCGTGAGATCGGATTTATGTACGGCCAATATAAACGCTTAGTGAATAGTTTCGAAGGGGTTTTTACCGGTAAGGGGTTAACCTACGGCGGTTCCCTGGCCCGCAGGGAAGCTACCGGATATGGACTTGTTTATTTAATGGATGAAATGCTCCGCCAGCATGGAAAATCCCTTAAAGACAAAACCGTTGTAGTGTCCGGTTCAGGCAATGTTGCCACCTATGCGGCTGAAAAAGTGCAGCAGTTGGGCGGCAAAGTGGTGGCCCTGTCCGATTCAGCCGGGTTCATCTATGATGCCGGCGGCATTGATCTTTCCGCTGTTAAAAAAATAAAGGAAATAAAGCGCGGCAGGATTTCAGAGTATAAAAATTACCGGCCCGATGCGGTTTATACCGGCGGCAAAGGGATTTGGAACATTTCCTGCGATGTGGCCCTGCCCTGTGCAACACAGAACGAATTAAATGAAGATGATGCGAAAGCGCTTGTTAAAAACGGATGTTTTGCAGTGGGCGAAGGGGCGAATATGCCAGCCACCATGGAAGCCACCGAAGTTTTTTTGCAGAATAAGGTGCTGTTTGCACCGGGCAAGGCGGCCAATGCAGGCGGCGTCGCCACATCAGCGCTGGAGATGAGCCAGAACTCCATGAGGACGGCCTGGTCCTTTGACGAGGTGGATCAAAAACTTAAAAGTATCATGGTTAACATCTACAACAACATCACAGCCGCTGCAAAAGAAGCAAACTGCGAGGATAACTTTGTCACCGGCGCAAACATCGCAGGTTTTAAAAAAATCGCCGATACCATGCTGCTGCAAGGCGTGGTCTAATTTGCCTTTTCTCCAGTCGCTTTGTTAATGTTCCTCAGCCAGGACGCCGGCAAAGGCGGAAAGTTTTTTCCAATGTTCCGGGGTAAGTTTTTGGAGGCTGTCGCTGGGACCGTTCAGGTTTTTCCATGTTTCGGGGATAAGCCGCTGGTGTACCAGGGTCGTTTCGCTTTGGGGCAGGACGGTGATGGTTTGGGCCGCCATGCCGGCCAGGAGAAAACCGGCATCTTCTGAAAAAGGAGTGGGAAGGAGCAGAACCTTTTCCAACCGGGCCTGCCGGGCCGCTTCCAGCGCCCTTCGGCGAAGGGTCCGAACTTTTTGCCGGGCCGTCTCCGCACCGGCGGCGTTTTCATTTTTCAAGAGTTCTACCGCCGTGGTGGAAATGATCAAGGTATCTCCGGTTCCGCATGCATCAAAACTAAAGACAGGACTGTTTCCCAGGCGGTTTTTTTTCAGATACAGCCCCAGGCCGTAGGAACCTTGATGACGAAGGCTTTCGCCCCTAGAAAGTTCCTCTCCGTCGGTAAAAATAAACAGTACCGGGGCGCCTGTGTTTGGGGATTTTAGTATGCGGTGCGCCGTTTCTATCAGCTGAAAAACCGCCGCTCCATTGTCGTTGGCGCCGGGACTTTGGGGGGTCCTGTCGTAGTGGGCGGTAAATATACCCGATAAAGCACCCTGTACCGGAAGGGCCGGTACGGCGATATGCCGCTTCCCTTCGATTTTCAGTATTTGCCAAGGGAGAGAACATTCATTAAGAACGGAACAAAGCAGGGTAAAACGATCCGCCTCGGGAGAAATAAATTCAGCAAAACGGCGGTAGGGCGCCTTACTGAACAGATCATCCTTTTGCAAGGTGCTGCACTTTTACCGCCCGGAAAGCGGCAGCCGGAGAGGCGAGTTGTTCCTGGGCGGCAATAAGGAGTAATTCCCGGCTCCCCGCCCGGTGGGTTAATTCCATGATTCCATAAACCGATGCGGCGCTTAGTTCCAGGGCGGTCTTGATGTCAGCGGTTTCAAGATACCGGGAGAGGAAAACCGATGCGGCCAGATCCCCTGAACCCGCCATGGAGGCAAGAGTTTCAAAGCGCAGTTCCGGAGTGTTTATCCGGTACACATCTTTTCCGTCGGAGACGAGCATGCCGATTTCCGGGCCGCCCGCCGCTTCTTTTTCCATTTCACGAATTTTCAGGCTGGTAACAAGGATGATCCGGGGGCCTGCGCCGTGAAGCCGTTCCACCGCTTCCAAAACATCTTCAAGGGCGGCTGTTTCACCTGGTTCCATTCCCGTAAGGGCAAAAAGTTCAAATTGATTGGGAGTTGCAATATCCGCCAAGGGGATAACTTCGTTCTTAAAAATGCCAGGAATTTCGGGCTTAACATAAAAACCCCGGCCCACATCTCCCATAACCGGATCGCAGCAATAGAGGGCTCCCGGCGCATGGGAGCGGACTTTCTTTACAGCAGCGATAATTGCCCGGCCTGTGGCGGGGTCCCCCAGATAACCGGAAAGAACTGCTTCGCAGTGCTTAAGGACATCCCGTTCTTCCAGGCCCAGAACCAGTTCTTCCACCAAAGAGGGACTCAAGGCTTCTCCCCGCCAGGCCTTGTATCCGGTATGGTTCGAAAATTCAACCGTATTGATCGCCCAAACCTCTCTGCCCACGCGCTGAAGGGGAAAAACCGCTGCGCTGTTTCCTGCATGGCCGTAAACTACATGAGATTGAATGGAAAGAACCGGCACCTTATCCTCTTTGTCCAGAATACCGGAGAAAAAAGGTTTAATCAAGGTAACAATCTACATTTTGCCTCAAATTGGACCGATAATAGTACAAACTGCTTGTGCAAATTGTTAATATTGTGTATAATTCAAGAGGTTTTTTCTTGATCTCCATGAAAAAACTTCTGGGATTTGGGGGGTACCAGAATGGGTGATGATGATGGCCTGGATCTTGGCGGTGATGATGTATCTGGCGTAGATACCGGTTCAAAAAAAGGCGGAGGACTCGGCGGCTTATTGCCGAATTTGCTTAAATTCGTTGCCATAGGTTTGGGAGCCCTTATTTTTATCGTTACTGTAGCGGTAATAACCTATAAAATTCTCAGCGGCCGGGGTGAAACCCAAACAGTAATGGATCCTACCTCCGAATATATTGGCATCAGGCCCCAGTACGCCACCTTTTCCCTTATTGGTCAATTTAATACCCGGACCAGGGATCAGACCCATACGGTGGTGGTGGATATGCTCATTGAATATGATCTGAATAACAACGCTGCCCAGACAGAACTTACCGGACGGGTAAACCAACTTCGGGATTTTACCAGGAATTACTTTGCCAGCAAATATTTTTCTGAACTTGTCCCTGAAAACGAGGAAAAACTTAAACAGGAAATACGGGAAATCCTTAATAACCGGTACCTGGATACCGCAAAAGTCCGGGGAGTTTTGTTTAATAAACTGGATGTAATGGAGTTGTAATTGACAGAGGTTCTGTCCCAGGACGAAATAGACCAGCTCTTAACCGCCATTAATGCCGGGGATACGGAACCGGAGGTCTTTAGACCCACCGCCGATACCCGAAAAATCAAGATTTACGATTTTAAGCGGCCCGACAAGTTCTCCAAGGAACA
>JGI24704J35079_10000032_pt1 | contig 67561 bp, 42 predicted proteins | sample TergutNt197P3_FD_35079 | JGI IMG/M metagenome (IMG submission 35079)
TTCCTTTCTGTACAACACTGCGCGTTCTCTATATTTTTTATCATAACTCATGTCTCTATTTTATCATGCTTTTAGACTTTTTTCAACTTATATTACTATAAATGTACTTTATGTTTTATCTCGTAGGGTTTTTGAATAGCGTCAGGCGAAAGGTTTCCTACGTAAAAATCAATGCTTGCGTCAGGATTAACCTTTTTCGCGACAGACAAGTGAATCATTGAAACCGGCATAATTTGACCTCCTGCACAAAATATAAATTTTATTCGCAATCTGCGAAAATTCAAACGCCGAATATTATGCTTATAATCGGGTGTTACTTTATATATGAATGAACTTTATTGTAAGAATCATTTTTTAAATTTATCACAACAGGACCTTTAATGAATATCGGCTCATCACTGTTTTCGTCTTTCAGCATAATAAAATGGCTGCATAATATCATATTATCAGTCTTAATCATATTCATAGGGTCATATCCACAAATAGTAAAATCCCCATCTGTTTTGTCTTTATGCGTTTTGAAAAAATCATCAAATCTTATTTTTTTATCGTTTACGTATTTTGTTGTTTGATTCAATAAATCATTAATATCAAAATCAATCAAAGGTTTTTTTGCCTTTGAATTTTCCGACATAATAGAAAAGAGAGGGCTATCTTTTGTACCTATTTTATGACATATATTTATTCTTATTTCCGATAATAGTGTGCAAAAGACAGCTCCGCTGCAATATAACATTCTTCTTATATCGAAAAAGCGACTGTCAAGTATTTTAAGATTATCGACATATCCATTGATTCTTTTGATATATTTTTCATGCGAAATCTGTTTCAGTGCCATACTCCCTGCATATTCAGCTATTCCTTCAATGGTTTCCGTATAATATTCCTGCTTGATTATATCGCCGATAAAATTTTCCCTGTATTTCCGCGCTGATAAAAATTTTTTAAAATAAGATTTTTTCGCGTTAATATTTTCACTTATAAAAGCATTAACTAAAAGCAGGTTTTCGCTATGCTTAACAATATAATTTTCTCTATTATCAGGATAATTCAGCATAATTAAATCGTCGGGGTATCTACTCTCTTTATGTTGTCTTTGAAAAGCGTGGAACATCTCATGCACCAAATCTGCGGTTAATATTTGCGAATCTTCTTCAAACGGATTTTCAACGTGCCAGATTGCTATAAATTCACCATTATATTCAATACTTGTGTTTCCTAAAAAACGTCGGTCATAAGGTATGATTTCGTCTTTAAGATAAACATTGTCTTTGTTGTATAAAGCAAAATTAAACTTTGAAAATCCTGTCCAAATTTTATCGAAATCTACATTCTCAATTATTTTATCGACTGTTTTATATAATTCACGCATTTCAACCCCCCGCTAATATAAATTATATTCGTTTAGTTTAAAATATTTTTATATACCTACAAATGCTTATTTTGTTGTGTTTATAAAAGCATTTTCATTTATTTTACATTCTTCAAAAAAAACATCATTTTCGATATCCTTTATATACTGCCCAAAATCAAAATAAATGTCAAAGAGTTCATTATATACGACCGCTGTAAAATTTTTAGAAGGATAATAGCCCAAATGCCAGCTCAACGCTTCGATTTGCCTGTACCGCATAAACAACATAATCTTTTTGAGCCAGAAATCACTCAATGAATTCTCTTCGTTATAACCGGACATAAAGTTTTTAATGAGTTCCAGCGCCAAGCCGTTTTTTTCGCTGCCGTCGTCCGGTAAGTCCCACCAAATGGCGTGGTACAGGGCGACGCCGATGTCATGCGCGAAGAACCCGTAATTACAGCTGTCGAAATCAAGCACGCTGATGTCATTTTCGTTAATCAAAAAATTTAGCTGCTGCATATCGGCATGGATGAGTCCGTATGAATCCGAGTCTTTCGGCAGCGAAGATATTTCGTTTTGTATGCGAGACATCTTTTGGTGAACTAAGGGGCGGGCGACATAATTACCGAGCGGGCTGAAATTTTCTTCCGACCGCCGGCGTTTGGGTAGTTCTTCGGGCGGCTGGTAGCTTTTGGTCAGGCGGTGCATACGCCCCATAGTTCTGCCCCAATTAAAATATGTTTTATCCGTCATTACCGAATGGTCGCCTCTTTTCCATTTGACACCCGGCAGTTCGCGGAACATACAAATCGGGCAGAGTTCGCCGTCGTCTTGAAATGTTTCAATCAATCTGCCGTTGCTTGAAATCACCGATTCAGGAACCGTTATGCCGTTTTTTAAATATTCTATCCAATGGATTTCCGCCGATACATCATCGAATCCACTCGAAGAAATGCGCAGGTAGAAGTTTTTCCCGTCTTTTCGGAGTTTATAAACTTTGTTCGTGCCACTGTTTATGCTTTCGATATTGTTAAGGTCGAAGCCGTAACATTCTGAGGCATATCCCAATACCTTATCTACAAACATTTTTTATCCCCTTTGATTTGTTGAATTGCTGATAAATTTAAACTATATAAATTTCAATGATAGATTAATAAATGGATCATAGGGACACAGCGTGCTGTGTCCCTACACGCAAATATTATATTGGTATTAAAATTTATACAATCAACATATCTTCTATTTCTTTATTTTTCTTTTTTCGCCTATGCGAACCAAAAATAACTGCTATTTTCAATTTTGTTATCCTCGTATATTATATAAAATTACTCTGCTATTCTCTTAATAGGTAACAGCAAATCAGTCTGATAACCGTCCCACCTTTTAGTATCTTCCGCGTAGTTTGATATGAAATTATAAAAATTTAACGTTTCCTCAAACGATGGTCGTTCATCATCAGCAAATTCGTAGTTTTCACTTGCATTAATCCATTTGGCGAGAAAAAGTATGTCCTCAACACCTTTCTCAAAACCCCTTCCTAATACACGTGAGGCGTATAAGCCTCCCTCAAAAGTCTTTTTTGTTAAAGGCGCAGGCACTTCCATATCATCTGGAATGGATACCCATGCCTCGAAACCTGTTGAGTTTTCCAGAAAATTTACTCTTATAACATCTGGAATGTCTGCCAATGACTTGGCTTCTTTTGCTTTTTCCATAATTTCTCTTACATCATGCACGTCTTTTAAAACTTCTTTGGAAAAGGAAAAGTTATGAGCATCCAGCAATCTGGCATCAGGTTTGATTTTTAAGAGTCCGGTTTCCCTTACAAATTTCTCTACCCTAAGCAAATTGGCTTGATAGTCTTTTATCTCGTTTCCCTCGCTCACCAAACAGTGAAAGGCAGCTATTGTCATTGGCGGCAGGTAAACTATCCGAACGTCGCTGTCCTTTAACTTGTTTAGAGTTTCATACGCTTTGTTTAAATCTTCCATTGTTTCCATTGTTGCATTCCCCTTTACATTATTAATTTTGTTTTCGGAAAATGAAAGGGAACTCATTACATCAAGCATGGTTTTTTCATTCAATATATCAAGTTTCAAATGTATGTTTACTTTTGCCTCCAACTCAGCAACCAAGCGTAACAGTATCGACTTGATAGTTGATAAAGCCGTTATCTGCTCGTCAAGTTCAGCGATGTTTTGCTTGAAAATCTCGATGATTTCTATGGCGTTTGGATTGTTTAGTATGTCTTTTATTTGCTTCACTGGGATTTGCAGTTTACGCAGGACGATGATTTGCTGTAGACGTCTTACAGCCGTTTCATCATATACTCTGTGCGATGAATTTTCTTTGCGTAAACTTTCTATCAGCCCGATTTCTTCATAATAAGACAATGTTTGCCTCGAAATACCGTAGTCCAACGAAACCTGCCTTATGCTTATTAATTCCATGTTTGTTCCTCCTTTCTGTTTCCTTGATTACAATATACAACGTAAAGCGGTCTGCGATTCAACGACTATTTTGTGAACAAAATATAAATTTTCTACATTATTTTAAAATATTTTTACATACATATAAATACTTATAACACGAAGTTTTAGATAGTTAAATCTGTTTCTGTATTATCAGGGTCTTCAAACAAATTCAAGCATTTATTGAGTATGCCCTCGTCAATGTAATAATTTACGCCGTTTCTTATATTATTCCTTTTCTCAACGTTATTTTTAATGGTGTATTAACGTAGTGAATTTCAATGTCAATATTTCTTTTTTTGAAAAACAGCCTTATATCATACCGCTCCTTGCGCGTCCAAAGTCCAAAGTCAAGAATGACATTAGTTCCGGCGTTGATTATATTTTCAGCCATTTGATATAGGTAAATCCTGACTTTTTCAAAAATTTCATCATGGTTATCCCCCAAATTTCCATCGAAAAGCGTTAATAAAACAATATCAGGATTCAACACAACCGCGTTATTATTTTTACGTATTTTTTCAGCGTATGTGCTCTTTCCACTGCAAATTTTCCCACATAAGGCAATTATTTTTGCCACTTCCATACCCCCTTAATATTTAGATTTCATTTTACAATCGTTGACAACCCGGGCAAAAATACATTTTTGTTGCTCCGGTTTTGATACCGTGTGTCGATTTTATTTATATCAACATCATATATTTTCAATACCCATAGTTGTCATAACAATTCTAACGCTTTTCTGAAACATTCGACCGCCGTTTTGTCAAGTTCCTTGACGATTTTTATGAACGGTATCTTACTTTCTCTCACTTCGCGCTTAACAAGGTCTGCCGGATTGTCAACAAATTTACAGTCATGAAATCCCGGCTTGTTTCTTATCATCAACGTAATCAGCCAGTCAAGCATACTGTAATATTCACACGCTTCTTTTATCAGATTTCCCGCTTCGCTTGCGTCCATATGCTTTCTGAGCCATGGCGCCGCAAAACAATTTTTGTAGAAACCGGATAACAATAATCCAACGCTGGTATATGACCGGTCCATTTCCCCGTAAAACTCGTTTTGTCTGTCATCAGGAGGGCAAGCGTCGCCAAGCACGGCGGTTTCCCAGAAGCTATCGTCTTCGAGTACCCCTATCATCGTATCGTAAGAAGCCAATCCGTACGGCACGGTAATATCATAAAACTGTGTGGTTTTCTGTTCTGAAATTTCCACTGCCGCTTTCAGACAATGCCTGATAATCTCTTTGCCCTTGATTGCCGGAGCTATCTTTTCTTCGATAACCACAATTCCGTAGCAGCAGTCATACCATTCCGTCGTGCGCTGATACCCTGTCTCTTCGTCGATAGTAACATTGTCGTCCCAGTATGAACGCAGGTATAACACATCAGCGCCGTTTTCATATCCGAGGATTGCACAGGCAAACGGATAGCTATTTGTAAATCCGAACCCGAGAACGGGAAATCCTTTGTCAATGCTTGAAATAATCTGGTTTTTGTAAAATTCCTTTGAGCGCATTTTAGGGGTATTGTGCGTGTCGCTGTCGCGGTAAATCGAAATTTTGTAGCCGAGTGCGTCGAAAGTCCTCTTTACCATATTGTCGTCTGTGATAATACAATCGTTAGGTGCGCCGGGGTACCATGTATAGGCAAACCCAAGTCCGCTTATCACTCCCGTAATTCCACTCTCCCAGTTTTCGTTCAATGCGTCCATACACGCCGTAACTACGCCTGCATACGGATTCGCTGAAAATCCCCACCCGATTTCGCGTACGTCCTTAATGACCTTTTTCTCTTTGTTCTGCTCTGTTTTCATTGATAATTCTCCTCCATGTATTTTTATTTGTATTGAAAGCCTGCCGTATTTGTTATATACGCCGAACTTCCTTGTTGCAGACGGCGGATAACCATGAAATGACTGGTAAGCGCGAGTAAATGCTTCGGGCGATTCGTAATTGTACTTCATCGCAAGGTCTATAACTTTGATGTCGCTTTTCATCAGTTCCTCAGCCGCGAGCGTCATTCGTCTGCGTCTTACATACTCGGACACATTGATGTCCGTTACGAACAGAAACAACCGCTGGAATTTATTGAGAGAACAATAGGTTATGCGAGCCGCTTTTTTGTAGTCTATCTTCTCTGTCAGGTTATCCTCGATATATTCGATTGCTTCGTTTATCTTTTCCGACCAGTTCATGTAATCTCCTCCCTTCATGAAATGATTATATCACGTACGAAAACAAAATACCTTGCAGAATATTTACCTTACTGCCTTGATTGAATTTTCATGCGTAAGCGCAATGGCGCAAATCGAATATACGGGGATTTGTTTAGATATTCCGCGCTGGAATATGCTGCTTGCGGAAACTGTGAGAGAACGCGACGAATCATTGGAGATATTATATACATACACGGAAAAACCAACTGTGCAGGTGAACATATTCGGTGAAGAGGAAGTTTCGGGACATAATTTTGACAGCAATCCTTTTGTGTTGTATTTACTTCACCAAAACGGCATACAAACACATTCCACATCAAAATATGATTTAGCTCCATATACGAATCACCCACTGGTGAAAGCGATAACGGCTTACCGCAAATCTGCTAAATTATTATCAAGTTTCCTCTATCCTATGCCCGGTATGATACACCCAAAAACAGAACGACTTCACCCGAAGTACGGGCAGAACGGAGCGTGGAGCGGACGTATGGCCTGTTGGGGTCCGAATATACAGCAGATACCGCGTTCCGCGAAGTTCAGGACGTGTTTCATAGCCCCGCCCGGACGAAAACTCATCGTCGCGGATTATTCGCAGATTGAATTACGCGTTGCCGCAGAAATAACTCATGATTTCAAAATGATGGGGGCTTACAAGAACGGAGATGATCTGCACAGGCTGACAGCTTCGTTGGTGCTTAACAAAGATATGGATTCAATTACGCCGCAGGAACGTCAGGCTGCAAAAGCCGTAAATTTCGGGCTTATATACGCGATGGGAGCGGCAGGGCTGAGACAGTACGCCGAACAGTCATACGGAGCGGAAATGACGCTTGAGCAGGCGAAGGAATTCAGACGCCGTTTTTTCACGGCATATACGGGAATAGAAAAATGGCATCACGGCTTAAAAAGAGAACCGCCGAAAGAGAGCAGGACATTGACGGGTCGAAAATTTACGTTTTCAGAAAACGCGGGGCTGGCAATTCTGAGCAATACACCAGTACAGGGTACTGCGGCTGACATTGTAAAAAAAGCTCTGGGGTTACTGATCAGCCGATTAAAAGGCGCGGACACGCATATAGTAGGAGTTGTGCATGATGAAATCTTACTGGAATCATCAGACGAAAAAGCAGACGAAACGGCTGAACTGTTGAAGTCAACGATGGAGGAAGCGGGTAATTCTATTTTGAAGTATATCCCATGTCAAGCAGATGTAAGCGTTTCCCAAAACTGGGCTAAATATTGATTATATAACGCATAAGGAGCGTGTAACATGAAAACAGTAGATATATTGGAAACGGAGTAATTTTTTTTGCGCTCAGGTCTGTTTTCCGTATTTAAAATTAGTTTTATGTTTTTTCCGATTGATGTTATTTTTCTTTGCGTATTTCCATGCTGTACTTCCTCGTGGGGTACGGATAATTAAGTTTGGGCAGTCTTTAAAAGTATCGGCGCCAATACTTGTTACGCTTTCCGGGATGATAATACTATTCAGCGAATAGCAATAACGGAAAGCTTCCTTACCAATACTAACGACGCTTTGGGGAATTGTTATATCAATCAGGGCTTTGCACTTAAAAAAAGCAAATTCACAAATGTTCGTGACACTTTCCGGAATAGTAATATGCGGCAATGATTCACACACACTTATTGCCCAGTCATCAATACAAGTGATGTTTTCCGGAATATTGATATTGGTTAATGAACTGCAATTATTAAAAGCTTCTTTTCCAATACTCTTGACGCTTTCAGGAATAGCGATGCTTTTGAGTGCTCTGCAAAAACTAAAAGCTCCGAAACCGATTTTTGTAACGCTATCAGGGATGGTAACACTAGTCAGGGATTCACATTCTTGAAAAGCATTATCGTTAATTTCAGTAACGCTGCCGGGAATGACGATCCCGGTCAAAGACATGCATTTCATAAAAGCCCCGGCGCCAATATTTGTGACATTTTCCGGAATGTTGATACTGGTTAAGGACTTACATCCATTAAAGGCCCCGTTGCCAATATTTGTGACGCCTTCCGGTATGGTAATATTATTCAATGATTTACATTTATAATAAGCTCTATCGCCAATGCTTGTGACGTTTTCCGGTATGTTGATACCGGTCAGGGATTCACATTCTCTAAAGATTTCGCTGTTGATTCTGGTTACATTTTCGGGAATTATAATATTGTTTAATGATACACAACCATAGAAAACTCCATCTCCAATGTCTGTGACGCTTTCAGGTATGGTAACACTATTTAGGGATTTACATTTATAGAAAGCCCTGTTGCCAATATTTTTTACGCCTTCCGGTATGATAACGCTGCTTAGGGATTTAGATTCATATAAAGTGTTATTAAAAGCTTTTGAACCAATACTCGAAACCTGAAACGGAGGATTAAAAAACGTTTTTGGTATAATCACATGCGGGAAACCTGTTGGGTGAAATGCTGTCATCTCAACAGAATCGTCCAAATTTTTTATATCAAAGCCTCTGGGATGTCCCAAATCGCACCCAAACTGACGCAAACTTTCCCGTATCTTCCCTGTAAATTCCCTATCCGTACTCAGGTTTTGGAGTATAGCGAGGCGGTCATGTAGTTTAGCCCTGATTTCTCCGGGCCAATCGGTGTAATCCCTTAAAAAAACCTGAATGATTCGGGTCGGAGCTATTTCGACGGCTTGTTTCAAAATATCCATTGCCGGTTTTGATTTTGCGGTATGTTCCGAAAAAAATGCCAGCATGCATTGACATTCCTCTACTGTCTTTTTCTCCAGTGTTTTTTTATAATATATATTAAACCCTTCCCAGTATAATTCAATCAATAACTTTTGGATATACTGTAAATCTTCTTCCGCGCAACATACAAAGGCGCGAGGTTTTTCATCGCATTGAGGGATTTCCGGAAAATGGGGCTGTACCGGTTCGGTTTCCTCTGTTTTAAGGCCCGGTATTTGTACTTGATTGGGGGAACCTTTGCCCCGTATGCGCATATACATCGGGGTATCGTCAAAAGCAGTAGTCGCAATATATATAACGTTCTCAGGGATTTTTATATCCGTCAATGATTTACATTCGCTGAAAGCAAATCTGCCAATCCCTGTGACGCTCTCCGGAATAGTAACGCTGGTTAGCGAAGCACATTTATTAAAAGCAGCCCTGCCAATGATTTCAACGCCTTCCGGAATGATAATACTGGTCAGCGATGTGCAATTTGTAAAAGTCTCCGCGTCAATGATAGCGACACTCTTAGGAATGGTGACGTTTATCAGAGATTTACATCTATTAAAAGCACCCTTGTCGATAATCGTGACGCTATCGGGAATTGTGATACTGGTCAATGATTCGCACTCAATAAAAGCGTTTTCGCCAATGCTCGTGACGCTGTCGGGTATAATAATCCCAGTTAGTGATTTGCAGCATCTAAAAGTCGTATTGCCAATTCTAACGACATTCTTTGAAATTGTAATATTTTTCAACGATTCGCATTCATTAAAAGCCCAGTCGCCAATACTTACGACGCTATCGGGTATATTGATACTTTTTAATGATGTGCATTCGCTAAAAACCCAGTCGCCGATACTTACGACGCCTTCCGGCATGGTAACGCCGGTCAGGGATTTACAATCCCTAAAAGCCCCGTTGCCAATATTTTTTACGCTGTCCGGAAGGTTATAGTGCGGCGCAGTGCTATTTTCAGGATAATGATAAAATTTTGTTTTGCTTGCATTAAAAACCGGACCCAGTCGAGTGCATTCTGTAAAAGTATGGTCGCCTATGCTTTTGACGGTATCAGGAATTATGATATTGGTTAGTGAAGCACAACCTGTAAAAGCCCAATCGTCAATACTTGTGACATTGTCTGGGATTATGACATTGGTTAATGATTCGCATTTATTAAAAGCTCCCCAACCGATACTGGTGACGTTTTCAGGGATGTCGATACTTGTCAGCGATTTGCAATAAATAAAAGTTTCTTTTCCAATACTCGTGACGCTTTCAGGAATTTTGATAGCAGTCAGCGATTTGCAATAACTGAACGCGCCGTAATTAATATTCGTGACGCCTTCCGGGATATTAATACTGGTTAATAAATTACACCATTGAAAAGCTTCGTTCCCGATTTCAATAATGCTGTTAGGGATTGTGATTTTGGTTATAGTTTGGCAGTAACTAAAAGCCTTGTCCCCAATACTTATAACGCTAAACTCCATGCTTCCGCCCGGCGAATAAACAATGGGAGGAATTACAACTTCGGTTTCGTTTCCTACATACTTGATTATTGCGATTCCGCCATCACGCACTGCAATATTAAACCCCGGCATTTCCGGCGGCAACACAACGTCATAAATTACATTTTGCCTGATAGCGGGAGGCACGGCTTCGCGTATTTCATTTCGGGGTAATCTTTCGGCGGCTATACGCCCTAACAATTCTTCCCGCCCAACCGCAGGTTCCCCCGTCCACGGCGTATTTTCCAATAATACCGGAATGACCGGGACCCCCAATTGCCGGGCGTATTCCAGTTCATAATTCATCACAAATGGACGATCCAAACAGCGGTTGGTAAGCATCAGTACAAACACCGCGCAGCGGTTCACATGGTCGGCAATCACGGGCAGATAACGTTCAGTAGTTTTGATTCCCTCGTCGTACCATAAATCCCAGCCGGATTCGTATAATTTTTTGATAATAGGGTAAACCCGTTCAGAATCATCGTGAGCGTAGCTGATAAATATATACGGCTCATCGCCCTCGTAAGCCTCGCAGGGCTTTTCGCAAACCTGCGGTGTAGACGGAGTGTAAGGAGGGTAGTCCGGCGTAAATTGTTCCAATGCGACTGCAAGTCCATTTGCCGTAGTGCCGGAATGTTTTGCCGTGAGCATTTCCAGCGCGGCAAGTAGTTGCCGCCGGTCCTGTCCTATGTTTTGATTATCATGATTTCTATCAGCAAAACTGTCCAGCCATACCGGAAGAAACGGCTTACGCACGATAACGGCGGCATAAGCGAATTCTTCCAGCATCAGAATATCGTCATTTGCGTAATTTTTACTTAAAAAAACAATCAACATATCGCATTGCTGAATCAATTGCGAAACAGAATCGTTGTTTTCATCAATTCGCTTAGTTATATTTTTATATCCTGCCGTTTTTATTTGTTCTATCGCAGGCATTACGAGATTTTTATCATTCGGGTGATAACCCGCATAAATTTTTGGGGTTCCTGATAACATAAAAGCTCACCTTTTTTATTCTACGCTTTATATAGCATAATCTCACTCATAAGCAGGCTCCGAGCACTGGCGGCACGGTATGGTCCGTCTAAAAACAAGAGTCGTTCAATGGAGCATTTTAGACTTGTGAACCGCTATGCCGTTGATGCCGCTGACCGAGACAATAATATCTGCGATGTTCAACAGCCACAGGTCAAATCTATTGTTTTTTAATTAGCACTGCAAATTATTTTATGAATATATTATAATCCAGATAGGATTAATTGTCAACGCTCAAGGCAAATTTTATTATAAAATATCTTGACGATTTATATACTTGATTTATGTACTTCGTGATATAATCACGTTACAAAAAAACGGTGCCATACCAGCACCGCCATATTTTTTTATTTTACCGTTGTTCGTTTATACGCAATCATTCTTGAATATCATTTGTGCCTTTTTACCATGGCATACACGGGAATAGAAAAATGGTATAGCTGATATAGAAAAACAAATACAAAATATTATGGTAAACAGGAATTATAAAAATTAACAAAGCGTTCGGGATTTAACATGACATACTGCTGTCATATTTTTTATATTATAATTTAAGAGATATTAAATTATATTTTGGGGGATATATACATGAAAAATCTTGATTTTGCTTACCCGTTCACAGGTTTCAGCAGCCTGAATTTTCTCAACTGCTTCACAAGTTTGTATATGCATCTGGAGAAATATGCCGAATTATATGATTCTAACTGCAAAGAATTTTGCTGTTACTGCGGAATGTGCGACACTCCGTGGGCGGGAGTACAGACACGGTTGTTTTTTTTGTTCGATACCGTTTCGGGCAGAAATGTCGCGCAAAACAAATGGGGGAATGAACAAAGCGACATATTTAAAGAAATCTACGAAACCGACGAAACAATAGATTTCATATTCGGATTTACCGGGTACGGCTACGAAAAGCATACAGAAAACATCGCAGGTAAAATCCGCGCAAGCATAGACGACGGAATCCCCGCGCTTGTCAGGCTTAAAGATTCCGGTAACGATACTTTCAGAATTATTACCGGATATGACGGCGATAATTTTATACAGGCAAGACCCGGCGGCGGACACAAAATCCCCGACGAAGAACCAACGCTTGAAAAGATAACCGATTTTTATCAGGTTACCGGAAAAACCGAACGAAAATATACGCTAATCGACGGATTAAAGCGTATTAAGCGGGTTTTTGAATTTAACCGAGACACAAAACTATGGGACGAATACATCAACGAATTTCAATATAATCACGGTCATACTGAAAGTGCGGAGGAAATACAACGACGCTTTAACACGGCAAGAGACGCCATGGTTTGGAACTGTCATAATTTTGGCATGGCTATGGGGGTCATAGCAAACTACGAAAGAGTGCCGAAACAGTTAGAAAATTGGATATGGGACGAGTGGAAAAACCCTGTCTTGCTGGCTCCTTTCAATGATATTGGCTATGTTTGCGACTTATCGCATACGCGTCAATGGCAGATACACGCATTGGCAAAAGTATGCGTCAAATCGCCGGGGGAACGTCATGACGGACATACCGAATGGGGTTTATTCGAGTGCGCCGTAGATGCGTTGAGATTTATCAAAGAATATGACGATGTGATATATAATTCTGTTTGTGCGATGATTGAGCTTTTGGAAAAAGAGGTATAAAGAGGAGGGAAAAGATATGAGTTTGGCAGAGTGTGTAATAACGGCCAATCAATTAAACGAATCTGTAAAAGGCAAAACTATAATAAAAGTTATCGCGAATCAAAATCCGCATACTTTTGTATGGTTCGCTCTTGAACCCGCGTATGCTTTTTGCGACGCTTATCACAGCAACGAATTTGCCATGCAGTATGACAAATATCTGACAGGGCAAACAATAAAAAAAGCCGCCGCCGTTCTGGGCGGGTACAGCGCGTACACATTCATGTATATCGGCGACCGCGCGCTCATGTTTCACGTTTTAACGACGTTATACCATGAAAAAGATAAAAAAAGACCGAAACGCCATCAGCTTTTACTTGAACTTGACGATGGTACGGCGTTGTCTTTTTGCGGTTCACTCGGCGGTCCGTTGTTTCTGTTCGAAATTGACGAAAACGGCAGTGCATTAGAATACGCGAGCAATTTTCCATCGATTTTGTCAGATTATTTTTCACTTGAATTTTTCATGAATCTGATAAAAAATACGCCGCTGAGAAGTATGTCGGCGAAGGAATTTCTGGCGACGAAAAACCGCATATCCGGACTTGACAACGGCATATTGCACGAAATATTATGGGAAGCGGAAGTCAACCCCAAAACTAAAATGGTCAGTTTGAAAGAAACTGATTTTATCAGGATATACAACGCAGTCAAAAAAGTATTTCCTGCGGTCATTTCCTGCGGCGGCAAAGATACAGACAAAGACTTATACGGAAACCCCGGCAGATATAAAACCCACGTGAGCAAAAATACATTAGGTACGCCGTGCGAACGGTGCGGCGGGATAGTGGCGAAAGAAGCGTTTCTCGGCGGCGCGGTATATTATTGCCCGCAATGCCAGCCGCATATAAAAACTTAACGAGGAAATTATTTATATTACGGAGGGAATCACAAATGAGCAAATTGCATAATATGAGAGGAATTGAAATCAAAAAATTTCGTGCGGTTTCGTCGGGATTAAAAACTCTGAACGATCTTTTTGGAGAGAATGGATTTTGTGCTGTGTGGGAAAATCAGCACCGCCATTTGCTGAAAGAACATATGTATGAACCCACAGCTTTTTTATGGCATGAAGATGAAAATATAACATGGGACAGTGGGAAAAACATCTTTGTGCTGGCGATAAAAGATGAAGTCACGGAAGCCGACGTTGCGCCTTACGAAATAATCGAGTTTCCGGGCGGTATATTTTTAGTCGCAACAGGAGACGAAAGCAATAACGACGACTTAAATGAAACGATAAACTGCATGATGAATTGGATAGAAACCAGCGATGTATTTGAATACGGAGATTTTCCCAAGAGCGGAATGTGCAATATGCCAAACCCCGACGGCGTTTTTGATAAATCGCTTGGTATAGCCCAGCAGCAAATTTATTTACCGTTAAAATTTCGCAAAAAATAATTAATAATATTCAAAATAAAAAGTCCCGGCAGAAACAACAATTAAGCTGTTTTAGCCGGGTATTTTATATGCTATGATTACAAAAGTCATAATCCGGTTCCTTCCGAGACATAATCTGACTATGGAAATCTCTCGAATAATAAGTTCTTGTTCATTTTTTACCCCTATATATTTATTTTTTACATATAGCATTAATGATTTTATCAATCCAAAAATTCTAATTTAATACCGCCGCTCAAATCGTATTCATATACGCAGCCAAGCCTGTCCCGCGCCCCTATAGCGAGTTTGGTATCGTCAAAAGATAATGCTATACAACATGGTTCGCAACTTGCGCCAAGTCCGCCGATACTTTGGGGATTGTTGGTATATACGCGGCCGTAAATAATAAGGCCCCTTTCATCGTCGTAGGAAAAAACTGTCCCGATGTCAGACGGGTCGCCAGCGACGCCGTAAGCGAGTTTTTTATTTTTTGCAGAAACAATCTGATGAACCGGTCCGTGAGGCGCGCAGGCTCCGAGTGAAAAAACTTTATTTTTATCTCCGTTGACAACCGCAAGCATTCCATCCATTGTGCCGACAAGATACCTGCCGTCCGACAATTTTGTATATGCCGTAGCTTTAGCTAAAAACTGCCTTCCCGGATGCGCCGGAAGTTTTAGACCTCCGAACAATTCTTCGGCTTTATCTGTACTGCTCATTTCCGGTATGGGCGTTTTATCTTCATTAATCGACAATACGCGTCCTTCGCGCAGTATAATACGGTGCAGATTTCTTTCGCCTGTAAAATCATTCAAATTATTGATTATTACTGACGGCTCGTTGTTATTCAATTCTTCCATACTTTTTGTTTTGCCGCAAATGGCGTGAACATTATTCTGTTCGTCGTACCAAACGGCATATACGCTTGATTCTTCCGTCGGAACTTGTTTCCATATCTTTGTCAAATAATGCTTTGAAGTTGAAAACACAAGCGGGTTTTCAGACATGAATTTTCCGTATATTTCAACCGATTCGATTTTCATGTCATAATAACTTTTTGCGTCAACAGTCAAGTCGCCTTCGTATTTCCCGGCCAAATCCCTGAAATTCATTACATAATACGGGTCGCGGCATAATTCTGACGGTTTCGCCCCGGCGCGTATATTTTTTAAATCTATTGACAATATACCCGGCGGGTCGTAAGCGTGATTGCTGTCAACTGCGTAAATTACCCCGTTTTTTATATGCATTTCAGACATATAGCCTATCATTCGTTTAGCCGTACCCATGATTCCATGATTATGCGGCTTTCCGCCCTGTATAATATCCCAGCTTGTAAGCCAGTTCCCTCCCATAAAGTGATATGAGTACCATAAAACGCCGTATTCGTCAAACGCAAGCCCGACTGCTACTTCCCCGCCGCGTTTTTTTCGCTCAGGGTACATTTCAAGAAACTCCGGAGGCGCAAATTCGCCCATTGATTCAAGTTTATTGGAAGTAAAATCATAACATAAAAGTTCGCTGCCATAAGCCGCAGATATATATAACCTGCCGTCCGGCCCGGTTGCGCCGAACAGCATTTGATTATGTATCAGCGTTCCGGGCAAATCGTCATATACGGGAAATTGTATGCCCAATTCTTCTATACGGTCGAGTTTTGTGTTTACGCGCAGAAGATCGCCGGTTTTCGACGAAAAATATACATTGCCATCAGGCCCTACGAGATAACGGAAAGAAGCTATTTCCGTGACCTGCCCGTAATCTTTGACGTTTTTCGTAACCGGGTCAAATTTATATACATGACCTTTGGTATAACAGCCTAAATAGAGCGCGTTTGATGTTTGCTCGAAAACGCCGCCATAAATAGATACTCTGGGAATTGGTATGCCTAAATCGTCGAGTTTTCCGGTAGAAGGGTCATAAATCAAAATATTTGCGCCCGGATAACCTTCCCAGATATGATTATAATAAGCAAGCGGATGCCAGATGGGGTGGTTTGGAGCGGTAGCCGTAGTGTGCGTGTTAAATATAAGCCGCCCGTCGCGCATGAACGAAAAAGACGAATGAAATTTACTCGGACGTATCGCCCTTGGGTGTGTGACTGCCGTTTCATCGAGTTTCAGGCACAGCTTCATTTCTCCGGTATCGGGCATATATTCATACAAATGCGCGAACTGCGAAAAATTCCCTTCTGCGCAAAGGCTGAAAAAATGCCGGTTTTCAGGGCTTATCGCGTAATCCCAGATAGCGTTGTGCTTAACTTCGGGCGGAAATACAGAATGGCGGACTCCTTTTTGAGGAATCATCAGGTGAAGTTCTTTTTTTATTTCCATCACCGCGAATTGTTCTACTGTTTTTCTGTTTATCATATATTTTTATATCCTTTCATTCCGAACCGTAATAAATTTATCAAAAAAAATAAAATAACCTCTTGCAATTTTTTTATATCTATAGTATTATAATATTAAACAACTATTTCAATTAAATTAAATAAAATAAAGGGGAAAATTATGAAAAAACTAATAGCAATTCTTGTGGTCATTATGATACTTACTGCTATGGTTCCTGCAATGGTCGTCACGGCGGTCAAAGATTTCGATAACCTTGGAACAGTTCCGAAAACCCTGACAACTCCGGTAATGGACGGCGTGAAAGACGCAATATACGACAAAGGTTTGAAAGTATCCGTACGAACAGAAAAAGAAGACAACCCCGTTCTAGGCGGCGGCGGAGATATGTGGCTGCTTTGGGATGACGATTATCTTTATGTTTACGCGACATTTGATTTAAAAGACGGAAGTAATCTGAAAACCCCTCACGAGGATTATATGAATTCGTGTTGGTGGGAAGATACAATGATCGAATTCTGCGTGGACTTTGAAAACGAGGGTGCATCCAATATCAAATATATGCCCGGAGCTCACGGGGAATTTACGGCGGTTCGAGGCTGGCCTGCGGAGGAACCGGAAGACGTGCCGAAAATCATCGATGGAGTCAGCAAAGTTACGGGAAATACATGGAACGCGGAATTCAGAATAAATTTTGCCGGAAGCAAAGCGTTGCTGGCTGAAAAAAGCGATGAGGGCGACGGGTTCGGTTCGGCTATAGCAGCCGGCAAAGAAATCGGTTTCGGCGGATGGTATCAGGAAGCAACTCCCGACGAAAGCTCAAGTTTTTATATCTGCTTGCCTGCAAGAGTGGAGGACTTCGGCGTCAATGATCCGCCCTCTTACGATTATATCGTTTTAGGGGCAAACGAAGTGAAAGATGAACCCGCCGCCGATGATACTCCGGCAGCCGACGATACTCCCGTAGCTGCGCCGGCAGTTGACGACACTCCCGCTCCCGCTCCCGTTTCACCGACGACGGGCGACGCTGCTGCGGTTATATTAATCGCATTTGTTCTTTCGGGCGCAGGATTGGTTATACGCGCAAAAAGAATAAAAAACAATATAATTTAATTTATAATTTCAGAAACAACAGGCTGCCGTAATATTTCCCGCCTTGCGCGAGATGATACTGCGGCAGTTTTTATATTATTTCATTCAGGTTATTCTATTCAAGTTCATCGAGTGTATTTTGAATTGCCGCTTTTATTTTTGCTTCGTTTTTTTCAAGCTGAGAAACAAATGTATTTTCCGCTTCTTTTTTTAATGCCATAGACTCGAATATCCCTGCGATACCGCCCCAATCGTATAAAAACGCAAGATCGAAAACCCTGTTGTGCAAAATTATATCGAGCATTTCTATTGAATCGTCGTCGCGCATTAATTTATTTGTCACGGTGACGTCGTAATAGGCGGGCGTTATATATTTTTGCGAATAAAATCCCATAGCCTGCAGTATATTTGCCGTTCGTTCAGTATCTGAGCAGGTTGTCGGAATAACTGTATATGTCGCAAATGCGCTTGTTATCACGCTCCCGTAATTTTCCTGATTTTTATCGTATTTCGGGAACGGCAGTATGGCAAAATCAGCTTCCATGCTTCGCAATTCAAAACTTATGAGCAACTGCTGGATTAAAAACATTATCCCTCCGTCGCGGAACTTAGGCACCAAAAATTCAAAATACGGATTATTATATCCGGTTATTGAATTTCCGAATATAGACGTGCTTGTATCTTTATAAATCGGCAGAACTTTATCTATCACCGAAGAAATTTTTTCGATATTCGGGGCAAGTTCAGGAATATCCTGATTATTTTTTGGGGTTATAAGTCCTCCCGCGCTGTTTATAGCGACATAAAGATGGGTAGCTTCAAGTGAAAAGCCGATTTGGTCGTCTTTGGTTATAACGCCATCGCCATCAATGTCTTTTGCGGTCGCCCTCGCAATATCATGCAAAGCGTCCCAGGTCCATTCGCCGTCCCTGACAAGCTGATAAAGATTATCGATTGAATATTCCTGCATAATCTGTTTATTTGCGTATATAACCATCGGCGCAAAAGACGAATAAAGATTTACGTCGCCTATGACCATCGTAAGTTTGTTCCCGATAGACAAATCTTCTTTTGAATTTTGATCCCACCAGCTTTTTGACAAATCAAACGAAGGTATAGTCGTTAAATCATACGCCATATTTTTTTTGCCGAGTATAGTGGGTATCGCCGAGCCAAGAAGAAACGCCGTATCAAACAAATCATCGCCCGCCATTATAGCCTTTGAAGCTATTCTGGCGAAATCATCCCTGTTCGGATATGTAACGGGAACAATATCTATTTGGATATTATATAATTCCTCAACTTCTCTGTTTCTTTTATATACTGCGTCATGTATGGGTTCCCCGATTTCCTCTTCGGCGATAATTTCTGAAATCGCTACCGCCTGCCATGCATTTGCTTTTCCGTCGAATCCGAGTATTCTGAATTTATATCCGTCGTAGTCCAGCCCGTCAACAGGTATAAATTCAGACTGAGCGGATTGCTCCTCCGACAGCGGATCATCTTCATTTTGATTTATTGGCGGCTCTGTATCATTATTGATTATACCGTTCGAATTGCCTGAATTGTCTTTTACGGCGGCGTTATTGCTGCACGAAGCTGAAAAAATTAACGCAAAAAGCGTGAAAACTGTCAAAGATAGAATCAATATAGCAGATATTACGCGTTTTATTTTCTTTTTCATAAATTTCATATAAATTCTCCCGCAATAATTTAAATTAATTTATTTATTTTTATAATCAATATTCAGGAACAGTTTCGCATAAAGTATTTCCGTATATCTCCGCTCCCTGAGCAGATATTGCTCCACACACGGAATTTTCGGCTATTATAAGCCCTTGCGACTGTTTTTCCACGCTCATGCTCGTTTCAGATATGCCGCGTCCCGTTTCATCTTTTCGATAAATTATATTACTGCACACTTTTATATTATTTGTATGAGCAAGCTCTATTCCGTGCGATACAGGATTAATTATAATATTTTCGCGTATAATTCCACCATCGACATAAAATGGCAGATTCCCGCCTCCGACCGATGTATTTCCCGGGTTGCCGTAACATATTCCCCTGTCGCAGTTAATTATCGTGTTTTTTTCCGCAGTCACGTTTTTCGAGCCGACCCATATAAATACCGCTCCTCTCGCCCCGCTGTTCATTCCCCTGATATTTACAAACCTGTTTCCGGATATTACAGCCCCATCCAAAACCATCATATCTATTCCGGCTATATAATCTCCGTCAAATATATCCATGTGATCTGACGCGGCGGGAATCTGCGTATCTTCAAAATAATTATTGGTAATCGTCATGCCGGCCACAACATAGTTGTCGTTATTGCCCGCCGAACCTTTTATCATGCGTTCGCATACATCTATAAATTTGCAGTTATCAATCGTTATGTTTTTATTATTGCCTTCCCCTTGAACTTTGATTCCGTGGCAGTTGGAATCCCGTATTGTTATGCCGTATATAACAATACCGTCGTTTTCAGATGCGATACATACAGGCTCGTCTATAGGCGTTTTCTGATAACCGCCTTTTTTGTGAAATCCCCCGCCTTTGAATACTACATCGTCCGCGCAGCCGCTCACGCTTCGCAGAGTTACATTGCGCTTGTTTCTGAATATCACTTTATGCGCTCCGGTAAATTCATATATGCCCGATTTTATTCCTATAACATCGTTTTCTTCCGCATTTTCGACCGCTTCTATAATTTCATCGGCAGTGCCGCTATATTTTGTACATTCCATATTATTTTCTCCAAACTTTTTATTAACATTTGTTTAAAACGCCTCGAATTTTAATATCGCCACATTAGCCGCAATATTTGGGTTAGGCACATATTCAATAGATTTTACCGGCTTTAGGGAATCATATCCGGTTTCAAATATAAATTCATACGCCATAAAACAGCCGTCGCCGGAATTTATATAAACCGGGATTGTAGTTGATGCGACTTCAGGCAATTTATGCTCTGACATATCCCATTTGTTTTTGGACGAAGATATGTTCATGCCGTATTCAACAGGGATTTTTAAATTAGTTCCGTCAGTGTATTTAATATTATAATACCCCAGATCATAATCTTCGTGAACGATAAAATACCCGTCGTAAAAAAGTCTATATTCAAGGTCAAGGTCTGTTGTGTGAAGTATGCGAAACCCGTGTTTCACATTTGCATAATTATATTTATACAATAGTTCAAAAGCCGCTTTCTCAAAACCGGGGTCTAAATCACTGGCATAATCGTCTTCCCAGAAGAGAAGATTTGCATAAGCGAGTTTATATAATATATTATTTCTCTGCAAGTTTTCTTTTTTCACCGTACTCCAGTTTGATATGACCGCTCCGCGTACGCCGTGTTCCATTCGGCGCCTCCAGTTTTTTTCTCTGAAATTTATTGGATCATAGTTCCCGTATATAACCGAAAATCCCCGCTTGTGATATTCTTCGTCATAACCGTCGCATAGGCTCCAGTACCAATGAAACATGCATATATCTTTCGGCAATAAATCAGCGCACGGATAAATCGGCGGGATTTCTTCTTCGCCCAAAAGTGTTTTTCCGTCCCAGTCATATTTGATATGCGCCCCTCCGCACGGATGACCGCCGGGGAAAATTCTTGCGTCGAGGAGTTTTTCGCCCCACATCATAGTCTTTATATTTTTATCTGATAAATAATCGCGTATTTTTATAATATCGTCGCAATAAATTTTTACAGGATCTTTATTTTTGCATTTTTCACATTTGCCTATAGAATAAGCTTCGTCATGACCTATGTTTATTTCTTTAGGTTTGAACAATTCAATGATTTCGTCCAGTACGTCGAACAATAACTCATAAGACCCTTCGTTTGAAGGGCAGTATGTATCCGCGTAATCGTCGTCTTGGCGTTCGCGGATTTCAGGGTGGCGGGTAAGAAGATAATCGCAGTGGCTGAACGACGGCACTTCCGGTATTATTTCGATATGCCTGTCATTGCAATATTCGATAATTTCTTTTATTTGTTCCTGCGTTAAAAAACCGCCCTCGCCGTTTTCGGAGTGTATCGAATTTTTCTTCCATTTATATGTTTTTTCCTGTATTTCTTCGGATTTGCCTGAATATTCATACATCAGTTTACAGTATTCGGCCCATCCGTCGTTTATTTCAGGATGTTTTTTATATTCCATAGCGCCGCCAATTTCTATCATTAAAGTATTCATGCGAAACGCTGAGAGAAAATCGATAAATTCTTTGAAATACGCAATATTTCCCGGTCCCGGCAGATATACTTTTGCGCCTCGTATGTCAATAACCGGAGCTTCGTAGTATATTCCGCGGTTTATATAATTTTCGTCCATTAACTCAAATAACGAAATTGCGCCGTATATAAGCCCGCGCCCGGATTTTGAATATACGGTTATATCATCGCCGATTTCAACAGTGTAAGTATCGCATTTATCTGAATATTCAATCCCGAAAATTTCTTTTATTTTTCTTTTTATTCTGTCCGGCGTGCCGGCACAGAATATCAACGATTTGAAGCTGACGTTTTCCGGGTATTCGACTGTGATTTTTTTGTTTATTTGTTCTTTTATCCATGGAATATCGGTTATAATTTTTGTATTCGCGCTCAAAAACATTTGTTGTTCTTCAAAATACGAATATTTTGGTTTTTTCATAATCATATATTTTTTCTCCCGTTTATATTTTTATTAATTATTTGCCCATTTAATTCTATAATTATTTTTATTATAAGTATATCAAAAAAATATTAACATTTTTACCGGAGCATACGAAACACTTGATTAAACAAATAAAAATGCAAGAAGAAAATAAAACGATTCCGTTTTTCACGCCTAATTTCGCTCCATAAGTATTTTAATAGGCTCGTATTTTGTAATATAACTAATTCCTGTTACACTTGAAATCGAAACGAGCAGAAGCGATATTAATACAATCATAATGATTACTTTTAAGTTCAAACTCACGTCCAAGTCCGTCAACGGTTTCGCGTTTGTATCCGTCTGCACCCCTGCGTAAAACATGCCCGTACCTGAATTAGAGTTTGATTCGGCGGCATCTACCTGCCCTTTTAACAGCATGTCCGATACCGGCTGCGCGACTGTCGCGCCGATTCCAAGACCGATTACCAAACAAATAACCGTTACCGCCAGACTTTCAGAAATCAATCCGAAAGCGACTTCATGTTTTTTCATACCCATAGCCCGCAGTACGCCGACTTCATATTTACGCTCCCGTATAGAGAGCGTGGCAAGCAGAATTAAAATCAAACCGCCCAGTATCAGAACCACAGTCATAAACGTAAATGATATTTTCGTCATTCCCTCAACTGGACCGATTATCCTGTTATAAGCGTCTTCATCTGTCGTCACTTTGTAATCATAAGATAATCCGGCGGCGCGCGCCTCGCTTTCAAATTTAGGCAAAAGGTCAGGGTTTTTCAAGAAATACGCGGCAGTATCTACGCGAGGGTCTGATTTGGCGAAATCAGCCGCTGTTTCGTAATTCGTTATTATATCGTTCCGCACATTGATAGCGGCAGGCGCAGAGATTGTGTCCCCAAACATATTTTGCGTAAAATCAAAATATATGCCCACAACTTTCAGCGACAAAGGATTATCGGCAACCATGCCTTGCGCTATGTCTATAACATCGCCAACTTCGATATTGTTTAACGCCGCAAAATCTTCACTGACAATACACTCGTTATTGCCGGCAGGAAAAGCTCCGGACGTTATTCCCCTGTAACCTTCCCTAAAATCATCAAGCTGTTCAGGGTTTGTATAGCCTTTCACATTCATTGTCGGAAATTTTGTGGCAGAACCGCCGCCGGGTGAAATGGGGACCGCGGCGCCGGCTGTACTTTCACCCAATCCTAAAAGCGTATCGCTAACGGACGGCACTTGGCAGGATAAATCCGCGCTCATCAGGCAATCAGAATCGGCAAGAGCAGCATAAACAACAGGCAACGGCACGGTTTGTTCAGACTGTTTGCCGGACAGGACAGAAACTTTTGAAGTGTCCGGGTTGATAAATACCCTTGTGCCGAACTGTGTTTTGTAGTCCTCGATAATTGCTCCGGAGGCGGTATTGATAATAAGAGAAATAACCGTGGTAACAATGATTGCGAGGATAATTGCCCCCATTAAAATATTCCTGCCTTTATTTCGCGCTATATTTTTTAGTGCGTTTGCGATAATATACATAGCCGTACCCCTTGTTTTTTCTTTAATTATATCGCAAACGGCGTATTTAGTCAATACATATTTTTATCAGAGCAGAATATGTTTGAGAACGCTCAGGCTGTATTTAAAATGTTCAAAAAATCGTTAATTTGCACAATAAAACAATAAAAAAAATCCCCCGGAACAACTACGTTCCGAGAGACTTATGTTTGCTGTTACGAACCGATCAACCGGCTATTTAATTAAGGCTGTATTTTGTCTCCTCAACGGGTTCAGGCGTAAGCCATTTACCATGTGTAAAGTCCGGTATTTCGACAGGTTGGCTGCCTAAAGCTATCGACTGTTCTGACAATGGAGCAACAGCGGATAAAAGAGCGGATTCATAAGTATCTATCGGCGGCCGGTTTTTTATAATTCCGTCTTCGATAAATGCCCTGAGTACAAGATAATCCATGCCGCCGTGCCCCTGTTCTTTTAGCCCGAGCTCAAAATATTCTTTCCATAGCGGGTGTTCGTAATCGTTTTTCTTTATATACTCATAAAAATCTTCCCATTCGTGGTCTGGGCTTTCCCCCTCTATATAGATTGATTTGTTGTCCTCGTACCACAGGCCCTTAGTCCCCTGAACGCGTCCGGCCCTTGAATACGGGCGGGGTAGCGTCGTATCATGAGTCAGCAATATAGTTTCTCCCCCCGAGCATTTTATTATAGTATTGACTATATCCCCTTGATTTATCGTCGTTTTTTGCATGTGATGTTCGGGAGGCAGATTATTTTTCGCCCATTCTTTCAGCCCTCTTGCTTTTGAAGACACCGAAACAAGCGAAACCATTCTGTTGCCTCTGTTTATGTTCAGAATTTTCATCATCGGCCCCAAGCCGTGATTCGGATATAATTCGCCGTTCCTGTGAATATAATGATCAAGCCTGTAGTGTCTGTTCTCTTTACTGCGCGCAATCCCCCTCAAATCATGTTCATATCCGCACTGCGCGTGAATTATTTCGCCGAAAACGCCTTTTTTAGTTACGTTCAATAAAGCCATTTCTTCTCTGCCATAATTGCAGTTCTGCAATATCATACAAAATTTTCCTGTTTCTTCATAAGTTTTTACGAGATATTTGCAATCGTCCACAGAGGCTACGCCTCCGACTTCGATACCTGCGGGAACACCGTTTTTCATAGCGGCGGTCGCTATGGGTATATGAGTCTGCCATGACGTTGCGATAATCACCCCGTCAAGTTTTTCGGATTTCAGGAGCGCATTATAGTCCGAATAAATATTAGGCCGTTTCCCTGTTATTTGTTCAATCCTATCTGCCGCGTTATTCACCCTGTCCTCGTATACATCGCATACGGCGGTTATTTCCACGTCGTCCATTTCGCTGAGCATACAGGCATGAAATGTCCCCCTTCCGGCTGTTCCGATTACCGCGAGTTTTATTTTCTTCATTATCTTTGCTCCTCATTAAATATATTTTATAATTATTATACACTATAATCCAACCGAATTAAATTTATATTTTGTAAATTTCTTTTGTTTGAAAATATTCTGCTAAAAAAGCTAACTAATTTTTGCAGTAAATTTATTGGCTCTACAGTTTTCTGAAAAAGAAAGGCGAAGACCATGCGCTTTCCATATCTGACTGAACTGCCCGTATATAATAATTTGCGTCGGCTCCGTCATAATTTCTGTCTGTATATGAAAAAGCTGTATCCCACACACCGCAACAAGAATGCACATAAATTACTTTCCCGTTTTTAACAATACGAATCTCTTTCAATGAATTTGTCCCTTTGCAGGCAATATCAAAAGCAGGAGGAGACATCTGATTATTTATAACGCTTCCCATTATATAATTGCCGCAGGTAATATCAAGTATGATAGGCGCGCCCGTAGTCGCATAACACCGCCTGTTTTTTATTGCCTCGTATATATTATCCCGTGTTAGGCTTTCGCATAGCGCTGCAGTAAGCCCGCTCCCGCAGAAATGAAACTGGTGCTGGTGTTTAGGGTACGGAGACTGTCCGCCGCCCGGATAACCGTCATGCCCGTCGGACGAAGCCAAAATTCCCATTATCTTGCCTGTCTTGAATATATCGCTCACCCAATAACAATTATGTCTATCAGAAACGCCTCTTGGAAAATCTCCCCAATACTCAGACGACCCCCATGTGGAATAGACTTCCACACAGGTATCTTCATCATAAAGAATTTCTGTATTACACGGGTGCGATGAACTTGACGGGTGATGAGGTACAGAAAAAAATTCATACTCGTCTGATTTCAACATATTTATCATTTCGCCCGGATGTACCGGATTGTTGTTTTCGTCAACAACGTTTATAACTTTTGCGTTGTCTTTAAAATATATATTCCTGTGCCCGTAGATCGGCGAAGTATGCTCGAAAGCTTTGATGCAGACAAAATCGCCGTTTTTGTTGTGAATGTCGGCAAGACTAAAATACTGTCCTTCATAATCGGGTAAAATCTGCCTTTCGTGGTCTGTCAGCGCATAAAAATTTAACCCGCCGGGCCCTTTCGCATATATATAATTATCGTTCATGCTTCCCATTCCGCAGCCTTGATTATCCGCGTTTTCACGCACCTGTCCCGAATGAGTATGTATGTCCCCGAAATATACAGAATATCCGCCGGATTTCCTGATGTTTTTCGTTTTAAGAATCTCAAGCGCGGACCATATATTTGCCTGATACATAATATCTCCGGCGTATGAAATATAAAAATATTTTTTGCTCTGATAATCAGATACCGGCTCTATCGTAATTTTCGCCGAGAGTCCGTCCTTCAAAATATTATTGTCTACCACAAGTAAACCAATGCCGAAAGCCACTTGACTTTCATTTTGGATAAGCGGCGAAATCTGCATTCCCGTATATGGCGGCGCGGTTTCGCATCTGCGCATCGAAAACGCGAATTCGCTGTTTTCGCCATGCCAGTAGAACGAATAATTTACGTTTCTTATCGCAAGGCAGAAAGTATCATTTATATATATATTATATTTTCCCCCGGGCTGCGGGAGCGGTGAGCCATTTCCGAATCCGACAGAAAGCCAAAAAGCAGTTCTTTTTGCGCCGTTCAAATTTACGGATTCGCTTATGAATTCAAGCGGTTTTTTTGCGTTCATAGAAATAATATATTCTGACATTACATGCGTTTCCATGAATCCGGAGGCGCGGTCGTGATTTGCCGCCGCGTCCCCCTTATCTGTCACTTTTTCAAAACCTTTAGCCAACATACAGCATGTCTCGGCTAAAAATATATCTTTTATATTTTCATGGGCGTTCCTTCTTCCCGTAGATATATTATGTACCATATCAGTTTCCCCCGGTATTTTCAAAAAAATCTATCGTTTTTTGTATGCTTGCTTCTATTGATTCTTTGGCTTTTTCTATCATTGATGCAGTATCCGGATTGTTTTTTTGAATAGCGGTCCTCATGCTGTTATTTAAGAACGAAGTCGTCCAGTCGTAAACATATCCTATGTGAATACTTCTGGCATTTAATATTATATCTATCATTTCAATCGAATCTTCGTTTCTCAGATGTTTATTGGGCAGAGCTACGTCGTAATAAACAGGCTTTACGTCTTTATATGAAAGATATGCCATTGCGTCTAATATTATTGCGGCTTTGTTCGGGTCTGCGCTTGTCACCGGGATTACGGTAAATACAGTCCCGCTGTGTGTGTGTGTGCGGTAATTTTCCTGATTTTCGTCATATTTGGGTATCGGCAGAATACCGAACGGGGTTTCCATATCACGCAGTGAAGCGGCAGTACCCAAATGACCGCCTAAAAACAATGCACGTTCGTTCATAAAAACTTCGGATCTGTGAGTCGCGTTGGCGTCCTCATAATAATACTGGCCGTCAACGCTCAATATATCGGCAAGTTTTTGCACGGCGTTATAAAAATGCTCGTTGTCCGCCGCGAAATAAGGCAGATTATTATTATCGAATCCTATGATCTGCACGTCTGTGCCTATCAGCATCGCCGTTGCGTCCATGTGATACGATGCATGCCCGTATATGCTGTTCCCGCTTGTTTTCCATTTCCAGTTTTCGTCGCCGTTAAGATTTGTTCCGGCTTTGACATATTTCCCGTATTCGTCCAGCGTCCATTTGCCGGTGCGAACTAAATCATACGGAAAATCAAGCCCCAGATCCTGCATCATTTTTTCGTTGAATATCATAATCATCGCAGACTGCATACTGTGTATGACAATATCGTTAAAGGCAAAATACAATGAATTGGATGCGCCTATTTTTAATTGTTCGTTTATATTTTGATTCCACCACGGTTTGTCAAACTGAAGTTCGTGCAATTCGGCAAGATTATATAAACACCCCTCAAGCGCAAGCGTTCCTATCGTCCCATTCCAGCAGTGGCAGACAAACATCGCGTCATAAGTATCATCGCCGGCCGTTATGAGCTTTCGTGCCCGGCCGATAACGTCGTCCGGGACAATTTCCGTTTGTTTTAACTTGATGCCAAATGTTTCTTCTATTTGCAGATTTCTGTTATATACCGCATCGTTCAGAACCTCGCCTATATCTCCCTCGACAACAATGTCCGAATAATTTGTAGGCGACCAGCTTTTTGTCGCGCTGCTTATCACGGAAAAATCTGCGCCGCCGTAATTTACTCCCGGAAATTCATATTCAGATTCAACCGGCACTGTTTCGGCGGTTTCTTCCGGATTATTTACAGTTTTACCAGTCTCCTCCGAGGTCATGTTATCGTTAGGGTTCGGCTTATCGCCGCCGCATGACGAGATCATAACCGAACAACAAAAAAGCGATACGCAAACTAAATAAATTATAGTCCTTTTCATAATATAAACTCAACCCTTTCATACAAATTATTTGTATAATATAAATAATATGATACTATCATTATACTATAATATTATTAAGAAACAAACACAGGTATGGCATTCGCGAAAAAATTTTGTAAATTTTGAAATTCAGGTCGATTTTTGATTACATAATAAAATATCACATTGACATTTATATTTTTTTTATGCTATAATTTATTCAATGAATTAGATTAAAAAACAAGGGAGGGCTGATATTATGAAAATTATGAAAACAATTTTATTTGTTCTTATTATATTTATAATATTTTTAACTATTACGGCTTGTTCGCGGAATACTTCAGATACAAATGAAAGCAACCAGTCGCCCGGCGATATTAACGGAGAAGTTTCAGATTCGGAAATTGCGACCGAATCATATTACGATATTTTAGGAGAACACGGCTTCAAAGGGGCTGCTTTCATAATCCTCGACGCAAACGACCACCCGGATTTTGTCATAAATTTCCCCGCCGAGGAAGAAATGAACGGAGACCCGATAAACGACGCATTATATAACCGTGACAAATTTATCGAGGAAAAATACGGAGTAAATATTGAATACATACAGAAAGTAATGGCAAATACCGGATGTTCTGCTCTGGAAAAATCGGTGCTTGCAGGAGAAAACGTATATGATTTGGTGGTTTCGCCTGTGCTTGGAGGGGCTCTCGACAGGATTTCCACGCGAAATATCTTATATAATATGATGGAGTGCCCGTATTTGTCGCTTACTTCCCCATGGTGGAGCAAACTCGTTTATGACAATATGAAGTTTAATAATAGATTGTATTACGACGGCGGAGACATTTTTCTTCCGTCATACTCTCAGTGTCCCGCCGCAGTAATGTTTAATAAGAAATTATTACAGGATCACGGAATACAAGAGAATTTATATGATTTGGTATTTGAAGGAAAATGGACGCTCGATGCTCTCGAACGGCTTACAAAAGATACAAACGCCGACTTGAATCAGGACGGCAAAATGAACGCCGAAGATGATTTTTACGGAATGGTTTATCAGTACAACGCGATTTCGATGGGATTTTTCTTTGCCGGAGTGGGCATGAAATATTCTGAGAGTACGGAAAACGCTATCAATATAGAACTGAAATCTAATATATATCTTGATAAAATCGAAAAACTGACAGACTTGCTTGATAATATAAATTATAAAGACCAGAATAATATAATAAATATGACTTTCAAAAACGACAGGGCTTTGTTTCTTATACATTGTCTGAACAGTCCACAGGTATTTTTGCGCGATATGGAAAGCGATTATGGCATATTGCCAATGCCGAAATGGGATGAAAAACAAGAATCTTACATCAGTTTTATGAATGCGTGGGGCAGCGGATTTGTTGCTATTCCCCAAAATGCCGACATCGAAAAATCAGCGTTTATAACGGAAGCTATGGCATACGCAGGGTATGAAACGCTCCGCAAGCCCGTATATGAAATCACATTAAAAGCAAAAGGCGCGAGGGACGAAGAAAGCGAACGTATAATAGATATAATTATCGAAACGAGTTATATGGATATAAACGGCATATATAATTTCGGCGGAACTTATGATATTGTGCGCGACGCCATCATGGATAAAAAGCCTTTTGTTTCGGCATACGAAAAAAAAGAAGAGGCGATGCAAAAAGATATTGATAAATTTATTGAAGCGATGTCTCAGGATAATTAATGCGCAACAGGCTATAATAATATTTTCTTCAACGTTTCAAAATCAATTTCATTTTCTGGCGCAAACGAATCACTGCTGATATAATTTTGAATACTGCTTTTTAGTTGTTAAATATTTCCTTTCTTTTTGGTTTATTCTTTATTAAATTATACATCATTTTGTCTATTTATACATGGACTTTTATCTTAAAATGATTTATAATTTTTATATCATGTAAAAATTTATATATTATAATTTAGGAGGCGTCGAAAGTGTATAAATGTTTCGTATCACCAAACGGAAACGATAGTAATAACGGAAGCGGAGAAACTCCGTTTGCCACTTTGGAGAAAGCCGTTCTTGCCTGTAGTGAAAGTATAGAGAATGAAAAAAATATTGTACTTGAAAAAGGTTATTATTATGACAATGGAATTATTTTAGATGAATCGGATTCAAACCTCACGATTGAGGGGCATGGAAGTGAAACTGTAGTTTATGGCGGGAAAGTCGCTGTGAACTGGATCAAAGAAGAAGATTTTTATTATACCGAGATACAAGAAGATAAAAACGGAACGACTGATTTCAGAATGATTGAGGTAGACGGCATGTTCAGGGAAAGATCAAGACTGCCTGAAAGCGGTGCGTTTACCCATAGAAACGAATTTAACGTAGCCTGGATGTCCACGGCAGCAGGAGGCTGGGCAAGAAAACCCACCGAAGAAGAACTGCTGAATCTTAAATACATTGAAAACGACCTTGGAGAATGGCTGGATATAAATAATGCCGAGGTAACAATCCATCACGAGTGGGACGAATCCCTCGTAAAAATCGCTTCGATCGACAAATCGTCTAAAACTTTGAGACTTGCAACTACTCCTGCGTATCCCGCAGGAGCTTTCGCAGAACGCAATAAAAACGCGCAAACCTATATTTTATGGAATGTGCGCGAGGGAATGACAAAACCGGGACAATGGTATCTTGACAGGAGCAGAAAAAGGCTCTATTATAAGCCTTTCCCAAATGAAGATATAAATAAATTAAACTTGATTTTCCCATCAAAAGAACGCATATTTACAATGAAGCCGGGCGTAAAAAATATTACCCTTAAAAATCTTACGTTTGCTTCCGCCGGGGCAAAATTTTCCGCCGGGGGATTTGGCGCACACTCGGTAGACGGCGCTATTGTGGCGGAAAACGTGGAAAATATCTCGTTTATAAATATAAACGTAACAAACGTAAGCGGTTGGGGTATTAAAGTAAGCGGAAAAAACATAACCATTGCGAATTGTAACGTACATAACACGGGAGCGGGGGGAGTAAGTTACGGAGGTGAAAATATAACGCTTACAGAAAACGCGATACATGACGTGGGGCTTATTTATAAGAGTTCTGTATGTATAAACGGAGGGGGAAAACATAACAGCATAACAAAAAATAAAATCTATAATGCCCCTTATAGCGGGATATGCGGCATAGGAAGCGATTCTCAGGTTTGTGAGAACGTAATATTTGATATAATGGGATTTATGCAGGACGGAGGCGCGATATACTGCGGCTCTACACAAAATACACTGCTTTCTCAAAATACGGTAATCAATTTTTTCCCCGAAAAGGTCGTGAATGCCTATTATTTCGATGAGCTTTGCGAAAATTGTATAGCTGACAACAATGTTGCAATCAATTCCAAACGTCCGGTACTTGCGCACATGACAACCAGTTGCGAATATACAAATAACACTTTTATCGACAAGGGGACGCAACATATACACGCTGCCAATTCTTCTGATATGATATTTGACAATAATAATTTGATTGCGGAAAAAATAGTGATAGAATCTCCCAAAGGAAATCCTCAGGGACTTGACCCCGGTAATATTTCAGAAATCATGAATCATTACAATAACGCAACCGGAATCATTTCAATCAAGGGAAACCGTGCTGATGCAAAAAGTGGCGAAATAATTTTCAAAGAGCTTTTTCAGTATAGCTGCATAAGAGAAGAAAAAATACGGATTTGATTAGGCTTTTTCGGGAATTAATTCATTCCCTTATTTAATAAAAAAAGGGTTTTTCCAAAATTTTTATGATTGCGATTTAATAAACTTAAATTTATATTCCGTAGGCGATACCCCGGTATATTTTTTGAAAATCTTGCTCATGTGAAATTCGTCGCAAAATCCGTATTCCTTTGCAATCACTTTTATTTTTACATTTGATTCAAGCTGTAATCTTTTTTTAATGATTTCTATTTTCCTTTTAAGCTGGTATTCCCGAACAGATTCCCCGGTATTTCTGAGGAATGTGTTTTTGATCGTATTTTCAGATACGGCAAAAGTATTCGCCAATTCATTTATACTATAAAATTTATCGGGGAAAAAATTTATATTAAACAATATATTATTAAACAGCTTACTTGACGGTGCGGTTGCGTCATTGCTGCTGATTTCCGATAATTCGCACAATAAAAGATTAAAAAGAGAAGATAATTTTATATAAGTATGTTTGTTTTTTGCTAAATATTCCAATGCTATTTCATAAAAAAGTCTCTTTGGAGCTTCATATCCGCGGCAGGATACTTTCGTATTGAGGGAGATATATTTAGAACTGTCAAAGATATCGTCCGAACAATTGTCACCGGGTTCAATATCTACAAGAATCCATATATATTTTGTCATCGGGAGACAATCGGATACGGCATAATGGTATTCTCCCGCAGACAGAATGAAAGTATCGTCCGGCAGTATTTCGTAATCTACGCCATTGTGCCCGATACTCCAGCCCCCTTCAAGCACATAGAGAAAATAATGGTTGGGCAGGATTCTGTTGGGATGAAGCTCAGGCGTTATATGCTGTTTTAAAAGTGACATGATATTACGCTGTTCATGTATATGAAAATGATTTTTAGCCATTTATAAAATTCCTTAATATTATAAATTTTTGATATTTATATTTAAATTCATACATTATTTTGTCTTTTTACACATGGATTTTTTATTTAAAAAGATATATAATAATAATATCCCATAAATTTTATAGAAATATTAAAATTTTATTAACACAAAGGAGATTTAACAAAATGAAACGGAAATTATCAATAATACTTGCGATAATACTCGTGTCGTCGCTTTTTTCTCTCATAGTTTCGGCGGCGGTAACTCCTCAGGATGCCTTTGGGCGGACATGGAATGTTGAAGGAGGAGAATTAAAAGTTGACGGCGGGGCTTTTGTTTATCAAGCGGACAGAGGCGACTACTATTGGGGAAACCTTGCGGCTACGAGAGTGGGACTCACAGGCAATTTTGATATTACGCTCAAATTCAGCATGAGTTCTTATAATAACACTTTAGCTCTAAGATTCGGCGCAGACGCGCCCCCTGACGAAGACGCCGAAGAACCCGCAGACGATGCAGGCGAAAATTACAAGTTTGAACGCGTGATACAAATTATACCTCACGGCGAAGAAGAAACAGCCGTCGCAATTAACGCATTCGGAGACGATAACAGACCGGTAGGTCCTGAAGACCCTGCGAATTTCACGTTCGGGGCAGGTATCTCGCTGAATGACGAACACTCTGTAACAATACAGGTACGTACTTCCGATGGCACAGAAACAATTGCCGTATTGATTGACAGCGCAGAATATTTCAGCGCGTCATTCCCGGCAATCATGGCTGATCTCGATGTAGCTCAGCTTTATATGCTGAACTATTGGGAAGCCGGCAAACCTACTGACTGGTCGAACAATGATGTTATTGTCAAAATAACCGACTTTTCACTTAATATGATTGAGGCTGCTGTAGAAGAGCCTCCAGTTCAAGAAGACAATTCTGTCGCTGCTCCTTCCCCTGTTGCTAATAATCCTCCGGCAGTCCCAACCGGCGACGCGGGGATAATAATTTTTGCAGGAGCTATGATATTAACTGCAGCAGGCGTTGTTTTGTTCAGAAAACAGACTTCGAAATAATTTTATAGCTCAAAGTTGATAATAAAATATCTGTAAAATATATATAAAGCGTAACCTGCCGGAATAAATTTATTCCGGCAGGGTTTTTTACAAAAAGCACAAAAATTTTCGGTTTTATTGATTTATTGTGGTATATAATCCGGAATTACCGAAAAAAGACATTGCATGGGCCGCCATGGCTGATCGAAATCTTCCCAGCGAATAAAATGCTTTCGCATTAAATCTTCCCATATATCCAACGGGGAATTATTTGTGGACAGTTTGCCGGGGAAAGGATATTCTTCGACTTCGGCCGGGTATTCCTGATAAAAACTCATTAAGCCGTCGTCAAAGCTGATAATACCGTATTTATCATTTAAACCGGTTTTTTCTTCCTGAAACTGATAGTGATAAAAGACATAGCTTGAGAACATTTCCGGACGAACACGATTAAGCCTCATTTCAACATTTTTATCGGGTATTTTACGCCGCCACTGTTCTTCGCAGCTTATACTGTTATAATGAAAAATATCCCACATTCTGCGCCATTTACAGCCTGTCATTTCAACGACGTCCAGTAGATGCGTTTCGATTTTGGGAAACAATCCGCAGGGATTCGCTTCCAATCCTCTCCGTTCACCGTAAAGTATAAGTATGTCTTCATACGTAAAAACACTCATGGCAATCCAGCCATATTGTTCTAAGAGCAATTTTAATTGATCTTCGTTTGTTTTAATATCAACGGTCAAAACATCTCTGGTTTGAGGTTTTATATAAGCGCGAAACACATTTCGGTATATATTCAATCTCTTATCACTCCTGTAGTTAAATTGAATCATAATTCATACGTGCGACAAATTCTTCCTGATAATTACGCGGCAGTGAGATAAATCTTGCCGCGTATCCCGTCACGCGCACGATAATATTCTGATATTCCGGATTTTCAGGGTGTTCGATAGCGTCGGCAAGTTTTGCCAAGTCCATGATATGCAGATTGATCTGGATTCCGCCTTTTTTGAAATACGCGACGGAGAAGTTGCGGATATATTCCCATATTTCTTCTTTGCCATCGAAGAATTTTGGCTGCAAATCGACCTGCAAAGGCGAACCCTGAAACTTGTTTGCTTTGACGGAGGAGAGCGAATTTGCCGTTGGGATCAGACCTTTCACATTTACGCCGCCTGTCGGGTTTACCCCATGTGCAAGATAATCAGTTGCACGACGTCCGTCCGGTGTTGCGCCATATTCAACTGGATTGACATGTCCCTGAAAGTGGAACAGCGACGGTCTGAACGGTTGCCCCTTTTGGTTATACAGATGTTCCATTTCGTCGCGTATCGTTTCGCATACACGCACATAAAATGCGTCAACCTCTTCGATGTCGTTGCCGTATTTATCTTCGTTCAAAAACCGCAGGCGCATCGGCTCGTTATTTTCCCAGTTATTATCCACGGCTTCTTTGACCTGCTGCAGCGTATAGAGTTTTTTATCATACACAAGTTTTTTTATCGCATAAAGAGAATCTGCCACGTTTGGTATCCCCAGCACATTTACCGAAGTGTACTGATAGTCCACACCTCGCGGCGCGACAATATCCAACCCGCGTTCTATTGGTCCGTGAGCCAAAAGCGACGTGAACATTTCGGGCCACACATCTCCGAGATATGCGTCATGTTCCCGCTTATAATCGCGCATCGCCTTTGCAGTCCTTTCGGTTTCTGCCCGATAAAATTCATATAACGTTTCAAAATTTTCCGCATTATTTTCAACCGCGCGGGTTATGGCGCGTTGCATCGGTTTTATTGCGATAAAAGAATTTGAATCCTGATCGCAGAATTCACGTCCCGGAATGCAGAACCACTGGCATCCGCTGTAAGCGACAGTCCACGCGTGTTCATGAGGGATTCCGCTCCGTAATTCTGATTCATACATCAAATCATAATTCGCCAGTACAGGGATGCTTTCGCCGTGCCTTGCGAGAACATCGCAGGCATACGCATAAAAATCCGGATTCATGTCGGAATGCCACATTACGCCAAGATTATTGTAGTCGCCGATTAAATCATACGCTTCCAAAACAATGCGGCTCATCTCGTTAGTCGCGTCTTTTCCGTTAATATCACGTCCGCCAACGCAGAAAAAATGCCCGCGCAGTTTCATGTACATTTCAGAGATATATTCCCGTGCGTCCGTGTCGTTCAGCGTACCGTCATTTATCCCCTTGCTATATAATTCATTCAAATACAAATCCAGCCTGCCGTAACCGTTGCCATGCCCGACTGAGCGGTCAAACAATACGGCGAAATGAATCCATTGAACAGCCTCGTAATAATTTCTCGGCGGTTCTGTGGCTATATGATTACAGCAATCCGCGATTTGATTAAAGCGCGCTTTTTCTGATTCGTCATCAGTTTCAGACGCCAGTTTTTCAGCCAACGCAGCATATCGTTTTATATAGCGACTACAGCTCAAACAAATCGCTTCGAGACCTTTCAAAAATCCGACTTTGCGCGGATTGTCAAGTCGTTCATACATCGCCATACTTTTTCTGATCCGTTCGAGTATATGTCCGTATCCCTCAATCAGTCCAATCATCAGATCAGGGCAGGTATGTCCGGTACTCATGCCGGATGCGCCCAATTCATTCGCTATTTTAGTGAGCCGAATTGATTCTTCGCCGAAATTGCCCCAGTCATATCTCCGAAGCATGTGCATTTCCCAGTATATTTCCCCGACAATACGCTCATACGGGAATATATTCGCAGGGGTAGTATCAATCATGAAAGCATAATCCGCTCCCCAGCTTTCACCGGACTTTTCATATCCGTTTTTCCGTGACGGGAGGTCTTTCATATCAGGAAACTTACCTATATCAATCCAGCATGCATGGTCGCCGAGAGACGTTCCTTTATTATCCGATTCATCGAGAGAATTCCGCCCGTCTAATCTTCGTTTTCCGGTGAGAGCCAATTCACGGTTGCGTGCCTCTAAATGAACAATCCGCTCGGATTGCTCAAATTTCGGAATAAAATCCAACATAACTTTATCCATAAATGATTACCCCATATCATTATTATTTTTAATTGTTTATATCATCAATCCGGTTTTATCAATCCGGTCACTATCAGTTTATCATCTGGAATCCCATGGGATAACGCCAATTCTTTTATCATGTCAACTTTGTTCTGCATCATCATAGCAGTTTTTTCGTAATACCAATTTCTTTGCATTTTAATATACTTGGCGATACAAGCGGGATTAAACGAACACAATTCCCAGCGTTCAATATCGCTTAGTATATTTTCGGCAATAAAATCGGCGATTTGTATAATATTATCTTCTGTATCAGTTTCACCGGGTATAAGTGGAGTGCGTATCCATAACAAGATTTTGCACCCATCTTCTTTTTTTGCTTTGCGTATATATTCAGTAATAGCTTTCAGGTTTTCGAGAATGCGTTGATTTCCTTTACCGGTGAGTTCTTTGTGTCTTACAAAATCCATTAGCTTTATATCATAGAAAACCGCGTCAATATAGGGCATCACTTTCATAACAGCTTCTTCACAAACACAGCCGCAGGTATCCAATGCCGTATGTATGCCGTTTCCCTTGAGTTTTCGAAAAAAATCAATCAGAAAATCCGCATGTATCAATGGCTCGCCGCCGGAAACGGTGACGCCGCCGTTAAATTCTTCGTAATATGTTTTATCTTTCATCACTTCACGGACAAGTTCGTCCACTGTCCAGACAGTTCCCGTAAATGTCAGCGCTTTTGCGGGACAAGTTTCAGCGCAGTCTCCGCAACCCAAACATTTGTCACGATATATCTTTATGCCCGTTTCGCTGGCCTCCAAAGCGGAATTGCGGCATGTTTTAACGCAGTCGAGACAACCGATACACTTCCCGGATTCATACCAGATTTCCTGCTTGAGGCTAATACTTTCGGGATTTTGACACCAACGGCATGAAAGGGAACACCCTTTTGTAAATACCGTCGTGCGTATGCCAGGTCCATCGTGGGTAGTACCACGTGCCACTTCAACAGTCGCTACAGTAGTTTTATTTATTTTACTTATATCTTTCATTGCTACTCTCTCAGTTCATACACATAATTGCCGGCTGCCCAGTTCCTGAGATTATTTAGCCTTGAGCCGTTATCTCCCCACTCTGGATGCGCGTACATTTCGACAAGCCATTGACAGGGCAGTTCAGGGCAAAATCCGCAATGTTCGTAACCTTTTTCAAGACAGCATTTTGCTTTAACGCATTCCACTTCCTCAATAGTTGCTTCTCCGCTGCCTATTTTTTCTTTCCAAGTACATATACTGTAATCACCGCAGTACGCCATCATTTTTTTATCTGCTATATTATTATTTTCGCTCATATTTATTCCTCCTGAGTTCAAGCGCACTTTATTTTAATAAAACTATAAGATAATATTATTATATATTTTTCGAAAGCAAAAATCCATGTGTAAAAAGACAAAACAATGTATGAATTAGATATAAATATTATAATGTCTATAATATTTATAATATCAGGGAATTTTATTAATGAAAAGTTAATATTTGATAATCTATACTTAAATATATAAATGAAGATAAAATTTTATAAGTCTTATTATTTAGTGAGGGAAAATATGGCTTTTTATGTATCGCCAAACGGGAACGATAATAATCGGGGTACGACGGACTTTCCTTTTTTAACGCTTGCCAGAGCGGTTGAAGAAACGCGCTTGAATAATAACGGAAAAAAAGAAATACTCCTTTTCGGCGGGGAATATGAAAATACAAGCGTAATTCTTGACAACAGGGACTGCGGACTCTCTATGAGTCCCGTAGATGAAAGTAATAAAGTCATTCTGCGCGGCGGCGTAAAAGTGAGCGGCTGGAATAAAATTTACGGCGATTTATATATTCTTGACGTGCCTGCGGAAATCACAGGAGATATTCTTATGCTGGAGGTAAACGGACGCTTTTGTTCACGTTCGAAATTTCCGCAAAAGGGTTATATCGAGCATGTCACCGAATGTTCGCTTGTCTGGCTAATGAGTTCCGAATATTTAGGCTGGGACGCTACGCCGACCGAGGCTCAATTCACCGAAATGACATACGATTCAAGTATCCTGCCGGATAATTTCAACTGGGATAACGCTGACATAACGGTTTTTCATAGATGGGATGAATCTCTTGTGAGTGTGCGTTCACATGACCGTGGCAAGAATCTGCTTACGCTTACCCCATGCGGATATCCTGTAGGGGCGTTCGGCGTGAAAAGATATATTGTCTGGAATACAGAATACGGAATGGAACCGGGCAATTTTCGGATTGATAAATCAGAGCGTAAGATTTATTACCGTGCGTTGCCGGGAGAAAATATGCAAACCGCCGATACATATATCCCGATACATAATCATATCATCAAAATCAATGAAGAAATCACAGGTCTTGCAATAAAAGATATTACATTAATGGGTGTTGCCGCGCCTATGAAACCCAGCAGTTTCGCCGCGTCGGCACTTACAGGGGCAATCGACGGTTCAGTCGGGTTAAACGACTGTAGTCTTACGGGTTTGACGTTTAAAAATGTTTGCGGCTGGGGTATTCGTTTAGGGGTGGCTGGGAGAGAATTGAATAAAACCAACATATCGATTCTGAATTGCCGCGTGGAAGATGCGGGAGCGGGCGGTATTTCGGTTTCAGGCGGAAAGAATAACTGTATTGTATCAAAAAATAAAGTAGAACGAATCGGATTGATATATTTTTCCGGCGTCGGCATACATTCAGGAGGTTTTGACGTCATTGAAAATGTAATTAATAATATGCCGTACAGTGGTATTATTTATTACGGCGACAATGGACGGGTTATGCGGAACAGGGTGACAAACGTGATGAAAGTCCTCAATGATGGAGGGGGAATTTATGTAACAAACTGCAAAGGAGGCGTAATGAGCGGAAATATTATAGAAAATATACCCAAATGCGAAGAGTATTATTCGCAGAGGCACGCGCTTTATCTTGATATGGACGCTATTGACTGGGTTGTGGAGGATAATATAACAATAAACTGCGCTGACGTAATGATGAATCATATAGCAAGCAAAAATATTATACGAAATAATAATTTTATTGTATATGGTTCTGACGAAGATTTGTTGATTTCTTTTGCGCGCTGTGACAACTATGTCGTAGAGGGCAATACTTTCCGTTCAGACGGAACGATTACATTTGCCGGGCGTAAAGGCGCAATATCTGTTTTTAAAAATAATATATTATACAGTGTGAAAGACAGTATCCGGAATCTTTTTATCACGGACGATTATGTGCGCTCGGAGCCTGTCGAAGTTGTTGACCGCAATAATGCGCTCAACTAATCAAAATATAGCGAAATAAATAATTGAATTTATTAAAGAAAGAGAGGAACATGAATAAATGAATACCGGATTCAAAAACAAAAAGTTAAAAATTTTGATTTGTGTATTAATGTCTATATTACTGCTTATTTGTTTGGCTGCGTGTAAATCGGACAAGAATAACAATACGGACAAGAATGTAACGGAAGACCCGAATAAACCGGAGTCTGCAAGTGGTGACCAAACGGAAGAAGTTGACGATGGAATCAAAGATTCACTTCCGGGTGACCTTAATTTCGATGGAGGGACTTTAAATATTTTTGCATTTAATGAAACCGAACTTTTTGCCGAAAGTGAAAACGGCGATATAATAAACGACGCTGTATTTAAACGCAACAGAGCAGTCGAAGAAAGGCTTAACTTAAAAATGAATCTTATACAAACCCCGCCGTGGCAGGAATACGAAACAACGGCAAGCATGATTCGCAACAGCGTGCTTGCCGGCGACGGCGCTTATGATTTAGTATATGGCTGGTCTGCGCAAATGCCTCACTTATCCGCTGAGGGACTCTACCTAGATTTTAATGAAGTGCCATATTTGGATTTGACCGCTCCGTGGTGGGCGCAGAGTATTATCAAAGAAGGGACAATCGCGAATAAATTGCATTTTCTTATCGGGGATGCTAATCTGAGTATGATGATGTGCTATTCAGCCATGCTCGTAAATAATCAGCTACAGAAAGAATATGGATTGCCGGATATATATGAAGTCGTTTTCGACGGCAAATGGACCCTCGACTATATGAACAATTTGGTTCGGGATATTTATAAAGATTTAAACGGTAATGGGGCCGCGGACGAAAACGACCAGTTCGGTTGCGCGTTTGACAATGTAAATCAGGTTGACGGGTTCATGCAGGCTTCGAATATAAAATTGATAAGCAAAGATTCAGACGACATACCGTATTTTGACGTCGAAATGGAAAAAGTAAATGTTCTCGTCGAAAAAACCTATAATCTTTTATATGAAAATCCCGGTGTAATGACGTTTGCCATTGACGGAAGTGTATCCTGCATAATGGATATGTTTACCAATAATCAGACGCTGATGGTTCCTATAGTGCTCGATCACGTTGTCAGCAGATATAAGGGCATGGAAGCCGATTACAGTATCATTCCGTATCCTAAATTTGACGAAGCGCAGGATAAATATTATTCGCGCATACAGGACGGAGCAACTTTTCTTTCTGTGCCGGTAAATTGCGATAAACTGGAAATGGTAGGCGCATATATGGAAGCAATGGGGTCTGAAAGTTATAAAAACTTAACCCCTGTATATTTTGACATAGCAATGAAAGTCAAATACACCCGTGATGAAACATCGTCGAAAATGCTGGACATAGTCCGCGAGGGAGCTTATTTGAATTTCGCGAGCATATATAACGTCAGAATCGGGGCTCCGTGGAATTTGTTACGTAATATGATGGACGTAAAGAAAAATAATTTCACATCATGGTTTGAAAGAAACGAACCGATGATGAAGAGCAGGCTAAATGAAGTCATTGACGCAATGACGAAATAAAAATTGTAAAATATAAACGAAATTGAGCCGCTGTCGCTTGCACTTGCGCCGTATTTCCGATTTGTATATTCACGTTGTTGAAATTGATGCTATGTATCAAATTTTGAAGAAAAGGATAAAAAAATGAAAGGTAACGCAATCGTTGGACAATCAGGCGGACCGACCGCCACGATAAACGCTACGCTTGCGGGCGTTATTCGCGGGGCGTTGAATAATGCAAAAATAAATAAGATATACGGCATGTTCAACGGTATTGAGGGACTTTTAGAAGAAAATATAAAAGAATTAAACGACATTTTTAAAAAAGAAGAAAATTTGAAATTACTTGAATATACGCCTGCCGCCTCATTGGGTTCGTGTCGTTTGAAATTGCCTGATCCGAACGAAAAAGAAAGTTCATACAAAACAATATTCAAAATATTGTCAAAGAAAAATATAAAGTATTTTTTTTATATCGGCGGTAATGATTCAATGGATACGGTAAAAAAACTAAGTAGTTACGCCGGCAAAAACAATATAGAGATAAATGTAGTTGGTATTCCCAAAACGATAGATAATGACTTGAATTGCACAGATCACTCTCCCGGTTACGGCAGCGCGGCGAAGTATATCGCTACGACAATTCAAGAATTGTCGCTTGATACTGCGGCTTACAATCAGAAGTCGGTACTAATCGTCGAAATAATGGGTAGAGACACTGGTTGGCTAACAGCGTCTGCAGTTCTGCCAAGACTGAACGGAGACGAAAACAACGGAGCAGATTTGATATATTTGCCGGAAGTAGCATTTGATAATGATAGATTTATTTCGGATATAGAGCGACAATTCGAAAAAAAGTTGCATATAATCGTCGCAATATCGGAGGGTATCAGATATGCGAACGGCAAGTATGTGTGCGAGACGGACGAACTCCGGGAAACCGATAAATTCGGCAATACATGGCTGGCGGGTTCGGCAAATGTATTGAAACGACTTGTAAAAGAAAAACTTAAATGTAAAGTCCGTGCGTTAGAATTGAACACGCAGCAGCGTTGCGGGGGGCATATAGCCTCGTTGTGCGACATAACAGAATCGGTTGAAATAGGCAAAAAAGCCGTAGAAACGGCGGTATCTGGCAAGACCGGCGTTATGATGACATTCAACCGTATATCAAACACGCCATATAAAACTGAAATAAAATATGAAGATGTAAACAGCATAGCGAACACAGTTAAAAAAATACCGGAGAATTTCATAACATCTGAAAACAATAACGTGACAAACGAATGTTTAGAATATATACTGCCATTGATTTCAGGTGAACCGAATAAACTCTACAGGAATGGGATCCCAGTATATTTTAAAATTATATAATTTCTATTTTCTCCGTTATTATTGCTAATAATTTCGGTTATACATAGTATAAATAATTATTTAAGGATAAAAAATATGCAATTTTATATAGCTCAGGGAATCGGTTTCATTGGTATGATTTTGATGTTTATTTCATTTCAACAAAATGATAAACGAAAAATTCTTTGGATTCAAGCAAGTACGGCCCTGATATTTTCGGTACATTTTTTATTTCTGGGAGCGTTTACAGGAGTTGGGGTGAACCTTGTGGCAATCCCCCGCAATTTGATTTTTGCGCGTAAACATAAGAATTATTGGCAGCAAATAATTTTAACGGTAATTTTTATTGCGGCGTTTATAATTTTAAGTATCATTGTTTGGGAAAATTTGCTTTCGCTATTCCCGATTGTCGCAATGAGTATCTCAACCATTGTATTTAATTTGCAAACCCCGCGTAATATCCGCTTTTGCAGTTTGCCTGTCTCTTCGCTCTGGATAATATATAATATTTCTACACTGTCTATTGCGGGTTTTATAACCGAGACTTTTTGTTTGTTGTCTATATTGATTGCCATATTTAGGTTTGATATATTTAAAAATAAAACAATAAACAAATAATTAGTATGCGTTACTATAGATATAAAATTTGTTGTTTCGCGGTGAGTGCCATTCGGTTGACATAATCATAGACATGGGATACTGATGCAACACGGGCGCGTAAAATCGTGTCAATACGGCAGTTTTGGAAGTATTTTGCGTTTATCTGAACTTACGCAACTCTGATAATATATCTGTATATTATAGACGATTATGTGGGGACATTGAAAATAAACGCCCATTTTGAAAACAACGGTAATAATTTAATTTATAAATACTATTTATATAAAACTATATAAAATTCGCATCTGCATAAATCAATCAAACGACTGTAACTTATCTATATCTTCCTGCATCGCAATATCGGCTTTCTCAAGATTTGATTCTAAATACGATACCAGTTGATCGGCTTTGTTTTTGTTGACAAAATCTTTCATCTGATCTGATATTTTACCCCAATTATACGTCTGCGCAAGGTCAAATATTCTGTTTTTCATTATCAGGTCAATCATTTCAAAAGAATCGTCGTCGCGGATATATTTTGCTGGCAGGGCGTATTCGTAATATTTCGGGCGCACTTCCTCGCTTGATTTAGCGTTTAATGCCTCAAGTATCATAGCTGCGCGCTCGATTCTTTCGGAACCGTTGTTTATTATCGCTATGCACGGCGAAAACAACCCGTCCATAAGAGAATAATACCGTTGCTGCTGCTCGTTCAGTTTCGGCGGCGGCAATAACCCGAAGTCCCATTGTTCCACATCCCTGAATGACTGCGTGCCTCCCTCCGGCGCGCGAATAGAAGAAATCAGAGTGCAGTCAAACAAAGCTTTACCCTCAGCAAACATAGTGTCCTGATGTGAACCGAGCGCGAAGGCCTCGGCCGTTGTATTGTCGGTGTTCATGAATTCGCACATTTTTGTGAACGCATTGATATATGATTCCCGATTCACCGTCCAGTACGGTATATCGTTGTCATCTTTTTTCACCATAGTTTCGCCCGCTCCGTAAAACGTCATTACTGACGAAGCGGTATTGACTACAAAACCGTATTGGTCATCCTTGGTCCATTTCCCGTTCCCGTCGAGGTCGAGTGTGACTGTCTTCATTGATTCAAGCATACTGTCGATCGTCCATGTCCCCTCGCGTACCATTTGATAATAATCCGGCAATCCGTAAGCCTGCTGCATTTGCTTATTGAAAAATATGGCCGTAGCATATTCTTTGTCCGCTATCGTGAAGTCGCCGAACAGAAAAAATTGCCTGCCGCATATCGACGTGCTCTCGTGCGCGAAATGGTCCCACCACGGATTCGTCAAATCTAAATTCGTTAATTTATTCGCGTCGGCAATATAATTCTCGATAGAAAGAGTCATCAGGTCATGGCCCATGGGAGCCTGCGTAATATCATATTCGCAATACCCTGCGGCAAGCTGATTCCTTACTTTGGTTTTTATTGTGGTGTACGCTATGGGTATAACTTTGAAAATTATATTATACTTTTCCTCGACAATACGGTTTCTCCGGTATATCGCGTCGTTGAGCAGTTCCCCGGTTTCTTCCGCTTCAACATCAAGAGTCACATCTGTCCAGCTATATCCGTCCATATTGGCTATGACGAATTCTATACCGCCATAGTCTACTCCGGGCAGCGACTCATAATTTATTTGATTTTCCGGCTGTTCCGTCTGTAAATTGTCGCCGTTATGTATGTCAGATGTATTTCCGGCAATTTCGCCGTCCGGCTTTTTATCGCTGTTACACGCGGAAAATACACAAAATAACATCAACATGATAATCATACAAACAACGCTAATCCTTTTTGTTTTAAGCATACTAAATTCTCCTTTTACCCTCACGCCATCAATTATTTTCCTGGATTGCGGCCACGGTTTTATCTATCGCCTTTATCCATTTGGGTTCTTCTTTCTCATACTTAGAAGCAAACTCGACGGCTTTCTTCTGTGAAAATCCCGTGAAAAAGTCCAGCATTCCCGACCAGTTGAAAAATATCCCCTGATCTATCACGCGGGTCGAAAATATCAAATCAAGCATTTCCGCCGATTCGTCGTCCCTCGAATATTTGCTTTTCAGGTTTATTTCATAATATGCTTTTGTCAGCGTGTTTACTGATTCCGCCGCCCACGCCTCAAGAATTGCTCCGGTACGCTCCAGATCAGACGCAGTTACCGGGAGGCACATGACAGTTGCGTTGCCATACTGGAAAGCATTATAATACTGCTCCTGCGCCCCGTCGTATTTTGGCAATGGCAATATGCCGAAATTGGCTTCCATATCGCGCATACGTTTCACAGATTCTATCGGGCTTATATAATACAAAGCCCTGCCTTCGTTGAATGTGTCTATATTTATTTCTTTCCAGATGTCGGCGTATTTGCCGGTATAATCGTCAGCTTTTATCTGGGCGTTTCCGTCCGACAGGAAATCTATGACTTTGTCTAACACAGCCACCGTTCTGTCGCTGTTGAGCGCAAGCGCGGGCAAATCGTCTGTATCTTTTTCGATTATTTTCTGGCCCGACGCGGCGAATAGGGCATATGCGCACTCATGCTGGTTTACCGCGCCCCATTGGTCTTCGGGAGTCAGAACGCCGTCACCGTTCAAGTCTTTTGTCACGGCTCTGCAGTTCTCATGAAATACATCAAGAGTCCATTTGCCGTCTGCGACCTGCTGATACGGGTCGTCAAGATTATAGTCTTTATATAAATCTTTGTTGAACATGATGCACCATGTAGCGTCGTTGGTCGTAGTGGTGATATTGCCCGCCGCTCCGTATAATTTATGTCCCACAGTCATAGAATCATTAGCCGTTTTGTCCCACCACTGCTTATCAAAACTCAAATACGGCACTCCGTATAAATCAAGTACCTGACCTTTCTGGATCAATGTCGCCGCTCCGTACATAGTTGGGTACGCCACGTCAAAATCGTCGCTTCCCGACTGAATGATTTTCTGAATGAACGGCAGAACGTCGTCTTTTCTTATTTCGGCTATATCAATATTGAATTTGTCTTCAAGTATCCTGTTTCGTATATATACAGCGTCGTTGACAGGATCGCCGTTCTGTTCTTCCGCGAACATATCGGCAGTTATCCAGTGAAGCCCCAAATATCCGTCCCTGACTACTACGTTGAATTCGTATCCACCGCAGTCCATTTCCGGTACGTCGTAAATGATCTTTTCCGCTTCTTTATTTTCGTCTGCGTCATCTCCCGGATTTCCCCCATTGTCATTCGGATTTTCGTTATCAGCGGCAATAATGCCGTCGTTTTGATTTTCTCCGTCAGTATTTTTTTCTTTGCCGCATGACGAGAACATAACCGAACAGAAAAAAAGAGATAAACCAATAAAACAAATTATAATCCTTTTCATAAATATATATTCATTCCTTTCATAAAATTATTTGTATAATATAAAAATAATATGATACTATCATTATACTATCATATTATTAAGAAAAAACAAATGTAAATACAGCATTTGCGAAAAAATTTTGTAAATTTTTACGGGCGTTGACAAGCATGGTTTATTAAGATATAACATAAGATGAAACGGTTATATATAAATCCTTACTGATTCTTTTATATACAAGGTCCTCCGGCAGCGCCGGGGATTTTATCATAATTTCATATCTCATAATAGAAATAAATACGGTTGAATATTCCAACCGTATTTATTTGCTTTACGTATATTTTCGCAAAATCGTAAAATTTCTAAAAAAACTTATTGTAAATATAAGCCGTTTGTGATATAATATAATTTAAAAGACTATTGAACGGTATATAATTTCATTAAAAGAACTATTTTTCGAATATATTATTTTCGGCGCGAATGCGTTCAAGGGAAAAAATGGCACCAAATATTTTCCCATAAATTTGAAACAGAATATTAAGGAGTAACAATAAAAATGAAAAGAAAAAGAAAAGCAATTTTGACAATTTTATCAATTTTAATAGCATTAAGTATTATGTCGCCTTTGTTTATATCGTTCATTAATGCCACGGAAGACTCTGCTTACAGCGTAGAAATATACAGAGACGGAACCGACAGTGTATATGTCGGAGAAATGGAATTATTTCATGTCCGCGTTCATGTTTCGGGGGTTGATATAGACGATACTCTGATTAACCCTGTACTCACTCTGGATTATAGCACGAACGATATTTTGGGGCTTACTGTCAAGCCTGCTATTACCGCAAGCGATGCTCCTACAAGTATGACGCAGGCACCAATGGTAATCGATACCGCGAACCAAACAGTTATGTGGACGCTTAATAATCTTGCGGGAGGTTCCGACCTTATATTGCCCTGCTATATCTCGATGCCGAAAGATTATACGCCCAGAGATTATCCTTTGGTTTTAAAAGTCACTTTGGAGTGCGATAACCACGAGACTATTGACGCTGAATTGGTAATAGATTGGACGTATGACTTGAAAAAACCCGAAAAGTACGTAACCTCCGGCAATTATCTCACTACTCTGACGACTAACGAAAACGGAAAGGGATATAATGTTTTCGCCGGAAATGAAAACCCGGCTAACCCGGGATATATAAATCCCGCCGAAACATATCCCGTAACTTTCACATTCAACAACAACACCGTTCCGGTTAAAGGCTCAAGAGCGATAGACCATATTGTTATAGTTGATAAACTGCCGGAAGGCGCGGTTTTTGAAAAAGCGGACAATTCCGGCTACTGGTCGTATGACAGCGACACGCATACCGCTACTTATGACGGTCCTGAAGGCAGCGTGGATTTAAAGATCAGGTTTCCTAACGGCGAAATAGGCGCGGATTATAAAAACGAAGCGGATTATACTTATTATGTAAAAAATCCGCAATTTGGAGACCCGGGTTCAGAAGATTACGAAGATTTTGGAAACGCTGACCCGGCTGATTATACGTATAAAGTCAAGGCTTATGTAAAATTAGCCGGCGAAGAAGTTATGGGGAATATAATAGACAAGCAGCCGATAAAAACCCGGAGAGGCAGCGATCTGACTTCCGCCGCGAAACACGCGAGCAGACTGGCTGTTGAAGAAGAAATCAAAGGGGATTACTGGTTTTATAATTCATATAGCAATGCTATGAAATTAAACAGTATGAAAAACGTTATGATTTCAGACGATAAATTAGACGAAAGCCTGCGTTTCTTTGCTTTTACCGTAAGCGCGAAACCGGGAGCTATTGTCGGCGAAGCCAAAGTGCAGTACAGAGATGCCACTACGGGTGAGTGGGAAAATTTTATTTCCCTGACTGAAAGTGATTTTACACACGCATCCCGCCCGGTTTCGCAATTGGAAACCGATGTTATCGGTGATGAGGACAAATATTGTTTTAGCGGCGAACACGCCGGATATTATTACACAAATTATTACTTTTTGCCGTCTTCTCTCGTAATTAACGGGTTAAGGCTGCTCATAGATGAAATAACTCCCGGCAACACAGTATATTTTGACGTCGGCGCAAAGCTTAGGAGCGGCATATTTGAAACAATTACGCATGACGTCACAACTCCTTTCGGCAATACATGCAGTTTTTATTATAACTGGACAAATGACGATAATAAAACTACAATCGGGCCGGCTACGGCTTATCATGATATTATCCCATACCAGCCCAAGTTCAGAGGCATGAAAGTATTGACAACGCCGTCGGGAATGTCTACAGTATTCGCCGGAAACACCCTGACGGTTTCAAACAGGATACGTTTCATGGATTTTGACAAAAAAGATTATATTGATTTTAACGGCGCGCAGATAATCGACCTTTTACCGGTAGGGTTCAGGTATGTTCCCGGCTCGGTGACATTTACAAATCTGAACGGTCAAACTATGAAAGATATTTACGAAAGCGCAGAGCCGGTTATCGTTTATGATTATAACGGCACGGGGCAGACCGCGCTTATCTGGAATCTGAAAGGTGAAAAAGATATTTCATGGTATGGCGGCGATTATATCATCAATTACACTTATAAAGTCGAAGTGCTTGATACCGTAAAAGCGGGAAATAATACTTTAACCGGATATTTCCATTGGCGTGACTATACTAAAATCAAGCCGAATGTAAACAATCAAAGCGCATCTACCCCTTATAAGGGATATGTGCCTTTTTCCGATGTTGACAATATAAGCGGCAACAATGATCCTGACGCAAGATTTTTAGAATGCGAAATGATTGTCAATTATTCGCCTCCCATCGCGGTAATATCGTCAAAAGGCGTAAAAGGAAGCTATAATAAATCCTATCTGTACGCACCCGCGACGGGTTATTCCGTGGCAGGCGCGGACTCGTCCTACCTGCTGGAAATTTCAAACTATTCGCTGAGCGATTTTGAAACTTTTACGGCGTTTGATGTACTTCCATATGTTGGAGACGTGGCATTGGTCGGAGGCTCTACAGGCAAATTTGTCGACAGAGGGACGCAGTTTGAAGTAAGGCTGACAGGTCCCGTTGTTGTCAACGATTCGCAAAACAGATTTACCGTTTATTATTCTACAAAAGACCCGTCATCTTGGAGCGGCATAAACGATTATGATACCGCCGCCGATGCGAACTGGTTCACTTCGCTTCCCGGTGGAATTAACTGGTCCGACGTGCGCGCTTTTAAACTTGTATTGAACGACGAAGAAGTCTTTGAAAAAGGAGAAAGCATTAACGCTGTTGTTCCGGTAAAAATGCCGACTCCCGCGACATTGGGCGATCTGGCGTGGAACTCCTACGCGATAAATACCGGATCCGGGTATCTTGAGGCTATAAAAGCGGGCATTGAAATAATTGATTTCGACGTGGCTCTCAAAAAGACTTCGGATAAAAGGCTTTATGACAAGAGCGAAAATAACAACATCGTCACATATACTATTACTGTTACCAATACTCAAAAAGTGGACGCAACCGAAGTTTATGTAATTGACCAAATACCGGATGAACTGAGTTTTATAAGCTGCAATTATAAATACGATAATCTGGGAGACGGCGAATTTAAAATATATATCGGCACGCTGGCTGCTTTGCAGACTGCGACGATTACAGTTAAGTGCGAGGCTGTAAGAGCCGGGAGGCTTATTCGTAATACCGCGAAAGTTTATATTAACGAACATGAAATTGATTATGAAAACAACGAAGATTACTGCGACATCACGGTTATAGCTCCAGATTCGCCGTACGACGTCAGCGTTACAAAAAAAGCTGATAAAAGCACTTACAAAAAAGGCGACACTATCACATATATTCTAACCGTCGAAAATAAATCGTCGAGCAGCGACCCGGACGTGGACTGCGGCGTGGATGACGTGGTTGTCAAAGATTACCTGCCTTCAAATATAGAATTTACCGGCACTGATTATACAGGCGTATGGGGACCAGACCCTGGCGACAGCAGTATAATATTTTTCGAGATAGGTCACATGAACGCGGGTGAAATAATCACAATCGAGCTTTACTGTATAGCGAGTGAATTAGTTACTAAAATGCTCAACAGGGTCGTCGTCGATACTGATGAAGAAGAATCAGATTACGACGACAGCGAAGACGACGTTGAAATAACCGTCGTTAAATCGGGCAGGCTGACAATCAAAAAAGATTTTGACGAAGAAAGCGGCCACGCGGACTGGGGGGTAAATGATAAAACAACGTTCCGCGCGAGAGTGAAAAACGTCAATACCAACGAATATATGACTGTAAGCGGCACTGCTCCGGAGTATGTTTATGTAAGCGAGGGCGGCGGCGGCAGTTATATCGCGTTCTCAAAAGGCACGCCGTCAACTATAATAGGCCTGGACGACGACACGGAATGGATCGTAGAGGAAGCGGTAGGCGTGAATTATGCAGTGGTGAGCGGCGATTATTCCGCAATAATTACGGACGGCGGGGAGAGCGAAATAACTGTAGTCAATAAATATGACCACTGCGAGGGAAGCATTGTTATCAATAAAGAATTGGAAAACTATTATGAAGATTTCGGTATTGACAATTCGAGCGTTTTTGAACTGAGAGTATATGACGTCGATCATGACAATTATATTTATTTCGAACCGAATCTTGACGGAAGCAGTTATAACGCCATCGGAAATAACGGCTCAAAAGACCCAACTAATGACCCCCGCGAAATAGTCAAATTCTCTGTTGCCCAGCCTGTCACACTAACGGGTCTTTGGGTAAACTGCAATTATGAAATAAAAGAAATTACTCCGGCTAACGCGCCGTATGTTTGGGAATGCGAATTGTGGAACGACGAGACAGAACAGTTTGACCCGCTGAGTGACTGTATAATAAAATTGGCAACGGAAGAAGAAAACAAATTCATAAAAATTATAAACGATTATACTGAACACGGCACGGGCAGCCTTATTTTGAACAAGATTATCACCGGCAGCCCAGATGACTGGGGCGTTGACAACGACACGCCGTTTGAAGCCAGAATATTTGATATGACAGGAAATAGTTATGTATATTTTGATTATGATGAAGACAGTAAAGTCTATGTAGCCAACGGCAACAGCGGTTCAAGCGTTCCGTCTGTCAACCCCCGCGAAATAGTTAAATTCGACGCGAGCCGCCCTGTCAGCCTGACAAATCTTTGGGTAAACCGCTCTTACAGAATAGAGGAAGTAATGCCTGAGGGAGCGCACTATATTGTTTCATATTCGCCGCAGGTTGTGAGCCTTACGGGAATTATTGATGTTAACGAGGAAGAAACATTTATAAACAAAACTATAGAGATAACCAATTTTTATAAGCACGGAGTTGGCAGTATAGTCATAAATAAAAACCTCGCCGGCAGTTACCCTGACTGGGGTGTAACCAGAGAGACAGAATTTCACGCGAAGATATATGACGATACGAACAAAAGTTACGTCTATTTCGTAAAACAACCGAACGGTAATTATTTCGCCGACGGCAATGACAAAGACGGCGTAGGCGAGGCAGACGGAGAACATTCACTTGTAGTTACGTTCAGCGCGCTCAATTCGGCTGTATTAACAAACCTCTGGATAAACTGCGATTATATAATAGAAGAGATTGTGCCTCTGAACGAGCCTTATACGCCAGAATATTCCGGGCAGGTCGTGAGTTTAACAGGCGACCTCCCGTTAGAAGACGGCGACCCTTACGACGGAACGAATATAACTACGGCAATAACTAACAGATATAAACACGGCGTGGGCAATCTTATTCTTAAAAAAGACCTTGCCGGTAATTACTCAGACTACGGCATAGATAAATCGACGCTTTTCAAAGCGAAGGTGATTGACACTTACAGTGAATTAACCGAAAACAAAAAAACTACTTTGCTGTTTATAGATAACGGAGGCGGACATTACTATTGCGTAGGATATATAGACCCTGACGACGAATGGGTGTATACAGAAGAGGCTTATATCGAAAGCTACGGCGGCAAAGACAAAATAGTTGATTATGTCGAGTTCAGCGTAAACCGTTCTGCCGCAATAGAAAATTTATGGGAAAGCGACGACGAGGGAATAGCTTTAACTTATGAAGTTGAAGAAATAGACGCCGACGATTACGATTATATTACAGTTGAATATACAGGCAACGGACAGTCTTTCCCGTTACCGTTAAATAGCGAAGACCCGTTAGAAACGACGCCAAATATCGAAATGACAGTAAAAAATGATTATGCGCAGGGTGAAGCGGATGCCGTTATTGAGTTCACAAAATCTGTCAAAGGCGAATACGCGCCGAGCGCGGCGGAATTCTCGTTTGAGCTGATACAAGTCGCGGACATATATGGCAACGATTTTAACGGCGTAGAAGACCCGATTGAAAAAACAATCTCTTATTCTACTACGAAAACCGGGCCGTCTGAATCAAACAATCTTTATTTTGAAATAGAAAACCTGACCTTGGGTACGCATTATTTTAAGATAGCAGAAACCTCTGACCTTAAAGGCTGGATATGCGACTCTACGCCGAGAATTGTAACCGTCACGGTTAGCCCGGGCGAACCGCCGGTGGCGGTTGTCACCGCAGTCAACGGAATTGCGGGAAATGAAATCATTTTTGAGAACAGTTATAATACTTCAGGAAAATTAATACTTGAAGGAATGAAAATCACAAACGACATACCGTTTGACGCAGGCATGTTTAACTTTATTATTACCGACGCTTACGGAAGATTCATAACTAACAGTACAAATGACAGCTACGGAAAGATTATATTCGATGAAATTGTATACGATGCTCCGGATGACCATGTTGTCTATATAATAACAGAAGACGAGGATTCGCTTCCCTCGGGTTGGACAAATAAAACCGGTCCTATAACTATATTTGTAAAAGTAACCGACAATGGACAGGGCGTATTGGAACCCGAAGTTACAGGTGATATTGTATTCTATAATGAATATGAAGAGCCTACAGAGGAAACTTCGGAAGACACGTCAGAAGATCCATCAGAAGATCCATCAGAAGATCCATCGGAAGATCCATCAGAAGACCCATCGGAAGATCCATCAGAAGACCCGTCGGAAGATCCATCGGAAGATCCATCGGAAGATCCATCGGAAGATCCGTCGGAAGATCCGTCGGAAGATCCGTCGGAAGATCCATCAGAAGATCCGTCAGAAGACCCATCGGAACCCCCGTCGGTACCGCCAATATATACAACACAGCCAACAACACAAACTCCGACTACAACAGAAGAAACCACGCCGCCAGAAACCACAACTGAATCTACAACGCCGGAATCCACGACGCTTGAACCTACGACCGAACCTACAACAGAGCCAACGACTGAACCGACTATACAAGAATCTGAAACTGAGGAAGATGACGGCGAAGAATCTACTACTGAACCGCCGATAAATGAAACTACGGCAGCAGAATCGACGGGTGAATCTACAGCCGAATTGACAGCTCCGGATTCAACTGTAACCGAGCCGTCAGAACCTTCAACTGTGACTACGACAGAAATTGTTGATTTTCCGGATAACATAGAAATAATCACGGAAGATATAGATGCGGCATGGCTTGAAGCGAATGCGACGCCGCTCGTGAACGGTTGGTTTGCAGTAGATTTAGGCGAAAACTGGTGGGAAATATTCGATGAAAGCGGTAAACCTATAGGATTATTCAATTTGCCTTACGGCGAAGATATAGAATATATCGACATAAATTTTATATTATTTAATCTTATACCTTTGGAAAACGCAGTAATATCTAATCCGAATAAAGATATAGATGAAAATGAAAATGTTACTGAAGACGAATCTGTCAGAGACAATCCCAAAACAAACGACAATATTTATGCAATTTTAGGATTATTGATACTGACGGTATCCGGCGCGGCAATCGTAAAGAAAAAATTTATTCAATAATTATAACTAAAATCAATGATTTTTTGCGTTTATTTAAAATATAAAACAGAACTGAAGCCCGGACAAAAATCCGGGCTTTGGCATTTATATTTTAATACTCTTTTACTCTCTTTAATTTAATTATCCAGATAATTTTTTTCGACTGCTTTATATATATTTTCTATTTGCTTTTCAAGTTCTCCCTTGTGTTTTTCGATATAAGACACAGTATCGGTTATTTTGTTGCTCTGCATATTTGTCAAAGGCATACTTAACGGAGTCCAGTCGCCCAAATTCAACGCAAAATCATAAGTCGCGCCTTTAAAGATAATATCAAGCATTTCCATTGATTCTTCATCGCGCGTAAGTTTTGAAGTCAAAAGCACGTTATAATATTCGGGGATAACATACCGGTAACTTTCCGCGGCGAGAGCCTCGGATATAATACCTACTTTATTCAAATCAGCCGTCTGAGGAATTATCATAAACCCGTTCCATGACAGGCTTAGATATTCATCGACATAATCGCTTTTAGGAAACGGGAGTATGCCGAAATCCACGTTATATGCCCTGTAACGCATTGCCGCGCTGAGGGGATCGACATGAAAAAGGCAGCGTCCGGAACTCATAGGAACAGCCGACTCGTTTTCTTTAGGGGCGTTGGGGTCCCAATATCCCACAAACGTTTGATTTCCCGTAAACATAAGCTCGTTAAGCTTATCCGTCAACTCATAGAAAACCGGATTTTCAAGATTTAAGACTGCATATCCGGTTTCATCTTTTTTGGTAATGCTCAATCCATAAGCGTGTATCGCGCTTTCCATCATCCATGACGTAAGCGTAACTAACCCGTATTGGTCGTTTTCATCAAATATACCGTCGCCGTTTAAATCTTTTGACGCGATTTTTGCCATATCGCTCAGCTTATCCCAAGTCCATTTTCCGTTTTTTACAATATCATACGGGCTGTCCATGCTATAATCGGCTATCATCTGCTTGTTGAAATAAATTACGTTGGGGTCAAATATCATAAAATCGCTTACTGCGGTGCATAAAATTCCGTATACAGAAAGCTCGTCGTTCATTCTGTGGTTCCACCACGGTTTAGAAAAATCAACATGAGGAACAGTATTCCAGTCTACCGCTACCCCCGACGAAATCATTGAATATACCCCGTTGATTACATGAGTGAGCGCAAGGCTGTAATCGTCAGACCCGGCTTTTACTGTTTTTGCCAGCTCACTGTAAATTTTATCCCAATCGTTCATAACGGGTTTAATACTGACATTAAACCGTTCTTCAACATCTCGTTGACGCTTATATATAGTACCGTTCAGAGGGTCTGTGCCTTCTTCCTCAGAAAAATATAAGCCTAATATATAATTGCTCCATTCAGGATATAATATCGGGAAATCCGCTCCGTCAAAATCTGTTTCAGGAAGATCGTCAGATATACTAAGCCTCGCGTCAGCATCAGATTCCACTCTTACATCGCCGGGTTCGTTTTCTCCGGGATTTATTAAGTTTTCGTTATCATTATTAATATTGCCGTCAGATGGCTTACACGACAAAAACGGCAACGTAAAAATCAACAAAGTCAAAATTAAACATACAGCTCTTAATTTAAATTTCATCTGATTATTCCTTTCTTTGATTTAATCAAATCATAAAATATTAATTATATCTATTATATCTGCCACTGCGATACGGCTTTTATACTGTATTCTTCAAAAAGCCGCAGATATATTCTGTAATTATCAACCGATACTTCAGGGGGAGTCTGATGGTCAACCGACACTATATACCGTCCGGTTTTCATAGCGGGAAGTATACGCTCAAATTCCGCGCGCATAAATTCTTCCCCAATCGACATAGTCATTTTGTCAAAGCCGCTGATTGCGTGAAGCTTGGGATATAAATCCAAAAGTTTTACTATATCCACGCCGGCCCTTCTTTCAAGCGGGGTGACCCCGTCAACCCCGACTTCTTCGTACCACGGAACCAGTCCTTCAAGATTGCCGTCGGTATCTATAAATACATTCATGCCTTTTTTATTGGCGTACGGGATCAGTTGTTTATAATATGGCGCAAGAAACCCGTCAAAAATTTCTTTTGAAATCATAGAGCCTGTCTTATATGACATATCTTCGTATAAACAGAGCAAATCCGGCGTAATAATATCGCATATAATATCTATTGCGCGCTTGTTGTATTTTAATAAATCGCTGTTTATTTCATGGATAAGTTCGGGGCGGTCATAAAATGCGTATAAATGCCCCTCTATCCCCAAAAGTTCGCGGGGATGCCAGAAAAACCCGTGAACAAGCAGAGAAACAGGGCATTTATTTTTATTTTCCCGGCTGACTATTTCTTTTGCGGCTTCAATATACTGATTTATATTTTGTTCAGGATATAAATATTTTTTTATTTTTATATAATCCTCAGCAGTTTTAATCCTGCCTAAACCGTATCCCTGCGGCTGTGGGCATGACGGCGATAATGCGCCTACCATGAACTGCTGGTGTTCGTCCAGATTAAAATATTTATGTATATCCTGACTGCTTAATCCTGTGGGCATACCCTCGTTTTCCCAGCGCCTGACTGTCGCGTCCCACCATATCGACCATTCTATAACGGGCAGCCTGTCGTCGGGCAACTCGTTTCTTTTCAAAATACTTTCCCATCGTTCTTTATTAGTCATTACCTCACCCCTTTATTTCATAAAACCGCCGAACATAATCTCGCGCATATATTCCGTAGATTTCACAGCATTGTTTTCATCAAGTATTTTTTGCATACGGTCCATGTCAATGCTGTCCGCGACTTTTTCAAATACCTGCATCCATTTCACAGTTTGCTCAACCGCGTCTCGGCTCTCTTCCCTGTACGGATACTGGTCGGTCGAAATATATCCTGTATAATTCAATTTTTTCAGCCAGTAGAACATTTCTATGAATTCTACTGTGTGAACAGAGCCGCATATCATATCGTCGTCCCACAACCGCCAGTTATCGTTCATGTGAAAATGAAACATTCTTTCTCTCGACATCGCCGCGCAGATAGATTCGCTGACGTTTTCATAGGCTTCGAGAGCGTGTCCGACATCTATCGTAATCCCGACGTTATCTTTTTTTATTTCGCCTGTCAGGGCGACTGCCGTCCAGATGTTCGCCAGAAAGCTGTGATTTCTTGGCTCTTTAGGCTTGTACTCAAGTGAAAATTTTATATCAGGCATAGCTTCGGCGCATTCGGCTACGCCGTCCGCGAGCCATTTGTGCGCGCTCACATAATCCGCCTGCAACGGGTAATCATATCCGTCCTGACCGTTCCATATACTTATCATGCCGCATTCAAGCTCACGTCCGAGTTCCGCCATGTGAAGCGTCCCTTTCACCGCCGCTTTTCGGACTTCACAATCAGGCGACGTAAACGCGCCTTTCGCCCAGATTTGCGAACCGAAGTGATCAGGGATTATGGCGACTGATTTAAAATTATATTGCTTGCGCAAATCGCACAGCAGTGATATTGTCCTGTCATTTACATGCCAGTTGCCGATATATTCAACGCCTGTTACTCCGTCAATCGACGCCACTCGGTCGAAAAGTTCCGGTATTTCGAATTTACGCCCGTAGCCATTAGTCATATATCTGTCTGAGCATTGCCCTACATTTCCTAAAATTACAGAATACTGCAACATTTTTTCATCTCTCCTTAAATTATATTATTTTATATTTAATCATTCCAGCCATTGGTCGGCATGGTGCCCGCCGCTCCAATACCAACGGGGATGCCCTAACTGCCACAACTCGCTGTTTCTATAATATTCCTCTTCATCTATGATAATTTGCTCTCTTAACTCATCGCTAATGTTACCGTATGACGCTTCCCGGACAATTTTCATTTCTCCGTTCACAAGTTCTGTTTCCACCAATGAGTACAAATCGGTATCCAAATCATTTGTAAGTACAAATTCGCCGTCTATAAATTTATAGATACTGCCGCCCCAATATGCCGCGCCTCCGCCTCCGGCAGAATAAACACGCTTATTATCCGGATCAAGCGCGGGATTGCAGATTTGAGCGAACGAATCAGAGACGACAAACGACGATGTTTCGCTATTCCACAGCCAGCAGTCATACCATGTATTGCTATGCGCGCCGGCAAAACAATTCAGGATTATCACATCTTTATATCCGTCAAAATTCACATCAGCTACGTGCAAGCCCATTGTGTCCATCATATTATTGAAAACAGGGTATCCACTCACTATATCATAGTATATTTCCGAGAAATCCGCCGATAAAATAATCAAATCGTTTTCATCATAGACTTCCAGCCCCATAACATAACCATAATGCCACAATTCCTCTGTATCTCTCATAATTCCCGTCGCAACAAAGCGATATTCCGGCATACTCTCATGCAGCCGGGCGCAGATTTCATAAGTCACTTCTTTATATGTATCGCTGTCCAATTCCGCTAAAATTTGCATATCGCCGCCGTCTGTATTCATAGAATATATTTTTGCGCCGGTTACAGTATAATAAATCCTGTCGTCCGATACAATAAACCAGTCAGCGCGTTCGTCAGATAACAATTTTCTATCGCTGCCGTCAGTTTTTATACTGTATATTTTCCATTCGTCTCCTTTTATATAATAAATTATATCGTCAACCACCTGCATATACGGCGCGTAATCGTCGCAAAACTTATGTCTTTCACTGCCGTCGGTTCTCATGGCGTATAATTTATAATCGTCGTTTGTATTGTTGAAATAAATCCAGCCGTCCGATACAGTAATTTTAAATACGCTGTCATGACTCAATTTGATTTTATCGTTTCCGTCGGTTTTCATGCTGTAGATACCTTTGTCGTGATCGTCGTAAAAATAAATCCGTTCCTCAACTACAGCCATATATAACGTATCGCCATTCAGCTGTTCTCTTTCACTGCCGTCTGTTTTTATCCTGTAGAGTTTGCGTTCATCCCAATTATCGTAATAAATCCAACCGTCAGATACATTCCAAAAAACAGAAATTATTATATCGTCGGACAGCTTGCATTTTTTGCTGCCATTTGTATTTATGGCGTATAGTTTCCCGCCGTCGCTGTTGTTTACATAATAGATTTGGTCGCCTGACACATAAAACCGTTCCAACCTATCATCATTGAGTTTTCGCATATCGCTTCCGTCGGTATTCATACTGTAAAGCTTATCGCCTTCATAGCTGTTGCAGAAATAAATCCGGTCGCCTTGAACCGAGCAATTTCCGGCGTTAATAATATTTTCCGGAGTAATTTCCGTGTTATCGGACGGCACGGCGTCTGTTCCATTCACTTCGATTTCAAAAGTAGAAGTGCCGGATATTTCTTCTTCGTGTTTTTCAAATAAAATCCCGCAACCATTAAGACTCAGAATTAATATTATAACAATAAAAATAACAAATCTTTTTTTCATGCCTATTCCTCATCAAATAATACGAATAATAAATATTTAAATCATTTTCGCATTTTTTCGCAAATTTCATCAGCGTCTTGTAGCGCCTGTTCAATAGTTTTATTTCCGGCAAGAACTTCCTGAAGGGATTTCCCGTATTGTTCGACTATTACATTGCCGAATTCCCATACGGTTACCCATGGAGCATAAACATTGCCCGCTTGAAAAGCTTCTTTGCAATCTGAATAAATATCGCCCAATTCAGCGGTTACGCCGACTAAGAAAGAACTTCCCGCATTATCTTTTATGAGAGCTTGTTGCGCTTCGGGAGTAGCGGTCAGATCGAGTACTGCAAGCGCCTGTTCAATATGCTTAGATTTCGCGTTTATCGCTAAAGCCGAACCCGGACCGCCGACAAGCCAGCCCGCGCCTTCCGATAATCCCGGAATCGGAAACATTCCAAGGTCTTTTTCCATATCCGGATTTATACTTATAATATCATTTACCGCCCAAGGACCGCTTTCCCACATAGCCGCTCCGCCGGAAGCAAATTCAGAGAGCGCCTGATCATAACTTAAATTTAACATATCCGGGGTCAGGCATCCCTGTTCAATGACTTTTGACCACGCAATAACTGCGTCGAGCCATGAATTTGCAAGAGAACCCCTGCCTTCATTGAAATCAATATCGAAATTTTTGTTGGCCGGATCTGAATAAAATTCATTATTTACAATACCTATGCTTTGTTTCATCATTGGCTCCCATGACTGCGCGCCCATAGTTTGAGGCTTTATACCTTTTTCCGATAATTCTTTATGGATCGCAATAAACTGGTCGAGTGATTTCGGCACGCTGATATTATTATCGGCAAAAATCTTTTTATTATAAAAAATTCCCTCATACCATGATTGAAGCGGGGTAGCGTAAATTTTATTGTTCATAATATATGCCGACAAACCGGAATGGGCATATTTTTTAACAAATGCCTGCTCTGTAAGATCAAGTAAATAACCGGAACTCGCCAATAATTTAGTTTCGCCGCCCACTTCTATTATATCTGGGCCTTTCCCGTCTTTAAGCTGTGAATTTAAAATATTATTGAAATCATCAAGCGATACAAATTCAAAAATAATTTTAATATCAGTCAAATTTTCTTCTAAATATTTAAGATACGCAACTCTTGAAGATTCCGGGTTATATCCCATAAAACGCAATTCTATAATTCCGGTTTCTTTTTTACATCCAGCCAGATTTAAAATCATTATTATGCTTATAATAATCATGAAAACAGACAAAATTGTTTTTCTTTTCATTTTAATACCTCCCAAAAATCTAATTTAAAGCTATTATATCACAAATAATTATTTTTTTAAAGTGTTTTTTAATAATTAATCAAATCAATTAAATATAATAAAAACACTTGTAAAAATTTTTGAAATAGTTTATAATTATTATAAACTAAAGAAAATAAGCGAAAGGAGGTCATAAAATAATGGATAAACTATCAAATAAAAATAAAAAATTACGCCGCAGAAGTAAAATTGCGGCGCGGTTTCAATATATAAATATATCTATATTGATATTTGTTTTGATAATCACAGTAGTAACGGCAATGATAATGGCAACGGGCATAGCCGATAAATCATCGGAAGAGCTTGCTTATTTTCATTCTCTCGAAGCGGTTGAAAAATTCAATTCATATATGATACGCGATTTTGCGCTCGTACAAAAAGTAGCAAATTCCAAAGCCGTTAAAGAATGGTTTGCCGACGAATCCGACGAAACAAAAAGATTGGCGGCATACAACGAAATGATGGACTATGTTGACCTTCTGGCGCTTACGGAATTATATTTCGGGATTAACGAATCGCTGAATGAATTTTCGATTGTTCAAGGCACAGGCTTTGAGGAATTTAATCCGTTTTCAAAACTTAACAGATATGACCCCGACAATTTGTGGTACTATGAATTGCTTGAATCTGAAAATGATTATGTATTTAATATCGACATAGACAAACTTGCTTTAAGATGGCGTATATGGATAAATTATAAAGTTCTATCAGATGGAAAGCCTGTTGGAGTATTTTGTTCGGGACTTTCAATAGACGATCTGCTTTATGATATTTTCTCGCAATATGACGACATAAATATAAAAGGATTTATTATAGATAAACGCGGTGTTATTCAACTGGACAGCTCGTTTAAGGACGATTACAAAATAGGGATAGATAAATATATAAAAAACCAGCACGACGATCCTGCTTTCGGGGATTTCATAAATGAATATTTAAAGGGAATCGACGGTTATTTTACCAAAGAGGCGAAACCTGTTATAAAACGGCTTACAGACGGATTATATAATTATGCGTCTGTTGCGCCGATTATAAATTCCGACTGGTCGGTCGTAACGTTCTTCAGCAATAATTCTTTATTTAGCGCTTCAGACCTTTTACCGCTTATGCTGATATTAGTCTCGGCTTTTATTATATATACCGCCGCAAGCACCCTGATAACGCGACGGTTTGTATTAACCCCTCTAAATAATTTAACGCGCAGCGTTTCTGAAGCAAGCGGGGAAAACGCTGAAATTTACGGCGGTTTACGCGATGACGAAATAGGCGAACTTGCGCTGACGATTAAAGATATGTGGGGACGGCTGTATGCCGGTAATTTAGAGACAAAAAGCATGGCGGTCAAACTTGAGCTGGCATTAAAAGAAGCTAAAGAATCAAGCCTTGCCAAAAGCAATTTTCTCGCTAATATGAGCCATGAGATACGAACGCCGATGAATGCTATAATCGGAATGACAAGTATCGGGAAATCGTCGATCGATATACAGCGCAAAGATTATGCTTTTGACAGGATAAGCAGCGCGTCGCAGCATCTTTTGGGTATAATTAACGATATTCTTGACGTATCAAAAATAGAAGCCGGCAAATTCGAGCTTTCAATGACGGATTTCAATTTTGAAGCTATGTTCCAGCGGGTCGTAATCATAAATAACTTCCGGGTTGATGAAAAAAATCAAAATCTGACGTTGCATATTGACGCTAATATCCCTAAGATTCTTTATGGCGACGAACAGCGTCTGGCACAGGTCATAACAAATTTGTTGAGCAACGCGGTTAAATTCACACCGGATAAAGGCTCTATAAATATTGATTCAAGCCTTCTGGATTTGGACGAAGAAACCGGGATTTGTACGGTTCAAATAAAAGTAAAAGATACAGGCATAGGCATAAGTTCCGAACAGCAGTCAAAATTATTTAAGTCTTTCAGTCAGGCTGAAAGCGATACGACGCGAAAATTCGGCGGAACGGGACTGGGACTGGCCATTTCAAAAAATATAGTAGAAATGATGAACGGCAGTATATGGATCGAGTCAGAACTTGGCAAAGGTTCCGCGTTTATATTTACGGTTAAAATAAAAAGTTCAAAAGAAGAAAATTATATAGCTCCCGACTGGGGAAATATAAAAATGCTTGTTGTTGACGACGACCCGGTCATATTAAGTTATTTCAAAGAAATCGTTGAAAAATTCGGAGCGTCCTGCGAAACTGAGTTAAGCGGGGAGAGCGCGCTGAGAAATATTCAGCAAAAAGACGCGTATAATTTTTATTTTATAGATTACAGGCTGCCGGGAATTAACGGCATAGAATTAACGCGTATCTTAAAAGCCAAAAATACAGAAAGCAAAGGCACGGTAATTATGATGTCGGCTGCTGAACGGAGCATTATAGAAGAAGAAGCGAAAATAGCGGGCGTTGATAAATTCCTTCAGAAGCCGCTTTTTCCGTCTGTAATTATAGAAACTATTAACAGTTATATTAACACAAACAAGAAAGAAACAAAAGATGAAAGAACAAAAGAAATAGAAAAATTTGAAGGCAAATATATATTGCTTGCAGAAGATATTGAGATTAACCGTGAAATTGTAATTACAATTTTAGAGCCGACGCTTATAAATATAGACTGCGCGGTAAATGGCGCGCAGGCAGTAAAAATGTTCAGCGAATCGCCGGATAAATACAGTATGATTTTTATGGATCTTCAAATGCCTGAAATGGACGGATATGAAGCGACGCGGGATATTCGTGCGTCAGGCATTCCGGAAGCTGAAAAAATACCTATAATCGCAATGACCGCAAATGTATTCCGTGAAGACATTGAAAAATGTTTGAGCGTCGGAATGAACGGCCATATAGGAAAACCTATAGATTTCGACGAGTTGATTGAAAAGATAAAACAATATTTAAAATTATAGTAAAAAATAAAAAGTGCAACGCTCTGTGCACTTTTTATTTTTTATATAATTTTATTTTTATAAATTACCCTGCAAAATCTAACGCGGTAATTACTTTGTTAATCGCTTTGGTCATTTGATTTTCGACTTTTTCCAAACGGGAAATAAGATTGCGGTCGTTTTTAGCAAACATATCAACAAATATACCGTCGCGTAAAGTGCTGCACCATATAGAATCTCCAAGATCGATTACGCGGTTCCTGAAAATTATATCGAGCATATCGGCAGATTCTTCATCTCGCGCGTGTTTGGTTTTTAAACTTACTCCATAATATGCCGGCACAATATAATTCAGCGATTCACATGCCATAACTTCTATTATCGCGCCTATGGTTTCAGGTTCGGGAACAGTCAGAGGCACAATAAACGGGAAACATCCTTCCATACGCGTATAGTAATCAACCTGATCTTCATTAAATTTCGGATACGGTATAATACCGAAGTCAGTTTCCATGCTTCTTATATCTTCAACCATTTTAAACGTATTATTAAAGAATAAGGCGCGGTTATCCATAAATATCGTATCATGAACTGTGCTGTAGTTTTCCCTTTCCGTAGTATTTCGGTACCATGAATTATTATCATAAGTTATTTCAAATATTTTATCTATAACAGTCGCAAATTTTTCATCTTCTATTAAATTAAACTGTGGCAAACCGTCGTTCGTTCTTGAAATTGTCTGAACTCCCGCGGCTACCCAGAAACAAGGCAAAACATATTTTACCATTGAAACCAATCCGTACATATCTTCTTTATCCATAACACCGTCGCCATTTAAATCGCGGGTAACTGATTTTGCCATTTCAGCATATTTATCGAAAGTCCAGATTCCGTTTTTAACCAGACTGTAAGGGTTTTCTAATTCGAGTTCTGCAATTAACTGCTTATTAAACAGCAATACATGTATCAAATCATAAGTCGTTATATCTATAGCCCCGACCGGAAACAAAATCGTATCCTGAAAAGTCAACGCCTGAGTAAGCCCGGAATCCCAGTAAGGCTTGCTCAAATCTATATACTGGCCATATTGAGTGAATTTATCGCCCAATCCGTCTATAAAAACTCCAAACATAGGATCGCACCAACCTGTAGCAAAATCATAATCGTCCGACCCGGATTTTACGGATTTTTTTAATTTATCCATACCCCAGCTATCATAAATTTCAGACATGACGATATTAAACCGTTCTTCCACCACTCTGTTTCTATGATAAATACTGTCGTTTACAGGCTCGCCTATTTCATCTTCGATATTTATTACGCCATGCCATGCGTGGGTTTCGCCGCTGGATAAAATTCTAAAGGCGTATCCGCCTAAATCCATTTCAGGCACGTCGTCTCTAACCGTATGTCCCTGACTGTCAGACGGTTCATCATCAGATACATCCTGTTGCCCTTCGGCAGTATTAGTATTATTTATATCTTTTGCTTTGTCGTTTTTACTGTCGCATGATGATAAAACAGGCAATAACATACAGATTATCAGAATAAGTGAAATAAGTGAAAATAGTTTTTTCATGATAAACTCCTTTCCGCCGCTTTCTCAAACGGCACAAATTTCCGTTATATATTTAATAAATTATTTAATTATATCAGTTTTATTCGGGCTGTTGCGTCCCTCTAAGTCAGGTAATCTCTTCTCGAACGCCGCAAACGATATCTCGATGTCCTCGTGCGCCTCCCAGAATGTCTTGCACCCTACGGTTATCATGTCGCATGGACGCAATACATTCCAGTTGAACGTCAAACCCACATACGGCGATACCCTACCCGCCGCCATCGGCTTGATCGTCATCACAGGCTTCTTCGCTCTGTGTATGATCTGTATGATGCTCTCTATCTCGATCTGCATCAGAAATCCCATGCAGTTGAATAACTGTATGTATGTCTGCACGTCGTATTCGTTGTAGTCAGAGTAAATAATAAGCTCAGGCATGTGGGCGGAGAGTCCGGGAATCATGCCGTTGTCGCGAATCATTGAGAGATAGTCGGGCAGTCTGTCGATGGTTCGTTTGTTTTTGTTCACGAGCTGCTCAACGCTTGAGTGATGGGGGAAGCAAAATTTAGCTCCTGCTTTGGCGCTGTTCTTGATTATCTGTTCAGTTTC
>JGI24704J35079_10000036_pt1 | contig 64740 bp, 58 predicted proteins | sample TergutNt197P3_FD_35079 | JGI IMG/M metagenome (IMG submission 35079)
AAAAAAACAAAAAATGACTCCCGTCCATACAACGGGAGTCACCAGAATTGTTCAATAAAGGTTTTGCTTAATACACATCTTTCCAGTCGTTGATGTTGGAAGGTTCAAACTTAAACGGGGGGCCCAGGAGTACTTCGGTTCCGTTGTCGGGAGCCTCGGTAATGGTATATAATCCCAGCCGTCCAGCATTGAAGCTTTCGCCAGCGGCGCCGGTGATCTTGCCGGAAGTAAGGGCGGTGGCAGTATAGGCACCCAGGTAACCCACATCAATGGGATTCCACAAAAACATGTAGGGGCAGGCACCATTATCAATATATTCCGCCATTTCCGAGGGAAGGCCCAAACCGGTTACTTTTACCTGTCCAATCAAACCCTTGTCGGTAATTACTTTGGATGCCGCAGCGATACCCACGGTGGTGGGAGCAATAATTACCTTAAGGTTAGGATAACTTAAAAGCAGTGCCTCGGTTTCGGAAGTAGACTTATCCCGAAGATCATCGCCATAGGCGATCTTTACCAGGTCAAGGTCGGCATACTTGGGCTGCTTCAGCGTTTCCTGCATCACCGCAATCCAGGCATTTTGGTTCGATGCCTGACTAGTGGCAGAAAGGATCGCAATTTGTCCGCCGCCTCCGGCTTGATCAAAGGCCGCTTCTACCAGGGTTTCCCCGATTGCAATGGTATCGGCCTGATTCACATGGGTTGCCCGGCTGACAGGATTAACCGACGAATCCAGAGAGTATACTTTGATCCCCGCATCCATGGCTTTGGTAAGGACGGGCTGAAGGGCATCGTAGTCGTTGCCCACGATACAAATCGAAGCAACTTTTTGGGCAATGAGCTGTTCGATCATCTGTATCTGGGCTTCTGCGGTGGGTTGATCCGGCGCCCGGAGTATGGCAGTATAGCCCTGTTCCTTGATGCCGTTTTCAAAGCCTCCCATCTGCCGTTCCCCATAGGGATTGCCGGTGTTTTTGAACACTATGGCGTGGGCATTGGCTCCTCCGCCTCCACCGCCGCAGGACACCATAGCCGCGGCCAGAACCAGCGAAAGCAGTAACACTTTCTTTACCAGTTTCATCTTTTCCTCCTAAAATGCAATTATAATTAAACCCGCCCCATGCGGGTTTTTTTACCCCGTTTGTCTGTCCTCAAATTCATAACCAATACTGAAAGAACCAGAAGAAGTCCTAAAATAATAAGCAATACCTGAGCAGAAACATTGATAAGACCCAGGCCATAGTTAAGAAAGCCGATGATAAAAACCGCTAGAATGGGGCCGGCGATACGGCCCGTACCGCCGGATGTGCTAACCCCGCCCAGGACTACCATGGCAATCACATCCAGTTCATACCCCAGGGCTACATTGGGCCGGGTACTACCCATTCGAGAAGTAAGAAATATGGCGCACACCGCCGACATAAGCCCCGTCAAGAGTCCCACGATAACAAGGACTCGCCCGGTTTTTACCCCTGAATAGATACAGGCCGTGCGGTTACTTCCCATGCCATAAACGATCCGGCCAAATCCTGTTTTGTGGAGCAATATCCCAAAAACCGCCGCCGCCGCCGCAAAAACAATCATGATAAAGGGAAAGGGCCCCACATGACCCCAGGAAAAAAAGGAAAACCAGGGAGGAAAACCTCCGGCAGCCCGGTCTTCCAGGATCACATAGGCCGCGCCCCGGTAGATTGTCATGGTGGCCAGCGTTACGATCATGGCGGGAAGTTCCCTGAATTTTACAAGCAATAGCCCGTTAATTCCTCCCAGGATCGTCCCAATGAAAAGAGCCGAAACAAGGGCCAGGGGCATGGGAATGCCGGCATTGAAGATCACCGCCATCAGTACCGAAGTAAGGGCCACCATGGATGCCACGGAAATATCGATATTGCCCAGGATGATCACCATCATCATGGGAAGGACGATAAAGGCCTTGTCCAAAAAGCTCATGGGAGCGGAAAGAAAGGTATTCATATTAAAATACCAGGGGGAAATTAAACTATTGATCAGATGGATCAGCAAAAAGATCACCGCCAAAAGCCATTCCCACTGGAAGAAAAATTTTCTGGCATTCCAGGATGCCGTAGCGCTGATGATCTTGCTCACATCCGCTCCTAAATGGCCCGCTTCCGCAGAGTAAGCCTGTCGTTATTCCGTTTTATCAAAACATTGGTGATTATCGCCGTTAAAATTACAAAGCCCTGGATTGCCTGCTGCCAGAAGGGAGATACCTTTATCAGGGGCAAAGCATTGGCCAGGATGCCGAAGAGGATCACCCCCAGGAAAAGGCCCAACACTTTGCCCCGGCCCCCCGAAACACTTACGCCGCCCAGAACGCAGGCGGCGATTACATTCAATTCGTAACCAACGGCGGTATCTCCCTGGGCAGAGGCAAACTTGCTGACCCAGAGAACGCCTGCCAAACCCGACAGGGCGCCCATAAATACATAAACCAGGGTGATGATCCGTTTCCGGGGAAGGCCGATCACTTCCGCCGCTTCGGGGTTGGAACCCACCGCATAGATCCGCCGTCCGGTTCTGCTAAAGTTTATAAAATAATAAAAAGCAACATAGATCACCAGGGCAAAAATAATGAGGTTGTTAAGCACCAGGACTTTACCGGTACCCAGGGCCTTAAATTCCGGACTCATCTGGTAGGCGCTGACCCAGGCTCCCTTGCTGACAATGTAGGTAAGCCCCCGGATCACATTCATCATCCCCAGACTGGCAATGATAGGCAGTATAGAAAACCGGGCAATAAGGGTTCCGGTGATAAGTCCCAAAAGGGCGCCTACGGTAATGCTTTCAGCAATAAGCAGGGGTACAGGAAGGGGGATTTTTTCCCGCACCGTCAGGGCTGTTACCATGCCGGAAAAGGCGATAACAGCCCCGATGGAAAGATCGATGCCGCCGGTTAAGAGGACCATCATCATCCCCGCCGCAAGGATGCTGAGAATCGCCGTATTGGTAAGTATATTGTTGATGTTGGCGATGGTAAGGAATTCCCGGTTGCGGAATTGTATGATGATGCATATCAGGATGATAAAAAAGACCAGTCCCAGTTCCCTGAATTTTTCGCCGTACGATGTTTTCTTTAGCTGCATTCCTACTCCCGCATCGCCGCATGAAGAATCTGTTCCTGGGTAGTCCCCCTGGTTTCCAGGGAAGCCGATACCCTGCCGTCCCGCATTACCACAATGCGGTCGCTCATCCCCAGCACTTCGGGCATTTCTGATGATACCATAACAATGCCGTATCCGGCAGCCACGAGATCATTCATGATGGAATAAATCGCCCCCTTAGCTCCCACGTCTACGCCCTTGGTCGGTTCATCCAGGATGATTACCTTCATATCCGCTGTAAGGAGTTTGGCCACAATCACTTTTTGCTGGTTTCCTCCAGAAAGGATAGAAACCTTGTCGTGAACGCTTTGCGCCTTGATGTCAAGTTTTTGAGAAAGTTCCCGGGCGGTTTCATTTTCCTTTTTCCGGTCAACCCAGTAAAACTTAAGAAAGCGGTTTAATGCCGGCAGGGTAATATTTTTGGCAATCTCCCAGCGGAGAACCAGGCCCTGCTTAAGGCGGTCTTCCGGCAGATAACCGATACCCTTTTTCAGGGCTGCCGCCGGCGTGGGATGATCCAGCGTTTCTCCTTCCAGTGTGATAGTTCCCGAATCGTAGGAGGTAATGCCAAAGATCGCCTCGCATACTTCGGTCCGGCCAGCCCCCACCAGCCCCGTCAGGGCCAGGATTTCTCCTTTCCTTAGGGAAAAGCCCACATCCCGAAAGTAACCCGTCCGGGAAAAGCTTCCTACCCGGAAAATTTCTTCCCCGGGCACGGTGGTCCGCCTGGGGAAAAACTGAGTTATTTCCCGGCCCACCATGGCGACAACCATTTTATGATCATCCACTTCGGAAACATTCCAGGTGTTCACATAATTGCCGTCCCGGAATACCGTTACCCTGTCCGCCAGGTTATACATATCCTCAAAACGGTGGGAAATAAAAATAACTGAATTCCCATTTGCCTTTAGTCTTCGGGTAATACGGTAAAGGTCCTCGCATTCCCTGCTGGAAAGAGCCGCCGTGGGCTCATCCATGATAATGATCCGGGCATTAACGGAAAGAGCCTTGGCTATTTCTACAATTTGCTGCTGGGCCACCGACAGGGAATCCATAATTGATCGGGCATCAAAATTGACACCCAGCTGATCCAGCAATTCCTGGGCCTTCCTGTTCATGGTTTTCCAATCCATCCGCCTAAAGGATGAGGTGGTTTTTTCATGACCCATAAAAATATTTTCCGCCACTGAAAGATCGGGGAAGCAGGTAACATGCTGATAAATGGCGGCAATTCCCATTGCCTGGGCATCCAGGGGAGTCTTTATGCCCGCCGCCCTGCCATCCATCAGTATCTCTCCTCCATCGGGAATGTGTACCCCGGTGATGATCTTTATAAAGGTTGATTTGCCTGCGCCATTTTCGCCCATCAAGGCGTGAATTTCACTTCTCCTTAATTCAAAGTGAACATCGTTCAGGGCAATGACACCGGGAAAAGTCTTTGAAATATGCTTTAGCTCCAGAACACACTCCACGATTTACCTCTTTATCAGCAAATCCGGATCAGGGGAATTTTCAACAGTTTTGCCAGTTTTTCCAATTTTTCCGCCAGGGACCCAATACCGATGGCACAGTGATGAGCCGGGCCCGCCTTGGACCAGCGGTTAACAAATTCCTTTGCCCTAATGCTGAAGCGATACCGGCTGTTGGTATTTCCAATCTGCAGTACCGGTCCCGGTACCGATTGGCCCTCGGCGCAAAGGAAGAAGGTTCCGCCCCCGGGACCCTGTACCACCGCCAACAAAGTTACTGGTCCATGCTTTACGCTCATCTGTATCGAAAGCCCCTTGCCCGGCTTGCCATGATAAACCGGCAGGGGCACGAGGGCTGCTTTTCCTTCGGCAATAACCGCATGGGCCGGACCGTCATGGCCCCAGAGAACCACGTCGTCGTTAAAGTCCATGCAATAAAATTCAGAAAAGGACCCTCCGGCGCCCATGATGTCCAAAATCTTCATGGCCACCACATTTTTTATTTCACATTCCCCGGCCACAGGCACCTGATGGGCGGTAAGAAGGGTGTTGCCCGCTATCATCGAGGTAACGATATTTTCATGATCGTTTCCCGCCCAGCCCTCATAATAATAGGCCATAGCCCCTAGCTGTTTTTTTTCGACAAGAGAATCCAGGGCACAGGAAGTATGGGCCGCCCTGCTAAGCTCTTCTTCTTCACATCCAGGAGACACTTCAAATTCCCGTTCAAACTGATTTCGCTTTTCTGTGATTTGCTGCCCGCTTATCCCGTCCCGCAGTGCTTTTAGTTCATCAATTTCCAATAGTTCAAAGTGACTTCCAAATTCCGCCGCAAGACGGGTAACATCGGTATATACATCCAGCATACCGCAGTAGTAGTGTCCCAAAATTCCGATCCGGGTATCCCTAAGTTCCGCTCTTGTCCGGATGGCGGTACACCAGTCTTCAATTTCATTCCAGGCTTCTTTATCATCGATCCAGCCGGTTACAATATCGTATTGTAGTCCGGCGTTATTAAAAACATTGGCTATTTCCGGCACCGAGCAGGCCTGACAATGGGCAAGCCATTCACCGGTCATCTTTCCCCGGCCTTCCATTTTGTTAAAAGCATCGTAATCAATGGCCGCCGCCGGCTGAAGGTTCAGAACAATCACCGGTACTTTTAGGTTTTGCGCTACTGGAAGAACGGTGTGGGAAAGGGCATATGTGGAGATGTACAAAAAGACAGCCTCTACCCGTTGTTCGCCAAAAAAAGCCGCCGCCGCCCGGGCCTTGCCGGGATTGTCCACCATCCCCGCATCGATCACCTGAAGCCCCGTTGTGCCAAGCCGTCCGGCAATGGTTTTTTGATATCCCTTAAGCCGGCCCAAAAGGCCTTCAAACTGATCCCAGTATGTGTCCAGCCCTATACCAAATAAACCAACTCTCTGCTGCGGCATAGGATTGATTTTCTACCGAAAATCAAAAATCGTCAATGGACACTTTCTCAATCAAAAGAAGAGGTATTGCCCCTTGTGGCTGGAAAAAATATAGTTATAGACAGTGAACGATTTGACAAAGGTGATCAATGATCCCTTCCTTGAAAGCGGGGAACGTCTTGATGCTTTGAATAAATGGTACGTTCAAAACAGCGGCGGCAAAAATGGCGGCGATCCCAAAAAAAATATTTCCCGCAGCGGAGAGATCAACAACCACATCCACACCATCTACAGCTTTAGTCCCTACACGCCGGCCATGGCGGCCCTTATGGCATGGGAAGCGGGGCTGGAAGCGGCAGGTTCGGTGGATCACGATTCCGAAGCGGCCTCTCAGGAAATGATCGCTGCCTGCGCCGTGCTGGGCATGGGAGGATGCAGCGGTATTGAATTACGGGTCGATTTTACCCGCGGGCCGGAGGGCGCTTTTTTTGCAGAACGGAAACTAAATAATCCCGACTCCTTTGGGTCCGCCTACATTACCATCCAGGGAATTCCCTCCACTGCACTGGAAAAAACAGCGTCCTTCCTTAAACCAATCCGTGCAGCGCGGTTTGATCGAAACCAGAAGATGATCGAAAAAACAAATGAAATTCTTTTGGACGCAGGGCTGGAAAGCATTGACTTTGAAACCGGGGTGATCCAAAAATCCCAGTACCGGCGGGGCGGAGAAATTACCGAACGGCACCTTATGGCGGCGGCGGCGGAAAGGATCGTGGGCCGCTTTGGCCGGGGACCGGAACTGGCGGGGGGTCTGAAAAAAAACTTCAATATTGACCCCGGACCAAAACTAGAAAAACTTTTGGCCGATCAAAACAACCCTCACTACCTTTACGATCTTTTGGGAATTCTTAAAACAGGACTGCTGCCCCGTTGTTTTATTCAGCCCAATGAAAACGAATGTATTGATGCCTCTCTGGCGGTAGACTTTGCTCTTTCCATAAACGCCGTTCCCGCCTATTCTTATCTGGGGGATGTGGAGGAATCGCCCACGGGAGATAAAAAAGCGGAAAAATTCGAAGATGATTTTCTTCCCGAACTTTTTGAAGAGATAAAACGCCTGGGATTTCTGGCGGCGGCATATATGCCTCCCCGGAATACCCGTCCGCAAATTGAGCGGATTCAACGGTTTTGCGCCGAAGGGAATTTAATGGAAATATCCGGGGTAGACATCAACTCCAGCCGTCAATCCTTTAACTGTCCGGAGGTTCTTGACCCCCGTTGCCGCCATCTTCTGGACACCACCTGGGCTCTTATCGCCCATGAACGGCTTGCATCGATTAACAGCACATGGGGACTTTTTTCCCCCCGTAATCCGCTACATTCGCTTTCTCTGCAAAAAAGAATTATACTTTATGCAAAGGCTGGAAAAACTCTGGATTTGCATCACCCTGAAGCATCGGCTCATAGTCTTTTGGAAGGGCTAAAGAGGTTTGCATAGCCAAAAAACATGAATGGAGTTGCACAGATGATTTCTGTTTTAGCCCCCCTGGTCCGAGGCCTTTGCATTAACGCCGCCGCCGCCCCCCGTATCGTCATTGCCGGAAACGGTATTGCCTCAAAAAACGCTCTTTCCATTGATCTGGAATCAGCCTACAAAACAGATGATGCCGGCGGTGAAACATTCAACGAGGAAGCGGCGGCAAAAGCATTAAGCGAAGCATACGCCGCCTGGGAATTCGAAACTGTTCCCGCCGGATCGGGCCGCAGTGAAACAGTAAAAAAACATCCCGCGTCCATCGTTCTCAAACGAGGAGAAAATACTCTGGGGGGGTTTTGGATTGACCAGGACATTGACGCTGTCCGCCGCCGGAGGGAAAAAGGAGACGATTCATTTATCGAAGAATTTGTTTCTCCCGAGTCCTCCGCCGAAGTCAGTCACGATCAGTGTTCCCCCCTGAATACAGCCTTACCGGGCCTTACTTCTGCGGCCCGTTCCAATGTGGTAAAAAACCGGGTAGCCGTAGTTACCGGAGGTGCCCAGGGGTTCGGCGAACAGATCAGCCTGGGGCTTGCCGCATCGGGAGCCCTGGTGTTCATCGCAGACATTAACCTTGTCGGCGCAAAGGAACTTGCAAAAAAAATCAACGGCGCCCAGGGAAAAACCGCCGCCATAGCCCTAAAGGCGGATGTAACCAATGAAGAATCGGCGAAAACTCTTTTTGATACCATTGCAAAAGAAGCGGGAGGTCTGGATCTTTGTATAAGCAACGCCGGAGTACTCCAGGCAGGAAGCGTGATGGACCAGGAATTAGAATCATTCAAGTTCACCACCGATGTCAACTATGTGGGATATTTTGTCATTGCAAAATATGCAAGCCGCCTGCTGCGCCTCCAATACCTTGGGGCTCCCCGGTGGAAAACCGATATCATCCAGATCAATTCAAAATCGGGCCTGGAAGGATCCGATAAAAACGGCGCCTATGCGGGAAGCAAATTCGGCGGCGTGGGGTTAACCGCCAGCTTTGCCCTGGAATTGGTAAAATACAACATCAAGGTTAATTCAATCTGCCCGGGAAATTTTTTCGATGGCCCCCTTTGGTCGGATCCGGAAAAGGGACTCTTTGTACAGTACCTGAAGACAGGCAAAGTTGCCGGCGCCCGGACCATAGCGGATGTAAGAGCCTATTATGAAGCAAAGGTTCCCATGAAACGGGGCTGCGAAGGTCCCGATGTAATGCGGGCAATCTACTATATCGTCGAACAGGAATACGAGACCGGTCAGGCCGTACCGGTTACCGGCGGCCAGGTGATGCTGCATTGATTTGGCTTCCGCCGCCGAACGCCCCGGCGCACTTTCAGCTTGAGTGTTTTACAGACCCCGAACCTTTTCCAGTTCCGCCGCCTTTGCTTCCCACTCAGCGGCTTTTGTTTCTAGTTCCCCGGTAATGGCATCGATTTTTTGCTTCACGGTTTTTGATTTTTCCCCGTTGGAATATATCTCCGGTTTTGCCAGCTCTGTTTCCAGGACGGTTTTTTCTTTTTCCAGTTTTTCCAGCACCGCAAGAATTTCCCCTTCTTCCCGCTCCAGCCGGCGCAGAAGAGTCTGCCGTTGTTTTGTCCGCTCCCGCTGTTCTCCCGCACTGAGGGGACGGCTTTGACCGGCCTTTATCAAAATTATCGGTTCCAGGGTGGAGGCCTTTTCCGGCAAATCCTGATCAGAGACATTGGGGGACATGGAGTCCGGGCCAGAATTAGAAAAAACCGCCGTCGTGGATGCAGGAGCAGTAAAATTTGCGGCGGCAGGACTTCCCGCAGCGGATACATCCTTTTCCGCATTTAGACGATCTAAATAGTAGGCATAATTTCCGTAAAAAAGCCGCGCCGCCGAAGGGCCATAGGAACCGGCTGATCCACATTCCGGCACCCGGAGTTCCAGAGTTTTGGTGGAAAGGGCATCCATAAAGGCCCGGTCGTGAGATACAAAGATAATTGTCCCTGTAAAGGCTCGGAGAGCATCGAGCAGCACATCTTTGGAGTGAATATCCAGGTGATTGGTGGGTTCATCCAGAACAAGAAGGTTGACGGGCCTTAGAAGAAGTCTGAGCAGGGTAAGGCGGCTCTTTTCACCGCCCGAAAGAACCGGAAGAGATTTGTATACATCATCTCCCCGGAACAAAAAGGCCCCCAGCATATCCCGCACTTTAGGAATAAGGGCGGTGGGGGCGGAGTTTTCTATGCAGGCAAGGATCGATTCGCCGTCGTTCAGATCTTTTTCCGAATCGATCCCGAAGGAATCCTGGGAAAAATACCCCGTCGTAACACCGTTCCCATAACTGACCAATCCCTGGTAGCTGTGATCCGCTCCGGCAATGATCCGCAAAAGGGTAGTTTTGCCCGATCCGTTTTTTCCCGCCACGATGAGCCGCTCCCCCGATTCGATGGTTAGGTCCAGACCGGAAAGAATCGTTCTGTCTCCATAGTGCTTTCCGATTTGTTTCAGGTTAAGGGCGATGCGGCCCGAACGGGGCGGCGGCGGAAAGGTGATGCGGATTTTTTTAAGCGATTCGGGAACAACTATACGATCCATCTTTTCCAGTTTTTTGATCCGATCCTGAACCATGGCGGCCTTGCTTGCCTTATAACGGAAGCGATGAATCAGCGCCTCGGATTTGGCTATTTCTTCCTGCTGTTCCGCATAGCGTTTTATAAGGTTTTCCAGCTCCGCTTCCCGGATTTTTTCGCAGGTGCTGTAATTTCCCGCATACCGTTTCAGGCGGCCCTGAAAAATTTCGTATACCTCGCTGACAGTAGTATCCAGAAAATACCGGTCGTGGGACACCAAAAGATAACCGCCGGAAAAACGTTTAAGGTAAGCCAAGAGCCAGGTCCTGGCTTCGATGTCCAGGTAGTTGGTGGGCTCGTCGAGCAGCATGATATCAGGATTTTCTAGCAGCACTTTTGCCAGAGCGATCCGCATCTGCCAGCCGCCGGAAAATTCACTGCATTCCCTGTCCAGATCGGAACGGGAAAAACCCAGACCGGAAAGAACCTGTTCCGCCGTTTCTTCCCTCCGGTAGAAGCCCGAATCTTCCACTAACTGGGCAAGGCGGTGGTGTTCTTCTACCAGAGCTCTGGTGGTTTTATCATCCTTTGATTTTTGCTCCAGCCGCCTCCCTAGTTCTTCCATGGAGGCAAGCAGGGCGGCTATGTTCTGCCAGGCAGTTTCCGCCTCCTGCCGCAGGGTACGCCCCGCAAAGACCAAACCCGACTGGGGAAGATAGGAAACCCTGCAGTCTGGATCGGCGGATACCTCCCCCGAGTCGGGCCGTTTAAGGCCGGCGATGATCTGCATCAGGGTGGATTTACCCGAACCATTAATCCCCGTCAGGGCCGCCCGGGAAGGGGGAACCTTTATCCCCGAAGCGGAATTCCCGCCGGAGCTAAGGAGTATGTTTACCTTGTCAAGAACGTCCCTGTCTCCAAAGGCGGCGGAGATTTTGCTGCACTGTACCCGCATATCCGGCCTTTAACCGGTTAATTTGCCGGGCTGAAATAGATCACAAAGGGCGAAGATGAACGGCGGTTTATGGAACGATCCGGTGCATAAATTGAAGGTATATATTCCATCCTCAGCCCCTGATTGTCCAGCGTATAGGCAAAGACCAGGGCGGTACGGCTTCCGCTTACCGTGTTGGGCCTCAGGGCCAAGGCTCCTGTGTACCGCTCCGCCATTTCGCCGGAAAGGCCATAATCCATGTCGATGCTTCCGTTCCCCAGTACAGTATCAGAAAGGATTTCTTCGGGAAGGGAATTGATCTCGTCCCAGTTAAAATTACCAGCGGCGGTGACGGAAAATGTTCCGTAGTTGGCGCTGACATACCGCGGTCCTTGGTTGTAGAGGGCCTGTATTTTATTTTGCCGCCGTTCTTTTTCCTGGCTTACGATATTTTCTACCGATGCCGGCAAGGTAACAAAAACCGCTGTCTGTTTGGCTTTGTTATCATTTTCCCATTCAATTTCCAGCGCCGATTCTGACTGGAGCCTTACATTCAGCGTTGTACCATCGAAGTTCCAGGAACGGTTCCCGGTTTTATTTATCTTCCGGTAAAGAAATACCGCATCTTTTTCCAGATGAATTATTGCCCTGCCGGTGGCAATTCCCGCGGTAAAGTAGTGGTTCCTGGACAGGGCATCCAAATCCAACCGGCCTGAACTGATCATCTTCCCATAGGATTCTGGATACCATGTGCGGCTCAAGACCAGCTCCAGTTCCCGGTCATCGCTTGTATCTGCCTGAACCGGCGCATCCCCCAGAGGCCCTGTGGTGTGTTCAAAGATTCGCAGGCGGTAGGAAAAACAATAGCCCGTACTGCCGCCATGGGTCAGCACCTTGAACCAGTTTCCTTCCAGGGGAACTCCTGTGGTGCTGACCGCCGCCACTCCTTCTGTCTTGGCGAGGATTTTAATGATCTCCCCTTCTTTAAGACGGTAGGTGCGTTTTGCACTGTTTTCCGGCTTGTCCCGGATGGGAAGCCCGTCCTGTATGGTTTCCGCATAGGAGACGGCATATTCGGCAAAGGCGGATGCAAACCTTTCCGCCCCTCCCTTGGAACTGAAAAATTCCAAATGAGGCAGGGGAACCATGACAAGGTCCCGATCTCCGGTTTTGTAAGCATCCGGTATACCCGTAATCCATGCCTGCTCAATATTGGAACGGACCTGAACGGGAAGTACGGTCCCCGATGGAATTGCCGGATCGCCAATAGCCCACAACAGGACTCCCCAGCCAATGACCTTTTTCTGGCAGGAGGCAAAGAGAACAAGAAATACAAATAACAAAAATGAGTAATGTTTTATTGGCCGCATATGCATATTTTAGTTCGAAACCATACCCCGCGCAAGATGGAAAATCAGCCGGTCCAGGAGTATCTCTTCCCAGGCGGCGCCGGAAGAACGGAGAAGATATTCGTATTCGCCCAACAGGGCCAGGGCACCATCGGACCTTGGCCAGCGCCGGGCCGCTTCGGCATAGTCGGAACGAGATCTGGATGTTGATATGCCGATTTTTTTTAGTTCCAGGTCGTTTTCAGTGTCCAGGGCAAGATAATTCCTGAGCTTGCGGAAACACCAAACAAGACTTGCGGTGATGGCCTGGAAACTTTGTTTGGAAGCAGTCAGGGAACGGAGAATCTCCAGGCTTAAAAGAAGATTCCCCCGGGCAATGGCGGCAAATAAGGTAAAGGCCGATTCTTCCCGGGTATGGGAAAGACAGTGATCCACATCCGCTCCGGTAATGGTTTTGCCTTTCCCCCAAAAAAGGATAAGCCGGGAACATTCCCTGCTTAGCGCATCGGTGTTGTTTTCCACCATTTCCAGGATCGTCCTGATTCCGCTTTCGTCGATACGGCACTCGCTGCGCCGGAAAAAAGCCGTCAGCCATTCACTTTTTTTGTTTTCAAATAATTCCCAAAAAACGGTTTTGTTTGCCCGTGGAACTGCTTCTTCAATCTGTTTATCCAGCCGGGTTTCTTCGGAAATAAAAACCAAGGTCGTGTTGCCCTCAAGTTTTTTTATGCAAGAGACAAGAAGTGCTACTTCATCTTTTTTTTTAATGAGATTGGCGTTTTTAATAATGATAAGCCGCGCTTCGGCAAAAAGGCTGCCGTTTTTAAGGAACGAAACAATATCCTGTAATGGAGTTTCTCCAGCGTAAAAACTGGTTTCTTCTATGCCGGCTTCTGCCTGAAGTCCCGCTTCTCTGCAAATCTTTGCCCGAAGGGCATTTAGGGAGTCGAGTTTTTCTCCCACTTCGGGGCCCAGAAAAAGAAAGCTGTTTCCGCTCATCTAACAGGTGCGGATAATGTAGGCCAGTTTTCCCAGTACCCGCACATCCTGGCTGTAGATGGGATGATGGCTGGGATTTTCCGGCTGAAGCCGGACGCGGTTGGTTTCTTTAAAGAAGCGCTTAATGGTTACTTTGTCGTCCACCACGGCCACCACAATATCACCATTTTTTGCGGTATTCTGTTTTTGAATCACCGCCATATCCTTCTCTAAGATCCCGGCATCCTTCATGGAGTCGCCCCGAACTGACAGGGCAAAGTACTGGCGGTTCTTCTTAAGGAACGAAGTATGAATCGGTAAGACACCGTCCCAATTTTCTTCTGCCAGAATGGGGCGGCCCGCTGCCACCACTCCCAGGATGGGGACATTTTCCAAATTGCTGTATCTCCTTTCATTACTGATCCCGATCACTTCTATGGTTCTGGACTGCCTGTCCTTATAGTTAATCTTGCCTTTTCGTTTAAGGGCCGTTAGATGGTCGAAAGCACCCTTGACCGAAATGGAAAAATAATCCGCCACTTCCCGTACTGAAGGAGGATATGCGTGGGAATGTATAAAGTCGATGATAAAAGTCAGCACTTCCCTTTGACGCTTGGTGGGCTCTTTCATCGGTATGTCCTTTCCTTGCCAGATTCCGGTATTTCGTACAGTATATAATGGAGTTGCCGTTTGTGCAAGCCCCATTCTGGAGTCTCTACTCTTCTTCAAATTTGGTTTCAAAAAGCCGGACCAGGGCTTCTACGGCCTTTTCTTCATCCCTGCCATTGGCGATGATGTTGATCTCCGAACCATAGGCCGCCCCCAGGGTGATGATACCCATAATCGATTTTCCATTAATCCGGTCGTCGCCCCGTTCTAATAAAATTTCGCAGGGAAAATCCTTGGCGGTCTGAACCAGCAGGGCGGCAGGCCGGGCATGGATTCCCGCCCTGTTTATCACCATTACCGTTTTTTCGTACATTCCTAGATCACATCCTCCGATCCGTAATAGACCGACCGGGCCTGATTGCTTTCGATCCATTTTAAAATATTTTGATTAAATTCCTGAGATGAGTTATACCCCATCTTTTTTAGCCTCTCATTCATTGCCGCAACTTCAATAATGCTGGGGATGTTCCGTCCGGGCTTTACCGGGACTTCCAGTTTGGGGATACTAACACCCAAGAATTCCATGTACTTTTCTTCGCTGCCCAGCCGGTCGTAATTTTTTGCGGCATCCCATTCTTCCAGCATCACCACCAGCTGTATTGCCTTACGATCCCGGATTGCCCTTACCCCAAAAAGATGGGTAATGTTGATGATCCCCAGACCCCGGATTTCCATGTGGTGGCCGATTATTTTATTGGCCCCCTCCCCCATTAAAACATTACCATTTACACAATGAATTTCTACCACATCGTCCGCTACCAGCCGGTGGCCCCGTTCGATTAATTCCATGGCGGTTTCGCTCTTTCCTACCCCTGAGCTGCCCAAAATAAGAATACCTAAACCATACACTTCCACCAATACCCCGTGAATGCTTTTCTTGGGCGCAAAGATGTTTGCCATGATCCGGGTAAGGCGGACGACAAATTCTGATGTTTCCAGATCGGTCTGGAGCAGGGGACATTCGGCTTTTTCCGCTTCGTCAAAAAAATCCCGTTCCGGGCTAAGATTGTGGGTAAAAATACAACAGGGAATCTCATAAGAAAAAAGCTGCACTATAGAATCAAATTGTTTTTCGCCGGCAAGTTTTTTAACAGCCGCAGCTTCCCCGCGGCCAAAGATCTGGATCCTTTCATAGGCAAAAGAATCATAAAAACCCATTATCGCCAGTCCGGGCCGGTTCAGATTAGGTACGGTGATAACCCTGCCCAGTCCCTTCCTGCCGCCGATACAGCGGAGATTCAGGGAATTGTGTTCCTTTAGGTCAATGTCGATTAAATCCAGAACGGTAAATATTTTTTGGTTGTTCATACTATATGCAGAATAACGTCAAAATCCAATTATTTCAACTCTATGGAAGGCTGTATTGCTTCACAAATCGCAGGGATTTTTCTTGAATCGCTGAAAATGAATATATAATGCATATATTAAGGATAAGTCTTTTCCAAAAACTGAATTTCCGGAAAAGACCTGGATGATAAAAAAGGTGTCAGTTATTTAACTGACACCGGAATTTACTTTTCTTCCCTGAGCAGGACTTCCTTAAAACCTGCAAGGCCAAGCCGATCCGACACCGATTTAAGCTCTTCCTGCTTTAGGCCTCCCAGAACCACCCGGTAGTACTCGCCATATCTTTCATAGGCAGGATTCAGCCCCGCATTTTTTAGTTTTTCAAAGGTTTCGATCGCATACTGGGGCTCCCTATAGGCTCCTACCTGAACCCGGTATTGTTTTCCCGTGGGGAGTAGAGGTATCGAAGGCTGAAACCGGACCCCTAGGGTCTGTTCCCAGGGCTGTACAACCTGCGGCTGTCCCTGATTCCAATTTTGGGCTTGACCGGAAATGCCTCCACTGGGGGATGGTTCCACCGATGCGGGTTTTACTTGGACCGCATCGCCCGGTACGCCAGTGTAGGAATAGGTTTCCGGCGCAGAAATTGGCTGCACCGGGGCCGCTGCCTGGACTGGAGCAGGATAGGCTGCCACTGGAGAGGCCGCAGCAACCGGGGTATTTTGGAAAGGCCGTGCTGGAAGACTTACCTCGTGCAGGCTTTCTACGATCACCGGAGCGGTACCGGTACTGATCATGTCCAACTGCTGAGCTGCCGCCCGGGACAGATCGATGATCCGGGCCGCCACAAAGGGCCCCCGGTCATTAACCCGCACTGTCACGGTTTTGTTATTATGCCGGCTGGTCACCTTCAGCATGGTTCCGAAGGGGAGTATGGGATGAGCCGCAGTAAACAGGGAATCGTTGAATATTTCTCCCGACGCGGTGGGCTTGCCGTTAAAATCCGCGCCGTACCAGGAAGCTATTCCCTCCTGGAGAAAAATCCCCCGTTCGATTTCTCCGGTCCGGACTTGAGTAAAACACAAGCTGCTCAGAACAAAGCCGCTAACAATGACAAATATTATCCTTTTCATACCCATTATATCGGCCTTTTTTAACGTATTTTTAACGGAGATTTCATGTTCCCCTGACACAAACCGTTTACAAGATACCGTAAATACTAGTGAGGAGGACAGAATGAGAATGGCGATTCATCACAGAATTGGCAAAAAAGTCTGGGCCGAATTAAAGGAACTGGGCTGCCATATCCACGAAAAATTATTTTTGCTGGGAAACCTCTTTCCTGACTTGATCCAATCATATATCTGGCGCCGTCATGAGTACCCGCATTCCCGCGAGTATGTCCGGAAAAAACTGATTTCGTTGGAAAAAAAGCCTCTGTTTTTCTCTTTTCACCTGGGCGTTTTAACCCACTATATCTGCGATTATTTTTGCTATCCCCACAGTTCGGGTTACAATAAGGGGCTGATTCAGCATATCCTGTATGAAATACGGCAAAAAGTCCCGGAAAAGCTCTACAACACCAACCTGAATATCAATGCCTTTACCATCGAAGAACTGGATAAACTGGTCAACTGGTACGAAAATGTCAGGGCTTCCTTTAACGATGATGAGCCGGACTTTCACATTGCCGCCACGGTGGCCTCCAATTTTTTGCGGACCCTTGAGTATGCACCGGCATAGGATTATTAAAACTAAAGTTAAACGGGGAGAATTATTCATCCAGAGTCCAATAACGGCTTCTTTCTACAGCCCTGTGCCAGCCCGAGATAAGCTTCTCCCGCCGGGAAGGATCCATCCCGGGTTTGAACAGCACATCCTGTTTCCAGCTTTTTTTTATTTCCCCCAAATCCTTCCAAAAACCAACGGCAAGCCCCGCAAGACAGGCTGCGCCCAGGGCAGTGGTTTCCCGCACCACGGGCCGGACAATGTTGACGCCGCACATATCAGCCTGAAACTGCATAAGAAATTTGTCCCTGCTGGCACCGCCGTCAGCCCGCAGTTCGGCCATGCTAAGACATGAGTCTTTTTCCATGGCCCGCAGAAGATCCGTCACTTGATACGCTATTGATTCCTGAGCGGCCCTGATTATGTGATATCGTTTGGTGCCCCTGGTGATACCCACAATGCAGCCCCGGGCGTGCATATCCCAGTAGGGAGCGCCCAAGCCGGTAAATGCCGGGACCAGGTAGACTCCGCCGGTATCGGCAGCTTTTCCGGCATAATATTCCGAATCTGCACTTTCGGTGATAAACCGCATCTCGTCCCGCAGCCACTGGATCACCGATCCGCCGGTAAAGACTGATCCTTCCAGGGCGTACTGTATGTTATTCGAAGGCCCCGCTGCGATAGTGGTTAGGAGGCCGTTTTTGCTTTCCGGAGCCTTGTTCCCTGAATTCATCAGTAAAAAACACCCTGTACCGTAGGTACACTTGGCCTGGCCTTTTTCAAAACAGCATTGGCCAAAAAGAGCAGCCTGCTGATCTCCGGCGCTGGCCGCAACGGGAATTTTTTCACCCTGGATGGCGGCAGCGGCATATACAGCGCTGGAAGGCATTACTTCCGGCAGCATCGAACGGGGAATGTCCAGCGCTTCCAGGAGCCGGTCATCCCAATCAAGTTTATGAATGTCGAAGATCATGGTGCGGCTAGCGTTGGTGTAATCGGTAACATGGGCAGCGCCGTCCGAAAGTTTCCAGATAAGCCAAGTGTCCACGGTACCGAAAAGAATTTCCCCTTTTTTTGCCCGTTCTCTTGCTCCTTCCACCTGGTCCAGTATCCACTTAATCTTGGTCCCGGAAAAATACGCGTCCGGTACCAGGCCCGTAGTTTTTTTTATGTACTCTTCCAGGCCCTGATTTTTTAGGGAATCAACAATGGAAGAACTGCGCCGGCATTGCCATACGATAGCGTTGTAAATGGGCTGTCCTGTTTTTTTATCCCAGAGGATCGTAGTTTCCCGCTGGTTGGTTACGCCGATGGCGGCGATATCACCCGGGCGGATATTATTGCGGACCATTAATTGCATCATCACGGTATACTGAGAGGAGTAGATTTCCATGGGGTCATGTTCAACCCAGCCTTCTTTTGGATAAAGCTGAGTAAACTCTTTTTGCTCCACTGCTATTATATTCTGTTCCTTGTCGAACAAAATGGCCCGGGAACTTGTGGTTCCCTGATCCAAAGAAAGTATATATTTCGGCATAATCATACCCTAACGGCTTTTTATGAAAGGATCAACGAATTAGTTTTTTTCTACCTTAAACCGCCAGAGCTTGTTTTTGTCCTGTTCCGAGGCATAGTCAATCCCGATTCGTTTTGCCGCCAAAATATCAGGCCGCTTTCTGTCGTCTTCGATCCACAACCGCTTTGATTCTACCAGGTTTTCCTTGTTAAGAGATTTATCTATTTGTAATTGCTTGGTAAGTTTTCCGGGGCCGCTGAATTCTTCGGCACCCCGGATCAATACCGCTTCGGGAAACCCCGCCTTGCCGCTGACCACATTTAAGAGCCAATGTACGCCGTAACAAAGGTAGACATAGGCATGACCGCCATTTTCGTACATGATGGCGGTGCGCTCTGTTTTTCCCCTGTGAGCATGGCAGGCGGTATCTTCTTCGCCGTAATAGGCTTCCGTCTCGGTAATTCGCAGTTTTATGATTTGTTTTCCAACTTTTCTACAAAGCAGTTTTCCCAGCAGCCAGGGGGCCAGGGTAACGGCATCTTTCTGATAATCTCTGGCGGAAAGTCTCCGGGGGGCCTTCATGATTTTATGCAGTATGCAATTCTTGCACTTCAATTTTTCTGCCCTTGTGTTTCAGACAGAAAAAGCGGGCGGAAAGAGGACCCTTTTTGGGGCATTCCAGAACGGCGAAGGTAGGGCCCGCATCGCTGCGGGACCGGCCTATGCTTCCGGGATTAAGGAGGAATATCCCATTCTCCATGGACTGGAAAGGAATATGGGTGTGGCCGAAAAAGGCCGCTTCCGCTCCGACAGCTCCGGCAGCGGCGGCGATGTTTCCCCCTCTCGCTCCCACTCCAAAACGATTGCCGTGGGCCAGAAATATTTTACGCGAAGAAGGATTCACAACCGCCGTAGTCAGCCTATTGCCGGGCCCGCAGACAACTTCTCCCGGGCCGGAAATTTCCAGTACCAGAGAATCGGAGATGGAAAAATTAAAGTCCCCATTGCCTCTGACTTTGTACCAGGGGATCGCAAAGCCCGCCTGAGCGGAAGCGGCGGCCAGGTCATCTGCACCGTCTCCCAAAAAAACTGCGGCGGTAAGGGTAAGGTCCCGGGCCCAGACAAGGGCCGCCGTTAATGCCGCCATATTACCATGGGAATCGGAAATGACCAAAAGTAAAGAATTGCCGGATGCCACCCTTCCATCTTAATAAAAAAAGAAAAATAGTTTAATATGGAAGAAACCGCCGGGAGGACAGCATATTTATGTCATACCTTGGTACCACTTTTGCATTAGCCGGAAGCCTGGGCCTCTTTCTCTATGGGATGAAAGTATTGAGCGACGGCCTCCAGCAGGCCGCAGGCCAGCGAATGCAAAAGGTACTTGCCTTTATGACCGGCCGCAGATTAAGTGCTATCCTTACCGGGTTTGGCATAACTGCGATAATCCAGTCTTCTTCGGCCACCACCGTCATGGTAGTGTCCTTTGTAAATGCCGGCCTCCTTACTCTTAAACAGGCAATTGGGGTAAGCATGGGCGCTGCCATCGGCACCACCGTTACCGCCTGGATTGTGTCCATCATTGGGTTTTCACTTAAAATAAGCGCCATGGCTATACCCGCAATAGGCATAGGTTTTCTTTTCTCGCTGCTGAAATGGGAAAAACTTAAACACTGGGGCACTGCGGTTCTGGGATTTGGCCTGCTTTTTTTGGGATTGGATTTCCTTACCAAATCCATGCCTAATCTTTCGGCGGAAACCCTGGCCTTTATTGGTTCTTTTTCCGGCAAAGGCTATGTATCGATATTTGTTGGAGCAGGCGTAGGAACTGCGATCACCATGATCATACATTCATCTTCTGCTTCAGCTGCGATAGTTTTGACCCTGGCACATGGAAATATGATCAACTATGAAATGGCGGCAGCGATGATTCTGGGAGCCAATATCGGCACCACAATTGATGCGGTCCTGGCTTCCATTAGGGGAAAGCCTACAGCCAAACAGACAGCGTTAGCTTTTGTACTTTTTAAAATGATTGGAACAACGTGGGCCCTAATCTTATTCTACCCTTTACTATCACTGGTAAATTTTATTACCCCAGGAACAGATATTACCAACCGTCTGGCAATGTTTCACACGATATTCAACACATTTAATACAATTTTATTCTTTCCCTTCGTAAATCAATATGCTTTCCTGCTGGGAAAAATAATCAAAGACTCCGGTTCTGTGAAAGAACTAAATCATTATACGCTCGTTTATTCGTCGGGCACTTTCCAAAATGCACCGGAAATGAACATACTCCGGGCCGAAAAAGAAATCCGGGACATGGCCGGCATCGTTTCTGATATGTACGACAGGATCAGCGAAGTATTGTCCACACTCAAAGATAACCCGGAAAAACACAATGCGGTAACAAAATTAACTGAGGAACTGCAGAATAAGGAACAATACGCTGACGAGATGAGGGAAGAACTGACACACTTCCTGATGGAATGTACCCGGCAGCAGTTAAACGAAAAATCAAAACGCCGCATATCCCGGCTCCTCAGGATAATTGCGGATCTGGAAAATATGACCGACGACTGTTTAACCGTAGGTCTTGTACTGGAACGGAGCGTGCTAAAAGACCGCCTTTTTACCGGCGCATCGATGAAGACCCTGGCTCCCTATGCACGTTTAGTCGGGGAATTCCTGGACTTTGTACAAACCCGCCTGGGCAGGGCATTAACACCGGAAGAAACAGAACAGGCCAAACTAATCGAAGACCGAATCAACAAGGTCCGGAATAAACTACGCAAATACGGACAGAAACGGATTGAAGCGGGAGAAAATGTTAAAACTGAGCTGCTTTTTATTGATTTTATCCGACGCCTGGAAAATCTTGGCGATTACTGTTATCACATATCCAACGCTCTGGCGCATTTAGATGATTAGAAAACTACCAATGGAGTTGGGGAAATATCCAAAATGTAATATTTTTAATCAATTCATACAACGGCTTTCATTTTGGAGGAAAATATATGAAACCAAATGTAATTTGGTTAACGATCATTATTTGTTTGGTTCTTGTATCATGTGTATCTCTGGGGATCAATCTGGGGGTTATATTTTCCCCTTCAAAATCAAAAACTTCCGGCAGTTCCCAAAACGAACCGCCAAATAGTTCCAGTCAGCAAACACAAAATAATTCAAACAGAGGGATCGGCAGCGATGCCGAAAACTGGGATATTGCAGCTCTTGATACGGCGGCAAATGCAAATTATTTAACAGATCTTGAAAAAGATATTATTCTGGAAATGAATAAAGCCAGAACAAATCCAAAAAAATATGCGGAATTGTATGTACAGCCGCTTTTGAAATATTTCAGCGGCAAAAATTATTCTGTCCCAGGACGAATTACCATAGTTACTCAGGAAGGATCGGCAGCTGTTAATGATTGCATTGCCGCATTGAGCAGGGCAAGCAATGCCGGCGTTTTGAGGCCTGAAAAGGGACTGTCCCTTGCAGCAAAAGATCATGTGGCGGATCAGGGCGGAACTGGACAAGTTGGACACAACGGCAGTGACAAGAGTAATCCTGAAGCTCGCATGAGGAGATATGGTACCTTTCGCGGTTCATGGATCTTGGGGGAAAATATTGCCTATGGAAATATAGCCGCCAGGGAAATAGTTTGCAGTTTGCTTATTGATGATGGTACTCCGGATAGAGGCCATAGGGCAAATATAATGAATAGGACTTATTCACAAACCGGTGTTGCATATGGGATCCACCCACAATATAAAACAATATGCACGATTACTTATGCGAATAATTACAAAAGTAATTGATACGTTTCAGCAGCACCTCAGCTATTTCTGTAAAACCTTCCCCGTTTTCCTTTTGTGAAACAAAGGCGGGCAAATGCTGTATCAGTTCTTTGCAGTGAGTGATATTCGCCACGCCGCAGGTCAAAGGAAAGCGGGCAAACATCGGTTCGTCATTGGGGGAATCACCTGTAAAAAAAACGGATCGATCATCATTTCCAGACCAGCTGAAATTTTTTTGTAAAAACCGTTCCGCCATGGACAGCTTATCGTACTTCCCCATCCAGACATTAACGTGAATTGATGAGATTTTTGCCTGGGCCCCTTCTTCCAAGGCAATGGCCTTAACCCGTTCCGCCGCTTCCAGGCCCAAAACCGGCGCTTCTTCTGCAAAGTCCAGGGCAATATCAAAGAGCCGGAAAGGTTGATCTTTTGCCGTGCGGAGTCCCGGCACTTCCGCCAGGGCCCGTTCCTTGATCCGTTGCAGTGCAGGATGATTGTTTTGCACAGCGCCGGGATGGAATTCCTGATTCAAAAATCCTGTCCTGGGTTTTTCACCAGCCTTCGTATCGCCCGGCGTTTCCCAAAACACCAAAGCGCCGTTTTCGCCGACAACACCATCCACCGGCCATTCCCGGGCGATCAAATCGCACCAGCCAGCGGATCGGCCTGTAACGGGGATCAGCTTCAATCCCGTTTCGTGAAGCCGCCACAGGGCGGCGTAGGCCGCGGCAGAAAGTTTTCCGGCGGTGGTAAGGGTATCGTCAATATCCATCAGAACATAGCGGATACCGGCGGCTTCGGCGCTGGTTATTTCTGCAATCGGTTTCACGGTTTTTTCATCAACAGGGCTGCCAACTCGTCTGCCACTTCAGCGATAGTTTTACCTTCCGCAAAAATACTGTGTGCTGCCATTTTTTTATAATCCCTGGCCCGCCTTTCGTGGAGCAGCCGGTGTTTTTCTTTAGCTGCTTCCGGTGTTTCTGCCTTAAGGAATAGAGGAAGTTCCCCCTGGCTTTCTATGCGCTGCCAGGCAGTTTTGGCTGAGATCTCCAAGTAAAAGGTACTATGTCCTTTGGATTCTCCCATTTCTTTTTGCAAGACAGTCATGGCTTCGGGATTATCAATAATGCCGCCGCCCAAAGCAAGCACAGTTCCTGGCTCATATCCCTGCCCCCCTGGCAGACAAAAACCATTTTGCAGTACTGCTGTCAATGCCGTAGTTTCTTCCCGGCGGAAAATATCCGGCCCGGCGTAGTACAGTTCTCTGATGCCTTTGCCGGTTCGATCTTCCATACACTGGTCCAGGTCAAAAAAAGAAACCGAAATCCGCCTGGCCAGTTCCCGGCCAACACTGGTTTTGCCGGAATGCTTTGGCCCCATCAAAATAAACAATGCCATATCACAAAAAGAGTTTATTCTACCGGTGAAAATTTGTATACTATTGATATAGCGGAGGTTTTGTTGATTCTCTACGATCCTGCTTTAAACATGAATTTCCATGATTACGGTATCATGCTGCCTATTGCCCCTGACAGAGGAAGGCAAATTCTGGAATTCATGATCAAAAGTTACCATTCCGGAGCTAAGGGAGAACCCATGCCCTATCCCGGTCCGGTTCTTAATATTGCCGGGGCCCTTGCATTTCTGGGAACCAGAAGCCCGGATCAAAAAATGATCGCTTCCTGGGAGGTAATAACTAAAGAAGATTTGGAACGGGTTCACAACAAGCAATTTGTGGATTCATTGTACAATAAACAAAAAAAAGGACTTGAGCCGGCACTGCTTACCGCCTTCGAATTAATAGACGCTCAGGGCAACCCCAACCGCTATGAACCACAACAGGCAAAAAAACCTCTAAATGATTTATTCCGCACGATTCTGGCCCAGGCGGGCGGAACCTACCTGGCCTGCCGTCTTGCCCTGGCAGCGGATCCGGGGTTCTGCTTTTTTATGGGCGGCGGTATGCATCATGCCCGTTACGACTCTGGTTCCGGTTTTTGCCTGATAAACGATTCCGTTATTGCCATAGCAAAAATACTTTCAGAATCGGCTCTGCCCCTCATCTGGATTATCGACATTGATGCCCATAAAGGGGATGGTACTGCTGAACTCATCCATTTTGCCCGTGAGCGCGGTAATCTGCAGAAACTGCCAAAAGCATCTGCAAAAAAATCATCTTTAGAAACACAGGCCAGCAATGGAAAACCTTGTATTCTTACTTTGTCGATGCACATGGCCAGGGGCTGGCCTCTTGATTCGGAAAGTTTAACCGCCGCCAAAGAAGGCCGGGCGCCACTTGTATGTTCCGACATAGACATTGAGATCGGACAGGGCGAAGAAACAGCGTACATTCCCCGGCTTGAGGCAGGCATCAAGGAACTGGAGCGGTTCAGCGCAGCCATTTTTCCAGCCGGGCAAAAACCAGATCTGGTACTGGTGGTAGACGGCGCCGACACCTACGAACACGATGAGCTTCCTTCCAGCAGCCTGCTTAAACTGAGCCTGGAACAATGCCTGCAGCGGGACAACTATGTGTACCGATATGTGACGGATCGATCCATTCCTTCGGCATGGATTCAAGCCGGAGGCTACGGCAGCCGTGCGTGGGAACCCCCGGCGCATTTTTTACTAAACCTAAAACAAAAAGGCTTGCTATAATGAATATCAGTATTTAAACCGTCTTGTTTTCAAATATTTTTTTATATTCTTCCTTATGCAACACGGTATCCCAGCCGCCGATTTTTTCTCCTTCGTGCTTGTTAATGCCTGTGTAAACAAGGCTTGCGTCTTCGTATCGTTTGAAGTTGTATACAGCCCCGTTCATGTGGGCCGAGTTGAATAGGCCGAGGCTGACTAAAAGATCAAAATCCTTCACGCTGAGTCCGGTTACCTTTTTGAATAATTGAGGTTCAAGTTTAGTGATAACATCAGTCAATGTCATTTCCCGGAAATCAGTGAGGTACATAAAAACTGGTATTCTGGTGGCGAATTTAATGAGTTTCTCCTGAATTTCCTTCTGTTTGCTTTTGTACTCTTTTTCGGCATCGGTCAGCTCTTTTTTGTCTTTAGCTGAAAATTCTTTCTCATTGGCTTCCTGTTTCGCCTTTTTTACCAGACCTGATTTGTTGATGATGGTTTCAATGTCCTGATTTAAATTTCTAAATCCTTCAATTGACATGAGGGCTTGCATGGCTTTTTCATTTGCCATGAGGCGGGCAAGCGTATCATTGTCAACATTAACCAGCAGCGCGCTTTCCCATTTTTTGGCAAGAAGGGTTGCGGCGGTTCCGGTCATTGCCATTTCGAGTATGGCGGCGGCATCCATCTGCTTCATTGAGAATCCGTCATAAGAAAGAATGGGAAGGAATTTTATAAATTCACCGACTTTCTTTTCGGGATTCTGTTCTTCAATGTTTAATTGGCAGGCATAATCGGCTATTTGCCGTAAAGCCCTGTCTGGTGCAAAATCAAATATATAACATTCATTTTTTAGAATAACTTCTTTATTTGAAGATTGAGCATCAGGATTTTTTATCGTCCAGGGGGTTTGTATCCTGAAAGCAGCCTGAAAATATGTTTCAGGACTTTTTTAGTTGCGGAGCATAAATATCCCTGTCCATGGTTTTATTGATACGCCGGTGGTCAACTTCCCACATGACAAGGTAATAGTCTTTGTTCTTAATGGGTTATCGGTCATTGCTTCCAGTACCGGAGGTAACGCTTTTACCCCTATGCCGGCACCTGAAAATGAATTGCCACCCCTCAAAGTCAATATGGGTTTTGATGTCTTCTTCCCAGGCACTTTGAACGGCAGGTTTGAAAGTCAGAACCAGTACCTTCTTCCAGCCCATTTTTAGAGCAAGCTGATAGGCGGCAAAGGTTTTACCAAAACGCATTTTTGCGTTCCAGAGGAAATGTGGTATCCGGTGGATACCTTGTGTCCGTGAATTACTGTTTTCTTTCCGGATTGAGGAAAAATATGCAGCGGTTTTCTTAACTGCAGCTTTTTGTTCCGGACGCATTTTGAAATCACGGGTTCGGGATTCTTCAAAATCTTCATTGTTTCTGATAGCAAGAATAACTGACTTTACATCATCAACAGAACACTTAAACCATTCGGTTTTTTTGGGATTGAGAAACCCGCGCTTTTGCAGCATCCGGTGAACTTCGTGGTCGGTAAAAGATGAGCCGTCTTTTTTCATTGCCGATTCTTCAAGGACTATTTTGTATGGCGGCTTTCCGGGCCGGGCGGTGGGGTACTGTTGGGCAACCCGTTTTTGAACATCTGTTGAGGTAAAGCCGATTTTCAGAAAGCCCTTGAGTTCTGCATTACCGGGTTCTTCATAAGCGTATATTGACGGACTGACTATCGGGCGACGAGGGAAAAATCCTTTAGTCATCTTCGTCTCCTGTCTTGTCAATAAAATATTCAATCTGTTTTTGTATTTTACCGGCAGGTAAGGTTTTCCGGCGTTCAAGCCGTTCTTTCGCCTCAATTAATATTTCTTTGATTTTCTTTTCAAACTCATTTTTGGGCGGCAAGACTGTCCAGTATTCCGCAACGGCGATTCCGGCCTTGTCCATTTCCAACAGTTCTATCTGACCACGGCTTGCTTCAGTACAAAGAATTAGGCCGATAGGGGCGTTTTCCTCATTCTGGCGCTCATATTTATCAAGCCATTTCAGGTACAATTCCATTTGCCCTTTGTATTGGGGCTTGAATCTTCCAAGTTTTAATTCGATAGCAACCAGCCGCCTTAAAATGCGGTGGTAAAAAAGCAAATCAAGTTGAAAATCATCACCGTCAATAGTCATGCGTTTTTGGCGTTCAACAAAGGTAAAGCCATGCCCGAATTCCAGAATGAAATTTTCAAGCCCCTGCAAAATCGCCTTCTCCAGATCAGCTTCAAGATAATTCTCTTTCAGTTCCAGAATATCAAGCAAATAAGGGTCTTTAAAAACATTAAAAGGGACAGCCGATGATTCCTCCAATCGGGTGTTTGCGATTTCGGTTCGCTCAAAGGCTTTGCGGGATATTTGGTTACGCAGTTCCCGAACTCCCAAATGCCTTGAGGCAGCGTCTTTTGCATAGAAAATACGGGCTTTTTCACTTTTTATCCTGATAAGTTCGCAGATATGCGACCAACTCAAACTCGCAAGCAGTTTTTTGACTGTTGCGGTATCGGTGAATACATTGGCAAATTGGGTCATCCGGTACAGATTTTCTTCCTGAAAGGATTTTCCGTATCTTTCTGCCAATTTTCTCGACAGTGTCGAGAAAATTGATTTTCCATAAGGGGCGCGTTTAAAGTCAAGGATTACTGAGTTGATGTAGCGGCCTATCTCCCAGAACATCAGATTGATTTCCTGATTTGCGTATGTGGCGGCGTGGAATTTTCTGTTTTCGATGATTTTTGATATGTGGTTGAAGAGGATTGAATCGTTAATGGCAGGTGAGGGGTTGTGTTTAGGAAGTTTCTTTTTCATGGTATTAATCCGTCCAGATAAAGAACTATCTTACATATACAAATTTTGACTAATGTACTAGGCATTCTTCTGCTTCCTTTGAAATTCTTCATGCCATTTTATTAAATTGGCTAAATCAGTATCCAGTTCTATTGGTTCTGGGATAAATACCGGCGCTTCTGGTGGTTGACTATGTTCATGAAATGAGTATTTGGTCATTAATCCATCAATATTATCACAATCGGATTTCTCAATGACGAGTAGCTTTATTAATTTATTTTTAGTCTGCACATCACGTCTGTGACGTAATACAATTCCCGATAAAAGAATATTTTCAACTATACGCTCAAGGATTATACGAAAATCGCTGCATATTGCTTTACAAAGAGGATAATATGCTTCACTTCCCTTTGATTCAAATACTTTTTTAGCTTGTGGTAGACGTTCGATTTTTAATTTATTTAATGCTTCTTTCGTCTTCTGACCATAAATCGGTACATCCCCCGGGTTTCCAGTCCCCCAAGGCTCACAACTTATATGGATGATATTTGGAGTAACACCTGTTCTTTCTGCTTTGTCATCTATTATACCAAGAAAACTTAACCTATGTGTAAAAACAATTACCTGTCTATTTTTGCTTAATTCTATTAGCCTTTCAATAGTTTTTTCCTCAAATTCTTGATCAAGTGAAGATATAGGGTCATCAAAAACAAATGGTGTATTCGCATTATGACCCGTAACATCTGCAAGGAACGCAGCCAGAGACACAATGCGTTTCTCACCTTCACTTAAAATATTTTTTGGCATTATATCTTTTGCAACAAGATTTTTAAGCCGTACCGCATGTTTACTCCTGCCTTTTTCTCCTCTTGTTTTAACTAATTCAACAGTTATCTTTGATGCACCCAGTTTTTTGAGTTCATCGTTGAAACGAGAAACATATGCGGTCGTTATAAACTTTTCAGAGAGTTCACTTGCCTCTCTTGTAATTTTACCAGTTTCCGTTTGTTTTTTCCATACATGATATTTTTCAATTTCTTGCAATCGCTTTATCTCTACTTCAACAGCTTTTTTCTGTTGTGAAATCCACTGCTTTGCTTCAAGTTCCAATAACTCATTTTGTGCTTTTTCTCTATCAAATGTTGAAGCATCTTCTTCAAATTGTATTGCAGATGTTTCGGCCTCAATAGATAAACTTGACAGTTTTTCCAATAATTGATTTGTACATGAAATATCAACTGGAGAAACATCAGGTATATCTTTTTTATGAAGGTTTTCAAGAGTGATTCTAACATTTGATAAGACATTACTTATTTCTTGTGTTATGGTATCATCAAGCCCAGCAGCCTGATACATGGAAGCCAATATTATTTCCGTAGGGCAATCTGGTAGGTTTTCAATAATTTCCAAAAAAGCAGTTTCTGCTTTTTTAGCTTCTAATTCAAGACTCCCCTTAACAAAAGATTCAAACATTTGCAAGCGTATTTTTGCATCATCATCAAGTTTTTGATGGCACAAAGGACAGAGAGCATCCTTTTCAATATTTGGGAATTCTTTTCCTGCATAGGCATTTGTAGATGAGTATTCGCGAGCGGCTTCCCATAATACTCGCCATGTTTCATTACCAATACCATCTAATTTTGAAACTGAATTAAGAACACTAGCACCTTCATCAGCATTTTTTCGTTTTTGCTTAAATATTTCTAATTTTTGGCGTATGTTATTTATAGATTCATTGTTTACTGTATTTAAGGTTTCTTGAATAATTGTTTTGATGTTTTCAATTTGTCCTTTTATCTCATTTTGCTTCTTTGCCGCCAATATCGGATCATCTGTGGATAATCGATTCTTTAATGATGCCATAGTTTTTTCATCGCTTTCTGAAAACAAAACCAATTTATCTATTTCATTTTGGCTAATATTATGTTTTAGTGCATTGTATTCTTTTGCTAACAATGTGAATTGTAATCTTTCAGGTATTTCGGGAAGAGCCGAAACAAGTTTTTGTTCTTCGTTGTTCAATACTATTCTGATCTTTTCGCATACATCAACCAATTCTTCAAAGAAAGATAATTCTGGAGGAAGATAAGTTACTTCTGTTTCCTTTTCACTGTAAATACTCCCATTTTCTGCATCAAAAATATCTGTAGTTGACAAGTCAGTAATGGATTCTGAGTTCGCAATCCATTCTATTTCTTGAGGTGATTCATCATTTACGGAATACTTTATCGAACAAGATTGTTTTGGCGGTGGTGGTGAATATACATCCGATATTAAATTTGAGCCATGAAATTTTCCACAGATGCTTTTGATGATTCGAACATAACTTGATTTCCCAGAACCATTTTGTCCATATACAACCGATAGATTTTCTTTTTCCAAGTCAAGTGGTTTTTCAGAATTCAACTTGTCAATTCCTACAACTGGGCCAAGGGATAGCAAATTAACTTTATTATCATGAGCGGTTTTAATTGCAGGAAACAACTCCCCCTTTTTATCAAAGGTTGATTGATTCTTTATTATGTCAGCCAACTCATAAATAACTGTTTCAGATAATTCTTTAGAGGCCAATATTTGATGGGCTGCTTCTTGTAACCAAATGTGTTGTTTGTTTAACCATATCGTGATTTCATCAAGCATCTATATCAACCTCCATCGGTCTAATCATGGACTCAATAAACGCTATTTCATCTTTGGTTAATCCGTACTTTTTATACAGTTTTTCGTCTGTCCAAGGTTCTGCAAAATCCTGCATGGGGACGAAGGAAAAACGATCTTTGGGATTGTCTTGTGAGATTTTTCGAAGCAGAACCATAAATCTAAAGAATCTTGTTTTCATATATTCGTAAAAATATCTTGCTTTTTTCTGGCTACTAAATGGTCCGCAAACTAAATAGGTTTCCGTACAACAACATGGAACTTCAGCAAGTATGGGAATGTTAATAATTTGATGAGGGTATTTATATCCACCGTTATATGCTTTTGATATAAGTACTTTCTGACCATCAATTAGTTCACTTCCGATTTGTATTTTATTACGTGTTATCCATCCTTCCTTTTTTTGGGCATAGATTTTTACTCCATTTTTCATAGGTTTCTCTGAGAAATCATGAAAACTTGTAGGAAATCCAAATGGTTTTCGTGAAGATATAATATTGTCTACAGTCTCTGTTGTTTTTGTTTGGACTTTTTCAAGTATGGGAATAGCATTATTAAAACGAATAAAAATATCATATTTCCCAATATCTCTTTTCATAGGTGTCATTTTTTCACCATTTAACACTGGCGTTATTTCGCAATCACCTTCGTATGATTTGTCCCACAAGAAATAACAGACACCTCCTTTTATTTCTACACCGGGAAAACAATCAGCAGCATCATTGAAATCAACAATATGTTTAATATGGTGATCGTTTAGCATTGTTTGTCGAAAAGTATCAAGTCCTTTCCCTCCAGCAAACCAACGAGATGGAATAATCATTGTTAAATAACGAGGATTCATTTTCTTTGCTTGCTCAACAAATTTATGATATATCGGTGAGGCGCTTGCCTGTGCTCCGCCATCTTCTAACTGATACGGCGGATTTCCAACAATAACATCAAACTTCATATCAAAAAGCTCCTCTGGTTTACCGGTGTGTATAAACTCGTATGCATGGGTTTCCATTTCCTCGCCACGGTCATAATTTTCCTGACTTGCTCCGCAAAAAATGCATTTACCATCTTTCCACGAATGTTCAATTCTTGCAAACCGGATATTCCCCGAATCATCATCAAACTCGCATACCGAATATTTTCCCATTGCATGTTTTGAGCAATACACGGAACGACGGGTCAGATGGGCGGTCAATTCGGTTATGGCTATGTCGTATATTTGGTTTTTGAAGATATGGTTTATCCGACTATGCAGATCGGGAATTTCTTTTTCCAGCCCGGCTAAAAGCCGCTTGGCGATTTCACGCAGAAATACACCAGACTTTGCACATGGGTCAAGGAACCTGGCGTCTTTGTTTGTCCAGAGAGAAGATGGCAATAAATCGAGAATTTCATTTGCCAATTTCGGCGGGGTGAAAACTTCATCGTTGCTGAGATTGGCAAGACAGGAAAGGACATCGGGATTATATCCGCGTAAATCTGTCTTTGTCCGTGCAATCCGCGTTTCCATTGTTTTTTAATGCTCCCCTTTTTTTAACGCGGATTTCGCAGATGATACAGGATGTTCGCGGATAATTCTTTGATACTCAAGTTTTTGCTGACCAATATTAATTAATAATCCCAATTTAAGTTTTGTCGCATTTAGATAATTTAATATCTGTGCCTTGTGTTCGTTATGCAATGCTTTTACCGATTTTACTTCAACAATAATTTTATCATAACATACAAAATCTGCAATATAAAATTTTGATAATAATCTATCTTTATAATAAACTTGCAATGGTACTTCTTTATGTGTGGGTATATTATCTAGGGAGAATTCATATTCCAAAGCTTCCTGATAAACTGTCTCAAGAAAACCGGGACCTAACTCACTATGAACCGCCATGGCAGCCCCGATAATACCATAAGTTTCAGACTCATACAATAAACTCAATTTTTTCAATCTCCTATCCGCGTAAATCTGTCTTTATCCGTGTAATCCGCGTTCCCATCTGTTATCAATTCTCCATATCCCATATTTTCAGGTAATGAACCGGAGGGAACTCCTTTTCCGGTTGGGGGATAAACACATCTTCTTGAGCGTCAGAAAAGAGCGGCAGGGAATTATTCTCGGACTGAAAAAGCAATTCAGAGAAGGTAAAGTCACGGCGTTTTACCTTTCCGTCCATGATGAGCGACCATTCGGAAAACACGATTGGCCGGGGGCTGTCACCTACGGTTTGAAGGGTCAGGGCATCGCCCCACACGATGTTCCGATCAAGTATGTATTTAACAGTATTGGGAAGGTTGTTATCAGAGAAGGAACCGAAGAGGTCTGTATACTGAGTGGCAAAAAAATTATAGAGGCGGTTTCTACATTCAAGGACATTGTCTTCAAGTATGTCTATTCCGTAGAGGCTTCCTATTGCGGAGATTGCGTAGCGTTCGTATTCAAGACGGCTTTTGGAATAGCGGGAAGCGATTTTTGTCAGTTTGCGGGTAAGGACTTCGATAAGGAAATTGCCGTTGCCGCAGGCGGGTTCGAGAAAACGGGATTCTATGCGCTCGGTTTCCTGCTTTACGAGGTCGAGCATGGCGTTGACTTCACGGGGCGAGGTGTATACTTCGCCAAAGTCCGCTATTCGATCTTTTGATTTTGTCTGGTTTGAAGTGGTTTGGAGGCTGGTATCCTGTATCATTATTCTTAGTATAGCATAGAGCGGAACGTTTTTTCAGAGCAGCTACCTACCGCTGCGCCGTCGTATTCAACCGTCTGGTTCTTTCCAGTGCCTCCGCTGCTTCCCGGTTACCGGGACTAAGAGCTGCTGCCCTTTCGTATGCCTGAATTGCCGAAGTATATTCTCCGGCGGCTTCCCGGACTGTACCGAGCCGTAACCACCATAGAAAGATACTTCCTTCCAGGGTAACAGCGGTGGTGTAGGCAATATCGGCATGGAGGTATTTCCGCTGGTTGCGGTAGATCTCTCCCATATAAAAATATGCCGTGGAAGCCCGGTCACCCCGGGGCATGGATGCTGCATAGCGCTGCATCATAATAAGGGCATGTTCATAGTCGTTAAGAAAAAAATAAGCCTCGCCCATGGTTTCTACAATGCGGTAATCACCAGGATTGACCCGCAAAGCCCTGTCGCCCCAGTTGATCACATCGGCATAACGGCGCTGTCTTAAGAGGGACCAGGCAAGGACCGTATAGGAATCCATGTTGGTGTTATTCCGGTTCAATTCTTCGATGCAGATCTTCACCGCTTCATTATAGTAGGTATTTGCTTCTTCAAAACGGTTTCTGGCCTCCAGATCCCTTCCTACACGGTAATTCTGCAGTGCATCGGGGCCGGGACGCCGCTGAACTGCCGGTGCGGGCTGGGCCGGTACCGGCGGAGGCGCCGGCTGTGCCTGTTCGGGCTGCGCCGTTGTTCGAACCGGCGCTTGAGCGGGCGGTAAAGGAGGACTTGTCTGTACCGGAGGAGCAGCCGATTGTGATGGAAATAACGGCTGTGTTGGAACCAAATTCTGTCCAGGCTGAACCGGCACAGGTGGAACTTCCTGAGAAAAGGCAAAGCCTGCGACAACAGCAATCAGTACGCATAGAAGCAAAAAACGTTTCATTATTATAAATCTAGCCAAAGGCCAGTGGAAAGTCAATGCGATATCCATGTCGATCCGGTTTATTGTATAAACCGGTAATCTGCCCTGCGGCTGTTTTGCTCAATCGAGTCTGACCAAAGAAGCTTTACATGTTCCACTGCGGATGGAATCTAAAACTTTCCGGGCGCGGGCAAGGCCGTCGACGGTTATGACTTTTATCATGGTTCCCTTCAGGTCCAGTTCCGCTTCTTTGATCCCCTGGCTGGTATCCTCAAAATCAAATAAATTTTGGTTCATCACCGTAAATGAATCGCCGGCAATAAAAACAAATGAATCAAAGGGAGTTTCCGGCAGGACGCCGATTTCAATTCCCGCCAGGCGGATCATTCGGCCCATCTCCTGCGCTGTCAATGCAATGTCCACACTGTCTGCGGCAGGATTTTGGGCCGCCTTTTGGACCTCAAATTTTTCGATGATATGGGGCGTAATGGAAACAGAAATAGCCTTTGAACTTCTGACCATGGCAGCAAATATCTGTTGGGGNCTTTTGCAGTTGGAGAGATGATCCAAAAGTTCCGGGTAAAATCGCTCAACAAAGCTGTGCCAGCCCGGAGTGCTGCCGGTGATCAAAGGCAGCAGCTTTTTTGACTTGCCATGGTTCTTCATTCGGTCAAGGAGATTGTTTTCCGTTTCTTTGTCGGCCAGGCTTACAAAAGAATCGGCGTCAAAAACTTTTTCAAAACCCAAGAGTTTTAGGGCAGTAACCATTTTACCGGGTGTAATGGTTCCCGGCGGCAGGCCAAGCTCATCATCCAAAACTGCCCCCGCCGATGAGACAATCTGCGCCGCCGAACGCTGTCCGCTGCCAAGGACCTCCCATACTTCAGCGCTTTGGTCATGCTCGTAAATTGCCCCCACCGGACAGACCTCCGCGCATTTGCCGCAAAAGATGCAGGATCCGCTGCCAAGGGTCTGCCCGTAGGGAGTGGAAATTTCATAATGAATACTGCGGCGGGAACTATTGATAGCGCGGACAGTTTGAATCTCCTGACAGGCTTCGACACAACGCCCGCATTTGATGCATTTGTTCATATTGCGGATCAGGACATCCCCATCTGTTTCCGGCGGATGCTGACGCTCTGCTTCGTGGCGGAATGGAGATGCCCGTATGCCGAAGCGGTCCGCCAGGGACTGCAATTCGCATTTTTTGTTTCGGACACAGGTAAGGCATTCCTGGGGATGATTGGCCAGCAGTAATTCGAGGATCATCTTCCGAATACCCAGAATGCGGGCATTGTTGGTAACAATGATCATATCCTCCGCCACATCATTGGCGCAGGCGGTCATAAGTTTGCCGCGGCCGTTGCATTCTACCACGCAGATACGGCAGACGGCACGCTTGCCCAGGGCGGGATGATCACAGATAGTGGGGATATGGACGCCGGCTTTTTGGGCTGCTTCCAGTATTCTGGTTCCCTCCGGCACCGTTATCTGGCGTCCGTCTATGGTAACGGTAATACTCTTGTTTGGATCCGGCTTGTGGTGACTCATATTATTCCCTCATGCCTGACATTGGCTTCGAATTCCGGTTTAAAGTGTTTCCAGGCGCTGTGCAATGCCGCTGCCGCAGTCTGCCCCAGGCCGCAGAACGATGCATCGGTCATGGTATGGACGATCCACCGCAGGATATGAAGGTTATGCGGCGTAGCCGCACCGGGTATGGAGAGTCTGTGCAGCAGCTTATGAAGCTGGCGGTTGCCCTCGCGGCAGGGAACGCACTTGCCGCAGGATTCGTGGATAAAGAATTCGGTAACGCCTTTTAGGTATTCAAGGATGGAAACGCTTTCATCCATGACCACAATGGCCCCGGACCCGACGGAGAGGCCGGCCTTTCGCAAATCAGTATAGCTGTACACTGTATCAAGAAGATCCTCTCCGCCTATAGGACCGCTCTGTCCGCCCAGGTGAAAGAACTTTAATTTTTTGTCCCCCGTTATTCCTCCGCCAAATTCAGGATTGTAAACCACCTCCCGCAGTGTTACCTTCCCAAGAGGAATTTCAAAGACTCCCCGGTTTCGTATATGTCCTGAAAGGCAGATCAGTTTTGTTCCCCCCGAATCGGGGTGCCCTGCTTCCAGAAATGCATCGCCCCCCATGCTCACGATAAGGGGAATGTTGGCCAAGGATTCCACATTGTTGACCAGAGTGGGCTGGAGAAAAAGACCCACTTCGGCCAAATGGGGGGGCTTAATGCGGGGCCGGCCAACCTTGCCTTCGGTGGAATTAAGAAGCGCCGAGTTTTCGCCGCAGACATAGGCTCCCGCTCCGGAAATAATGTGAATGTCAAAATCAAAACCAGTACCAAGAATATTTTGTCCCAGAAAACCCGCGGTTTTGGTATTTTCAATAGCTTCCAGAAGCCGCTTTTGGATTTTCCGGTACTCGCCGCGGACATAAATGTATCCGGCCTTTGCCTTAAACACAAAGCCGGCAATGATAATGCCTTCCAGCAGTTTCAGCGGAAACTTGTCCATGATGAGCCGGTCCTTAAAGGTTCCCGGTTCTCCTTCATCGGCGTTGCAGACAATGTATTTGGGAGTTTCATGAATATGCAGGAGGTGTTCCCATTTATTCCCCGATGGATATGCCGCACCGCCCCGTCCCAAAAGTTTTGCCTTTTTTACTTCGGCAATCACGTCCCCGCTCTTCATGGTGATCGTTTTTTTCAGAGCCGCAAAGCCGCCGGTTTTTTCGTATTCTTCGTCGATCAATTTTGGCATAGTGATGGTAACTCCTCTGCCTTCCCTTCCATGCAGTTTTTTACCAGGGTTTTTACCTTTTCTTCGGTCAGACTGCCAAACACATGATCGCCGATTTTTACCGCCGGTCCAATGTCACAGGCACCTACACAGCTGGTGTGAAGCAGCGAAATTTTGCCGTCCGCGGTGGTCTCCCCCATCTTGATCCCCGCTGCGGTTTCGAACCACTTTACCACTTCTTCGGCCCTGGTAAAATGGCAGGGCGTACTCTTGCAAATTTCAATAACAAATTCTCCCCGGGGGGTTGTGCTAAACATGGCATAAAAAGTCAGGACATCATAAATTTTGGAAAGGGGTACATTCAAAACCGAAGAAGCCAGATCCGCCCATTTTTGATCAACATAATTTTTTCCCGATGCCGCTTGAATATCCAGCAGCACGGCGATAAGCTGCTGAGGATCATTTTGATAGTTCTTCATTATTTTTAACACATTGTCTTTTGTCAATTTTTGCATAGTTTGCATAGATCGTTAGTATAACTTAGCAAGCTCGTTATTTCAACAGAATTAGTAGGAGATGAAGGCAGGAAGGGAGAGGTTCCGGCTCTGACCGGAAAACCCGGCAAATTTGCTTACAAGAAGCATGATTAGCCAGTCTTCTTCGTCCAGACTGAATTCCGTTCCCTTGGGCAGGAGGATCACCATGGTCCAGATATTGTTCAGGGTTACCGAGGCGACCCGGCCTTCGCTTCCTATCTTCTGGAGTACCGTGGGGCTGGTTATGCTGCCCCGGTTAGCCCAGCCTTCGTAGTAGAGGAATTCCCTGGTCAGCCAAATCCTTGTCGTCCCCCTTTTACCGGGGATCCGGTATTCTCCGGTAAAGGCGGACAGGGCATTTTCTCCAAAACCGGGAATACCCGCCGCCCAATGGTTGCCGCTTTCCAGCACCAGCTGAGGAACATCTCCGGACTCCGTATCTGCAATGGCGGGTTCCGGCGGAAGGGCAGTAATCAGGTTCTCTTCAGTGATCCGGGGGCCAAACTGTTCTGCTATCAAACCTGGCCTACAGGACAGAAAAAGAAATGCCGCAAAAACCAATGGGCAAAGAAGGGCAGCCCGGTTACTCATTTTCAATCCTTAAAGATAACAGCTTCGCTGCGAACACCCATAAAGGGATGTTCCCCCAGCCTGGTCCTCCGGGATATGCTGAGTTTGTTCATGCCTATGCAGCCGGAAAACGCTCTGGAACCAAGACTCCGCAGGGTATCGGGGAGGTCCATTTCTTTTAGGCTTTGGCAGTTTAAAAAAACCCCCTCGTCGATGGTCAGGAGGCTCCGGGGGATGTTGATTTTTTCCAGTGAAAAACAGTTAAAAAAAGCCCTCCGCCCCAGGGCGATCAGAGTGTTGGGCAGGGTAACGGACCGCAGAAAGGAACAGCCCATAAAGGCCCTCTCTTCGATATAACCCACCCCCATGGGGATAACTACCGAACTGATATGGCTCCCTGCAAAGGCTCTCTCTCCAATACGCTCAACGCCGAGGGTGGGAGGAATGATCACATTTTGTGCAAACCCTCGGTATTTTATCAACACCCGGTTTTTGACCACATAATCCGCATCGATACTTTGGGCAAAAAGAAGGGCGCTGCAAAAAATCAGGGCGCTGCAAAAAATATTCCGCATAGCGGAAGTATACCATAGAAAAAAAACCAAAACAATGCTATGGTACGGTATGCCGCAGAGAACGGATCTGTACACAGTGCTGTATTCCTACGCCAAAAAAAACCAATCGCCCCGGATAAACATGGAGACCTTTATCTTTTTCCTAGAAAAATACTCCCAGCGTATCTGTGAAGACAAGCCGGAATGGAAAAAATGGACCGAAGGAACCGGAACCAAGGTATGGATGGATGTGAACCATCTTGCGGAAGAAGGAAAAGTGCTAATCACAAATAATGAAAAAGGCAATCACCTTTACTTTTCCCATTACTATGTGGAGCAGGTCAAAGAATCGTACCGGAATGCTGACGAAGAATCAGATATGCCCTTTCCCAGCGAAACTTCGCTTAATATAGAAATCCCCCGGGACCAGATTAGGCCCATGGATATTATCACAGATTTTGTGCAGTTTCTGGAAAATCCCCAGGAAGAACCGCTGCCGGTTATCAAATTGATCTTTCCTCATGAACGGGGAAGCGCCCTGGTTCTGGCCTCCATGATCCCCTTTACTCTGCTTGAGTTTTCTATTCTTAAGGCGCGGAACTACCTGCTTAAGCACGGCAACAGGGAATATGTCCAGCGTAAACTTGCCCCCCAGCTTATTGGCAAGGATGATCACCTGCTGGAAATTCTGGATCAAATCATGATCCGTCCCGAAGAATGCCGGAACGATCTTAAGAACGGACGGGAAGCTTCCTTTCATTTTTGGGGCCATTTCTGCAGTCTGGTAAAATTTGATCTTAACCAAAAAAAAGATCTGCTGGAAGAAGAAACCGGTGCCCTCCAGGCAATTTATATTATCGAAGCATGCTGCAGTTTTTTTAAAGCCCGGGCAGCCAGAGCCAAAGAAATTGAACTGGCTTTTAAAAATTTTGAACTGGAAATGGAAACCCCTCCTTATTTTTTTTCCAGGGAAGATATTGCACGGTTCAAAGACAACAAGGGCGTCCTCCTTTTGGGCATCTACACTCAGGAAGGACTCGATGCGTATATCAAAAAGCGGACCACCGAACCGGTTACTCCAGAGGAACTGCCGGATTTTCTTTTTTTTCATACGGAAGACGGCAAATCATGGCTGGTTAAAAAAAACAAGGTCCTGACTCTCTGCGCCCGGCTTTTTACCGAAACCAGGCCGCTGGTTATCAAGGCAATTACCAAACGGTGGAAAAAAATGATTCGTGAATTCAGCCGGGAAAGCGCCATGGAAGAAGACCGGGACTTTGAGCGGCTTATTGCATCCTATGTGAACAAATTTGCCCCGGTATTAAGGGCCCTCCTTAATGATCGTTTGCTTTATCTGGTTCATGAAGAAACGGTATCTTCCGAAAAGGGCATTCCCGAATCATCCCGGCTGTTTAACCGGGATGAACTGCTCCCCCTGCGTTCGCTTCTCCTTTTAAAGCGCAAGCAGCTTTATAGTGATATAAAGCTGCTTATGCCCTTTTGGTACAGCGTACCTATTATCAGTAATATCATCGCCTTTTTTGTGAATCTGGGAAAGAAAAAGAAAATCTGGCAGGAAGAAGAAACCAGCGTTACAGAAAATGAATCGGAAGATCCCTTAAAAAAACTGCGGAGTATGGCAACGGCGGAGGTGACTAAACTGGTTCCCAGCGGGCAGACACTGGAAACTTTTTTGGAGGAACTTATTTCCCGATGGGGGCAATTAATCAATAAAAAGGCCAGAGATAACCTGGTGGAAGATGTCAATTCCCTGGTGCGGGATAAACTGCGCCAGATGCTGCGCCTGCAAAAGCACCTTGTAGTGAACCAGGATACACTGACCAAAATGGCCGATTCAATCCTGGATACTTCTAAGGGACTAATGAAGATCGGCGAGCAAAATGCCCTTTATCTGTACATCAAACTGTACCTGGTAAAACTTCTTGTAAACCGAATCGTTACATAATTTTTTTCAAAAAAGAGTCCCCCAAAGCGCCAAGCGCAGCAAACTACTTTGATGCGCTTGGCAGGTATTTTGTACATACAGCCGGATATTAAAAGCTTACCGTTTCCATCTCAGAAACGCACTCTTCGGCATTGCTCTCTTCTGAATCCAGTGCCGCTGCGGCCAATTCCTGAGAGGACGATGCTGCGGTTTCCGGCTCTCCGTTTTTCTTAAAGTCCGGCTTGAATTCAACATGTTCTGCCACAATGGTTACTTTGGAATGGGACTTTCCGTCCGAACCGCTCCATCGTTCCTGTTTTAACCGGCCCACCACCCGGGCTCCCCGGCCCTTACGGCCCAGATTATTGCAGCATTCTGCCAGCTTTGCCCAGGTCTCCACATCGAAGAAACTTACTTCCTTTTCCAAGCCAGAATCTTGTTTAAAGAAACGGTTAGAGGCAAGGGTAAAGGTACACAGCGGCGTCCCTTTGGGTGTAGTCCGGAACAGGGGTTCCCGTACCAGATTGCCTTCGATTAAAATTGAATTGAGGTTATTCATAGTGCCTCCGTATAATAAAGTCAGGAGGTCCGAGAACGACTCGAATTACCCCTGCGTTTATCTATAGGGCAATGGGAGCTATGATGCTTTAATCGGCATTGTTTTTTTCAGAGAAAAATCCGTCTTTCCAGTTGAACCGGGAAATTCCGGAAAGGAGCGATCCTTCCTGGGCGGCCTTTACCACTTCTTTGTACAGTTTCTTTTTCAGGGGAAAGGAACCGCTGAACATTCCGCCGGAAAAATCCAGAATAAAACGGCGGAACCCCGCTTCCGCCAGGAAAGGACGCTTGTCGGTAATGCAGAACGGGGTGCCGGGGATCACTACGGCGCTGCCATCTCCGTTTATAAGTGAAAATGACTCATCCCTGCTGCCGGTAAAATTGCCAAACCCATAAAGGCTGCCCGGACCTGTTTTGATCCGAAACAAGGACGGCCAGGCAAAGAGGGTAACAAAAACCTGCCGCCGCAGGAATGGGGGCATGGTTTTTTCCAGATTTTGCCGGTTGTTTTCCAGGGGGGTAACAAAGGCTCCGGCGCCCCAGGCGGCAATAAAAGCGGCAGCCCAACTGTTAAAAGTATACAGCCAGGGCCCGGCAATAAGCACTTTTGTCCGGCTTTTGTCCTTTTTCCGGAACAAAGAAAAGTGCCCGGGGTTATTCAATATAAATGAATAGAATCCCTGTTCTTCCAGACGATCCGGCAGTTCCGCCAGAAACCCTTCATTCTCCTGGGGAAACCAGGGATCCAGGGTTAGGGTAATTTCACCAGCCTTAAAGGGCAAGTTTTTTTCTTCCAGTAAAATCCGGGCATTCTTCCGGTTTACCGGAAGAATCACCCCCGCGGGACGGATGGATTGTACAATGTATAGGTCTTCGATGGAGGCAACTTGAACAAAAAGCCCTTCCGGCAGGGAAAAAGTCTGTTTAATTCTGCGCCCCGGCGATTGTTCCAGAACAGAGAACGGCGGATTCGGTGAGCGTTCCCTGCCGGGCTGCCGTTTAAAGTGGCTTAAATCCTTAGGGATTACCGGCGGATAACGCGTGGTCATGGACTTTGTCTGAATCAAATATACCGAATCCCCCGTTCCGAATCCTTCGGGAATTGAGATAAAGTACCCATCCCTGCCGGAACGTTCCGCACAATTTAATTTGTGGGCCAGCCGCCGGGAATCGTCGGCCTTGTGAAAACGCAGTGAATCTCCCGCCGTCAGTCTAATCCCGCCGCCGGCAAAACCGCCGCTTCTGATCAGTGCCCGCCCCGTTCCGGATCCGGGGTTTCCGGGTACTACTTTTATGATGGTTCCCAGACCAATGCCGGTTCCTCCATCCTGCCCGGGCCTGAAAACAGTGCCGGGGGTCTTGCTAAAGAACAATTCTGTCTTGGGCCGGGCAAAGTCATTATGCAGAATACGCTGGGCATCCTCCAAGGCAAGGCGGCGCTTTTCTTCTCCGCCTTCCAGGCTGTCGATCACCCGGCGGTAAGCGGAAACCACCGTTCCCACATATTCGGCGCTCTTCATCCTCCCTTCAATTTTAAGGGCCCGGACTCCCGCTTCCGCCAGTTCCGGTACATGGGCAATGAGGGATAAATCACAGGGACTAAAAAAATATCCCGCCGTTTTTTCGGAACCGTCCGGAGAAACCGGATCGTCCTGTTTTTCCGGGCTGTACAACCGGCGGCATGCCTGGGTACAAAGCCCCCTGTTGGCCGACTTTCCACCCAGATAGCTGGAAAAAAGGCACAGCCCCGAAACACTGGCACAGAGGGCTCCATGGACAAATGTTTCCAGTTCCATGTTGGTGTTCTGGCGGATTCCTTTGATTTCGCTATAAGAAAGCTCCCGGGCCAGTACCACCCGGGAAACTCCATATTTGGAAAGGGCGTTGGCTCCCCGGGCGGAAGCAATGTTCATCTGGGTCGAGGCATGAATTTTTAAGCCGGAAAACTCCCGGGCCATCTGGAGGATACCGAAATCCTGAACTATGATCCCGTCCGGTCCCACGGCGGAAAGGTACTTTAAAAGCTGATAAACCCGGTCCGCCTCCCGCTGTTCAAAGACCGTATTTACCGTCACATACATCCGGCGGCCCAGACGGTGTACCGACCGCAGAGCCCCCTCAAACTGGGAGTAGGCAAAGTTGGCGCTCCGCATCCGGGCGTTAAATGCCTTAAGCCCCAGATAAACCGCATCGGCCCCTTCTGCAATGGCGGCATCCAAGGATTCCGGAGATCCGGCGGGGGCAAGAAGCTCTATCATTCTGACCATAATACCCAAAATGATTTTTTCCGTCCAGAAATACCTGGATTTTTTTCTCTATTTGATCTATAATTCCTCTTATGAGCAAGGAAATAACGGTGACAGGCGCCAATTTTTATGCCGAAGTAATCAACGCTTCTGTTCCGGTTCTGTTGGACTTCTGGGCCCCCTGGTGTAACCCCTGCAGAATGATCGCCCCCTTTATTGAACAAGTTGCCAGAGAATACGAAGACAGACTTAAAGTGGGCAAAATTAATGTAGACGAAGAAAATGAATTAGCCCAAAAGCACAATGTTGTTTCCATACCCACCCTGATGGTTTACAAAGACGGCAAACCGGTGTTTACCCAGGCTGGGGCCCTGCCCAAAAATGAGATAGAAAAACTGGTCAAAAAATACCTGTAAAAACCCTAGTGCGTTCAGTTCATCAAATTAAGGTCTGTAGCGGCCGGGGTTGTTCTTTTGTCCTGGAGTAGCCCCGCTGGTTACCGTAACGTACCAATCGGCGGCGCTGTGGGAATTGTTCCTGTCTTCGTCCCGGCAGATAGTCCGGGTTGCGGTATTGCCATCGGTTATTACCGCATCGACGGATTCTGGCCCAAACCAGACTCCCTGCCGGGCCATTTCCCTTGCCGCCGCCGTTATGGAATCCTTCCATTTATAATTGCCGGAAAGAAGTAGCACCCCGTCTATGATCCGGTTATCTTGATCCATGATGTAAATGGCGTTGGTATCATGAAGTTTTAGAGAACCGGGTATCCAGAAATCTCTGGCGGTAGGCAATGCATCGGTTCCCTTCGATAAAGCAAGGTTGGTTCCGGTCTCATCGGCTATTCCCGGCTCGATGCTTCTGGTATGAAGGACAATGTACTCGCCCTTTTTTACCTCCACCGGCGGGAATTCAAAGATCGGATCTTCCTGTTCATAGGCAGCAAAAACCCGCAGGGCCCCGAGGTTTCCCGCGCTTTGAGCTATAAATTCCACGAACTCCACCCTGGGCTTACTGTAAGCAGCTCTGATTTCATTGATCGCCAAATCCGGCATTCGGTTATTCCGGGTACGGAAACTGACCAGCACATTAAGGGTATTTCGTTCCTTGTCTTCTACCAGAATATCAGCGGTAACCTTTGACCCACCCGGCAGGTCCGAAGCAAAGCAGACCGCCACAGTTTCTCCCTGGCTATGAATATCCGTTTCCATGGGAGGGTCAAAATACAAGGACATGACTTGTACTTCCCGGGAAAAAAAGAAATTCACCTCTCCCTCGGCCGGTGTCTTACAACCGTAAAAAACCGGCGAGGATGCACTGGTCCCCAGCAGGCGCTGCATGGCCGTTTCGCTGGAGCAGGCCGAAACAAACAGCGCCGCCATTCCAGCAATAATGAGTTTTTTCATGGTAACCTCCGGCCACAAGAGGGCTTTGCGGCACCTCCTGCTTTAACCGGAAAGAAAAAAATAATTCAGAGACATCAAGACACCTATAGAACCGTTATTGGTTCAGCACCTCTTCACGGTCCGCTAGGGTAACCTTTAGCTTAACCGGCTTGCCGCTGCGGATCACCTCTACCTCAACCTGTTCGCCCGGCCTGTTACTTTCCAGAGATGCGTAGTAATCCGCCAGGGTGGCTACCTTTATGCCGTTTACCTGGACAATGATGTCGCCGCCAAGGTATATGACGCTGGAACCGTAGCGCACCGGCTCGGAGCCCTGGCGGAGGCCGGCCTTTTCTGCAAGGCCGTTTCGCCTAGTCCGGGAGATAAGGAGCCCTTCGTTTACCGGCAGTTTTGCGTACTGGACCAGGGCGGGGAATAGCTGAACCACCGTGGCGTCTATCCAGCCCCGGCGGACCTTGCCATGCTCAATCAGTTCCGCCACCACCCGTTTGGCGGTGTTTACCGGAACGGCAAAACCTATACCCACCGAACCGCCGGAGGGAGAATAAATCATCGTGTTGATCCCTATCATCCGGCCCTGGGCGTCCAGCAGGGGGCCGCCGGAATTGCCCGGATTAATGGAAGCGTCGGTTTGGATCATGTCCCGGACTATGTTCTGCCGGGAAATCTGAATAGGCCGTCCCAGGCCGGAAACAATCCCCACCGTCAAGGTTCTCTCCAGGGCAAAGGGATTACCAATGGCCAGTACCTTTTGGCCCACCTTTAGGTTCGATGAATCGCCGTAGGGAATGGTTTTAAGGGTTATTCCCCGGGGCGGGGTAAACTTGACCACCGCCAGGTCGTTTTCCGGATCAACTCCGATTACATTTCCTTCCAGTTGGGATCCGTCAAAAAGGTTGATGTACACCTTATAGGCCTTTTCAATCACATGGTAGTTGGTAAGGATATATCCCTGGGTATCGATAATCGAACCGGAACCGGAACCGCCGCGCTGGGGAACCGGCTCCAGAAACCAGTTGATCCCCACCACTTCGGTGGTAATATTCACCACCGCTTCGTTGTACTGTTCATATACGGTAATATTCTCCCGTTCATCCGCAGTATAGGGGGTAAGATCCTGCGCCGGAAACGCTGTTTGGGGCATTAGGGTTTCGGCGTTTTGATTATTCTGGATGCTTACGCGTGCCGGTTCTTTTTTAAACTGGACTGGCAGGATCCCGGTTTTTCCCAGAGAAAACGCTCCCAGAGCCAGCAAAACCGCCGTTAGTACGGAAAAAAAGACTACTATTACAAGCTGCCTGCCGCTGTAGAGTTTCATCCCCCGGCCTCCATGGGAGATAGTATAACAAAATTTTAGGAATTACGCCATAGGTTTTGACGATCTTGTTTTGCCGTGATACACTAACCCCATGAATCTGGCCCTGCTTTATTCCCAGTTAATCCGCGTGGAAGGCTTGGATATCTGGGAGGGCCTTGCCCATGTGGGCTGCAGCAGGGAAGTATACGCCGATGCACTGCGGCTTTTTTGCGGAGATCTGGAAAAAAGAAACGCCGTCTTTAAAGAATTTCAGGATCAGGAAAGCTGGGAAGAATATGCCGCCTGCGCCCATGCCGTAAAAGGAGGCCTTGCAGGAATAGGCGCCTGGGAACTGGCAGAAAAAGCCCGGGAACTGGAAAACGCCGCCCGAAAAGGAGATTATGAATTCTGCCGGGAAAGCTCCGCCGGAGCGCTGGAGGAAATAAAAAAGCTTATCGCCTCTCTTAAATCCAGCGTTCTCTTTTCAAAAGAAGCGGTAAAGCGGGAAAAAGTTTCCCGGGATTACCTGGAAAAAAAACTCAGCAAACTATACCTGGCCTGTTCTTCCGGCGACAGCGCCGAAGCGGATGCCCTGATCAGAGAATTAAAAACAAAAACCTGCGGCGAAGAAAACGATGCTATAGTGGATATGATCTGTACCAATGTGGAAAACCTGGATTATCATCTTGCTCTGCAAATCCTGGCGGAGCAGCCCTATATAAAAAAAACTCTCTAGGGTTTGTTCTTGATATCCCCCTAACAATTCACGGCAGTTTATGATAAGCTATGCGGGTATGAAAAAGCTGTGCTTAATCTTTTTAGCGGGTACTCTCCTCTGTTCCTGCACAACCATCACTAAAAACCACGGATCGGACTCATATTATGTATATGCCGGGGGCAGCGATCGAAACGACGGCCTTTCAGAAGAAAAGCCCTTTCGCTCACTTTTTAAAGCCATGGCCGTGGCCGTCAAAAGTTCCATAAAAACCATCACTGTCATTGGAACCCTTGATATAACCAGTGAGCAGTCTTCCAATATGGAGCGGGTTTTTTTTATTCAGGGAATGGGAAAGAATACAATCCTTATCCGGGGGAAAAAATCAGATGCCGATCCGGCGGTGCTTTCTGCGGATGGAAGCGGACGGCGGGCAGTATTAGTAAGGGGAACCGTACCGATTCGTTTTGAAAATATTGAAATTTCCGGGGGGATTACTTCCGGCGAAGGGGGCGGCCTGGGAATTGGACCCGGTTCCACCGTAATCTTAGGCCCCGGAGCGGTAATCCGAAACAATCAGTCGGATAATGTCGGAGGGGGCGTACTGGTTTTTGGCGGTTCTCTTTTTATTGACGGAGGAAAGATATCCGGCAACCGATCTGCCGTAACAGGAGGCGGCGTAGCGGCAGCGGGCCAGAACTGTATTCTGGTTTTTAAATCAGGAGAGATCAGCAATAACCAGGCCCAGGGCGGCGGCGGTGTTGCAGTTTACCAGGGAAGCCGTTTTACCCTTTCCGGAGGAATAATCCACGATAACACGGCGGATATGGCCGGCGGCGGAGTAATGGTGAACCAGCAGAGCAGCTTTACCATGGAAGGGGGAGGCGTCCGGGGCAACCGTTCTTCCGGTTCCGGGGGCGGCATAGTCTTGCTCGATGGAAGCTCCTTTGTCTTAGAAGACGGCGAAATACTGGGGAACATAGCGGCGGAACATGGCGGCGGCATTGCGGCGGATCATACGGGGATCATAGCCGTACAGGGGGGCTTTATTATTGCCAACCGGGCGGCGGAGCACGGCGGCGGTGTCTTTACCGCCGGCACCTTTGTTAAATCCGCAGGAAAAATCTACGGCAGGGATATGCCTGAAGACGCGGCTAACATGGCATCCTCCGGGGCGGCGGTATTTATTTACCGGGAGGGGTTTTTTAAAACCCGGGAAGCCAGCGCCGGCGAGGACCTTGTTCTGGACGCATCCGCCGATGACGGGTGGGTAGTGGCCGAAGAATAGGCAGTTTTTTAAAAAGCTTAAAATCAAAAACTTCTGAAATCCTCATTCGCCCAGCAATGTTTTAATTTCCTGAATTTCCCGGATCAGATCCGACCGGAGTTTTTTCTGGAGCCGTTCGGGGAGCATTTCTTTGGAAGTACACTCCACTACGGCCACCAAATTTTGAAGTTCAATTTCGTGGGGATAGGCGGCGGGAACAAAATCCGACATGGCCTCTTCCATATCTTCCTTACGAATAAAAACCCGGTCATCCATGGCGGCTAATAGTTTGGCCCGGATTAGCAAAGCTTCCAGGTCCGCCCCGGAGTATTCGTGCTTGTATTTTTTAAAGAGTTCCGAGACAGGAAAATTTCTAATATCCAGGTCCAGTTTGCGGACCAGGGTTTTAAACAGATCCTCCCGCTCTTCGGCACTTTCAGGATAAAACAGGGCCAGATGTTCCTCTGCCCGGCCCTGGCGTTTTAGGTCGATGGGAACCAGATCGGGACGGCAGGTAATAAGGAACCAGATGATCCGTCCCCGGTATTCGGTGTTTCCCATAAAACTGGCAATCTGGGCAAAGACCCTGTTGCTGGTTCCCGAATCTCCCTCCTGATCCCGGTCTCCCAAAAAAGCATCGGCTTCGTCGATCATTACCGCCACGGGAGCCATGGATTTTAGAATGTTGAGGATCCGTTCCAGGTTTGATTCGGTGTCTCCCTGCCACTTGGACCGGAAGTTTCTGAACTTAACCATGGGTATGCCAATTTCGCCGGCAAAGGCGCTGACGATAAAACTTTTCCCCGTCCCCACAGGGCCGGCAATAAGGTAACCCATGGGAAGCACGTCCAGCCGGCCCAGTTTGATCGCCTTGGCGGCATTTTTAAACCGCTTCTTTACAAAGTTATGGCCCGATACATGGGAAAGGTTGTATCCGGTTTCCATAAATTCCAAAAGGCCCGCCGCTTCGGTTTCGATAATTTCTTTTTTCTTCTGCCGGAGGTATTCCAGAGTAAGGACTTCGGCGGTTTCATGGTTTTCCGAGATAAGCCGGTTCAAATTCATTAAATTGAGGCCGTTGGTAATGGCCGCCACCTGGGCAGTATTCAGCCCCCGGTCCAGGATCAGCTTGCCGTCCCTTAGTTTGGAATCAAGATAATTTTTCCGCACCTCTTCGCCGGGAAAGGGAACACTTACCTTTACCGTCGCCGGAGATCCCGCCAACCGGGGAGAAATATCCGCCAGGTTTTCCGTCAAGAGAATGATCGAAATATCCCCCTCGGTAAAGAGAGGATTCACCGCCCAGCGGTTCAGTGATACCAGGCAAAAACGGTCTTCTTCGCTGTAACGGCCCAAATCGCCGGGAGGGACGATGGTTTCCGCATAGTCGATGATCAACACCATGCGGCATTGTTCCCGCTTGTCCCGGGGCACCTTATCGAGAAAGTATTTTTCCAGATAAAAAAAACTTTCCTCCGGGTTGGTGGACATAAAGTCTGAAATGTCATCCACATCGGGGTACAGTTTTTTCATGCGGTTTTGGTATTCCAGAGCCATAGTCTCAGTTAAAAACACCACTCCGCTGGAACGGTCGTAAAACACGATAATGTTCTGATTCCCAAATATCTGCTCCGCAATGTAATCCTGGATCCGGGTAAAGGTAAACTCCCCCGCATTACTTTGATGGGGAAGGTAATCCCGGATATTGCCGTGGAGTATGTACAGGTTGGCGGTTTTTGATCCGTACTTGTTGGCAAATTCCCGGGCCCAGTCCGGCAGGGTATCAATGTAGTCTTTGTTTTTGCTGTAATAATTCATGGCTGCCTGGTTATGTTCCTGGAAAGAAACATGCCCAGGGCATTTACATAATCTTCATTGATCCTGTCTTCCGCAGCCCGAACCGCTCTGGCTTCCGCCTCGGAAAGACTTGTATGTCCTTCTCGGCCGTTTATGTTATAGGGAAAAAGGACCGTTCCTGTGGAAACATCGATTAGGCTGGCATCCACTCCATAACGGATCCATTTATAGGGAGTGTTTGGGTAGGCCGCTTCGTCCAGAGAAAGGCGGGCCCTAAGGACATAGCGGGAATCGCTGCCGCCGGTACGAAATCCGGCCCTGGTAAGAACCCCGGAAAAGGCATCTTTGATCCGGTTCTGCCTGTCGTTTTCTACCGACACGGCAATGGGAATATTCCGGGCAATCCGGACCGCTTCCAGCCGGTAGTCGTTCCCTGGTTTCAGGTTTTCCCCCATCATGGATCCGGAACTGATTACCGTCCGTACGTTGGAAAAGACAAGATTTGCATCCGCCAGGTTTGCAGCCTGGTAATAGTTGATGAATCCGTCAAAACTTTCTTTTTCTGCGGTGCTTAAACTGGTAAGTTTTGTAATGGTACCAAGATTTTGCTGGATCAATTCCGAGTAGATTAAATTGGTCTTCGCCTTGTCCATTACCGCCGCCGCATACCATGTGCCGTCTGGACTTTTCCATACATCCTTTATTTCCGCACCAATCAAGGTATCCATGGCGGCCGATATCTTAACCGCCTGGGCTATGTCGGACTTTTCCGACCATGAAGAACTGCTGGCTTCTACCGCCTGGGAATAGGTATAATTCGCTTTTGATTCGCCTTCTATTGATTGGCCAAAAATTGAAGTTAAATTGATCAGAGCTGTTTTTTCCGCCGTATCCCGGGAAGGGGCGGATCCCACTGCTGCCAGGTAAACAACCCTGTTGTACATCCTGTAGGGGTCGGTAACCCACTCCGGTTCTGCCCTTTCTTTTTTTCCGGAAGCGCCTGCATAAGCAGGGAATAATACAGCTAACACCACGACAGCCGCAAATACGGCAAAGTGTTTTATTTTAAGCATATATCCTCCGTAAGATTAAGGGTATTTCTGCTTACCCTTACATTCTCATAACGGCGCTGGGCGATCAACCGTCTGTTTCCGCCGTAGTAAGTTATAGTAAAGGAATAGGTCCCCGGGGCAAGGTTTATACCCCCCACATAAGCCTTGCCGGGAAAATACCGGGCGATCCGCAGATCCGCCTGTTCACTGGCCTCCGCCAGGATCTGGCTGAAAAACCCCAGCAGCCTGAAAAGGCCCTTTTCCTTATCTTCTTCAGCGGAATCCGCCGCAGCATGAAAGACTTCGGCTGCGATACCCTTAACTGAAGCCCGCAGTACCGCCTTGGTATAAATCACGTTTTTCCTTTGAGCAAAGGTGGCAGTAACCACCGCGCTGATATCTTCCAGGAGTTCCAGAGCAAAGGATTCCCCCGAATCAAGGGCCACTTCAATGGATGTAATACGGGAAGGCCGGGGAGTCATCACCGGCAGGGCAATCTTGATCCACGAATTTACCAAATAAATTCGAATTACCTCTTCAGTTTTTATTGGAGAATGTCCGGTAAAAGAGATTATATTAAGCCGGGCCATACCGGCGGGTACGACCAATTCGTCCCTGACAGAAGATGGAACAGGATTTTTATAGATTGAAGGCGCGTCTGCCATGGCGACACGAAGCTGATTCTGATCGATACGGGCGGAGTCCATCATTCCCGATCCCCGGTAAAAGAGCATTCCCAGGTACCGGGCCAGGGCGGAATTGCTGAATTTAACCGGCGTATCCGGATTGGCGGGGATTGCGGTATCGTTTTCCAGGGCTGCCCTCTGCATATTGGTCATCATGACTCCGTATTTGGCCGAAAGATCCCGCAGCTTGTTGTTCATCCGGCGGATTTCTACCAGCGCTTCATCCATGTCCCCGCGGTGATAATAGTTCAGCGCGTTGAACACATTCAGGTAAACATCTTCGTAATCTTCTCCGTTGTACTCCCGGGTCCGGTCGTTCAGGATAAAAGTGCCGATTTCCTGGCTTATACTGACGGCAAAATTTTCTTCAATGGCTCTCTCTCCCTGTTCCAGCAAAGCCGAGGATTCTTCGTAATCCCCTGCATAGTGGGCCAGCATTCCTTTGTCCAGAAAGTACAACACCCTGTCCTTTTCCCGGTAAAGGGTTTTGCTCTTTTCTTCCAGGGTTTCGGCGCTCCCGGAAAAATTTCCCTCATGGGCCAGATTATCTATGGGAATATAGGGATCTGTGGAAGCGCAGGAAATAAAAAGGACGATGAACGCCGCAAAAAGCGGCGCTTTGGAGAGCTTCATGAAAAAGTCCTTAGGGTTTAACCGTAGGATTCCTGATTTCCTTTTTTATCTCGTATTGACCAATCCAGATCTGCATATTGGTGGTGATATCAGTCAGCATCGCGGTGATCGTGTAATTGCGGGTGGCTTTTTTCCCGAACCGGTCCACCTCGGTCTTGACCGAGCCGGTCATCATAAAATCAGCCCCTACTTCGCGGCCCAGTCTGGCCATGGTGGCGTCATCGGTATATCCCTGCTGTTGATCCAGCCGCTCTTCCCGAATTTCGTTCCGCAATCCTCCGGAGGCGACAAATTCTGCCTTGCCGCTGTTAAGGATCGACATTTCCAGACGCTGGGACAGAATGGAGGTATCAATATGCTCGTCGCTGGCATTTCGAAAGGTTCCGACAATGATCACCGGGAGCCTTCCGATGGTTGAGTTGAAGGAAGACATCCTGGGAGTGGCAAGGCATTGATTAATCAGTGAATCGGCGGCAAGGCGCCGATCCGTATCGTTCCAGTAGCCGCTTAGATCCGTCTGGGTATTCGGATCAATCCGCTTGACCGAATGTCCGCAGGAAACCAGCAATACTGCCGCCGCCAGACAAAAAAGCATAATTCCTTTCTTCATGGATAACTCCTTATGGGAAGCTTATTTTTTGTCCAGCTGGGCTTCCAGGTATTTAAAGGCTTCCTGGGATTTATAATCTGCAAAGGCCGCAGCCTCGTTTCGCTGGAATTCAGAGAAGGTAGATTGAAAAGCATTTTTAAGATCACTCTTGGGATATGAATATAGACCGTGGTAAACCCCATCCTGATCTATCCAGTATTCCACCTGATCAAAGCCTGTTAGGCTGGTGTTAGAACGGGCAATGGTGGCCTGCTCAAAACGTATCAGTGTCTGGGTATTACCGGGGACTCCTGATTCATCAATGTAGTTTTTCATGGTATCCGCCACTACGGCGCTTTTCCACTGGGCCAGTTTGGCCAGGGCATCAGTCCGGGCGGTACCCTGCTGGGCGGATTTGCTCATCCCCATACGGCCGTCTCCTACCACGTAATAAAATTCATCCGACTTTAGATTCCCGTTCATCCATTCAGGCCGGGGGACTCCTTCGGCACCGATAATTTTTGATCGGGGATCGTCTTTGTATTTTACGGCTTTGGATTTACAGCCAACGGCAAAGATTAACACTACAAGGGGCAGTAGAATGACCAATTTTTTCATTTTTTTCTCCTCTTAATAGCAGTTTCTGTTAATACCAGGTCCTGCCGAATTTATCAAATTTTAAATTATCCGGAGTCCTTCTGTCAATGACAGATAGTATACCTAATAAGAAACATTTGGAACAGGGCAGGGGTTACAACGATGCTTCACACCTTGAATCAGCGGGTATATACTTTGATCATGAAGGTTCTGGTAATCGGTTCCGGGGGCAGGGAACACGCCCTTGCGTGGCGGCTTGCTCAATCGGAAAAGGTAGAAAAAGTGTATGCCGCCCCGGGTAACGGCGGTACCGCTGGAGAAAAGGGCTGCGAAAACGTTGATCTTTTGGACAGGGATCCGGCGGAAGAAGAAATCCAGGAAGCCCTGATCCGGTATGCCATAAGAGAAGGTATTGATCTAACGGTGGTGGGACCCGAGGCGCCCCTGGCGGCAGGCATGGCCGACCGTTTTCGGGCCGCAGGGCTTGCCATCGTAGGGCCCGGCGCAGAAGCTTCCCGGCTGGAAGCAAGCAAGGCCTATGCAAAATCATTTATGAAAAAATACGGTATCCGCACCGCCCGATCTCTGACCTGCGCCGATCTTGCCGGCGCCCTGGCGGCGGCCCGATCCCACTTTGGGGCTAAAACCGTCGTCCCTCCCCTGGTGATCAAAGCCGATGGTTTAGCCGGGGGTAAGGGAGTTGTCATCGCCGAAGACCAAAATACCGCAGAAACAACGGTAAACGATTTTATGAAAGAAGGCATTTTGGATGGGGCGGGAAAAACCCTGGTCCTGGAAGAATTCCTGCGGGGGCCCGAAGTGTCGGTGATGGCGGCGGTAAGCGTTTCCGGCGGCAGGGGAATGATCCTTCCCTTTGTTTCCGCCAGGGATCACAAACAGCGTTTTGACGGCGATAAGGGCCCCAACACGGGCGGTATGGGAGCCATCGCTCCGGTGCCGGATTTTACGGCGGAGCTGCAGGCCGATTTTGAAACGGCGATTCTTAACCCCACCCTGGGGGGACTTTCCACGGAGGGTTTTGATTACCGGGGATTTATCTTCTTCGGACTCTTGATTCAGGACGGGAAATGCTTTCTTTTGGAATACAATGTCCGGCTCGGTGATCCCGAAACCCAGGCCCTACTGCCCCTGATGGATTCGGACTTTGCGGAACTTTGTATCGCTATTGAAAACGAAACTCTCCCAGAATTCCGCCTTTCCTGGAAACCCGGCGCTGTCTGCGCTCCGGTGGCGGTAGCCTCCGGTTATCCGGGAACTTATCGCAAGGGGAGCCCAATCGCCCTTAATAAAATATCCTTTGCCAAAACCGGCGCCATCCTTTTTGCCGCCGGAGCACTGCGCAGTCCCGGCGGTCCCGCGGGTTCGGGTCTCCGGAGCGCCGGAGGCCGGGTACTGACCGTGGCGGCTTATGGGGCCGGAGGCGCCGATGCCCGGCAGCGGGCATACCGGGCCCTCGAGGCCGTAAATTTTGAAGGAATGGAATACCGCCGGGACATCGGGGCCAAAACGGAAAACCCGCTGCCGGGATCTCCCTAACCCATGGAATCTGACCCTCTCCTTGGGCAGCTGCTGCTGCTGCTTGCCCTGGTAATCTTAAATGCGTTTTTTGCCTGTGCGGAAATTGCCGTGGTCTCGGTCAGCACGATAAAACTGGAAAAACTTTCCGCCGAAGGAAACCGCAGAGCAACGCGGCTTTTAAAACTGACTGATAAGCCCGCCAAATTTTTGGCCATCGTTCAAATTGGAAGTACCATGGCGGGTTTTTTGGCCAGTGCCTTTGCTGCGGATAATTTTTCCGGCAAGCTGACTTCTGCGTTTATAAACCTTGGGATTACGTTATCCCCGGAGACGATTAAAACCATATCCCTCATATTGATCACCTTAACCTTTTTGTTTTTTAATCTGGTCCTGGGCGAACTGGTTCCCAGACGAATCGCCCTGCACAAAGCGGAACAACTTGCCCTGAGCCTGTCTTTATTCATTCTTATCAGTTCCCGGATCTTTGCCCCCGCGGTATGGCTTCTTTCCAAATCCACCAATGCCCTGATCCGTATCTTCGGCATTGATCCGGAAGCAAAGAAAAACACTGTCACCGAAGAAGAGATACGCCTCCTGGTAGATGCTGGAAGCGAACGGGGATCCATTGCGGCGGGAGAAAAAGAAATCATCCACAATGTGTTTGAATTCAACGACAAGACTGCGGATGCGATGATGACCCACCGCCGGGATACGGTACTGCTATGGCTTAAGGATGATGATGAACAGTGGGAAAGGATTATCCTGAAAACAAAACATCACTATTATCCGGTCTGCGGAGAGACGGTAGACGATATCCGCGGAGTTTTGAGCGCCCGGGATTATCTGGTATTGAAAGACCGGCACCGGAAACAGGTTATGGCCCATGCCCTGCGTCCCGCATGGTTTGTACCCGGTACCGTTGGAACCCATGTGCTGTTCAGAAAGATGAAAGCCCGCCGCAGCCACTTTGCTCTGGCCCTGGACGAATACGGCAGTTTTGACGGTATTATTACCATGAAGGACCTGCTGGAAGCCCTTGTGGGAGATCTGAGCGAAAAGAACGAGGGAACTGAACTTCCCCTAATCGAAAAAAAAGGTCCGAACCTTTGGAAGATACGGGGCCGGGTTAACCTTAGCCTGGTTGCAAAAGAGACGGGCATTTCCTTTGCCGCGGGGGGGAAAAACTACGACACCTTTGGCGGTTTTGTATTTACCCTTCTGGGGCGGCTTCCCGAAGACGGCGAACAGTGCGTGTTGGAATACTCCGCCGAGGGGGACAAAAAACTACAGATCACCGTAACGGAAGTAAAGTATCACCGGCTGGAGTCGGCCTTGGTGCAGCTATTTAATGCCCCCGAAAAAAATAATCCGGAGGCAAAATAAAGACCCCTTTAAAAATCAATTTTTAAAAACTGCCGCCATAACCCAGTTTTTTCAGAGCAACCTGAGCCCCTAAATTGAGTTTGGAGCATCCCTGAAACACATTCGGTGCAAACTGGATTAATTCTACCGAAGCGGGGACATTAAAGGTGGTCAATGCCTTGCAATCTGCAAAGGCCCGTTCACCTATACTCTTGATGGCAGCCGGCAGCGTTACCGGATTAAGGGCTTCGCAGCTTGCAAACATATTTGCAGGGATATTTGCAAGATCCCTCGGCAGGACCATGGTCTTAAGTTCGATACAATTCAAAAACGCTCCCTCCCCTATATCGGTGCAGCCCGCGGGAATGGAAACAGTCGTGATGCCGCAGGAATCAAACGCCCGGATCCCTATTTTTTGCAGGGTATCGGGAAGGGTAAGGGTCGCCATGTTGCGGCAGCCCTGGAAAGCCTCGTCCCCGATTTCCGTTACCCCCCTGGGAATTATCAGGGTTCTGATAGTTGTATGATTGCTGAATGCTCCTTTTCCGATAGCCTTAACCGGCAGACCCTCTAAATTGGCGGGGATCCCTACTTGAGCGGCGGTACCATTGTAGGAGGTAATAACCACTCCCGTATTATCGGCAGTTAAGGCAACAGAATAATTGTTTGTCTGGGCAAAGGATACTGCTGCCAGGACAAAGAAGAAGGCGGCGATCCGGAATTTTTTACTCATAAAATGCTCCTTGTTGTTCTTTTGTTTTTTATGTTAAGGAAAATAAGCCGTTTTTTCCAGTTTGTCAACGCAGCACACGGCCCCCATATTCTGCGGTTCAGTCACCGGTCAAAAATTTCGCCATGACCCTGCCTGCCCTGCCCCGGTGACTGCGGCGGTTCTTTTCTTCTTCCGAAAGTTCCGCAACGGTCCGGCCCAATTCCGGCAGGTACACGATGGGGTCGTAGCCGAACCCTCCGGCCCCCCTGATTTCTGCGGCGGAAGCGACGATTTCCCCCTCCAGGGTTTCCTGTACCAGATAAAAACGGGCTGGGCTAAAGAGGAGCACCATGGCGCAGACAAAGCGGCATGATCGCAATCCGCTTCCGGCGGATTGCCAGGCGGCTAATTCTTCCAGCAATAGGGCGTTTCGTTCGCTGTCGGTCAGTTTTTCCGGTTTCCCGGACGCCATACGGAAATTCCCGTCCCCGTCCCAGGAGTCTTTCCCATGATACCGGGCGGAGTAAATGCCCGGCCTTCCCCCCAGGGCATCTACACACAATCCTGAATCATCGGCCAGTACCGGGCCGGCCGGTATCCGGCCCGGGGCCGCCGCTGGGGCTGTTTTCAGCAGGCGGTAGAGTGTTCTTGCCTTGATAAGGGCATTTTCCGCAAAGGTGGATCCGGTCTCTTCCGGATCAAAACTGGAAATTCCCGCTTCGGAGGGAAGTCTTAGGGTATTCGCAGCGAAAATAGCGGCCATTTCCTGCTGTTTATGCTTATTCCCCGATGCAAGCCAGATATTCATAAATACTCCTATGATTTTTTCCGGTTCCCTGTTATATTATACTGGTGAATATTGCCTTTGGCCATTCTAACATGGATTTGGACTGTCTAGGTTCTCTTATTCTGGTAAAGAAGCTCTTTCCGGATTATGTCCTAGTTCGAAGCAAACAGATTCACCCTTCGGCATACGGCCTCTATAACCTTTACAAAGAGTATTTTAACTTTCTTGAACCGAAGGATCTGGAAAAAGAAACCATAGAAAACATAATAATCGTGGATACCTCCAGCGCCGAACGGGTTAAAGAGTTTTTTAAATGTATCTACAATTCCAAGCCACGGATTACTATCTATGACCACCACCCCCTGGAAAACTGCGATATCCAGGGAGCGGAGGTGGCGGGAGAAAACCTAGGGGCTAACACAAGCTATTTGGGCAAACTTGCCATGGAACGGGGCATTACCCTGGAAAGCGAAGAAGCAACTATTGCCCTAACGGGGATCTATGCTGATACGGGGCGGCTTATCCACGAAAATGTCTGCCGGGAAGATATGGAGGTTTCCGCCTGGCTTCTGGATATGGGAGCATCCTTAAGGCTGGTGAAGTCTTTTCTTGAAACCGTCAAGGAAGATAATCAAATCATGATCTTGAACCAGCTTTTGATGCAGGTTCAAAATAACCTGGTCCGGGGCCACGAAATACTTTTTTCCTATCTGGAAATAGAAGAAAACATGCCAGGCCTTGCTCCGGTGGTCGAAAAAATCATGGATATCAAAAACCCCGATGCGTATTTTGCGATTTTCTTTTTCCGCAAAAATAAAACCGTCCTCCTTATTGCCCGGAGCCAGAAAGAACTCATCGATCTTCATGCCCTGCTCAGCCCCTACGGCGGGGGGGGGCATCAGCTGGCAGCTTCTCTATTACTTCGCAATCAGGAAGGACTCCGGTTCTACGATTCTTTTCTTAAATACCTGGAACAATCCCTGCCTCCTGCTACTAGTGCCAGGGACATCATGACCAGGAATGTGTTTACCATTAACGAAAACAACTCGATAATGAACGCCTCCATGTACATGGAGGAGATAAACCATACGGGACTGCCGGTACTGAACAACGATGGAAAACTGACTGGTTTTTTAAGTCTCCGGGATATTATGAAGGCCCGGCGGGCATCCCAAATGCATGCCCCGGTAAGCGCCTATATGGCTAAGAACGTTATCAGTTCCAATCCGGATATCACCATGCGGGAAGTGGAAAGGCTTTTTTACAAACATCACATCGGCCATCTTCCGCTTCTTGAAAAGAATGAACTCTCAGGCATGGTTACCCGCTGGGATTTACTGCAGTACAAAAAACGCCGCGAAAGCCTGGAAACAGAAGGTGAACTGGAAGGACCTGAAAAATAATGGCGGGCGGTTTTTTTTCCGGTATGGCCGCCCATTCCGCCTTGATTGATTTACGAAAAACAGACACAAAGATTCTGGTAATAAGCGACCTCCACATGGGCTGTGGAAAGCGGGACGATCTGGCTGCCAACGGCAGCCTCCTTATCAGTATGCTGAAATATTACTACTATCCCGGCGGATGGTTTCTGGTACTGAACGGCGATGTGGAAGAACTGCACCGCTATTCATTTCAGAAAATAGAGAAGCAATGGCCGGAACTCTACCGGGCCTTTGATTTATTCGCAGCGGAAAACCGGCTCTACAAAACCCTGGGAAACCACGACGAAGACCTGGTTTTTGAAAAAAACTATCCCTATCCCCTGTACCATGCCCTGCGGATCGAAACAACGCAGCTTCCCATTTTTATATACCACGGACATCAGTCTTCTCTTGTTTACTCGAAATATAATGCCGTGATCCGCAGCTTGGTCCGGTACATATTAACTCCCTTTGGGATCAGAAATATTTCTGCCGCCCGTAATCCCCGCCGCCGGTTCTTTGTAGAAAAACAAGCCTATAATTTTTCCATGGAAAACAATTGCATCTCGATCATCGGCCATACCCACCGGGCCCTCTTTGAATCCCTAAGCCGTTTTGATTTTATCAAATTTGAAATTGAGCGGCTCTGCCGGGATTATCCTTCCATGGGATCCCAGGAAAAAATGCGCACCGCTACGGAGGTTTCAGCCCTTCGTACCGAACTCGGTAAACTAAAACGTTCAGAGCGCCGGAATGTACTGCGGCAAAGCCTATATGGCGATGAATTCCCCGTACCCTGCCTTTTTAATTCCGGCAGCGCCATCAGCCGCCGGGGTATCAACGCTCTAGAGCTGCAGGATCAATCCATAGCCCTAGTGTACTGGTTTACCGAAGGAAACGAAAGAAAATTTGTCCGCCGGGGAAACTACCGGATAGAAAAGCTAAGGGAAACCCCGTACTGCAGGACCGTGCTTAACCAGGACCGGCTGGACTATATCAAGGCCCGGATGGAACTCTGCGGCACCTAGCGTCCTGTCTTTAGCATATACGCAATGCAAAGTTAAGGTAATTCTTATGTAATAAAGAATTACCGCATTTTGCGATTAAGGTAACCGAAAAAGGCAGGACGCTAGTCCGCCGGTAAAAACCGGAACCCTTCCCCGGCGGCTTCTACTGTTCCCATACCGGGAAATACGATGTGCATCCCGCCCACGGGAATTCTGTTCTTTGCCGCATAGTCCAGGACCTGCCTGCGTATCACCGCAGAAGTTTGAGGGTCCGAATCATAGGTGGCGGAAATTTCCGGAACGGGGAACTGGACCAGGGCTACATGGAGCAGGTCGCCTATAATAAGAAGTTTGTCCCCGCTGTTTTCTACCAAAAAAATCGTATGACCCGGAGTGTGGCCATAGGCGGCAATGGGGGTAATCCCTGGAAAAAGCTCCCGAAAAGCTCCGCCCAGATGGACCGGTTCAAAAGTTTCCACCCGGGAGCCATAGGGCGCCAGGGCCGCCGCCGCTCCCTGGTTCACATTTGTTTTGGTCCAGTATTCCCGTTCCCGAAAAGACAGGTATATCTTTGCCTTGGTAAAAACCGCCCTACCGTCCTTTTGCAGACTGCCAAAGTGATCCCCATGCAGATGGGTAATAAGAACCGCATCTACCTGATCCGGCTCCACCCCCAGTTTTTTCATTTTCTCCAGGATTATTCCGCCGGTGCCGGTTCCGGTATCCACAAGGATGATCTTCTCCGGTGTTTTAACAAGGAAAGCATTGGCCGAATGGTTAAACCCTCCGGCAGGGATGTAGCGGGCCAGGAGAGCCGCCATGGTGGCCTCATCCGCACCGGTGAGGATCCCGGCATTCCCCGAACGCTGCGATTCAACCAGCATATAGACCTCAAACTGTCCTACTTTGCAGAAAAAAATTCCATCACTTTCATTTCCATAACTGCCCGCAGCCATAACACCCAAAAGTATTCCTAAAATAAATTTTCTTTTCATCTTTCTCTCCTTGTCATTTGGCATTTTTCAATTGGTCATAGTAATAATATTATAGATCAAGGAATTTTGAAAGGAACTACAGCGGACTGTTTGTTGAGATTCCGTTAAAAATGTGGTACAATGTACTATGATCATAGGGGAGGTAGAAGATGGCAGTTAAGGTTGGAATCATCGGCGCCGGAGGCATGGCTTCTTATCATTATGATGGATTTTTACAAGCCGGAGCGGTAACTGCCGCCATTGCCGATCCAGATACCAAGCGGGTGGAAGCCTTTACAAAAATCCGTCCGGTGGGAAAAATTTTTACAACCCTGGCGGAAATGATCAAGGGCTGCCCCGAGTTGGATGCGGTATCGGTGGTAACCCCGAATAAATTTCACCGGCCCGTTACCCTAGAAGCGCTGGAAGCGGGAAAACATGTGTTCTGCGAAAAACCTCCGGCATTGAATGCCGCGGAAATGGCAGAGATGCTGGCTGCCTCAAAGAAATCGGGAAAAACCCTGATGTTCGATTTTAACAACCGGGCCCGTCCCGAATCCCGGGCTCTGATGAGATATATCACTGAAGGAGCAGCGGGAAAAATCAATTCCGCCCAGGCAGCCTGGATACGCCGGGCCGGCATTCCCGGATTCGGCGGATGGTTTACTACCAAGGCCCTTTCCGGCGGCGGTCCTGTCATCGACCTTCCCCACATGATGGATTTGGCCCTGCACTTTATGGGGTACCCCGAACCGGCGTGGTGCCTGGCGGGGGTGTTCCATGACTTCATGGACAACAAGGCCTTTAAAGGTCCCTGGGGCATTCCCGATTCGGTCAACGGCATTACTGATGTGGAATCTTCCTGCCATGGAATGATCACTTTTAAAACCGGACAAGTCCTCTCGATCCGCTGTTCCTGGGCGGAATTTGTAGAACGGGAACTGGTAAGGGCAAGCTTTCAGGGAACCAAGGCCGGCGGTAAAGTGGAACGGCTCTTTGGCATCGACGGCATCGATGCCACCAGCATCGACACCTGCAGCCTCTACACCGAAGAATACGGCGTTCAGGTAAACCGGAACCTGATAACGGAAAAGGATGAGTCCATGGGCCGCGTCGGTCAGGCCGCCAACTTTGTCGAATCAATCACCGGAAAGGAAAAGGCTCTTAATACGGCAGAAGAAGCGCTTATCTTAATGAAGATAGTGGATGCCCTCTACAAAAGCGCCGCATCAGGAAAACCTGTACAGATGGCTTAATCCCCGGCGTCAAGATTCCGGGAAAAACCATGTGTTTATGCCTCGCTGCAGCTTGAAACAATTTGGATTTTCCCCATCCTGATTTTTCCCTAATAAAAAAACAAGATCATTGGAAACGGCTTCTTTATGCCATACTCCTTGCCACCGCATCAATAAAATCCCAGGAGTTCAGCGTTTTTGCAGGCGCCGGGTTTGCCAGTTTTGCCAGATCGCTTGTCATTTCGCCGTCTTCGATGGTGCGCAGTGCTGCTGTTTCGAGTTTTTTGGCAAAATCTGCCAGTGCCGGCGTACCATCCAGTTCCGCCCGCTTTGCCAGCGCACCGGTCCAGGCAAAGATCAGAGCCACAGGGTTAGTGCTGGTTTTTTCGCCCTTTTTCCAGCGGTAGTAATGCTGCTGCACCGTGCCGTGGGCGGCTTCGTATTCAAAAACACCGGAAGGAGAAACCAGGACGCTGGTCATCATGGCAAGGCTTCCCGATGCGCTGGCAATCATGTCGCTCATCACATCGCCGTCGTAATTTTTGCAGGCCCAGAGAAAACCGCCTTCACCTTTAACCACCCTGGCAACCGCATCGTCAATAAGTGTATAGAAATAGCTTATTCCGGCGGCGGCGCATTTTGCTTTAAACTCCGTTTCGTAGACTTCTTCAAAAATCGCCTTAAAGCGGCCGTCGTATTTTTTTGATATCGTATCTTTGGCTGCAAACCAGACAGGAATTTTTTCTTCCAGTGCATAAAGAAAGCAGGCGCGGGCAAAACTCTTAATGGAATTGTCGTAATTGTGCATACCCTGAACGATTCCGGCATCTTTAAAATCCGCCACAGTAACACGCCGCTCCGTTCCATTCACCCCGGTATACACAAGTTCCACCTTGCCGGGAGCATCAACTTCCATTTCTACAGCCTTGTAAACATCGCCGTAGGCATGACGTCCAATAACAATGGACGTCTTCCATGTACTCACCGAAGGTGTAATGCACGGCACGGAAATTGGTTTACGAAACACCGTACCGTCAAGTATTGCCCGTATCGTTGCATTAGGGCTGGGATGAAGCTGCTTAAGATTGTATTCTTCTTTTCTTGCTGCATTACTGGTAATGGTTGCGCATTTAACGCCAACCCCCAGCCGTAGTATGGCATCGGCTGATTCAGCGCTTACTTTATCGTCCGTGGCGTCCCTGTTCAAAAGACCCAAATCGTAATATTCGGTTTTTAAATCAACAAAAGGAAGGAGAAGTTTTTCCTTTACCAGATCCCAAAGAATCCGGGTCATTTCGTCCCCGTCAATTTCGACAAGGGGTGTTTTCATTGCTATCTTCGACATGAGTGCAGTATACTGGTTTCAATATTTTTAGTAAATTGAGGATACCTTTGATGAATAAGGACATTTTTTTTCAGCAGTATTTTATAGCCATATGCTGATAAAATGAACGAGATAAATCATTCTTGCATTTTTCCATGATGACAATATTGTGCGCTCAGGCCAAAGGTTATCTGCGGAGTATCCTGAAACCTCCGGAAATTCCATCTGTAAATCTTTGGCAAGGATTTTTACTTTTGACCATAATCAAATATTGCTATGGTTTGGTACTGCAAAATGTGGTAACATAAACAATACCAGTAGTACCTGTGGGGATAAGGATTGATTACCTTCGAGCAAATTCTGCAAAAGTACCGTGAAATTTCCTTTTCCGAGAAGGATAAAGGCTACCGCTTCGAGCGGCTTATGCAGTCTTACCTCATGGCAGACCCGTATTACGCAGGGCAATTTTCTACTGTTTGGCTATGGAACGAGTTCCCTTCAAGGGCAGACTTTGGCACAGGCGATAAAGATTTAGGCATAGACCTGGTTGCATATACAACAAACGGCGATTATTGGGCTGTTCAGTGTAAATGTTATCAGGAAGACGTATCAATAGATAAACCCAAAGTAGATACCTTTCTCTCAACTTCCGGTAAGTCCTTCTATAACCATAAGGAGGCGGGGAAAAAAGTAAACTTTACCTACCGCCTATGGATTGATACTACAAAAAAAGGGTTTAACCCCGCCGCAGAAGCGACCATACAAGACCAGACTCTGCCTGTCGGTAGATTGGGTTTCTATGACCTTCTCAATGCCGCTGTTGATTGGCAAAAACTTGACGAAGGTAAAAAAGCCGCCCTAAAAAAATATAACCCTTTACCCCACCAGCAAATCGCCATTGATGATGTGCATAAGTACCTGAAAAAACACGACCGTGGAAAACTTATCATGGCTTGCGGTACTGGAAAAACCTTTACCAGCCTTCGTATTGTTGAAAAAGAAACAGGCAGTTCTGCTGCAGAAGGAAAAGGGCTTGTCCTTTTCCTTGTTCCCTCAATCGCATTGCTAGGTCAAACCCTGCGGGAATGGAAAAACCAATGTACCAAACCCATACATGCAATA